>OCHC01000040.1_pt1 | contig 169393 bp, 158 predicted proteins | sample 1538641 | NCBI WGS metagenome assembly OCHC01 (sample SAMN04571714, study PRJEB22368) | human gut metagenome | biome: human gut; material: stool | host: Homo sapiens | place: Luxembourg | collected 2012-08-17
TGCCAAATGCAATTATTACTGACAGAAATACGCACATTGCCTTTTTCCATGGCTTGTTTTCTGTCATATTTGTTTCATAAATTTCACTCATTCTTTCTTTTTCCCTTTCTTTCTAAATTAAATTTTATATTATTAACAACGAATAACATTGTAAGATTTTTGCAACTCAAAAATTATCAAAAGTCAATAAAGAATTTTTATTACGGTAATTAACTTTTCCAATATTTACTCATAAGGCTAATATGATAAAATTAAAAAGAAATCTAGTTAAATATTAAATACTATGTCACTAAAAAGCGAGAATAGTACATACTGCTAATTACACTAAATTCAGCTTTCGCTTATCTATAAATAAATAGTGTCGTAGTTAAACTGATGGCCAATTGGGTGCTTCACTATTCTTTTACCATTATTATTGAATTTACAATTGCAAAAAAATATTTGATATTTATATGCTGTTTATTCAACATGATCTTTAATAACAAAGATTATTGGTGCTATCATCACCCGTGTATATTGTTACAAACTTCTTTCCACGCAAAATCAAGTGCCATCAAATTTTCTGAAAAAACAGAAGTTTTATTATTGTCTTTAAACAATTTACTTTCTTTTAACCCTTCTGTCACAAAGTTATCAAGCAAAATTATTTTCACTTTTCTCAAGTATTGATTAATTATTAAATTTTAATTTGATATTTGACACCGAAAGCGAAGAATAAAAACATATTACCTATAACAACCAAGTACAAAGATTTTCTATTTTTTATGCATACACAATCTCCTCATATTTAGTATTTTCATTAATGCAGATAACTGATAACACTTTAATGTTGACTAAACTATTAAACAAACATTAATAAATATCGCACGAGATATTAGCATATTTGATATTTAAAATTGTAATGTTTGTAAAATTGCAAGAAAATCATGAAGAATTGCAAGAAAAAAGCACATTACCTTTGCAATGTGCTTTAAATATCACCTTTTAGGAGCATAATTGTCGTTAAGAATTCTTTTTTTAATTCATCATACTCCCAATATAAATCTCCATCATATTTTTTCAAAGTTTTCAATACACTTTTCATACCTAATCCGTGCAACATCTTATTGCTTTTAGTGGTTTGCAGTTCATTGTTGTTGCAAACCGGAGAACTGTCACAACTGTTCTTAATAATTATTATATCATATGTATTGCGGTGATCAGATGACAAATCAATATATTTATTTTCTGATTTATTTGCTGCCTCCAATGCATTTTCTAAAATGTTTCCTAATATTGTAACTAGATCATAACTATCAACATATTTAAAATTAGCAAGATGAACATCAAAAGTAAAGACAATGTTTTTGATGTTACATTCTGTTTTACATTTATTAATTAACACATCAAGTGTATGATTACCACTGTGGCAGTTACTGCTATAGGATTTCAGCTGATCGACCATTGTACCTATATATTTGTCTATCTGTTCATTATCATTTAAATCTCTGATAGCAGCTAAATGCTTTTTCGTATCATGTACATAAATCATTAAATCTTCGTTTTGCTTTTCAAGAATATCATAATATGATTTATCAATTTCAAGTTTTTCCAATTCGTTTTGTAACAAAAAAAGTCTGTTTTCTTTTTCAATACTATGCTGGAATATAATAAATAATATTATTATTGAAAAAAGCAAAGCAATGCTTGCAGTTGCAAGCATAATTTGTTGAGATTTCGTAATATTTGATTTTGTACATACGCTCCAAAAAAGCAGCAAAACAATTATAATTATAATCGGGTATGAGTATAATCCCAACGGAAATTTTACTGTTTCCTTTTCTTTGGTTAGTAATCTTGCTAAAACCAAGCACGTAAACAAATAAAGAACTTTACTTATTATTACTTCAATGATAAGCATGCTCATATTACTTAAATAAGCAGTGGCTTCCGTTTGTGTTATAACCGAGATTAAAAAAATTGTAGCGAACTCAAATGCAGTACTAAATATATCCAATAGAACTGAATAGTATATTATTCTTGCTAATTTAATCCTAAAACAACTAAAACTGAATGCAATATTAATAATAGCAAAATAAATTGTATTGAACCACACAATGTTTCCCAGGGTAATGTTTAGTAATGCTCCGCTTTCAAAAAATAAAGCCCCGATAAACAAGCAGTAAAACACATTTAATTTTCTATCACCAATTTGAGAGAAGAAAATATATGAAATTAACATTTCAAAAAAATACACAGTGAAAATTATAGAATTATATAGCATTTTATCTCCTTCTTAAGTAGGCAAACCAGTATTTATGAAAATCTGATTGCTTCCTGGAAGCAATAGCTATTCTTATATTATCTTTTAAAAATAGTTCAGTATAGTTGTATTTTGTAACGTAATGCAGATTTACAAGAAAACTTTTATGTACCAAATAAAAAAATGTATTTGGCAACTTGTCGACCCACTCATCAAGTGTTTCCCTTGTAATAAATTCATCACCACTGTTTGTAACAAGAATTATTTTCCTGTTTTCTCTTTTAATATAAACTATATCATCAACTAATATTTTTCTATGCTGCCCTTCAGTATACAAATATATGTCAACATACGACTCGTCAATATATTCCATTGCTTTATCAAGGCTTGAATAAAGCCGTGTAATATCAAAAGGCTTATCAAAGAATCGAAAAATATGAAGGTCCATAGCTTCGTCCTGATATTCTTCAAAAGCTGTCACGAAAAAAAGTATAACTTTTCCATTTCGCTTTTTAAGTTCCTTAGCAAGTGTTATTCCGTCAGCCTCTGGCATTTGAATATCAAGAAAAGCCAGATCAAAGGCACGATCGTCAACTAAAATATCCTTAGGAGAAGTGGTAACAAAGTACTCTGTATTTTTAATAAAATGGTTATTCATATATTCTTCTATATGAACTCTCAAATCGTTTACATATTTTTCCTCATCATCACAAATAAGAATTTTCATAATTCCTCCAAAACAACAATCTTGTTCATTAGATATAGACTAGAACAAGTTTAACATTAAAAAAAGTTTTAGTCAAATTTTGTCTATTTCATCTAAATAAAGTTTTATTAGTTTTTTTATGATATTCAACTGAACGGGAGGACATTGTTCTATTAAAGATAAAAATTCATTCTCATCATCGAGTGAAATCCGTCCGATAAGATAATAGTCAGGAGTTCCGCCCAAAGCGCTACAAATTTTGGAGATACAATACGTGGTAGGAAGGTATTTCCCTCTTTCAAGGCTTGACAAATGATTCTTTGAAATACCTATCAACTTAGATAATTCTTCCTGATTAAGTCCTTTTTCTTTCCTCTTTTGCATTATTCGAATTCCAACTAATTTTGATTTAAATTCCAAATTACTCATTCCTTTCATTTTATAATAACAATATACAAGCTCATATGAATTATTTTACAGATTTATTCTGTTATATATTTATTTTTAAATATATTTTAATTATATTTCTATTATATAATTATAATTTGCAAAACATCAAGATTTTTATGCAGTAAGATTTAAATTATTGAAAACAGAAGAAGTAATGTTATAATTAAATTGAATATTTCTAAGATATTCAATTTAAATTGCATTTTATCAAAATTAAAACATTTTGATATGGCAATTCTGCATCAAGCCTTGAACAGCTACGCAAGGTTTGATAGCTTTAATTTAAAATTGTAGCTAGAAAGGATTTTTATTTAAGATGAAAAAAACTAGTGTATTATTTGCTAACATTGCCAAAAAGACAGCTGAGAAAGCATTAAAAAGAGATGCTAACAGCACTACGTGTTCCGCAATTTATCAGCCTCGAGCTCCAAAAGAATTAAAGAAGTTCAGCAAATTTGATTAATAATGATAAGCAAGTTATCATGTAAAATTGTTGATTTATTAATCAAGCAATCAATCATTATTAAAACTGAGCAAGAATTATATGTATATGGTTTCTTCATGCTATTATCACAGATATTTTATTTCATTATTGCATTGATATTTGGAATAGTATTTCATGTGATTTTAGAAAGTATTATTTTTTATATTGCTTTTCAATTTATAAGAAGATATGCAGGTGGATATCATGCATCTACTGAAACCAAATGTGAAATCATGTCTTCACTCTCAATGATACTTTGCATTGCAACAATTAAAATGTTATCAATACATGAGTTCATTATTCCATTGTTAATTATAACAACTGTGGCAGCGGCAAGTATATTTTCTCTTTGTCCACTTGATACACCAGAAAAGCCATTATCTAAAGAAGAACATAAATATTATCGTAAAATTTCTTGGTCAATACTGCTAATCATATCGGCAATTATCGCTATTTGCTATTGTTTAAAGTGCAATTCAATACTTATTCCTTGTTGTATAAGCTTGATTTTAGAAGGGATTCTAATTATTGCCGGGAAAGTAAAAAAGCTCACCCAAAAAACAATAAACGATAATAATTATTGAATTTAGCCAAAAATACTTGACCTTAATAGAATCAACGTAAAAGAGTCTGACGAATAATCGTCAGACTCTTTTTATTTTGCCGGAAACATTACTGACAGAACAATAATAATGATCAAATTGTGGCTGCCATATATAGCTGAATATCCTTAACTTCTCAATTTTTGAAATCAATAACTTCAAAAGATGAGGAGAAAACAAATGAAAAAGTTGTGTGAAATTTATGATGTTTCCAGAGATTATGATTTAAAAGATAATTCTGTACTTGTTTTGATAAGCGACTTAGAAAAATCTGCATTATTTAATATCATTCCTGAATTGGACAATTATTTTCAAAAAGTTATGACAAACGAAGAATGGCAACAATTTCTTAGCGTTGACAAAAACTACCTGCGAAATGAAAGCAAACATGATATGCGAAAAAAACGACGCTCACCTCAAATTGCCAAAGAAATGTCACTTTTGTATGAAAACGACTCAATTAGCGAAATATTGGATAATTACGAATTAAGATGCAAAATTGAAAAAGCATTATCCACACTTAATGAAACTGCTAAAAGTCGATTCTTAAAACACTATTATGATCGTCTTACATACCGGCAAATTGCAGAGGAGGAAAACAAGGCTGTATCAACTATTTACGAATCAGTAATGCATGCAAGGAAAAAATTTTTAAAATATTTTTAAAAACATCCCGAACAAAACACCCCGAACAAGTTGAAGTTTATGAAAGGACTTTTTCTTTCATAAAACTAAATATGTCATTCATCAAACACATTCCCATTGCTATGCAAAGCATAAGCTATCTCAGTAATTACGCCAAGACGCCACAAGCCGAGCGATAAATAATTATTGTAAATATCAGATGCTACTGATATGGCGATAACAAGCAATGGATATAATGATACTCCTGCTCAGTCACAAGTCGAGCGAGATAAAACCGTCGCAACTAATGAGAGCAGCTCGGATAAAATCGGAGGGGTGAAATTCCCGTGGAGCTGACCAGCAATCAGCCGTTTGATGATTCCCTTATTGCAATTTGGGGTGTTGAGGACAAATAAAATTGCTTTCATATTTAAGCCAACTGGTAACCATTTTTATATATAAAGCTTTCGACCACAGATGGTTTATCAGTTGGCTCTTTTACATAATAAAGGTCAGTAAAGGAGATTTATTTATGAAAGAAAAAAAATATTTTAGAGGCGACATGTATTATGCAGATTTAGGAAGAGGTATAGGCTCAGAACAAAGAGGTTACAGACCAGTACTTATAATTCAAAACAATATCGGCAACAAAAACAGTCCAACAGTAATTGTTGCATCTATAACAAGTAAAGTTGGGGTAAAAGCAAAATTGCCAACCCATCATTTTATAAATTCTGAAAGTGGGTTAGAAGCTCCTTCAATAGTTTTGCTTGAACAAATCAGAACCATTGATAAAATGCGACTAGATTCATATATAGGTCATCTTGATGGTAACCATATTGAAAAAATAAATACTGCACTTGCAATAAGCGTTGGGCTTAATACCTCAAACATTTTTATGTCAAACATGCAAAACAAAAAATCGCATAATTAACAAATATAGTAATTTTCTGTATTCTTAAAAACAGGGAGGTTCAAATGAATAATTTTGGCGATAGAAAGAACAATGGCATATTTGATCTGTCAAGCGAAGTCAAATTTTACACTATCGCTGACTTAATTAAGATGACGGGTTGGAGCGAAATGACAGTTCAGAAATTATTTAATGATCCAAAATTTCCTTCGTCAGATTTTGGAAAACTTAAAGTCATTGAAGCTCACGCTTTGATTGAGTATTTTTCAAAAAAGCACACAAAAAAGAACGACAAATATTGGAATTAATGGAGGTTACAATGGCTAAGAAGGCTGAAAAGCGAAGAAATCCTAAAGGTGAAGGCAACTTACGCTACAGAAAAAACGGTACTTTTGAATACAGGATATGCTATATTGACATTGATGGTGAAAAAAAGAGAAAATCATTTTACGGGCAGAACGATACTATTTGCTTTGACAAAGCCAACAAGTTTCTCCAGATTTTAGAAAAGAAGAAATCAGGCATAGATATAGATGCAACTATAGTAGACATAGCAAAGGAAAAGATCCAATCTGATTTAGATAAAAACTTTGTTCACGAACAAGGATATGCAAGAAACCTTGATACTCTTTCAATATTAGAGAAAAGCAATATTGGTAATATTCCTATAACAGAGCTTAAAGAAGTTCAAATTGATTTATTCCTTCGTAGTATTACACACTATTCAAATAGTACGATAGTAAAAATATACCGTCAATTAAGAATAGCATATCGAATCGCATTAAATAAGGGTATTATTACCAGTAATATAATGGAAAATTGTGATTTAAAATGCCCAAAGTCTAAAATCCCGGATAAAAAAGTTTATGCTTTAACAAAAAGCGAACAAAAAATACTTGTAGAGTATTTAAATAATTACAAGTCGCCAGAAGGAAGAAATTCATATGTATCGCAAATAATGATTTCATTGCTGAGTGGATTACGTATGGGAGAAGTAAATGCTCTAAAACCAGAAAATATTGATTTCAACCAAAATGTTATTCATGTTTGCTCCACTGTTTCTCGTGGAGAAAATTTTCGTTCTTTCATTAAAGAAGGAACAAAAACATATGCAGGTATAAGAGATGTTCCTATTATGGATACTTTGAAACCGATCTTAGAGGACGCTATAAAAAATCAAAAGGAGAATCCATATAATCTATTATTTTATGATAATATTAATAATAAAATTATAACTACAAACCAAGTCAACTGTTTTTTTAAAAGAGCCTGTGAGAAATGTAATATAGCAGCACGAGGACAACATGCATTAAGACATACATTTGCAACACGATGTATAGAAGCAGATGTGCCTGCAGTTGTATTGAAAAACTGGTTAGGTCATACTGATATTCATATAACTCTTGATACATACGCTGATGTTTTCAGTTGTATGCACAATAATTCCATGGCAAAATTAAGCGATTATATTAATAACATTTCTAATTAAAAAAAGCACAACTCTACAAGTTGCCCTCTTTTATAAATACAATCAAACATCTTTATGGGGTAAATAATGGGGTAGATTAAAAATTATATTATGTCTAACTTCTATTATTTCGCATAACAAAAGGCTCTTGGAATATACTTAATTTTATGAACTCGGTCACTCCGACCAGCGAGCAGGTCTTTGACCTGCTCTTTTGTTTTTTTAGATAAAAAAGCCGATCAACTAATTGAAAACAGAAATAAAAGGCAGGTCAATGACCTGCCTTTTTTAGTTATTTAATACATGTTCCGCAAGGCTTATATCCTTGTTGTTCCATTTTTTCTATACTTTCCGATTTGATAGTCTTCTTGTTGCCTTCTTTCATAGCCTTTACATGGCGGCAACTTGGATAATGAAATACACCTGTTTGAGTATTAACTATAAATTCTATCTTCTGGCTATTAGTTGTAGATTTTGTTGTTTTATGTTCTGTTGTTTCTGTTTCTTTCGTAGTTTTCTCTTCTGTTGTTTCTTCTTTTGTAGATATTTCAGTCTGTTGCTCTCCTGTTACAGTTATCTTTAATGGTTTTGAAGAAATTTCTCCGTTATTCGCTTTAACAACAACGGTCGCACTTCCTGCTTTAAGAGGTTTTACATCAAAATAAATGGAATTACCCAGGAGCATATCATTCGGTTCTACTGAAATAACGTTAGGATCAGAAACCACAAAATCAAAATCGCTTACTGATGGCTTAAAATCACCTGAACAACTTGCATCTGCATGAAGATTCATTCCGTTATAGAGGGTACTCGAATCTTCCAAATCAAAATTCAAAGATTCTTTTGAAACTGAAATACCAGTTATACCTGCTTTAGTAGCAGTTTCGGTAGTATCACTTTGAGTGGCGGCAAATGACACTAATGCCAAAATAGCAATGACTAAAGTTATAATTGCTTTAACTTTTTTGTTCCAATTTGTTCTTGCCCACATTAAAACCAGACCTACTGGAAAAAAGAAAATCAGCCACAGTATTACAGCGGTGTTGCTAATGCCTTTAAATTCAAACCCACATTTAGTGCAAAACTTAGCATTTTTGGCATTAGGCTCTCCACAGCGTTTACAAATTTTCATTTCTGGATCTTTGCCTGACGAGTTCTTACTTAATTTTGTATTTCTCTTTTTCGAACCGCTATTTGATGAAGTAGTATAATAAAGTCCTGTTCCGGGAATACCGGCACTTGCTGTTCTTCTTCCATTGGTATTTATTGAATACCGAAATCCCTTTCCACCAAATGAAATTCCTGCGCTTTTTTTATTTAAATTAAGTCGAAATCCGCTTCCTAAATTGAATGATTTTCTAAACCTGAAACCCATATTATTTCCTTTCTTTTTCAACTGATGATATTGTGGTAGTTTCTTATCCACATATTCTATGTTTATTTTACAAGTTTCGGTCAAAATAGTCAACAAGAAGCAGACTTTCTCACATTAAGATTAACGAGACTATTGCAATTCCTGTTATATGGGGTATAATAGATAATATAACAAGTGTTATTTTATAGGAGAAGTTATGCCTGCCAAGAAACGGATATTTAAAAAAGATATACTTAGCGCGGCAATAAACGTTATTCGGACAAGCGGGTCTCAGGCGCTGACGGTGCGCAATATCGCTAAAAAACTTTCCTGCTCCACCCAGCCGATTTACTCCGAGTTCGGCAGTTTTGACGCTCTTAAGGACGAGTTGAGAGTTTACGCGGAAGAAAAATATCTTTGCTTTACTTTTACAAATTACAAAGAATTTGCGACGGCGTTTCTCGGCTTTGCCAAGAAGGAAAAAGAACTTTTCAAATTCTTATATTTGAGAAAAAGAGAAAACTCGGAAAGTCCCATTGACGACATAAACTATAAAAAGACAATTGAACTGCTTTCAAACAATCTTGAAATGGATTACGAAAGCGCAAAAGAGCTTCACAAATGGATGCAGTATTACTGCTATACAACGGGCGTTATGATTGCTACCGATTACCGCGACCCTACGGCCGAGGAGATTGGGAAAGAACTTACCGATTTGTATAAAATAATGCTGCGCCATTATAAAAACATACAAAACGAGGACGAGCTTGACTTCTGGTTAAGCAAGTCCAGAAACTTAATTATATAAGGAGGAAAACAATGGAAAAAGAAGCATTGAAATCCTATGACGTTGTTGTTATAGGCGCCGGCAACGGAGGCCTTGCAGCTGCAATCCGCGTTCTTCAGGGCGGCTATTCATGCCTGCTGCTGGAAAAGCACAATCTGCCCGGCGGATTTGCCACAAGTTTTAAACGCGGCCGCTTTGAATTTGAGGCGAGTCTTCACGAGTTAAACGACTTCGGTTCTCCCGAAGAGCCCGGCGATATCAGAACTTTGTTCAGAGATCTCGGAGTTGAAGACAAGATTGAATGGGTAAGAATTCCCGAGGCTTACCACCTTATTACAACAGATAAAAAGTATGACTGCGAAATGCCTTTCGGCATCAAGGAGTTTACCGACAAAATGGAGGAGTATTGCCCCGGCTCAAGGCAATCAGTTACTGAATTCTTTGAGCTTTGCAACGAGGTAAGAGACGCTCAGACATATTCAAACGAAGTAAACGGAAATACAGATGCAAACTATATGAAGTCTCATTTCCCGAACTTCATTAAAGCAGGCAGTTACTCGGTAAACGAAGTGCTGGACGCGCTTAATATGCCAAAGAAGGCTCAGGACATTCTAAACGCTTACTGGTGCTATCTCGGAGTTGACTGCGACCGCATGAGTTTCCTTCATTACGGTTCAATGGTTATCCGCTACATTACCCGCGATGCATGGATGCCGAAAATGCGCTCCCACGAGATCAGCCTTGCAATGGACGAGCGCATCCGAGAGCTGGGCGGCGATATTTGGTATATGGCTGAAGCCGATAAAATTCTTACGGACAACAGCAACAAGATAACCGGCGTAAGACTTTCAGACGGAACGGTTGTTGCTACCCACCATGTTATTGCAAACTGCTCTCCCCATACTGTATTCGGCAAAATGATGGACGAAAAGTCCGTTAACGAAAAAATCGTGCGCGCAACAAACGCAAGAACGTTTTCAGGCAGAGGTCTTACACTGTTTCTCGGTCTTAGCAAATCTGCTGAAGAACTGGGAATTAAGAGCCATAATTACTTCATTTACGATACAGCAGACACGGTAAAGCAGTACGAGCTGATGAAGAAGGTGGAGACAAACCACGTTCAGGCGACTGTATGTCTAAACAACGCTTATCCCCAGTGCTCACCTGAGGGCACTTGCATGATGTATTTCACCACTATGTTTATGTCTGACGACTGGGGCAACGTTGAAGAAAAAGATTATTTCAAAGCAAAAGACCGCATTGCAAACGATATGATCGACGTATTCGAGCGTGAAACTGGCTGCAAGATCAGAGATTATATCGAAGAGATTTCTGTTGCTTCTCCCACAACCTACGCAAGATACTGCGGCCATCCCCAGGGAGTTATATACGGCTACGAAACAGCCGACTGGGACAGCCTTATGCCAAGAATGATGATGATGAAAGAAGACGCAGAACTGTTCCCGGGACTGCGCTTTGCAGGCGGTTACGCTATGCGCTCCAGCGGATATTCCAGTGCTTACGTTTCCGGCGACCTTTCCGGCCGTCAAACAGTTGGCGATTTAAAAAGGGAGGGAAAATAAAATGAAATTCAAAAAACAGATTTTCGGATTTATGGATATGCTTCGCTTCAAAAAACTCGTTCCCAACCGCCGCGAAGCACTGGCAAACGGTTCTGACCAGCCGCTTCCCACCGAATACCGCACAAATAATTTGGCCACGGCTCTCCACCCCGGATATATAGAAGTTGAGCTTACCCACATTGTACAGCTCACTCCAAACATGAAAAATTTTACATTTAAGCGCGTTGATTCAAGCGCATTTCCGTTTTTCAGAGCGGGCCAGTACGTTTCTCTTCAGGCAAAAATAGGCGACAGCCTTGTAAGCCGCCCCTATTCAATTTCATCTTCACCTGATGAGGCACTGGAAGGCAGACTTTCACTGGGCATCGAGGACGCAGGATTTTTCTCAGGCTATATGAACAACGAGGCAAAAATCGGCGACCGCTTTGTTATGACAGAGCCCAGCGGTGAATTCCATTATGAAAACATAAGAGACAAGAAGAACATCGTCTGCATCGCCGGAGGAAGCGGAATTACCCCGTTCCTTTCAATGGCGAAAAGCGTTGCTGAAGGCAACGAGGACTACAACATGACACTGTTCTACGGTGCAAAAGATTTTGAAAACCTTGCTTACAGAGACGAACTTGAAGTACTCAAGAAAAGCGGAGTTCAGATAATCTATGTTCTTGAAACAGCACACGAGGGTTGCGAACAAGGCTTTGTTACCGCAAAAATGTTGGAAAAATACGTTGATATTAACGCTTCCACATTCTTTATGTGCGGACCTGTAGCAATGTATGCTTCAATTCTCGATGAGCTCAAACCGTACAATCTTCCCCTCAAGTCAGTAAGAAAAGATGCCGCTACCTGCGGAGATCTTGATATTGACACTCCCAAGACTTTCCGTCTTACGGTTCATATGCGGGACAAGGTTTACGAGATCGACGCTAAGGAAAACGAAACGCTTCTTACTTCCATGGAGCGCGCAGGACTTAACGCTCCCAACAAGTGCCGCGCCGGCGGATGCGGATTTTGCCACAGCAAATGGCTCGGCGGCGAATATATAATCGCCAAAGGCAGAGACGGCAGAAGAGAAGCCGACCGCAAGTTTGGATTTATCCACCCCTGCGTAACTTATCCTCAGAGCGACATGGAAATTGACGTTCCCGTTGCTTACTGATACTAAAACTCAATAAAAAAGAGGAAAGCCGCTGCACACTGCAGTAGCTTTCCTCTTTTTTTATAAAATTCAGAACCTTATTTATGTTTATTGTGAATAGGAAACAAGCGTCTGTTTTTCCTGCCAATCCAGAGAAAAGCGACGAGAATAACTGCTGCGCCTGCAAGCACCGCAGTCTGGGTACTTACCGAAACGATACTTCCGTCAAATTTCAGAAGTACTCCCAGTTTGCACAAAAAATTGTCCAAAATTCCGTAAGCGAAAAACAGTTCGCCTTTAATTTCAGTTATTACAAACTGCCTGAAAAGGCTTGCCAGCTGGGCGGGAGGATAGAAAAACAAAATCGGCTTGAGCCACGACGGATAGAAGGAGTACGGAAGATAACTGCCTGCAAGAAAGCCGCTTAACGTTCCGTAAAGATTAGCAAAGGTTGCAAAAGTCGCAGTGTTTTTCATGCCCTTTGTCAGCGCCAGCACAAGAGCGGAGTTTATAAAACCTGAAAAAATTATAAATGCCGTAGTTTTCAGTATTACTTCCGGCATAAGCGCATTATCATAATCAGCTCTAAAATAAATCTCACCGCACCAGAAAGCGGCAAATGTAAAAAGAGACGAAACAAATCCGCCGGACAGCCAGTAACCTGAAATAAGCATTGACGGCGAAACGGGCGAAGTCAGAAAATCCCTGCTTACCCCTTTTTCCTCGTCGGCAACATATAACTGGACCATTCCGAAAGACGTCGTTGTGCTCACAACCGGGAGCAGTCCCGCCAGCATTATCCTGTCTGTAAACAGATCGACATAATCTTCAGAAACACCGCACTGGCTTACAAAATCCAGCATAAAATCTCTTAAAAAAACGGCGTAAAGGCAAACCACCACGCCAATGGAAGCAACAGAAAGCAGTATATTCATTCTGTTGTTAAAAAACAGCGCCAAATTGCGGCGGATAAGCATACATAACTTCATATATATTCTCCCCGCAGCAGCGCCGAATACATCTTATTTAAACGGAGCGCAGGCTCAAGACGTCCGCCGTAATGCTCGTTCAGTTTTTCGATAGTGCCGCATTTCAGTATTACGCCGTCATTTAAAATACAGTAACGGTCGGCGTAAAGCGCTTCCTCCATATAATGAGTGGTATAAAAAATCGTAATATTAAGTTCTGAGCGCAGGCTGAGCAAAGTCTGCCACACCGTATTTCTCGCAGTTGGATCCAGCCCTGTAGTAGGCTCGTCGAGAATAAGCAGACCGGGACTGGGAAGCAGTGCCCTTGCTATTTGAACCAGGCGCCGCTGACCCCCTGAACATGTCGAATATTTTTTACCTTCAAGCGACCGTATAGACAACTGATCAAGAACATCACTGATACGCTTTCGCGTTTCTTCAAAATTTTTAAGATAAAGGCCTCCGCGGTAAAACAGATTTTGGTAAACCGTCAGGTCTCCGTCTAAGACATCGTTTTGAAATACTACGCCGATTCTGCTTTGAATCTTTCTGCGCTGGTAGTCCATTGAAAATCCGTTTATGCTGACTTTGCCCGAAGATTTTTCAAGCAAGGTTGAAAGGATATTCATAGTTGTGCTCTTCCCTGCTCCGTTCGGCCCGAGAAAAGCAAAAATCTGACCCTGCTCCACATCAAAACTTATTGATTTAAGAACAGCCTGGCTGTGATAATCTTTGCACAGTCCGCTGACGCTGATACAAGAAGCCATTTGCTCCACCCCTTGTATCTTTATGAATTAAAAACCAAAAATAAAACCACTGTTTTCTATTATCTTTAGTCTCCCTGTCTTGCGGCTAGGACAGCGGCTCCCAGCGCTCCGCAGCACTCAGGATATTCGGGAATGTAAAGCTTCAAGTTCAGTAATTTTTCCAATTCGCTTACAACGCCTGAATTTCGCGCTACGCCGCCGGTCATCATTACATTTTTTAAGTCCTTAACAGAACCTGCCAGTGCTTTCGTCTTTGCGGCAACGCTTTTGTTAAGACCGTGGACAATATCCGAAACACTGTTGTTTTCAGCGATAAGGGAAACCACCTCCGACTCGGCAAAAACGGTGCACATGCTGGAAATCGTAAGGTCCTTATGATAGTCGAGACCAACTTTTGCCATAGTGTCCATGTCTGTTTCAAGCACTTTTGCCATATTTTCAAGAAATCTGCCTGTGCCTGCGGCGCACTTGTCGTTCATTATAAAATTCGTTGCCCTGCCGTCTTGATCAAGGCAAATAACCTTGCTGTCCTGACCGCCAATGTCAATAATATTGCGAACATCTTTCCAGAGAAATTTTGCTCCTGCGGCGTGGCAGGTAATTTCAGTTATATCGCCGTCGGCAAAATCAATGTTTTTTCTTCCGTAACCGGTGGCAATAAGGCAGGCGATATCATCAAGTGATACTCCGCTTTGCTCAAGAGCTTTTCTTGCTCCCGCTGCGGCGTTTGCGCCTGTTCTTACGGTAACCTGCTTTACGATATTCATTTCCTTATCTATAACCACAAGTTCAGTTGACGTTGAACCGCTGTCAACACCTGCAAAATACCGTCCGTTCTTCATCTGGACTTTCTCCTTTTTTTCAGTGCCGAGAGTTTCGCAAAATCCCTCAAGTCTTGTTAAAAGCTGACCGTAGGACTGCTTTGTAAAATCTGTTTCAATCTTAATTATCGGCACACTTAAGTTCTTCAGCTCGGAATATTCAAAATCATAATAATCGCAGAATTTCACCGTATGATAAACGATACCTTCGCAGTTTTCATTTTCCGCAAGCGCGCGCCTTGCTCTGTTATCCTGCATTCTCATACACGGCGTCTGGCGCAAAAGCGATGACGCGTACTTCAGCATAATTTTCGCTGTATCGTCATCTATTTGAACATCAGGTTTAGCAACGCTTCTGTTTGCGGCGCAGGTAAGATCAACTATCGGGGACGGCGAACATTTTTTAAGCACGTCTAAAAGCGAAGCACTGCTTCTGGCGCCCATCAGAGCCACGAATTTTTCGCTTTTGATTTTTACAGGCTCTTCAAACGCATTGAAAAATTTTTCTTTATCAAATTTTTTGCCGCTGTATTTTTCATATTTTTCAATAAGATTAACAAGCTCGCTGCTGAATTTTTTCACTGCGCATTCGCCGTCGCATGACGGCAAATCCAACAGATAGGAAAAATCCCCGTTGTCGCTGTTCAGCGCGTCAAAAACACGGCGGGAACTGTCACAGCAGTCGGTAAGAATTATTTCTTTAAATTTCCCTTTGTTAATCTCTTGAAGCATCGCTTTTGCGTGGCTGCACATATTCGGATGAAGGTGTGAATTTGAATAATCAAAATTTTCAGCCTCGTCATTTAACAGAAAGCACTCTTCTCCGAAGCCGGCAAACAGTTCCAGCGGCGCGTATTTGCAATTAAATCCTATCATTTTCTATTCTCCAAAAGTTCCAAAAACGCTTCCATTCTCGTTACAGTCTGACCGTCGTTAACATTGCGGGTATCGCATCCGTCGCCGTCAAGCACAAGGGTTGGCAATCCTCGCTTTTCAAGATATTCTTTCGCTCGGGCGCTTAGGCCGGCAGTCTGCTTACAGCCCCAGTGGCAATACCACACAACACCATCAGCATTAAGAAGTTTTGCGCAGCGTTCTACAGCCTTAATTCTGTTTTTACCTACACCGTTTGCAGTATTGCAAAGCAGTCTGTCCGCCATAAATCTGTAAGGATCCGTCTCTTCAAGATTTACGCCAAGCCAGTCAAAGGTCATATCGCAGGCAACTATTTCGCATCGCGGTGTAAAATTTATAAGGTTTCTCAAAGCGTCCTGCCAATACGGCAGAGTATGTACCCAAAGGAGACGAACGCCTTTTCGTCCTTTCGGGCAGGCTTTCAGCTGGGAAAGAAAATCACTGCTGTATTTCTCCGCCTCAGGCGTTCCCAGCATAACATGGGTTGCAAAAACGGAAAGCATATGAGAGGTCATTTCGTCAGACAGCGAACGCTCGCTTCTGACCTCAATCATTTCTTTAAAATTTCTAAGTGTTCTTTTGCTTCTCTCAACAGTTTCTGCCAGCACTTTTTCATCTAATGAATAGCCGCTGTTTTCTGTTGCGAATTTTGCCATTTCACGCAGTTGTTCGGCAACGTAATCAATGTTTTCCTCACTGTGCTCATAGGGCACGTCAACCACAAACTGCTTAACTCCGTAATAAGCCGCGGCTCGTCTGAAAGAAAGATGATTAGCGTCGCAGGCAAGAGTAGTATTTATAATAAATTTGGGCTTCGGAAGAACTCCTGTTTCCACCATTCCCGTAAACGATCTGTGATAGGAGCAAAGTGTCTTGGGCACTCCAGTGCTTTCAGATGCATCAATAAATACGCGGTCGCTGGCAGCCGCCGCCATATAACAAGCCAGCGCTTCCGGAAACATCTCGTACATTCCCATTGAATGGAGTATCTCGCAGGGAAGATACAGACTTACTATCGCAGAACGTTCAGGATTTCTCAGCGGTTTTATTGCCGAATCTGCCGCCGCCCACTGCATATACTGCCTTGAACCTAAGAGAAGTTTTGTAGGAAAATACTTGCACTGAAGTCCTGCAACAGTAAAAACTCCTGCCAGTATCTTTCTGCTTGTCTCAGGTTTTTTCAGGGTTAGTTTATATATTGAATTTCCAAATAATTCGATTGCCTTATTCATAGTAATTTCTCCGTTCAAGTAAAACAATTATATCATGACAGGCAAAAAATACAATCCCAAAACACCAATGGCTCACTTGCATTGGAGGATATAATTTTCGGCTGTTCTCAATATTGAGAACAGCCGTTTTTGTATTTTTCGGGACTTAAATTAAAAATAAGTCTTTGCAATTGACAGCCATACGGCAGACATCACCGATTTAATTCATTAATTTGCTATTTTACATTTGCCTCTTCGGCATTGTCTTTCGAATTTTCAGAAATATTAACGCTCTGATTTTCGCCGTTTATTTTGCGCATTTTAAGAACAGCCGCGTGAATCTCTTCCTTGCGTTTTCCTGTAAGTTTATAGAAGAAAAACGGAAGACCAGCAAGGAGCATCATAAGGCCGTGGAAAATCGTATAGAAAAACAGAAGCATTATCTTTGTTTTAAGCGTTTGGTCGGGATATACGTTTTCCTGTGGCTGGATATACTGAATTATTGAATTGTTGCCGTAAAGTATAACAGGAGCAACGCCTGTGGCGATAGCACCGCTTATGGTTGAACCGATACCGCAGATAAAGCCGAGACTTGCGTCAAGCCGCTTTCCTGTTTTCAGCTCAATATCCTCGAGAATATCCGCCTGGAACATTGCGGGCAGAAGATTTGAAGCGCCGAACTGAAGTCCGATCAAGAAAAGTGAAGCAACAAAAAGTATCTGAAGCACTGAGGTACCCGTTTTAAAATACGCAGTGCCGATAGCAAAAGCCACAGCATTGGCGGCAACGGAATAAACGCCTGAAGCAATATAAATCTGTTTTGAATTAAATTTTTTAAGGAGTGCTTTTACTATAAGCATACCCACGAAAGTACCTATTCCCGTAGGCAGACCCAGCAGAATATATTTTGACGTAGAGCCAAGAAGCGCCGCCGCAAGGAAAATGCCCATATATGTAGCTATTCCTCTGAAGTTTTTGAGGAATTCGCTGATAAGAACTATCCATGCGTACTTGTTTCTAAGCACATCGCCGTAACCATTAAGAGGATTGACCCGCTGTGTGCTGTAAGTTATTCGCTCTTTAACCGTTTTGCTGGCAAACAGCATAAAGCAGGTGCCCACCAGCGCGCAGGCAATAGCGGAGCCGAGATACTGAATACTTTCGTCTTTGGTAATTGCGCCCGCTACAAGCACAACAACAAGCGGAGCGGAATTTCCCACGGCGTTTACAATACCTCTGAAGGTAAGCGCTGTGTCGCGCTCCTCATTGTTAGGCGAAATAACCACCGCTATATTATTGAGAGTTCCGGCAAAGGTGTTAGAAATATTGTATACCATCTGGATAAGGATAAGGTATACAACAATCAGCGCTCCTGTCTTCGGAATAAATCCCGGGGTCCAAAACAGCAAAACAGTTAGAACGCCTGTAGGAATTGCCCAGCGGGCGACGAGAGGCTTAAACTTGTTTTTTCCGTCTTTCGGCGCCCTGTCTATAATCATCATCAAAAAGAAATTGATTACAAATCCGGCTATTGTACAAAAAGAATTTATAAAGCCTACTGAATTCGAATTTATTTGAAGCACATTTACAAGATATGCCTGGCGGTAGTTTCCCACCATGCCCTGCATATTCGTAAGGAAGAAAGTTCCCATAAAGAAAATAATCATTTCCTTCATCGGAACAAGTTTCTGAGTGCCGCTGATTGCTTTGTTTTGTTTCATTTTTGCTTTCCCCCTAAAGCAAGTTGTTATTTTTTGACAGATTTAAATAATAATCTCAACGCTATTCCAAAATAAGCGTTGCGGTGTAATCGTCGATACCGTAATTACCGGCAGAATTTTTAATAATATCCGCAAGATCTGCCGTTTCCCCGTCAACAGTTTTAACATTGATTTTCTTTAATACAAAATTCAGTCTTTTTACCGCGCCAAGCAGTGCGTCGCCTTTCGGAGTTCCCTCCTTAAAATGCTGGTTGCCCTCAAAAACACCTCTTACAAGCTCGCAAACATAATCCGTGAAAAGCATTTTCTTAATTGAGCCGTCGCATTTTACCGCAAGCAATCTGCACACACCGCCTACCGTAAGTTTATTGAATACATTACCCATGAATTTTATAATCGGATAAATATTTTTCTTATCTTCCGCACCAAATCTGCTGAGTATCAAACCAGGATTTTCTCTTATATCCGAAAGCATATTCAAAATCATGCTGTCAAACAGATCTGAAAGATACGTTTTGCAGTCTTTACCTCCCGTGTTCCATTCAAAATCAGGAGTTGGTATGCTCTCGATTTTAACAGTCGCTTTATCCTCAACAGTAACCAGGCGCATAAAAGACGGACAGGCGATAACCGAACCCGTGCAAACATCGTAAAATTTATTGCCTGAAGGCGTAATCTTTTCGTTTATGCTCTGGTTGTGCATATGGCCGGTAAAGACAAGATGAACGCCTTCGTCCGCCAGCATCGTTGTTATCTCCCCCGCGTTTTGCTGTACTGCCGTGGGGACGAGAGAAAATATCGGCTGACCCGGCAGCAGAGGGTAATGGTTCATAGCAATAACCATTTGATTTTCCGCCCGCGCTTTTTCAGTTTGCTCTTTTATCCAGGCAATCTGCTGGTCGTCATAAGTTATGAAATTTTTGCAGTCCCCGTCATTGTTTAGCGCAAGCAGGCGAATACCGTCTGTAAGCTGGGCAACATATGACAAATGCTTTCTGTCCACAGCCAAAGCCTCTGAAAAACCATATTCATAATAGAGGTCAAACAAATCCTCCCGCTTCGTTCCCTCCGGTTCAATCCTGCCTGTATCGTTAAAAGCAAAAGGATGATCATTATAATCATGGGCGGCGGTAATAACGTACACTCTCTTGCCGCTTTTCTTTAGTTTTTCAAGCAGTTTTATAAATCCCAGATGACTTTCCTTTTCACCATTGAAAGAAAGATCCCCGGCAATGAGAATAGTATCTGCCAAATCGGTCTTTGAGAGAAAATCAAACACGGAATTATTTATCGCTTCAGTCTCTGCAAAGCACTTTTGCTCGTAGCGCATAAATTTATCGTATTCTTTTCCGTATGCGCCGAGACTGTTTTTAAAAAAATGCGTGTCTGTAATTACGATAAATTTCATTTTTTCCATACTTTAAGTTCCCCGTCCTTAATCTTTTTCTTCAGCACGGGCATCCACAGCCCTGCCTGAACACTGCGGTGATCCATGCCGCATTCCTTCGCCGTGTCTGTTTCATACCAGTCGGTAAAACAATTTCTGTCTTTTGTATCGCTGAGGAAATCCCCTATCTTTTCGGCGAACACCCTTGTATTTTCCAGGGTCAGATCAAGGCAAGAAGCCCAGATCATCCAGTCAGTTTTCGTAAACGCCCTGCGGCTGTCAAGGGGAACGCCGTATCGGTTGCACACCGTCTTGTATTTTCTGCTCTCTTTTTCATAAACGCTTTCATCAAAAAGCCCAAAGCCGAAAATAATATCCCAAACCATATTGTACTTCATGCTCCAGCTTTCCTTTTTCCCGATTGAAAAGCTGAGACAGCAGCCGTCATCCGCCAGCGTGCATAATTTTTTCGCATAATCAATGGCTGTTTTCTGATAATCAACAGAAACGATTTTATTCAGCACTCGGCATATCTCCCCGAAACTTGCAATGCCTATAACAGATTTCACCGCAAGATTTACGTTCTTTTTGCTGTGTCCTGCAAAATCGTCCGTACAAAGCTGATTGTCAAGCACTACGCCTGCTTTCACAAGGTAATCCGCCCACTTTTGAAGCAAGTCAAAGTTTTGCTTAAGCTGGGAAATATCGCCTGTAACAAAATAATAAGCGTATGACATTATCAGCATATTGCCGCACTCTTCAACAGGCATCTGGCAGTTGAAATCAAAAATAGAAAAGTCGTTGCTTTTATATACATTACGCGGATTGATAAGTGCGCCGTTTCTGGCGATTTTTTTGAGGGCATAAACCTGGCCGTTGGCAACAGGAAAAGTTCCGATATCGTGGGGAGCGTAATCTGCCTGCCACACGGGCATTCGGGCAAATTCAAATATCCCCGTCAGCATAGCCCTTACAAGATCAGGACGGTAGATAAGATACATCGGAACGGCAGGATAAGAAACGTCAACCGTGTTTATACAGCCGTTTGAATGGCATTCTTTTGAAAGATACAGCAGTTCGCCCTTGCTGTTTCTTACCAATTTATGCGCCGCCAAAACCTGGCGAGCCGCCGCAGTTAGTATTTTTTCATACCCTTCGCCGAACGGCAGGGCGTCGTTTGTTATCATTTCGTTCTGGCGGCAGATACTGTCAAGCAAAGCTTCTCTCGCCGCATTGCAGGACAATATCGCCTTTGGCATACTTTCAAATTTTTCCGTCCAGAGTGCCTTTAATCTTTCGCCGAAATATTCAATTGAATATGTGTCGTCATAGGCGATTATGTTTCCGCCGTAGGCTCTGTCCGAAACACTGCGAAAATCAAGAACGCTTAGAAGAGCGTTTTCTCTTTTATCGCCAAAGGACAGATTACCTCCGGCAAGGTAAACGAAACCCCAGTCGGCTGATACACCGTCGCCTGTTTTGCTTAGCGGCTCCTGGCGCTGACGACCCATTCTTATCCACCGGCACTCGGCACTGCCGCCGTTTTCAAGGACAACGTTTTTTCGCCTGCCGTCATAGCAGAATTCTTCATGCACACACAGAGAAACAGAAACTCGGTGGCTTAACGAATCAAGAATTTCCACAGAATAGTCAATAAAAGAGCACGGCAAAGAAAGCATATAGAGATCGTCAAGCAAAAGCGGTGTCCAAAAAGTCACGCAGAGTCTTACCTTGTCGTTTTCAAATATATATTCGGTGGTATAGGGTTTGACAATAACTTCTTTTTGATCAATTATCGCGGTTCTGCCTGTTCCCATAAATCTGAACTTTTCAGAATCTACGGTAATATATCCGCTGATCCTTTTTTTGATACCGCACCACAAAACGGTATCCGAATCGTAAAGGCGGTCCGTGGGGGACCAAATACTGAAAAACGGGTCGGCTGTTATCAGGGGATATGCAGGCAGTCGCATTAGAAATTCCTCCTTATAAAAGATTTTCTTCAATAGCTTTTTTAATTATCTTCGGCATTGCAGAACCGTTTACCGCCTTTAAAAAGTCATCTGCGCTTTCCAGTTTGCGCATACGGCGGTAAATAGTTGATTTCTTGATATTTGCAGTCTCCCAGCGAGACATAACGTCGATAACAGCTTCTTTCGGCGTTGCATTTTCGCTGAGAACTGCGCCTTTTACCGTAACTTCATTCAGGCTGTCATTGCTTTTCGGAGTAAAACGTATCTTAAGGCATTCTCCCGATTTATCAAGCCTCTCAAGATCAATTTTTTCTCCGTCAGAGGTTACCGTTATTTCATCGGAATCTGCAATATCTTTGAAGCAGAGAATATAATTTCTGCCTTCGGGAATAAGCGTAAGATCGCCGTTTGGTCTCTCTATAACGAATTTCAAAGTTTTTTCGCTGAACTCGGAGGTAAATTTCGTTTTAACATTTCTTGTTTCGTAATCAGTCTTACTGTCGTCCTCAAACATGGTAAACGAGCCGCTTCCTGCGAAAATCATAATTTCCAGATTTTGAGGATTTTCAACGCTGTTGCCAAAATCTGCGGACAGCGGAATTATTGCTCCCGCCTTAGCCAGCACGGGAATTGAAGTAAGATCTCGGAAAAGAGTTATCTCTTTGTCACCTGTATACTTCTTACCCGTAAATATATCGGTCCAGCTTCCGGGCGGAATCCAAGCGTCAACAGAGCCCTGGCGCAGTATCTGATTATTTGGCGAAGTTATCGGACAAACAAGAATATTGTCTCCGAACATATACTGGTTTTTATAACGATACGCTTCCCCGCGGTGAGGATAGGAATAATACAGCGGCTCACAAAGCGCCCTTGCTTTTGAATGAGTATTATAATCCAGCGTATAAAGATAAGGTATCATTCTGTGGCGCAGTCTGAGCCAGTCAGAAGCAATCTCAAAAGCCACTTTTGAATAGCGCCACGGCTCCTTACCCAGCAAGTCGTCTGATGTTGAATGTAGCCTCATTATCGGGCTGAAGACCCCGAACTGAAGCCAGCGCACATACAACTCCTCATTTCTTCCGCCCTGATGATGACCGCCGATATCATGGCTCCACCAGGTATAACCGCAGTTTGCGGCGTTAACCGTAAAGTAGGGCTGGAAATCAAGCACGCGCCATGAAATAGCAGTATCACCCGAAAAGCCCAGAGGATAGCGGTGGCTGCCTATACCGGCGTAACGCGAAAGTATAAGGGGGATACGGCCGTCCTCAGCGTTGTCCAGATAGTGGTAATGATTTAGAGCAACAAGAGGATCAAGACCCTTTACGTCGCTTTTTTTGCCCTGCTGCCAGTCAATCCACCAAAAATCAACGCCGTCTTTTTCATACGGTTTATGAAGTATATCAAAATAGCTGTTCCAGAAATTCGAATCACCTGTTTTGAACTTAATATCTTCTTTTGTTTTAGGGTCAATGCCTAGCGACTTTGCCATTTCCTCATACTGGGTTTCAAAAAAACGTACGCCGTCGGCGGGGTGAAGATTAAGAGTAATATGTAAATTCTTTGACTTAAGGTATTTAAGAAACGCCTTATAGTCGGGAAACAAATCGGTATTCCAGGAATAACCGGTCCAGCCGCCTGTTATCGGATTGTCTGTTCCTATCTGGCGTTTGTAGTCGGTGCCGAATTTTGCGTTGATATCCGTCCAGTGCCAATCCATATCAACAGTGGCAACCGTAAGGGGTATATTTTCTTCTTCAAATCTGTCCATCAATTCTTCATACTCGCTTTGAGTATACTGGCGGTAACGGCTCCACCAAACGCCCAGCGCAAAACGAGGAATCATCGGAACCTCGCCGCTGACCTTAAAGAAATCCTCAAGACATTTTCTGTAATCATTTTCATAGGCGAAAATGTAATAATCGGATGTGCCGGCGGCTCTGGGAACAAACATTCCGTCTTCACCGATAAGCATACTTTTGCTGTCGTCAACAATGCTTACGCCGTTTTTGCTCATAATTCCGTCCTTTAGTTTTACAGGACCGAAAGTCTGGTCAAGAGTTCGGCGGGTGCCTTTAAGATTGCCGCGTTTGAAATTAGTAACCTTTTTGCCGCTTTCCAAAAAAACAACAGATATGGGCTTAAGGGTCGAAGCTGAGAGAGTAAAGCTGACGCTTTCTGTCTTAATTTCAATCTTATTTGAATTTTTCTCCGCTTTAAAGGAACATTCAGGCATACTTCTGAACATAAAAGCCATACTGGGAAGATCTGTAAAAACATTACTGCTGTCACGCTCAACGCGTATCATGCGCGGCGTCAAGACTGTAATTCTAAACCCCTCTCCCCTGTAAATCTGATAATCCTCTGCTTTGCCGCGTGCGGCGGCAATCAAACTCTTTTTCAGCATAACGAGACCTCCGTTGAAATCATATTGACTGAGCGTTACTTGATTTTATACAAGCGGGGCTAAAATCCGTCTTATTTTTTAACCCCGTTAAGACAACTGTTACCCTCTGGGGCAAATCGCTGTTTTAAGCGTGCAAATACCTAATGCTATCATAACTTTTTTTCGCCGCTTAATCAAGTAGTTCTATTTAATTTATCACAATAATGCGATAATAAATTAAAATCATTTTCATCTCATAAACTTAAAAGCGGACATAAAATGATGTCCGCTTAACATTATAAACCGAATTGATTTATTATTTTTTATACTCTGTTTTGCAAAGCTCACTAATAGTATACGTCTTAAAAATCATGGTATCTACCGTCTGGGGTGTATTCGCCTGCTCATAAAGCAAACCGATACTTCCGTTTTCCAACTGGGTAAGGCAGGAATAAGCAAAGTAAGTATCCTTGTCGGTAATTTCGGTTCTGTATTTCCATTCTATATTATATGGCTTCTGAGGGTCTTTGATCTCGCTGATCAGGCCGACATAAACAAAACCGTTTTTTCTTTCGTCCATAGCGGGAGCAGAAAGAACAACCGCATCCTTACCGTCAATCTTGCCTTCGTAGTTTATTACAGACAGCTGACAGCCCGAACCCCCTGTCAGCGGCAGTTCGTCAACAGCGGCAGGACTGCTCCAGGTCACACCTCCGTCAAGGCTGATAGATGAAGCAACCTTGCCGACAGTGGTACGGGAGAACGACTGAAGGCTTCCGTCTTTGAACTGCACCAGCTGGGTCTCGCTGAAATTGCCTATAGTTTCATTTGGAGTAACGCCTTCTCCGGCCTGCCATGTTTTTCCGCCGTCGTCGCTGTAAATTGTGGTAAAGCGTTGTTTGAACGTTTCAGTATCATAAAAATAAGCGGCAAAAATCAGTCTGCCTGCATATTCTCCGTTTTCAATCTGAATTCCTCTGCCGGGGCAAACGCCCATAAAACATTCGTCTTCGGGTTTGACGAACTGATTTAAATCCACCGGGTCAGACCATGTCTTGCCGCTGTCGTCCGAATAAACAAGGTAAAGATAAGAAGTCGGCAGGGGCTTAAACAGCGAGTTCTTATACATTATATTCATCGGAACTTCTGTTTTGGTATTAACACCGAAGGAGAAATTATACCAGTATTTTAATTCCTTCTGCTTTACGGTAAGCGGCTGGGAATTTTCCAAAACTTCGTATTTGCTGTTAAGGGAATACTCTGTCTCTTTTCCGTCTTTACTGCAGATAACTCCGTTTTCGTCAACATAGTAGTTATAATCCTTGTCGCCGTCCTTTTTAAGGAGCAGTCGCTTTTGGCCGTCTATTTCGTCGTACCCGCTGCCCTGCTGAGAGTTAGAAACACCCGTTGCATAAGGGAAAGCGTCAACCAGCATAAAGATACGGCCTGTATTTTTATCCTGAAGTAAAGCGGTATCAATAAGAGAAGCGCTGTTTTTCGTTCCCAGTGAACCGTTTTCTTTCAATATTTTACTGCTGTTTTCCCAATCATCAAATGACAGCGCAAGCGTAGGTTCGCTCCAGCTCTCGCCGCCGTCATTGCTCAGGCTGACAGCCGTATCAATATTATTTGCAGAATCTTTAGTCCCGCCGAAGCGCGCGTCTGCTGACGCAACGAGAGTTCCGTCAGCCGCAGTAATAACGGCGGGAATTCTGTAATAATTACTTCCTATCTCTGACGCGGAAGAAAAAGGCTTGATACCGTCAACGGCACCATTTGACGGAGAAGCGGTCTCAGGAGTAATAACGAAGCCGAGCAAACAGCCGATTACAACCACTGCCGCAAGAATGATTATAACTGATTTGATGATTTTCTTTTTCATAATATTAACCCTATAAGACGCTTTAATAAGCTTCAATGTTTTTTATCTTGAACTCTCTGCCCGCCACAATATCGTAACAGCCTGAACCGCAGTAAGGGCACTGTCTTCCGCAGGCATTTAGGCGATAAAGTTTACAGCAATCTCTGCACATTCCGATTACAGGCAATGTTTCCGTCAACATTTCCATATCTGGATAATCGGTCTCGCTGCGTATCATCTCCCAGCAGGCAACAAGATAGTCCGGCAGAACGCCTGACATCTCGCCCACCTGGAGCGTTATCTTTGTGACCTTTTCAAGTTCCTGCTCACGGCTTACCTCGTCAACCGTTTTAAGAATCTCATAAACTATACCAAGCTCATGCATTTATTTTTTCCATTCTTTCACTTCTCTGCGAAGCCAATCGCAAACGCTGTCGATACCCTCGCCTGTTTTGGCAGAAATGAAAAATATCTCTGCATTTGGATTTCTCTCAAGTATTCTCTCTTTAACTGCCTCGTCGTCAAAATCGAACACACTTTTTGTATCTATCTTGTTTATAAGCACTACATCGGATACGGTAAACATGAGCGGATACTTAAGGGGCTTGTCGTCTCCCTCAGGAACAGAAAGTATCATCATGTTTTTTGAAGCGCCCGTATCAAATTCCGCAGGGCATACAAGATTTCCGACATTTTCAAGAAAGACGAGATCCAGCCCGTCTGTTTCCAGGTTGTCAACACTCTGGCGGGTCATTCCGGCATCAAGATGGCACATACCGCCTGTATGAAGCTGAATTGCCTTAACTCCCGTATCGCTGATCGCTTTAGCATCAACGTCTGAGTCAATATCGGCCTCCATTACTCCGATATTCATTTCATCTTTAAGGCGGCTGATAATACTTTTAAGAGTAGTTGTTTTGCCTGCACCAGGAGAAGACATAAGATTAAGCAGAAACATCTTTTTTTCTTTCAGTTCGTCTCTGAGTTTCTGAGCCTCACGGTCATTGTTTTCATAAACACTTTTCTGTATTTCTATTACTTTGAATTCTGACATATTAGCACCTCTTTTTTAATAACAATATAAGTTTAGCGAAGCAAAACAAGAATGTCAACAATATTTTACCTGTAAACCATATTGTAAAAAAGCGACAGACAAAAGCCCGCCGCAAATTTTTATTTTGAATTTCTGTTGCCTAACTTTTTGTTAAATTTCAAAACGTAATGGAAAAACACTGTTCCTGCAACCATTCCAGCCGCCATTCCGAAAGTTACCAAAACAGTGTTGATACCGTTTTGGGTAAACATCTCTCTGTCAGAATTGACTATTCCGCTCATTGTGTAATAAAGAGCGTTACCGGGAAGCAGCGGAATGATACCCGGAATAAGATATGTATTGGACGGCGCTTTGAGAACTCTCGCCATAACCACTGACCAGAAATAAACCACAAAGGACGCCACGAAATTTGAGAAGAACAGATCCTCGCAGCAGTGGAAAATAAGAAGATAAACTGCCCAGCCGATTGCTCCGCCCACTGTTGAAGCAACAACGTTCTTCTCGCTTACTCTGAAATAAATTGAAAATCCGAGAGTACCGACGGCGGCCATAATTACCTGTAAAACTTCCTGCCTCATATAGCATTACCCCCTACAAGAATGTATGAGAGGGCAAAGCCCACTGCAATAGCGACTGCGACAAGCACCGCTTCAATCAGACGGTAAAGACCTGTTACAATATCGCGGTTAAACATCTCCTTAACAGCGTTGACCAAAAGCAGACCGGGTATGAAAAGCATGATGTCGCCGATCATGACTTTATCAACATGCTGACCGAACCCGAGGTAAACGCAAAGCAGTGCAAGAAGACCAGAAACTGTGCTGGCAACGAAAGTATAAATTACGTTGTTCATATTTCTGGGCTTAAGATGATAGTCCATAAGATAGATAGCAATTCCTATTACGGCTGAAGCGGCGCCGTCAATAAAACTGCCTCCAAAGAAAACGGAAAAACCACCCGCCGCAAGCATATAACCGAGACACTTTATAAGCGGTTTCGGTTTCGGGCGCCGGTAATTTTTTATAGCGTCGGTCATCGTCTTAACGTCTGGAGTAGACTTGCAGAGCTCTCTTGAAAAAGCATTAAGCTCCTCCAGTCTTCCCAGGTCTGTACCGTAAGACGCTACCCTCACCGACTGGGTATAATGATTTCCCTCGCCGTCCTTAATGGTGGCAACTATAAGACTTGTTACAGCGTAAATCTCAGGATATTTAAATCCGTACGCTTCGCATATTCGGCGAATTGTATCCTCAACACGGCGCACTTCAGCACCCGTCTCAACAAGACGTCTTCCTATTTCAAGGACGTTCTCCAGGAACAACTCGCATTCTTTTTTTGTCATCGTCTCAGCCATAAATAATACCTCTGACTTCTATTATCAATATATTTAAAGGTTTGTCAATACAAAATAGAATTTTATATAATTATGGCTAATTTTTGGCGCAACCACGCGGTTTGCAACCGCCGGTTGCAGAAGTTTTTTTAATTGCAAAGCAGAATATGTTGCCGCAACCGGGCAGAAAAGTGTACCATTGAGACAGCAAAGGGGAAACGCCCCGAGGCAAAATTCAAACAATACGAACAATACCTAAAAGGAGTAAAATATTATGAAAATCACAAACACAGAAATCTTCGACATCCAGAGAAAAATCGTTGCCAACATGACTGCTGAAAGCTGGGAAGAGATCCCTCACGTATCATATGTTTATGAAGCTGACGTTACTGAGTTCATGAAAGAATACAAAAAAATGCGCAGTACTTCAAGCACAAAAATCACTCTTAACACTGTTATGATGAAAGCTATCACAGAGGGTCTTAAAGCCGCTCCCATTCTCAACAGCCACCTTCAGTTTAACCGCAAACTTGTAAGAGGCGAGCTTAAAACATTTGAAGAAATCAATATTTCAATGCCAATGGTTTTGCCCGACGGAAGAATGATGACAATCAATCTTCACGACTTCCACAATAAATCTCTTATCGATATGACAGAGTACATTGCAGACGTTTCAAGAAGAATTGAAAACACAGACCTCAACGAAGTTATGTTTGACGTTTCAATGGACAACACACTCACCGGTCTTAAACACGGAAAAATCATGCAGGCTATCTATCGTCTTATTGGTTCAAAGACCGGCAAAAACAAGGTCAAAACTTTAAGCGGAGAAGCAAAGAAAAAGTATTACAGCATCCCCGAAAAAGACAGACTGACTAAGTCTGATATTGAACAGGGCACCGTTACAATTACCAACTTCGGCTCGCTTTACAGAGAGCAGAAAGGAGCAGGCGCACTGATTGAAATCGTTCCGCCTCAGGTATCTGCTTTTGCAATCGGCTCTGTTCAGGATAAGGCAGTAGTTGTTACAGACGCCATGGGCAACAAGACTGTTGAGCCACGTCAGATCATGCCTATCACAATCGTATTCGACCACCGTGCAATTGACTTCGGCGACATTATCCCCTTCCTGAAAAAGATGGACAGCATTTTTGAAAATCCATCTGTTTTCCGCGACTGGAAAGGCGAAGAGAAAGTTAAATCCATCAGCCTTAACGAAGAAGAAGTCGCATAAAAAAACAGCCTGTACCTTGCCCGAAATCAACCGCCGACAGGGCGCGCAACAAACCCCTCCTCCGGGCATAAAAGATCTGCAGCGCGCTTAAGGCGAATAATAAGGCAAGTGCAAAGACCGCCCTTTTCTCCCCTGGGCGGTCTATTTTTTTATTGCCTGTTTTCCCTTTAACTAAAGCATATATTCTATTGATTTTGTTTGACAATTGAATAAGGGTCTGTTACAATCAGGGCAGATGATATATGACGATATATCACGGCAAGGGGGATAAGATTATGAAAAAAGCAGTAAAGAGAATATGTGCGGCTTTTCTCACACTGTCTTTTGCGGCTCTGAGTTCATGCAGTGAAACCGTTTCCAGCGAGATAATAGTTCCGAATGACACGCTGAAAACACAGCCGGACAATTCAATTCAAATCATGAACGGCAGTGAAACTGCTGCGCTTCGCTCAAATATTGACCGAGGATTTCGTCTTGAAACGTACTACACCCTCGGCTCGGGAGCGTCATGGCCGGGAGGAAACGACAACGGCATTGAATTTTTAGATCAGCTTCTTGATTATTACAAAGAAGAAAGCCCAAAAGAAATACAGGTATATATTTACCTTACAGAATATTACGACAAAGATCTTGACGAAAAAGCGCTGGAACAGCTAAAAACATATTTTCAGTACATACGCTCAAAGGGTATGGCAATGGTTCTGCGCTTTGCCTATGAACCGAGTCAATCATCTGGGTTTGCGCCAAAGCAAAAGCAGATGCTCAGCCATATCAGCACACTGGGCAATTGGATTAAAGAAAACGAACAGCTCTGGTATGACACAGTAACAGTGCTTCAAATCGGGCTTATAGGAGCATGGGGCGAATTTGCTGAATCGGACGTACACTATAACCGAAAAAAGGTAGTAAACGCTCTTTGCGCCGTTATTCCGGAAAATACATATATTCAGGGCAGAGTTACAGACGCAACGAAACTGCCTGATGAAGAATACCAGAACCGCATAGGATATCACGACGACTTCCTTGTGGGAAAGCCTCATATATGGAACTGCGCCGGAGGCAATAACGACTCAAAGGAATACAAGCAGTTTGCATCGGCAAACAAATATACTCTTAATGACGGCGAAATGCCGTGGGCAGGCGCAACTGACGAGCCTGATGAATATATTGACGGAAAAGAATTTGTAAAACAACTTTACGAACACCATCTTACAACTCTTTCCATTGAGCATAACTATAAAGAATTTATAAAGGAACACCATCAGCCTGAAGAATATTACAACATCATGAGATGGAAAAGCGAGACTTTAACACTGGATGATGTAAAAAGCATGGGCGTTCCGTATTATGAAGAATACTTTACCGACGCCGACGGAAACCCGATGACCCACAGTATTTTTGATTATATTCAGGACTTTCTGGGTTATCACCTTGTGCTTTCGGATTTAGAGGAAGTAAGCGGCAAGCAATCAAAAATCAGTTTCATGATTACCAATTACGGGTTCGGTGCGCCGCTTAATATAAATTCCGCAGAACTTGTTGTTACCGACAAAAACGGCAATGAAAAGATATATCCGATAAAAGGTTTTGACCCCACAAAACTTACCACTTACTCACAGCAGACGCTGACTGCTGAAATTGACGGTCCGCTTGACGGCTGTACTTACGGTCTTCGTCTCGGAAGAAGCGGCGGATACTTTATCCAAACCGCAAACAGTCTCGGTTATGAAAACGGCGTTAATATAATTAAATAAGCAACAAAAAAGGCAGAGTAAAAACTCCGCCTTTTTATTTTGATTAGTTGAAGGTAAACTCACCGTCTTTGAAGTCAACGGTGCAGGTATCTTTGATTTTATTCTCAAGGATAAGCTCAGAAAGCGGGTCTTCAATCTTCGTCTGGATTGCACGGCGAAGAGGTCTTGCGCCGTAAACCTTATCAAAGCCTGCGTCTGCAATAGCTGAAATAGCTTCGTCTGTAAACTCAGCCTTAATGTTCATCTCTGCAAGACGCTTGTTAAGGCTCTTGAGCATACGGCGGGCAATCTCAACAATATCGTCCTTTTCAAGCTGGTTGAATACAACGATCTCATCAACACGGTTAAGGAATTCGGGTTTGAAGGTCTTTTTAAGATCTTCCATTACCAGATCTTCAATAGTCTTGTTGACATCCTTGTTGTCGCCAAAGCCCAAAGCCTGCTTATTATCTGTAATCTTAGACGCACCTACGTTGGAGGTCATGATGATAACAGCGTGCTTAAAGCTTACCTTTCTGCCCTGAGAGTCAGTAAGAACACCGTCCTCAAGAATCTGGAGAAGCATATTGAATACGTCAGGATGAGCCTTTTCAATCTCATCAAACAGTACTACTGAATATGGCTTTCTTCTGATCTTTTCGGTGAGCTGGCCGCCCTCTTCAAAACCTACGTAGCCCGGAGGCGAACCGATAAGTTTTGAAACGGTGTGTTTCTCCATGTACTCACTCATATCAAGTTTGATAATAGCGTTTTCATCGCCGAACATTGCCTCAGAAAGGGTCTTGCAAAGTTCGGTTTTACCTACGCCGGTAGGACCAAGGAAGATAAACGAACCAACAGGTCTGTTGGGATTTTTAAGTCCTGCCCTTCCGCGGCGGATAGCTCTTGCTACGCTGGAAACCGCCTTATCCTGGCCGACGATACGCTCGTGGAGAATTTTTTCAAGGTTAAGCAGACGTTCTGACTCTTCCTTGGTGATCTGCTGAGCGGGAATTCCTGTCCAGCCGGAAACAATTGCCGCAATATCCTCGCCGGTAACTTCCTTGACGTCGTGAGAAGAGGAATTCTTCCATTTCTCTTTTTCTTCATCAAGGAGTTTTTGCAGGCTCTTTTCCTTATCACGGAGTTCAGCAGCCTGTTCAAAATCCTGGCTGCGTACTGCTGAGTTCTTCTCCTCTTCAATACGCTTGATCTCGTTTTCCATTTCCTTAAGGTTCGGAGGAGCTGTAAAGGCGTCAAGCCTTACTTTTGAAGCCGCTTCATCGATAAGGTCAATAGCCTTATCGGGCAGGAAACGGTCTGCAATATAACGAGTGCTCATTTTAACGGCGCTTTCGATAGCCTCGTCGGTAATCTTTACCTTATGGTGCGCTTCATACTTGTCGCGCAGTCCTTTAAGGATTTCCACCGTTTCTTCTTCGGAGGGTTCGCCGACGGTTACAGGCTGGAAACGTCTTTCAAGAGCGGCGTCTTTTTCGATATTCTTTCTGTATTCATCAATGGTGGTTGCACCGATTACCTGAATTTCACCTCTGGCAAGAGCGGGCTTCAGGATATTAGCGGCGTCAACAGCTCCTTCTGCTGCGCCGGCGCCCATAAGGGTATGAACCTCATCAATAAACAGGATAATGTTTCCTGCTTCCTTGACTTCCTCCATCGCCTTCTGAATTCTCTCCTCAAAGTCGCCTCTGTACTTTGTTCCGGCAACCATTGAGGTAAGATCAAGAGCAACTATCTGCTTTCCTGAAAGCAGTTCGGGAACCTCGTCTTTAACTATTTTAAGCGCCAGACCTTCGGCAATCGCCGTTTTACCTACGCCGGGTTCACCGATAAGACACGGGTTATTCTTAGTACGTCTTGAAAGTATCTGGATAACACGCTCAATCTCTTTTTCTCTGCCGATAACAGGGTCAATTTTTCCCTGTCTTGCCAGCTCAGTAAGGTCTTTGCCAAACTCGTCAAGGGTTGGAGTTTTGCTCTTGCCCTTCTTGCCGCGCTGAGCGGAACCTGACGCGCCGACTTCGTTTCTTCCTACCGAAGAGAACACGTCTTCAATTACGCTTTCAGGACTTACACCCAGAGACATCAGGAATTTTACAGCGTAGGAATCGCTTTCCTTAAGCACTGCCATAAGCAAATGCTCCGTGCCTACAAAAGAATTCATCATACCTCTTGCAAGCTGGAATGCTACTTCAAGTATTCTCTTGCAGCGAGGGGTAAAATCATCAGGAGTAAGGCGGGTGGGATTGCCTCTGCCGATATTTTCTTCAATAAGGCGCTGGATATCTTCCGCCGAAACGCCTTTGTTATTAAGCACCTCTGCTCCGAGGCCGGTGCCTTCCTGCAATATTCCAAGCAGGATATGTTCACTGCCGATATAATTGTGGCCGAAATTTTCAGCCGCTTTAATGGCAAGGTTGATTACATCGTTTGCTTTCTGAGTAAAATAACTAAATCTGTACATGATAATTCCTCCTTTGATAAGAGGAACGCCTCTTATCCGTATTACTTGAGTTTCTCACGAACAAGGCCTGCGCGGATTTTTGCCGCCGTATCCGCCGTTATATCGGCGTCAGACGCGGCAATTACCGTTGCGGTCTGTACTGTCTGAATAAGTTCGCCAATATCCTTATAGCTCTTTTCGCAGTAGCCCATGGATATGCCAACTCTGACAAGGGAAAGAAGTTCAAAAAATTCAGCGGTGGAAAGCTTACGCGCCATTAACAGTGTGCCCATAGCACGGTAAACTTTATCCTCAAATTCTTCTCTGTTTGCCAGCATTTCGCGCAGATTGCGCTCCTGCTTTACAATCTGGTCACAGATTGCGTTCATATTATCGATAGCCGACTGTTCCGTTATGCCCAGCGTTACCTGGTTGGACAGGCGGTAAAAAGCACCGTTTGAACCAAACAGCGGACGGAGGGAAAGCCCAAGCTTGCCAACTGTAACGGAAAGCTGACCGATCATATCGCGCTGTTTGATAGCGGGCAGATGCAAATCAAAACTTGCTTTCATGCCTGTTCCCAAATTAGTGGGTACCGATGTCAAAAATCCAAGTTTTTCGTCAAAAGCGATTTTCAAATTCTTGATGAACACGTCGTCAAGTTCATTTGCTCTCGCATAAGCCGCGCCTAAATTCTGGCCCGCTTCCATAGCGGAAAGTCTTATATGGTCTTCCTCGCAAAGCATAATGCTTACGCTCTCGTCCTTAGACAAAAGGAAAGACGCATTTTCTCTGTCCTTTGCAAACTCAGGACTGATAAGCAGTTTTTCAGCATAAGAAACAGCCTGAGCTTCGCTCATTGAGCTGAGGTCAATCAAATCGAAATCGCCCGCGAAGGGAGAATTTTTGATCGCCGCAAAAATCTTTTTTACGGTGTTTTTGCGGATATCCCGGCTCATTCTGCCGGGGAACGGTGTGTCCTCCAGGTTACGCGCAAGGCGTATTCTTGAAGACATCACCACGTCTGAATTATTTCCTTCACCGCTGTACCATTTGTTCATTTTCTTATCCCTCCGGCTTTATTCCTTTAATTTTATCGCGAAGAACCGCTGCGTCCTCAAATCTCTGCTCCCGAACCGCTTTTTCAAGCTGTTCCTGCAAAGTCTCCTTTTCCGACTTAACGGAAGAAGTATCTTTCTTCTCCTCTTCATGGTTTACAGCTTCTTTTTCCTCGGTATAATAAATGTTTTTGCCGATATGTCTTGTTTTGCCGTGGATCTTGCGGATGCTGGGCTCAAGTTTGTCGTCAAACTTTGAGTAGCAGTGGGAACAACCGACATGGCCGGTATTAACAATATCGTTGAACGAAGAACCGCAGTAATCGCAGCGGTCAACGCCGGCAAGCGCATTCATAGCCGCCAGGCCTGCGCCAAGGAAGTTGCCGAAGAAGTTATCGCCGAACATTGTTTCCATGCTCATTGAATTATTGATCTCATCCATTACACCCATTTCTGCGGCGCACTCGCTGCAAAGGTGCATCTCGGTTTTTTCACCGTTGATATTTTGTTTGATATGTGTAGTAGCTTCATGTTTTTTACAGTTTTGACACAGCATATAAATTCCTCCTAATCAATGCATGCTAACAGCATTTGTTTTAATTGTTTTGCTCGAATTTGATTTTTTACATCGTCTTCAAGTCCTTTAACATTCCAGCCGCTGAGCGCGGTCTGGATAATCTTGGCACTTTTTTCATCCAGCAATCCCTGATAACGGAGATTGTAAATGTGCGCCTTTGCCGTCTTTTCATCAATTGAAGTGCCGATGGAATTGATTAACGAAATCAGCGCATCTTCTTTACTGCCGGCTCGGGATATAAGAATGTATCCTCCGCCTCCACGGTGGGATTCTATTCGATAGCCCTGTTCCGGTGTAAATCTTGACGTGATAACATAGTTTATCTGACTGGGAACGCAGCCGATGCGCGCCGCCAAATCATTTCTCTGAATCTGAACAGTTGAATTATCATCGTCAAACATATCCAGGATCATGTCGGCAATAACGTCACTCATTTTCATTTTCCAATCACTTCCTTCAGTAAAGAGGAAACTGCGTTTTGCAATTTTCCTTTAGGATTAAGGTCTTGATCATCATCTGACTTTGACTTTCTTTGACCTTCTGTTTGTATATTAGCACAAAGGTCAGAGAAAGTCAAGAACTTTTTTTGACTTTTTTTGACCTTTATAAAAAATTCTTAATTTTGCCTGAAAAACAGACAAAAATTAAGAAGCACCCGGTTTCCCGAGTGCCTCTTTCGGTATCAGTTTATCAGCAACCGCATCCGCAGTTATCGCCGCAGCCACAGTTACCAAAGCCGCCGCAGAGCAGAAGGATGATGATAAGAATTACAATCCAGGAAGTTCCGCCGCAACCACAACCGTTGTTACAACCGCAACCCATAAGCCGTACCTCCTTTCCCGTTTCTAAACCATACTATGAAACGGCAAAGAAGGTGTTACAAATTCCAAGAAAAAATATTTCTATATTATCGCGCCGTTTACTCCCAGCACCTGACCGGTTACATAATCAGCCAGCGAAAAGAAGAATATCGCCTGAGCCACTTCCTCAGGTGTGCCAAGCCTACCCATTGGCACTTCATCAGCCAATTCTTCAGAAGAAAACTGAGCGTTCATTCTTGTATCTATAATCCCGGGAGAAACACAGTTGACCGTTATCCCCTCTGGAGCAAGTTCGCGGGCAAGCGCCTTTGTAAGTCCAATTACTCCGGCTTTGCTAACAGAATAAGCCACTTCGCAGGATGCGCCAACTTCGCCCCACATCGAGGCAACGTTTATAATTCTTCCGCTGTGTCTGCTGAGCATAATCTTTACAGCCTCACGGCAGCAGAGGAAAGCGCTTTTGCAGTTTGTATTCATTACACGGTCATATTCTTCAGCGGTAGTATCCTGAATTTGCTTAACAAGACTTATTCCCGCGTTATTAACAAGCACATCTATATCCCCGACTTTTTGAAACAGCTCTTCAATCTGCTTTTCGTCGCAGACATCACAGTGAATCGCCATTATCTTTTCAGACGCTTCGGACTCGGTATTATTATATGTTATATATACCTGCCAGCCATTTTTGCAAAACAGTTCGGCGGTTGCTTTGCCAATACCTGTCGCGCCGCCGGTAATGAGAACTTTTTTCATAAAATCACCAACGACAGTTTAGCACAAACGGTTGTCTTTTTCAACAAAATCAATTATAATGATAAGAAGCAACAAATAACAGCAAGGTGATATTATTATGGAAAGAGACTTTTATACAATTTCACTTTATGTGGACGAAAACGAAAACCTCATTGGTATTCCCTGCGGTGAAAGCGACAAATACGGCATTGCAGACATTGACAAGGTTCATCTGCTCAAAGCCCCCTACTCCGCCCAGAAACTCGAAGATTTTATCGAAGAAGTTATTGACTCCTGCTATACTAAGAAACACAACGACGACAGCGACGTTTCAACAATAGAAAAATACACAAAGAAAAAAGGTTTTGTCAACGCAACCGCTGACTATACCCTGATTTCAATAGTAAAGACTAAAGAAAATTACAGCCTTATGCCAACCTTTAACGATTATGAAAAAGGTCCGCTTGTAATTGACGACGACGAACATATTCTTCCCAATCCTTACGGCGCAGGCGAACTGGCAGACGTTATCAACGGATATATTCAGGTTTATGTCAAAGCAAATATGTTCTACAAAGAAATGCAGGAACTTGAAGAGAAAAAATCAAAAGGCACAAACTAAAACTTAAAACAGTAAAAAAGGACCTGACTGTCAAACCAGATCAGGTCCTTAAATTATTCTACACAAAAAAGTTCTCTCGTAAAAAAGACAGCTTTTTGAAAATCACTACGTTATAATTATCCAAAGTATAGACTTGCAAGGAATACAAGAATAATAATACCAGCTATTGCTTTAAGCAAGTTAATTTGCTTTTGTTGTAGCAATATAACTTGCTTCAACATTTCAATGCTGTCTTTTTCTTCTTTATTGTTATCAATATCTTTCATAATAAAACACCTAACTCTTAATGACAAATATGGATTTATGCTTTGACTTCTAACAATTAAAAAGTATCATAATTATCACTGTTTGTCAACAATATATTTCACAATAATAAAATAACAATATATTATAAGTTAAAAGAATACAAATGATTAATATTGTAAAAATTACCTTTCCCAAAAGCTAACCTTAGGTTATTCCGTAATTAAAGCAACAAAAAGCACGCTGTTTTCAGCGTGCTTTTCTTATTATATAATGTTTTAGCAAATAAAGACTGACTTGCTGTGAACAATTCAGTTTTCTTTATCAGGTTGCAAGGTCGCCGACGATCATCATGTAGTCGCCGATCATTGCACCGAACTCAGGAGCACCTTCCATGATAAGCTGCTTATCTTTAGTCATCTGGAGCATATCACCGGTGCCGAGGAGAATCATCAGCGCGTGCTGAGCCGTATCAAACTTCATGCAGAAGAACGGCTTTGAGCGCTTATACTCGCCTCTGCCGGCTCTTGACTTACCTGCTTTAATGCGCAGATAAGCGGTACACTCGGGGTGACCCTCAATAGCCCACTGATAAACACGGTCCGGGCTCTTTGAAGTCCATTCGTGAATAGCCGGGTGGCCCATCTTGTTGAGCTGGCTGATACCGGATGAAAGCAGATAGAAATACAGCTTACTGAGCAGAAGGCAAAGCTGCTCGTCTTCCGGAGGCTCCTTTATTCCGAGAAGAGAACTCATCTTAAGCAAAACCTGCATAAATTTCAGAAATTTGCCGAATGATTTAATCTTCATTTTAGGAAGAGCAGACATATTGCCCTTCATAAAAGCATTCATTTTTTCAAGGGAGGAGAACTGAAGCTCAGCGTCAATTTTCTCCTGACCCAGATATTCGCCCAGTTTTACGGTCCATTCGCCGTTTTCCACGATGAAATGAACAGCCTCTTTGTCCTCGGCGTTCGCCATTGCGGACACCTGGTAAACAGCGTTGACGCCTTCAAACTTTTTCTTCAGTTCGGGCACGTCGGTGGCAATAGTCTTCATCAGCGGAAGGGCGCCTGCCATAAACACCTTATTGGTGTAACGGGTTTCGTCACTTGCCATAATAGCACATCCTTTCTGTAGATTTCAAAGTTTTGAACGTCATTTAGAATTCATCGTCCCAAGCGTCATCAGCTTCAAAATCAGCGTGCATAACTTCGGCAATGGCGTCAGCAATACCGTTGGCGTCAATCTTAGCGATGGACATAAGGTCTTCGTGAAGACCGATAGTTGAGAATTCGTCCTGATGGCCGAGCATCTTCATTGCGCAGGCTTTACCGCTCTTTGCAACAACTTCTGCAACAGCAGTGCCGAGACCGCCCATAACAGTGTGGTCCTCAACGGTGATGATACGTCTTGTGTCCATAATAGCGGACATAACGGCTTCTTCATCAATAGGTTTGATTGTGTGCATATTAAGTACTCTAACCTTGATGCCGGCGTCAGCCTCAGCCATCTGAGCAGCCTGCATTGCCTGGTATACGCAGGAACCGCAGGCGATAACGGTGATATCTGTACCGTCGTTCATAAGCTTTGCTTTGCCTACCTCAAATGTGCATTCCTCAAGGTTCTTATAAATAATCTGGTCAAATCCGCGGTTGATACGGATATATACAGGGCCGGGATAGCTGTAAGCAGCCTTAACTGCGTGGTAAGTTTCAGCGCCGTCGCAGGGGCAGATAACAGTCATATGAGGCAGAGAACGCATGCACGCCATATCGATAAGAGCGTGGTGGGTTGAACCTGCCTGACCGAATGATGTTCCGGCATGAGTTGCAATAATCTTAACAGGAACGTTCTGATAGCAGATATCAGTATGTATCTGGTCAAGAGAACGGGCAGCAGTAAAGATAGCAAATGTTGAAGCGAAAGGAATAAGTCCGTTCTGGGCCAATCCGGCAGCAACGCCGAACATGTTCTGCTCCGCGATACCTACGTTAAAGAATCTGTCCGGGAATTTTTCGCCGAACATACCGATTTTAGTTGACTTTGCAAGGTCTGCGGTAAGCGCGACAACTTCGGGATGTTCTGCACCGAGTTCGCAAAGAGCCTTACCGTAATATTCAGCCGTAGAGAGGGCTGTGGTTTCAGTCATAGTATAGGTCATTCCGCTTGCCATCTCTTAACCCTCCTTTTCTGCACGAGCACAGCGCTGTGCATAATATTTATCCAAGCTGTCGTAACAAGCCTTTGTTTTTTCGTCATCAAGAGCACCATAATGCCAGTGGTAATCGTCTTCCATGAAGTCGATGCCGGCGCCTTTGAATGTATCCATAATAATTGCGTAAGGTTGAGTGCCTCCGTTTTTATGGTTGTTAATAGCGTCCTCGATAGCGTCGTTGAGTTCTTTCATGTTCTGACCGTCGATACGCTTAACTTTGAAGCCGAAAGCGTCAAACTTCTTATCAAGAGGTTCAACCTTCATTTCATCGTCAACACGGCCGTCGATCATGCACTTGTTGTTATCAACAAGTACTACAACGTTTGAAAGCTTGAACTGAGCCGCAGTCATTGCAGCCTCCCAGTTTGAGCCTTCGTTCAGCTCGCCGTCGCCTGTAAGGCAGTAAACCATATAGTCAATTTTCTTAACGCGGCCTGCAAGAGCAAATCCGTCAGCAAGAGAAAGACCGTGGCCGAGAGAACCGGACGAGCAGTCGATACCCTTAATCTTGTTTTTGTCAAGGTGCATACCGAACTTTGAACCTGTAAGGTTAAAGTTGTGGAGACCCTCAACATCCATAAATCCGTAGTCGCAAATTACGGGACCGTAGCCTACCGCCGCATGACCTTTTGAAAGAACAAAGCGGTCTCTGTCCTCCATATCCGGATTGTTGACATCCAGTTTCATGAAACGGTGATAGAGTATAGTCATAGCGTCCATCGCGCTCATTGCGCCGCCGATATGGCCTGAACCGCCCCAAACGGTGGTCTGAACTGTCAGACGTCTGAGTTCATCCGCCTTTTTTTCAAGGCGCAGCCATTCCGCTTTGTCAAATGGCTTGTAGTCTGCTGGCATAAATTTTCCTCCTTAAAAATATATTAAAAATTCTACCCCAAATTATTTAAGTCCGGGAATTTCCGGATGATTTGCCGCAACAACGCCGAACGCGTCCTCAGCAATATCGATTGCAAGTTTAATGTCGTCGTCAGTTACAGCGGCGTTAATGAAGTGGTTGTGGTGAGAAGCAAGGAACAGTCCGCGGCTTACGCACTCTGCGATCCACTCCTGATGGAGCATAAGGCTATCGTCGTTTGCTATTCTGAGATAGAACAGCGCCGGCTCACCGGATACAACCAAATCAAATCCGTGCTCTTTACCTGCGGCAACGAATCCGTCAGTCAGTTTTGTTCCCTTTTCACGGAACATTGTGGGAATATCAAGCTTCTTCATCTTCGGAATGCAGGCAAGGCATGCCGCAAACGGCTCAGCGCTCATCCAGTAAGAACCTGTATAAACAACTGAAGAAGCAGTATTTTTCATATGCTCCTGACCGCATACAGCTGACATATTGTAGCCGTTTGCAAGAGCTTTACAGAAGCAGATAAGGTCTGCTTTGATACCGTAATAATGGTCTGAACCGGCAATATCAAGGCGGAAGCCTGTACGAACGTCATCGAAAATAAGAACCATTCCGTGGTCGTCGCAGAACTTGCGGACAGCTTTCCACTGCTCGGGAGTTGCGCAAACGTTATCCTTAAAGTTACCGTGGTCGTAGGGCTGAGCGATAAGTCCGGCAAAGTCGCCGCCGGCTTCGTCGTAAGCCTTCTGCATTGCGTCCAGATCAAACCAAGGAACAACAACGTTGTTTTCAACTTCTTCGGGAAGAATACCGGGATAGTCAACTTTCTGAGCCCACTGGAAATCGCCGTGGTAGTAGCCCTTGAAGAACATCATCTTCTTTTTGCCTGTATGGGCACGGGCGCACATTACAGAAAATGTTGTTGCGTCTGAACCGTTCTTCATAAAGAAAGCCCAGTCTGCTGAAGCTACTGTATCTTTAAGCATTTCAGCACACTCTACCATCTTGTAAGACGGAGAAGTTGTGCAGTTGCCGATTTTAAGCTGTTCCATTGCCGCAGCGTCTACATCGTCGTCGCAATAACCGAGAACGTTGGGACCGTAAGCGCACATAAAGTCAAGATATTTGTTGCCGTCAACATCCCAGAAATATGTACCTTTAGCTTTCTGAGACATAAGAGGCCACTTAGTTATAGGCAGGAACAAACCTTCCGACGGGCCGAGATGACCGTAAACACCGGAGGGAATCGCGTTAAGCGCGCGGTTAAACCATTCCTGGCTTTTTTCATGTTTATATTCAGGGAATTTACTCATAATTGTCTGCCTCCTTAACCAAGATAAACCGCAACTCTGTCAAGAATACGGTTCAAGTTATCTACCATGGAAATCATACCCGACATATAAATCTTGCCTGCGCAAAGTTCAGCCATTGTTGAAGCTGTACCGGTGAACAGACCGTATGCCAAGTCAATATCTGCAAACTCCATGATTGCTCTGGGCGTCTGCGCCTTTTCTTTAACAGTTCTGAATGTGTGGTTGCTAACGCGTATAGTAGCGTAGCAAACATCCTTAATGCCCATTGAAACGTCGCCGTCAACAGTATAAAGGGCAGACTGCTTTGAAATGCTGTCTGAATTTGCAAGAGCTGAAATAGCGCCTGCAATAGTATAGAAAGTAAGGATTGTTGACTCCTCAAAGAACGCTCTGTCCTTAAGATTTTCTTCATTAGGTCTAAGCAGTTCAGTCATGCGGTTGGTCAGTTTTGTAAACGGACCAAGCAGGAACGACAGAACCTGAACGGCGCCTTTAACAGGAACACCGGGCTTTGACTCATCAATAAGAGCGTTGAACTTTTCAGGACTGCTGAAATTCATCTTGCAGGTGCATCCGTAACTGCCTTCTGACATTTTGCAGCCGTCGTTAGTGAAATTGAATGTGCAGCAGGGTCCGTCAGTAACGTCGAAGCAGAGTGAAACCGGCTTCTTGAGCTCCTTCAGAATAGCTTTTGCTTCATCGTCAATTTCGCAAAGGTTCTCCAGAGTGGCAAGCACGCCGTACATATTGACGCATGCCATAGCTTTTGCTTCTTTCAAAATAATTCCTCCTCAATGATACGCCTGCAATGCAGACTGGATAATACAGGCACCTCCCTGCTCTCAGACCGAGCGGCAACCCAATATAAATATATATGTATATAATAATCAAAATACATATACAAAATATATGTTAATTATAGCACATATGATTAGACAAGGTCAACATCAAAGTAACCAAAAGAATGGTTACATTTTAGTAAAAATAACAAAATATCAAGGGTTTAATCGACATAAATCCATAAAAGCATAAATAAGCCGCATGAAACCATTGCTGCGGTATCATACGGCTTAAATTAAAACGATATAATTATATTTTTTCAGGCGTTATTTAAGAAGGAAACCTATCTTTTTCATGGCCTTGTTAAGAGTGCGGGAAGAAACCTGCATAGCGCGTTCAGCACCCTTTGTCCAGCACTCCTGAAGGTATGCTTTATCGCTCATGTACTGGTTAAATTTCTGCTGAACGGGCTCAAGTTCGGCAACGACTGCCTCACCAACGGCTGTTTTGAAATCACCGTAGCCCTTACCTGCAAACTCTGCTTCAATCTCATCAAAAGACTTACCAGTAACTGCGCTGTAAATCGTCATAAGATTGTTAATTCCGTCCTTGCCTTCGGCATAGTGGACGCTCATCTCACTGTCAGTTACCGCAGACTTAAACTTCTTCATGATAACAGAAGCGTCATCAGTCAGATAAATAGTGCCTTTGGGGTTCGGGTCTGATTTGCTCATCTTGCGGGTTGGGTCAGCAAGGCTCATTACTCTTGCGCCGTTTTTCGGAATATAAGCGTCCGGAACTGTAAAAACATTTCCGTAAACTCCGTTAAAACGCTCCGCAATATCACGGGCAATCTCAAGATGCTGTTTCTGGTCAGCACCCACAGGAACTATATCAGACTGATAAAGCAGAATATCCGCCGCCATAAGGCATGGATAAGTGAAAAGACCTGCGTTCACGTTATCGGCGTGCTGTTTTGACTTATCCTTAAACTGGGTCATTCGGGACAGCTCACCGAACTGGGTGTAGCAGTTAAGGATCCAGCCCAGCTGAGAGTGGGTCGGAACATGTGACTGAATAAACACAATACCCTTATCCGGGTCAAGACCGAGAGCAAGGAGCATTGCGTAAAGTTCAGTAGTCTGCTTGCGGAGCTTCTGGGGATCCTGTCTTACCGTAATGGAATGCAGATCGGCAACTCCGTAAATTGTATCATATTCTTCCTGAAACGCACTCCAGCCTTTCATTGCGCCGAGATAATTTCCCAGCGTCGGAATTGAGGTGGGCTGAATCAGTGAGAGACTTCTTTTCTTTCTTTGTGTTTTAACTTCTTCGGACATAGCTATTCTCCAATATTTTTAGGAATTCTTAATATCAGCCGCAACTTGGCCAAGACGCGCAAGACCTTCTTTAATTGCCTCGTCAGACGGAGTTGAAAAATTAAGCCTGATATAGTGACACTCACGGGTATCATCTGTCAAAAATGCGTTTCCGGGCACAACAGCCACTTTCTTTTCAACGCCTCTCTTACAGAAATCAAGCATATCAACATCATCCGGCAGTTTGCACCAGACGAAGAGACCGCCCTCGGGTCTTACATACTCAACGAAACTGCCGAGTTCCTTATCAATGCAATTGCAGATAAGATCCAGTTTCTTGCGATAGATATTTCTAATCTTTTCTATATGCTTTGCAACGTCATACTTCGTCAGCCATTCGTAAACGATAAGCTGGTTGAGCATTGCCGTATGGACGTCCGACGCCTGTTTTCCAACCGTCATCTTTGCAAGTATCGGTTTCGGCGCTATGCAGTAAGCAACTCTGAGACCCGGTGAAAGAATTTTTGAAAATGAACCGGCATAAACAACAATATCTTCGGTGTCCATACTCTTCAGCGTTGGCACAGCAGTGCCTGCAACACGAAGTTCGCCGTAAGGATTGTCCTCAAGTATGATTACGCCGTACTTTTTGGCGAGTTCATACATTTTTCGGCGCTTTTCAAGGCTCATTGTTGTTCCCGACGGGTTCTGAAAATTCGGAATAGTATAAATAAATTTCGCGTTTGGAGTTGTCTTAAGAGCTTCTTCCAGCGCTTCCATATTCATTCCGTCCGCTTCTACAGGAACACCTTTAAGCTTACATCCGTAAGAGCGGAAGCAATTTAGCGAACCGATAAACGACGGCTCTTCACAGATAACCGTGTCACCCTCGTTGCAAAGGACTTTTGTTACCAGATCCATAATCTGAGTAGCACCGCTGACGATAAGCACTTCGTCAGCAGAAGCGTTTATATTTTCCCGTTCTTTCATCCACTGTGCCATTTTTTCTCTGAGCGGCTGATATCCTTCTGAAACGCCGTACTGAAGAGCGTCGATAGGATGTGTAGCCAGAATGTCAGCAGTTATCTCGCGCACTTCGTCAACAGGAAACGCGTCAGGAGCGGGATTGCCCGCCGCAAGCGGAATTATCGCAGGGTCAGCAGTCGCCTTCAGAATTTCTCTGATAGCGCTGGGCTGAAGTGATGATATTTTATCGGAAAAAATGTATTCCATGGGTTTTGATCGCTGTCCTTTTTAAGAAAATAAAGATATAACAAATCCTGCCAGAATTTCGGCATTGTTTGTTTTAGTATTTTCAACGTACTTATTTTTGAACGCGAAAAGGCATTCGTAATCGTACGCCTGTGTCCGTATCGCCTTGAGAAGTTCTTCTCCGTCCTCAAAAACGGCAGAGGGCATCTCTGTTTTCAAATCAATATTAAGTCCCCTGTCGCGGCTGTAAAGGTCATAATCGGGCACAAAGAAATAAAGCGGCTTCATAAGAAGCGCGGCTTCAAACGCACAGGCAGAATAATCGGTAACAATAACATCCGCCATCTGCATTAAATCACAAGTTGAATAACTGCCGTTAACAGAATAATCGCCGTCGCGTCTTACTTTACTGAGAGGATGAGCGCTTATTATCAGGCGATATCTTGTTTCATCTGAAAAAGCGGCTTTCAGTTCCTCGGCAACGTATGCTTCCCTGTCTCTGAAAGTAGGGAGATAAAGCACCGTCTTTTTTTCACCCAGGTCGGGATTTTCAGAATAAAACTTCTGGGCGAGTCCCGGCTGAGGAGTAAGGATACGGTCTACTCTAGGCAGTGAACATATTTTAATTCTATCGGCTGAACAGCCGAACGCTTCCATATAAAATTTTGCCGCGGCAGCTGAAGGTGCCAGAACATAGTCATAATTTTTATGCATACGCATTGCGCGGCTGACTTTCTCGTCTCTGCCCTCTTTTGTTCCGAGAGACTGAAGGCCGAACTTCTTAACCGCTCCCAGAGCGTGCCACATCTGGATAACTTTTACTTCTTTTCTGTGGCTCAGACATGATACGGCAATGGAATATGTGTCAACGATAACCACCTGAGAATTGGCAATCGCGCGCATATCGCCGAGAATATGAAAAGCGTATTTGATTTTTTCGGCAAAGCCCTCCTCCATCATCATAAGCCTGAAAACCTGAGGAGTGCCCGGGCTGTTTTTTTCAATAGCCCGGGACAAAAGCTCCATATCAAGACTTTTTTCATTGCTCTGACGAGAGAGATAAAGCACCTGCCGTTTTGGCTTGCTGAAAGCTTTTATCGGCGCATAAATAATCCTCAAAACAGCTTTAAGCAAAGCGATGGCAAAAACTTTCATATTTTAAAATCACGCCTCGTAAAGAGGATATTTCTTGCAGATCTCCGCAACGCCTGCGGCAATCTTTTCCTTTGAATTTTCAAAATCATTAACCGCAAGATAGATATATTCGGCAATCTTATCCATATCTTCGGTATTAAGACCTCTTGTTGTAGCGGCAGGAGTTCCGATACGAACACCTGAAGTAACAAACGGTGAAAGAGGCTCGTTTGGTACTGTGTTCTTATTAAGAGTAATATGAACCTCGTCAAGGCGATGTTCAAGTTCTTTACCGGTAACGTCTGTTCCGATAAGGCTCAGGAGCATAAGGTGGTTGTCAGTTCCGCCTGAAACAAGATTTAGACCTCTGTCTGTAAGACCCTTTGCAAGAGCTTTAGCGTTATCAACAACACGCTGCTGATATTCTTTGAACTCGGGCTTAAGAGCTTCGCCGAAGCAAACAGCCTTTGCGGCGATAACGTGCATAAGCGGACCGCCCTGTGTACCCGGGAACACAGCGGAATTAAGTTTCTTGATAAGATACTCATTGTTGCAGAGAATAAGACCGCCTCTGGGTCCGCGGAGTGTCTTATGAGTAGTTGTTGTTACAACGTCGGCATAAGGAACCGGATTCTGGTGAAGTCCGGCTGCAACAAGACCGGCGATGTGAGCCATATCTACCATCAGCATTGCGCCGTTGGCATGAGCAATGTCAGCCATTCTCTTGAAGTCGATTTCTCTTGGATAAGCAGAAGCACCGGCAACAACGAGTTTCGGTTTAACTTTATTTACCTGCTTTGCAAGTTCTGCATAATCAATAAATCCTTCGTCGTTTACGCCGTAAGGAACAAAGTTAAAGTACTTACCGCTGATATTAACGGGTGAACCGTGGGTAAGGTGGCCGCCGTTGTCAAGGCTCATGCCCATAACGGTATCGCCCGGTTTAAGCAGAGCAAAATAAACTGCAGTATTTGCCTGGGCGCCTGAATGGGGCTGAACGTTGGCATAATTAGCGCCGAACAGCTTGCAGGCACGCTCAATAGCAATATTTTCAACTACGTCAACATACTGGCATCCGCCGTAGTAACGCTTTGAAGGCAGTCCCTCTGCATATTTATTTGTAAGTACAGAGCCCATTGCCGCCATAACCTGAGGTGATACAAGGTTTTCCGAAGCAATCAGTTCAATATTGCCGCGCTGACGGTCAAGTTCTTCCTGCATTGCCTTGGCAACTTCCGGGTCGGTTGTATTTACAAGGCCGATGGAATCGTAGTAATCTGAAAACATTTTATTTTCCTCCGCTTATTTATATTTTTTATTTATATATGATACCATAATTATAAGCAATATACAACAGAAATTTCCTTATAAATATGCAAACTGCAAGCTAATAACGGTATATAATTAATTTACTCTTGATAATAGCCGCCTGTTGTGATAAAATTTATAGGAATTTTGAATAGTAAGTTAATTAAGAGCCGCGGGCTAATCAGTAAAAAGACAAATTATCGTCTGCCTGCAGCCGGAAAGGATAGGGATATTATTATGAGCGGACATTCCAAATGGAGCACTATAAAACGTAAAAAAGGCGCAAACGATGCCGCAAGAGCAAAAGTTTTTACAAAAATCGGTCGTGAGCTTGCAGTAGCCGTTAAGCAGGGCGGACCTGACCCGAACGTTAACTCAAAGCTGAAGGATATTATCGCAAAAGCAAAGCAGAACAACGTTCCCGGCGACAATATTGACCGTATGCTCAAAAAGGCCGCAGGTGAAACAGACACCGCTAACTACGAAGAAATCATTTATGAAGGATACGGACCCAGCGGCGTTGCCGTTGTCGTTGAAGCGCTTACGGACAACAGAAACCGTACTGCGGGCGAAGTTCGCCATTACTTTGACAAGGCCGGCGGAAACATGGGCACTCAGGGTTCTGTTACTTTCATGTTTGGCCGCGAAGGCGTTATAGTTATTGAAAAAGAAGACGTTGACCCGGACAAGCTTATGGAAGACGCTCTTGAAGCAGGCGCAACCGATTTTCTCACTGACGATCAGGACATTTTTGAAATTCGCACAGAGCCAAACGACGTAGGAGCAATCCGCGAGGAATTAGAGGGCAAAGGCTACCACATTATTTCCTCAGAGCCGGCGTATATCCCCTCAACAACAGTTCGTCTTGAAAGCGAAGAGGATATGCAGAAGATGGCAAGAATGATTGAAATGTTTGAAGAGAACGACGACGTTCAGAACATCTGGCACAACTGGGAAAACGAAGACGAATACGAAGGCTGATAACCTTTTAAACATAAAAAAAGCGCACACCAAACGGTGTGCGCTTTAATTTTTTATAATTACTTTTTCTTGCCTGTTTTTTCTTCATAAACCGCAGTAACTGAGTCAACGTCACCCTGGGCAATTATCTTGCCTTTTTCAAGCAGAATTGCGGTATCGCATATATCCTTAACCTGCTGAATATTATGGGAAACGAACAGCACGGTTACACCTTTGTCAAACATTGACTGAACCTTAGCAAGGCTCTTTTTGCGGAAACGGGCGTCGCCTACTGACAATACTTCGTCAAGTATAAGAATATCGGGCTCAACGGCAGTCGCTATTGAGAAACCGAGACGAGCCTTCATTCCTGAAGAATAGTTTTTCAGCGGCACATCAATAAACTTGCCAAGTTCTGAAAAGGAGACGATCTCGTCATACTTCTTTTCAAGATAGTCACGGTCATAGCCGAGAATAGCGCCGTAAAGGAAAATATTTTCCTTACCGGAATAGTTGGGGTCAAAGCCGGCTCCCAGTTCAAGCAAAGGAGCGATTACGCCTTTCTTTTTAACCGTTCCCGATGTGGGCTTATAAACTCCTACGATTGTTTTAAGCAGTGTGCTCTTTCCGGCTCCGTTAAGGCCGAGAATAGCCAAATGCTGGCCCTTTTTAACATCAAAACTGATGTTGTCAAGAGCATAGAATTTTTTATATTCCAACTGCTTTTTAAGAAGTTTGATAATATATTCCTTTAAGTTGTCAACCTTTTCCTTGTTCAGGTTAAACGCCATAGTAACGTTCTGAACGGAAATTACTACATCATCATTCATGATTTTATCATCCTTTAGCGTTTTTTCCGGTTAACCGGGCGGCGAGGGCAATAATAACAGAAAGTACTACAAGTCCCGCTCCTGCCGCAAGATTTATATACAGGCAGTCAGCAACATATTTCGTTACAGCCTGAGAGATATACTCCGGAAAGAAATAAAATTCTTTCTGGCTTTTATATATCATCATTACTGATGTGAAAATAAGGGTCGTAAATCCGGAAGCGCATACCGCATCGCTTACAAAGACCGCACAGCGGCGTCTGCCGCCGCAAACCTTTATCAGTGCGGCAACGCTGGCGGCGTAAAGAAGCGCTCCGGCAACAACGCCGCAAACAGAAGCTTTTGCGCTTATGTCTGAAAACTGACGAAGATTGTCAATATAAACAAATTCGACCCTGGACGTAAGATAATCTGAAAACTCTTGTTCAAACTGTTTTTCACCCTCCGGTGAACTTACGCCTGCAACTGAAACGGCGTTTTCAGTAAGTTTTGCAGAAATATCACTGATTTTCTGCTGATAATCACTGTCGCCTTTAAGCTTCAATTTATTATTTACATATGAATTGACGGTATTCCTGATGTCTTCTTTCTCTACCGCGTCTGCCGCTGTTTCGTCTATTCCGTACTCAAGGCAAAGGTCCTGAGCGTAAAGATGAGCGTCGTTGTAAAGTCCGTCAACGTAAACATCGCCGGTAAACGCCGCCGAAATCCTGCTGCTGTTTCCGAAAACAGCACCTACAAGAATAGACAAAACCGTTATGCTGACAAACACAAAGAGAAGAAATGACCAGATATAAGGCAAAAATCGCGAGCGTGAATTATTTTTCATTCTGGTTCACCTCCACAGCCGGTCCTGACGCTTTTTCGCAGAAAACGTAATAACGCTGGTTTTCTGTTTTTGAAAAAGCAGTCTTCGGATATGTGCAAAACAGAATCAACTTTTCACGGTCTATTGCCATTGTATCAACAGACTCATCGGATTTCTTAACAGCAGTTTCGGTCACACGGTATGTAAACTGGCCCCAGTTTGTAGACAGGGTAAGCATATCGCCTTTTTTCAGTTTGTCAATATTCTTAAACCATGTGGAATTATAGCCGGAAAGAACGGTGGTTGAACCGTAACCCGGCAAGCTGTAATCCGTTGACGCCGCGGCTCCCGCGCGCATACAAATTCTGTTTGCGCCGTAATAAACCGCGCAGTCAATATCTGCGCTTTCACTTGTCAGTCTGCCGAACTGCTGACCGCCGGCAACGCTCTGCTTGTCCACAATGCCGAAAGTATTCGGCATCGGGTCAAAATCATTGCTGAGCTTCAAATCGCTTTCCGCCATGGAAAGCTGGCTCTGTGCAGTGTGGACGGTGTCTGTTGCAAAATTGATACCCAGAAACCACATAGGAACGGATACCGCGCCTGCAATAAGTACAAACACCGCAACAATCAGCAGATGGCGCAAAATCTTTGCACCGGAAATATTTGCCTTTCCATCTTTCATCTGTTAGTCCTCAAATACAGCGCCTCTTGAACCGCTTGTAACGTGCTGAGCATAGCGCTTAAGATAACCAGAAAGTTCCTGAACAGGAGGTGTCCACTTCGCTCTTCTCTCAGCCAGTACTTCGTCTGAAACGTTTACGCGAAGAACTCTTGCGGGAATGTCGATCTCAATTTCATCGCCGTCCTCAACGAGAGCGATTGTGCCGCCCATAGCAGCCTCAGGGCTTACATGGCCGATTGACGCGCCTCTTGTAGCGCCTGAAAAACGTCCGTCAGTAAGCAATGCAACGCTGTTGCCAAGACCCATACCGATAATAGCCGATGTGGGAGAAAGCATTTCGCGCATACCGGGTCCGCCCTTCGGTCCCTCATAACGGATAACTACTACGTCGCCGGCAACTACCTTTCCGCCTGTAATAGCTTCAATAGCTTCTTCTTCTGAATTATAGCATTTTGCAGGGCCTTTGTGCTGCATCATTTCAGGCAGAACAGCGCCCTTCTTTACAACTGAGCCTTCCTCTGCAAGATTGCCCCAGAGAACAGCAATACCGCCGTCCTGGCTGTAAGGATTTTCAAGAGTATGGATAATTTTTCCGTCTGCGTCGGGAGCGTTTGCAATTCGGTCTGCAACCGTGCCGCTGACAGTAAGAGCGTCTGTGTTGATCATGCCGCCCTTTGCCAGTTCTTTCATAACGCTCTGAATTCCGCCTACCTCATCAAGGTCGGTGATGAAGATAGAGCCTGCGGGATTGAGCTTGCAGATCTGGGGAGTCTTTCTGCCGTAAGAGTCAAGAGTTTTAAGGTCGATATCGTGACCCGCTGCATGAGCAATGGCAGTAAGATGAAGGATAGTATTTGTTGAACAGCCGATAGCCATATCTGTACGCATTGCGTTTTCGATTGACTTTTCGGTAATAATGTCAGATGGCTTAATGTCGTCGCGAAGCAAATCCATAACGCGCTCGCCTGCCATCTTTGCAAGGCGCAGACGCTTGCTCATTACTGCAGGGATAGTGCCTGTACCCGGAAGAGACATACCGATTGTTTCGGTAAGGCAGTTCATTGAGTTTGCAGTGTACATACCTGAGCATGAACCGCAGGTTGGGCAGGCTGTGAAAGCGCAGCTTTCAAGATTGGCTTCTGTCATTCCGCCGACATTGTACTTGCCGATGTATTCAAACATTTCGGACAGGCCGATACCGGTGTCTGTTTCAGTACTCTTACCGGGAAGCATCGGGCCGCCGCTGATGAAGATACAGGGCAGATTAAGTCTGCAAGCTGCAAGAAGCATTCCGGGAACGATCTTGTCGCAGTTGGGAATAAACACGATTGCATCCAAAGGATGAGCAGTAAGCATAACCTCGATACTGTCAGCAATAAGTTCACGGGAGCAAAGGCTGTACTTCATGCCCTTATGGTTCATTGCGATACCGTCGCAAACGCCGATTGTGTTGAATTCAAAAGGAACGCCGCCTGCGTTGCGGATACCGGCTTTAACCTGCTCTGCGATTTTGTCAAGATGCATATGACCGGGAATATAGTCGCTCTTTGAGTTAACAACGGCTACAAAGGGTCTTTTCATTTCGAGTTCGTCAATGCCGAGAGCTCGCAAGAGAGAACGGTGGGAGGCTCTTGACGGCCCCTCCTTGATTAAATCTGATCTCATGATAAACTCCTCAAAGTAAATTACAATTCATATCTTAGTTAAGAGATTTCATTGTCGGGACGAAAGCAACCATCTTTTCAATTCGTCCTAAACCTCCTCACATCTCATAACAGGTCTAAACAGCGTTTTTTCCCAAATCGCTATATCCCTATAAATTCTTATGTTTTTTCGGTGGATTGGAGTAGAAATTGGTGTAAATGGTGTAGAAGCTTTTATCCTCACTCAAGAAATGCCTCTTATTCATTAGCACTTTATTATACTCATTTTTAAAATATGAGTCAAGCCCTTCAAATTCAGACTGCCTAAGTTCCTTTGTCACATCGGTATAGATGTTGAGCGTTGTTGAAATATCCTTATGACCAAGCGTGTCTTGAATAACCTTGACATTCACTCCTGCTTCGCACATTCTCGTTGTAAATGTATGTCTTAATGAATGGCAGCTAAAATGCGGAAGCAGCACTTCGGGATTTTCGTTCTTCAAAAACTGCTCATCGTTACAGTCACGGATTATTCGGCGGATCGCTTTATTTAGTGTTCCCTGATGTTGCAGATTTCCGAAGCGATTGATAAAGATAAAATCTGTATATCCGTCAACAGTAGCGATACAATGAAGATCCAGCAGCTTCTGCCTTTCCTTTTCCATTATAATTGCCTCTTTAACAAAACTGAGCATAGGCACTTTTCTCTTTCCAGCCGGAGTTTTCGGTGTATTTACATTGAAGCAGCAGCCTTTTTTGTTACCGTCAGTTCGATGGTCATAGTAAACTAAAGTATGATTTACATCAATAACACCGTTTTCCAAATCGACATCACACCATCTTAATCCGGTAAGTTCGCCGACTCGAAGTCCTGTACCTATCAAAACCGCAAAGATTGGATACCAATATTGTGCGGCGGGAGTATTTTTCAAATAGCTTAAAAACAACTCCTGTTCGGGACGGGTTAAACCTCTGCGCTTTTCTGTCTTGAAGCAATGTGATTGCTTCAGTTCTCTAAGCACATTGTCTGACGGATTATTCCTTATGTAATCATCGTCAACAGCCATATCCAAAATCTGATGTAAAACCGTATGGATACTATCAATGGTCGAAGGTTTTAGTTGTCGCTCGTCTGTAATGTCAAATTTTACCGCCCTTTGAATACTGCACCGTAAGAAAAGACTTTATGGCTCAAATAAATAGGGGAAACGACCTGCTATCAGGTCGTTTCCCCTATTTATTCCGTAATATCCTCAAAACAAAAGCCAACTTCTCGAACACAACGGATAGCAGAAGGTAAGCTGGGTGCTATCTCACGAAATTTTCTGCGCAGGCCGTATACATGACAGCTTACCGCATTGGCTTCATTTCCCATTGGATCTTCTCCCCATACAGCCTCATAAAGTTGCCTGTATGACAACACCCGCCCTTCATACAAGGCCAGTCGGTAAAGTAGTTCATACTCTTTTGTTGTCAGTAATACCTCCTGCTGATTATAGTATACCTTTCTTTTTCCTGTGTCAATTATGAGGTGGTTAAAAATCAATGTCGGTTCAACTACCATTTCAATCAGCTTCAAATCAGGATGACGCTCCAAAATCTTTGAAATTTCCTCTAAAGCAACATTATCCTGGTCTGATAGTTCCAAAATCACAATTCGTTTGATAATCCCACCTTCCTTCTAAAACAGCCGCCATCGGGCAGATGGCGGCCGTAAAATGTTAGATATTCTGTTCCTTTTTCTTTCTGCTGTAAAGCGTCATGCCAACAGCGCCGGCTCCGGATGCAGCCAGAAGACCAATCCACAGCATCATATTGCTGTTATTGCCGGTCTGGGGGCTTTCTGTTTTCTCAGAAGGCTTGCCAGGCTGTTCAGGCTTGGCTGGGTCAGTCGGGTCTTTAGGGTCTGTAGGAGTAGTGGGGTCGGTGGGCTTTTCGCTGGTTTCAAACGGTGTGTTGGAGCCAAGGATAGCATACTGGCTCAGATGGGTAGTCTCAAATACCAGGAAGTCACCTTCCACCACTGCATCAAAGCGTTCCAGCGGGTCTCCCAGATATACCGCCTGATAGTATTTGTAGCCCTTAAGCTGATCAGTCATCGGGATTTTGACCGTCATGGGGTTATCCTTGATTTCCAGAGCTTTACCGTCTTTTCTAACGCTGATCTCGTAAATGGACAGCAGGCCCGGCAGCTCCTCTTTCAGTTCCGGACGGCTTCCCAGCACGCTTTCCTGTGCAATGGTGTCGGCATAAAGCTCTGCACCCTCTGGCACTCCATCGGTCAGGGAGATGGAAACACCGGTTTCGGAATAGGTCAGATCCTTAATTTTTCCTTCATCACCGGGCGTCGGAGTCGGCTCTACCGGGTCTTTAACGGGCACTGCCTTGATTACATCGTTGGTGCAGAAGTAATCGAATGTACCTGTTTTTTTAATAACCTGGCTGTAGCCCTCGGGGATTGCCATATGATCCTTGGTAAGATTTCTCATACCCTCAACAGGAACTGCAATTACAGCTTCTATTTTATCGCCCCAATAATCCACAATCTCCATCTTGTCGGTAAGTCCCTTGTAAACGGAATACCAAGGTGTTCCTACTCCGCCTTCAGGAGGATATTCAATCTTATCCGAACCCCAATAGAAGGTTTCGCCGTCTTTTTGAAGCAAGGTCATGGTCGTTGTATTTGAAATTTTTGCGTCAACGGTTTTTCCCTCGGGGTCCTTAGTATAGCCCTCGGGCCATGCTACGCCGGCGGTTTGGCTGACAGCTACCGCGAGATATTCATTTCCACTGGCAAGTCCGTCAAGCTTTACAAGCTCAAACACATCAGTTTGACCCTCTGAATACTCATTAGGCTCGAAGAAGTAAATGCCGTAGAGTTTGCCGTCATTGTCCTTTGTGGCAAGCTGCCATGTTCTGTTAGCATAACTTTCTTCATAAATAACAGTTTCACCCACTGCATATTCGCCTTCCACGCCGGAATCAGGGGTCATGGTAAGGGCTGCTTCCAGATTGCCTTGGAAGGGAAGGGTTGAGGAGGTAGTAGATACAAAGGCCGCAGAATAAGTGTTTTCACCTGCGCTCTTATACGCTGTCACAGAAGCGTTTGAGCCGACCTTGAGCAGACCCTGTGTTCCCTCAGCCATAAAGCGGATCGCCGCAGTCTGAGATGTTTTGTTTTCATTGATGGTCAGGGAGCCGTCTCCGGTAATTTCCAGATTGCCGCCCCAGCCGAAGCCCCATACAGCCAGTTCGGCGATATGATTGTCACCCACCAGATGAAGCTTCAAATCGTCGCCCATCTCGTTGGCGACAAGGATATTGGTCGGGTTGTTGTAGTTGGTCAGGGTAACGGTGTTGCTCGCCTTATCATAAACAGCACCTGATACATCGTCAATCTGGCCGCTGTTGGCAAAGAGCGTCTGATACCCATCCTCCGAATTACCGAGCCTGAGGTATGCAGAACTGTAGTCCCCGGACGAGGGGCCGTTCGCCGCAAACGCCGGCACAGCCATTCCAACAGCCATACAAAGCGTCAGCAGTACTGCAAGAAGTTTGCGCTTTAGTTTCATAACTGATTTTTCTCCTTTCAAGATAAAATTCATGTGAATAAACGGTTTGATGATTCTCTTTAGGGTATCACCGCCTTTTTTTCTGTATTTCTATGCCATCCGTTATATTTCTATGCCATCCGTTCCCCGGTGCGTCGGTTCAGGCAGCCAGGGCGGAACGAATAACCTTCTTTGCCGCAGTTAAAGTTCTTTATGCTTTGGTATTCACCAAAGCATAAAGGAGGGATATCCCTTCTGCGTTTTCAGCTTTCCTGCGTCTCCCATTTGGCGTAGAGATCCATCGGCGCATAACCCTTTAATTTTCAATCAGTTTGCGTGGCTGCTTTTTGCGAAAGCGAGAAATGTTCACTTCCAGCATATATTCACATCGAGTTTTTTGAAAACGGTCAGTGACAGTCTTTCGGTCACTGCCCGCTTATCATAATGCTATTTCGGGTTTGTCAATGTTATTTAGTGATCCCTTTCTTTTTTCTCTTGTCTGTAACACCCAACACGGTCAGAACACCACCGCTGGCAAACAGCAGAGCGACCCACAGGAACATATTGCTGTTATTGCCGGTCTGGGGGCTTTCTGTTTTCTCAGAAGGTTTGCCAGGCTGTTCGGGCTTGGCTGGATCGGTTGGCTCAGTCGAATCGGTTGGCTCTCCGGTTCCCGCTGCAGGGATGGCTTCAGTCTGCACATATTCACAGACCGCACAGCCGCGCTCTCTGGAACCCGCTTCAGTCTCGGTGGCCTCTTTGGTTACTTTCCAATCGCCGTAGGTATGGTTTGCCACATTCAGCTTTTCACCGCAGGAGCATTCCTGCCAGTGCTGGGTTTTGTCATATTTCCACGTTTCATCATGGATGCCGTGCTCATGCCCGATCTCCGGGATGATTTCAACCTGCACATATTCACAGACCGTACAGCCGCGCTCTCTGGAACCTTCTTCGGTTTCGGTGGCCGGCTTTGTCTCTCTCCAATCGCCGTAGATATGGTTTGCCACATTCAGCTTTTCACCGCAGGAGCATTCCTGCCAGTGCTGGGTTTTGTCATATTTCCACGTTTCATCATGGATGCCGTGCTCATGCCCGATCTCCGGGATGATTTCAACCTGCACATATTCACAGACCGTACAGCCGCGCTCTCTGGAACCTTCTTCGGTTTCGGTGGCCGGCTTTGTCTCTCTCCAATCGCCGTAACTGTGCTTGGCCACATTCAGCCTTTCGCCGCAGGAGCATTCCTGCCAGTGCTCGGTATCGTCATATTTCCATGCTTCATCGTGAACATCGTGCGTATGAACCGGCAGCGTCTCTTCCTGCGTATATTTGCAGACGGAGCAGGTACGTTCTCTGGAACCTGTTTCGGTTGTGGTAGGCTCCTTTGTTATCGTCCAATCACCGAAAGTATGGTTGCCCACTTCAGTTTTCTCGCCGCAGCGGCATTCCTTCCAGTGCTGGGTTTCATCCTTCTGCCAGTCGCCGTAGCTGTGCTCATGTTCAAGCATTGGAATGGTTTCGGTCTGCACATAGTCGCAGACCGTACAGCCGCGCTCTCTGGAACCTGTTTCGGTTTCGGTGGCCGGCTTTGTCTCTCTCCAATCGCCGTAACTGTGCTTGGCCACATTCAGCCTTTCGCCGCAGGAGCATTCCTGCCAGTGCTCGGTATCGTCATATTTCCATGCTTCATCGTGAACATCGTGCGTATGAACCGGCAGCGTCTCTTCCTGCGTATATTTGCAGATGGAGCAGGTACGTTCTCTGGAACCTGTTTCGGTTGTGGTAGGCTTCTTTGTTATCGTCCAATCACCGAAAGTATGGTCGGCTACAGTATCTTGATTAACTTCTTTGCAGTAGTAGCATACCTTCCAGTGTGTAGTCGAACCGCTACTCCAGTCGTCGGTATAGTAATGTTGGTGTTCCCTGTATCTATCAATCTGCTCATAGCCGCAGGTAAGGCACCGCCTTTCACATACGTCATACTTCGTATTTACATCATAATAGATCAGCTCCCATTCGCCGAAGTTATGGAGACTCTCTTCAGATATCTCTCCGCAGCTGCATTCTTTCCAATGCTGGGTTCCATTATTTTTCCAGCCGCCGAAGCTGTGTTCATGGGGGGGAGTAGGCCCCTCTCCGCCGCCGGTATTGCCGCCGATTGCCCAGTCGCCCCAGGCGTCTCTCTTCCATACGGTATAAGAGCCGTCCGGATCGCCGGTAAGGTAAATCTGTCTGGCCCGTACTTTAAGCGTATACGCATCCTTCGACTGAGTGATATTCTTCGAATCGAAAAATACCCACCTGTCTATCTCAACGCTTTCTGTCTGGAGTACCTGACCGTTCAGTACCAGCTGCGCCTCATACTCAAGATACGTGCTGCCTGTCGCGTTAGCGGGCTTAGCCCATTGCACCTGATTTCCGTATCCCGACCATTCGGGAACTCCCGGCACATATTGCCCCGCAGCCAACACTGTCGCCGGCAGTATTCCTACCACCATGCATAAGGACAGCAGCAGCGCGAGCAAACTCTTTTTTCGAAGCATCTTCATTCTCTCCTTTACAAGTAGAATCAGTTTTTGGTATTTCCGCCGTCCGGTTCGGACGGATCCTTTCCTCCGGGCTGACGTCTGCGCGGCGTGGATTTTTGAGTTGAGCTTATTGACCGCCAGCGTTTCCCCCGTCTTGTCCCCCGATATTTTTGGCGATGCCGCCCAATTTATCTAAAAATGACATTCCGATTTCCTTCCTTTCCCGGCCGCTGTTTCCTATACGGCATAATGCCGGTCCGGCACGAAACAGCGGCGGTTGATCATCAGCTCGTTCTCAAGGTACTGGGCAACCTTATCGGCTACGGCGGTCACCGCCCGTTCCTCTCCCTGGGCCGACAGGCCGGGACAGGGTTCACGCATGGAAACCGTCAGTCCGGTCTCCGCATCCTGTATCTCTGTCGAAAGGCTGAAGGTGCTGACGTTCCCGTAAACCGAAAGCCGGGCGACCACCGCGCCGCTTTCCTCTTTCCGGTATTCCGCCCCCTCCGCGTCCAGCACGTCGTAAACGGCCATCTGCACATACCGCCGGACATAGGGAAGGAGCCTTTTCACTTGACGCATTCTGTTTCCCTCCTTGTCATGTATTCCTTGTTTGCGGTTTTCCGCCGCTTCCCTATTCGATGTAACCGCTGATGGGTTCTGCATACATTTTGTTTTCAGTCACCGGCTTGTAGCGGTCACTGCCGGTGCTTTCATACCATCCGGCCTCCGCCCGGTAGATTTCGCCGGTCTGCGTGTCGTACACGCGCTCGTAGCCGCCGGTTTCGTCGCTCTGCATCTGGCTGGTGATGTCCTGCTCGACGTTCCGGCCCTCCCAGGCCGCCATGATGATTTCCAGCCTCTCATTGGTGATGCGGCTGATTTCCTTTGACATCGCCACCTTTTCTTCACCGGCCTGCTCAGTGGCTTTTACGAAACTCTCAGAATAGGCGAGCGTTCCAAGGCATTTGGTGAGGACGCTCTCCCATTCGATGAAGGTATCCTTCGCGGCGGTGACCGCCATGACGTTGTATGCCATGTAGTAGCCGCCGTCCGCCTGGGGGATGATATAACCCGACGGCGGTCCTGCGGCAATATTAGCGCTTCCGAAGTCCACCACCGACGCGGCAAACATCCCCTCGCCCTCCTTGCCGTTTTCGGTAAAGGACGCCCGCAGCGTCTCTTCTCCCAGAGCATACGAGGACAGGAGGCTGGCCGAGGCAAAGTGGTCGGTGACTGTAAAGCCGTCAAACCGGGGGAAGGTATAGCCGGCATAGCTCGGCTCCCACTGCTCTGCAAACACCGCGTATTCCGAAAACAGCTTGAAAAAGTTTTCGGTGGAGGGGGTTGTCAGCACCGGCGCCTGGGAAAGCATCTGCGCCCATGTGTTCCCCATGGTGACGTTATACGCATAGGCGTCCTTTCCCTCCTGGCTGTGCAGCAGGCCCTCCGCCTTCAGCAGGACAAACATCTGGTTGAGGGGCTGGCTGGGATCCTGCACCCGGATGGAATGGTACATGGCCGTACCGCCGCTGGTGACTGTCCAGCCCTTGGGGATCCGCAGGCTGAAATCCGCCGTTTCATACAGCTCGGTTTCGATGGACCTGGCCGCTGTCTCAGTGATTTTTACGTCGTTTTCTTCTTTCGTGATGGTCCCGTCGCTGTTGACGACAGGCTCCTTTTCGCCCGGCTGCCCCTGCCCGGCGCAGCCGGCAAGAGAGAGCGCCAGCGCCGCCGCCAGCAGCAAGGATAATACGCTTTTCTTTTTCATAGCAGAACGCCTCTTGATCGATTTTTATTAATTTCAATAGCCATCCAGAGCGAGGAGCTTCTCCATCACATCCGGCAGGTATGCGATGTAGCCCGATTCATAGTCCTCGCCTATCGCCTCCGTGGCGGGGAGAAGCTTGTAGTCCGCCGTGATGATATAATCATGGGCGATGGTGAGCACGTCGCTGTAATACCGGCTCAGTAGCTCCAGCTTTACAAGCCGGTAGCGGTTGCCGCCGCCGAATTTTGGGAGATAGGCGGCGGGGGTGCCGTCGGCGTTAGTGGTCTTTTCCTCATAGCTCAGATCATTCTCGGAGATATCGTCGTACATGATCTGGTAAAACGCCTGATCGGTCGCCAGGATGTTCCCATTTAAGATGGCAACCGCTTTTTCTCCGTCCCCCACGGCCTCGTCCGCCACCTCGTAAACAATATAGCCGTCCTCATCGTCGTCAAAATAAATCCCTTCAAAGTTCTCGGAGGGGAGCTGTCGTTCTGCCGCCGCCTCCAGCTTCCCGTCTGCGATCAGCAGATAGCTGCCTCCGACGTGCACAATCCGCTGGGCTCTGTCCCGCAGCCCGACGTCCTCGGTCAGCGTTTTTCCGTCTGCGCTGTAGCGCCAGGCGTGCTGCTGGCGTACGCTGTGGAGCTGCCTGTATCGGAAGACGGCTCCGAAGGCTCCGTCCCGCCGGAGCAGCCGACAAGCAGCAACCCCATCGCCAGCAGAAGCGGCGGCAGACGCCGGGAAGTGGATTCTTACGCCCTCATTTTAGGTGAAAAGAGGCCGGATTGTCTATGCGTAAATCCCGCCAATCGTATCAAAACAGGTGGCGGTGAACCGCCATTTTTCAAAAAACCGATGGCGGTCAACCGCCATTTGTGCATATTATATAAATCAAAGCACAATTTTGAGGCTTTATATATGCACAACTTCTAATCGTTCCAAATAGGGGTTGAGGTGTACTTTTCGTTCCTGATTTTTCCTTTCCCGGATGCCGAATGGCGTAAATTTCATTTTTCAAGTGGGGAAAACGATGTTTTTTATCACGACAATTCGTTACCGCACACAAAAACACCCTGCCTCTCCTAAGAGAAAGCAGGGTGTTCTTTTATCCTGTATGTTAATCGTTACGGTAAAGCAGGTACATGGTGATGCGGGATTTTGCGCCCGTCTTTTCGTACAGGGCGGAGATATGCCGTTCCACCGTCCGCTTGGACAGGAACAGGCAGTCGGCGATCTCCTGGGCGCTGCTGTCCGAAGAAATCATCTGGGAAAATACATCCCATTCCCGTTCGGTCAGCCCGTATTTTGCGATGAACGCCTCCCTGCGCTCTTCGTCCGACTTTTGGGAAGCAGGCGGCTCCTTGGGCTCCATGACGGCGTTCCTGCGGGCGGTATACACGGCCATAGCAACGCTGACCGCCACGAACAGCACCAGGGCGATGACAATGGCGGCCAGGCTGTTGCCAGTGGCCAGCAGCGCCACCGATCCGTTGGTGATCAGGGCGGCGCTCGCGTTATTCATGGCGCGGCCCATGCCCGCCCACAGCGACGGTAGGCGCATATGCCGGGAAAGCTCCATAAAGCCGGTTGTGAAGAAGACAACGAAAAAACCCGAGGACAGGTAAAAGACCACCAGACCGATCAGGAACGGCCCGCCCAGGTTCAGCACCACAATGGAAATAACCGACAGCATCATTACGCAGTACATGACGAGTCCCATATACTTCCGCTTACGGATATCGAAGACAAAGCCTGCGGCGAGGCCGCTGAGCGCCAGCAACAGGCGGGGCCACTGCCCGATATCCGTCCCGCCCGCATGGCGGAGGGTCACGGCGTTGTCCAGTGTGCTGAACACGCAGGCCATCAGCACCACCAACAGCGCCAGCATAACGCCCGCCGTCCGTTTTTTCCGGGTGAGGGAAATGTCTTCAGCAGGTTTCGAAGACACGGCCGCAGTCTCCGACATCTCGATGCGGCTGCGGTTGGCCTGTCTCGTTCGGATGACCAGCAGGCTCAGAGCCGCCAGGAATACCGAAAGGAACGCCGCCTCCGCAACCTCCAGGTTGACAAGGTTGTTGTTCGCGTACTGGAGCAGGATCCCCAGGGCGTAGGCGATCCCCGCCAGTCGTGCCAGGACCTTGTCGCCGTCTATGGTGACGGCAGCCAGATAGTGGACGGCGCTGCCGAAAACGCCCAGCAGCAGGAACAGCATCATCCCTGCTGCCATAGTCGCCGCATAGGAGATATGCTGCTGAACAATGAAGGTACAGATAATCGCACCCAGCGCCAGGATAAAGGTCAGCGCGCTTTTATAGCGCCTTCCAACCCAGCGTTCCATGGCCGGATACAGGAAAAAGCCGACGGCGCTGGCGCCCAGCGCATAGTTCTGGGCAATAACGGTTTTCCCTTCCGTCACCGACAGAGAGATCATATTGACAAACAGATATTCCGCACCTAAAAAGACAAAAGTGAAAATACCAATCAGCAGAATGGCGTTGACAGACGCCGGCTTTCTCAGTTCTCCTTTCATCGTACCATCCTTTCCACAGAAGCCGCTGCAGGCGTCCCGCTATTTCTCTGATTCTTCCGTCAGCTCCACCACATCCCCGATGTCACAGCGGAGCGCCCGGCAGATCCGCTCCAAAACCTCCAGGCTCACATATTTGTCCCGGTTCAGCTTTGCTATCGTAGAGGAGGACACATCTGCCAACTCTGTCAGGGCGGATTTTTTCATCTTTTTATCAATCAGCAATTTCCACAGCCGGTTGTACTGGACAGCCATACGCTTCATCTCCCGCCTTGTTTATGAAAAACAGTATAGCACAAAAATCGTGAAAAATCAATGGATTCTATGAGATGTCACATATTTTTACGAATTTAAGCCAAAATAAAACAGCCGTTCCTTTTACAGAACGGCTGCAATATTAGGTATTTTCCCGTTTCTTTTTGCCTGCATACAGGCTGAAGTGATTCAGCCTTCCAGAAGGCAACTACACAAACATAAGAGAATTGCAGACGCTGACCGCCAGTATCACAGCAAAGCGTATCCATGCGGAGCAGAATCCCACGCTGCATGGGTGTACTTATGCTGTGCTGGAAATCAAGAACAGCCGTATAAAAATCAAAAAATTCATAAAAAGCTATTGATTTTTTTCGGAAAAGGCGTACTATTTTTAATAAGTATAAGTCGTTGAACACCTCCGAGGGCAACACCTCCGAGGGCAACACCTCCGAGGGCAAAGGGTCAGTATATGCTCGGAGGAGGATCACAAAATTCACCCTTCTTCGAGAAAAACGAAGGAGGGCTTTTATGTTGAAAAAGAAAAAATGGCTGGCAATGCTGCTGGCGGTTGTAATGGCCATTACGATCATTCCAACGACTGCGTTCGTGGCGGGGACTTACCTCGTGTATCTGAACGGCGCCTGGCTGAACCCCGGCGAAACGGAGGTCGGCGATGGCAAAGTCACGCTGGACGTGGAAAACAAAACGCTGACGATTGAAAACGTCGCGCTGACGGAGTTTGTTTCTTTTGAGGCGGCGGAGGAATTCACCCTTATTGTCAAGGGAACGAACACGATTACGCCGGAAGCCGAGAGCATCGGTATCGGTACAAATGAAAACCTGCCGGCGCTGAACATTGTGCTGGAGGAGGGAGCCTCGCTCGACATCACAGTCGATATGGCGAACGCCATTTATATTCGCGGCGGCGACCTGAAAGTTTCCGGCGCGGGATCGCTGACACTGACATCCTCGGGCGGGTATCCCACCCTGTCTGCGCCGGTGAACATCACGTTTGACGGCGTGACGGTGGACATCACGGGCGATCAGGTCGGTATATTCTGTAAGGAAGTTTATGACGAGGTGGAGGAGGATTATGTCCCCACGGCTGTCACAATGCGCAACGCAACGGTGGACATCGACGTTACTGCCGGGGACTATTATGCAGTTTACTGCGCCCTCGGCAGCATCACGATTGAGGATACTGTTCTGACCACCAAGACGAGCACGCTGCCGGAAGCTGAGAACGGCGGCTTGTATGTGGACGGCGACGTGGTCATCAAAGGCGACAAGACCGATGTCAAGCATACAGGCGGCATCGGCTTTGATGGCGGTACGATTTCGATTGAGGGCGGCAAGGTGGACGTCAAGTCCAACGACACGGCGCTGCTCGGTTACAGGGGCGTGACCATCAGTGGCGGCATCGTCAAGGCCGAATCGACGAACAGCTATGCGATCCTCGGCACAAAAGGTATGGTGTCCATCACCGGCGCCGATACCGAGGTCACGGCGATTACCGGCTCAGAGAACTTGGCGGCCATCAGCAACGCGAACCATCCGGACAACCCAACTTTCGGCGACGGCGGCATTCATCTGGATGCGAAAATCACCGTTCAGGGGATGAATCTGATCGTCGGCGTGAAGAAAAACGCGGAGACAGCCATCACGCTCGGCGAGAACTTTGAGATCGCCGGCGCGACGCTCAAGACCGATAAGCTGGACAGCACGACTTCGAAAACGTATTTTGTGAATGAAGAAGGCGATGCGCTGACCGGCAAGGTGGTCGTCTGTAAGCACACTTACGGCGAGACGCCTACCTGGACGTGGGCCGAGGACGGCTCGTCCGCGACGGCCTCGTTCCCTTGCACGGTGAGCGGCGATTACACCGCCGTTGTGAACGCGACGATTATCAGCGAGACGACGCCGGCGACCTGCATTGCGGCGGGCAAGACAGTTTACACCGCGAAGGCGACCTTCGGCGGCAAGGAATACACCAGCACTAAGGAAATCGCCATCGCCATCGACGCCGATGCGCACGGTGAAACTGAGCTGAAGAACGCCAAGGACGCCACCTGCACCGAGAAGGGCTACACGGGCGACAAGGTCTGCAAGGACTGCGGCAAGACCGTTGAGACTGGGCAGGAGATTGAGATGAAAGCGCATGGCGGGACCGAACTGAAAAATGTTAAAGAAGCGACCTGCGCCGAGGAAGGTTATACCGGCGATAAGGTGTGCAAGGTGTGCGGTGAAGTCGTAGAACAAGGTAAACCAGTTGAGAAACTTGCTCATAGTTACTCTTGACCGTTGCCGTCCATTCGATCTTGCCAAATCACTTTCTTATGAGAGCCTATTGTTACCATTGTCGGTTTTAGCGGATTGTTCTTACTCGACCATTCATCAGCCAGTTCCGGTTTCAGCGTTGCCAAATCATTGATACCCTCTATAACTCTTGCTCCTGAACAGATAGGACAGTTCTCGCCTTTTGAACGAGCCTTAACACTGGTCTGCCATTCGTGACCGCAAGCGCCCTTCCACCAAACTACTTTGTTTGAGCCGTATGTAATCTTATCCGGTGTAAGCGGCAGATTTTTATTCGACCATTCCGAAACAAGTTCAGGGTGTACCTCTGATAAAAGATTGCTCATACTCAATCCACTCCTTCCTCTGTGATTACATTATATTCGGAAAGAGTTTCTTTTCGTAGTTTGCGAATACGCACTATATATATCAAAAGCCCCGACAGAGCGTTTATGCTCCATTGAGGCTTAAATTACCCACAGATATTTTTATCTTTTCTCTCGTGTCAAAACAGCTCCGACAACTGAGCCAATCATGACAATAGGTGCTAATCTTACGAACAGCCACTCCAATGCGTGAAAGCCTACTCCCATAACTTCGGTTTCGGGTTTACTGTAATCCCACCCCAAGTATGGACTGTTCAGCACGAATATAACCGCAAAAACAATTACGATCAACGCACACAATGAGATAAAACCCCAATGAAATATTTTTCGTCTCGCCTCTTTCATTTTGGCGAGCTGTAGATTTATGACCTCCAACTTTTCGGAAATCACTTTTAAATCATCCGGCTTTGGCTCATCAATCGTTTCTCCAAGCAAAGTGCTTACGGGAGTTTCTAACACTTCTGATAGGGAAATCAACAGATCGGAATCAGGAACAGATACGCCTTTTTCCCATTTAGAAATTGTCTGCCGCACTACATTTAGTTTGATAGCGAGTTCCTCCTGCGAAAGTCCTTTTGACTTTCTTAATGATTTAATATTTTCATTTAGCATTATGGATAACCACCTTTCTTTCAGTCGTTACCATTATTGTATTCAAAACAATCCGTTGCTACAAGCAACGCATATTAACATTGGATATGTTAGTCACAAACTTGTTCCTATATATTTTTTCGCAAGTAAATCATATCTGTCAGCTTCACACCACCATCATAAATCGGGTGGTCATAATTATCAGTAAAGAAATTCTTGATAATATGAGAACGGGTAAAGCCGCACTTTTCATAAAAAGGGATCGTTGATGGGCTGTCACCCGTTCCGACCTGCAATATCGAATAATCGCCCTGATATTTATTGATAATAAACTCAATCAATGCTTTACCGTAGCCCTTATCGTGAAACTGTGGATCTGTGGCAATGTTTTTTATTTCAAGAACTCCGCCACCAACATCTAACACAACACATTCAGATTTGACTCCGTCATCTTCTAAAACATACATTGTTCCCTTTGTAAGATATCGGTCTATCATATTTTCCTGTTCATCTGCCAATAACAGTAAATCCAGATATTGCTTTTTACCTTCTTTTACCTCTTTAATATCCATAGTCCACACCTCATATAGTATTGTTTTCTTTTATTTGAAAATGGGCAATCCCGATTAAGGACTGCCCATTTATTCCGTTAATTATGCGATTTTTTAGGCTCTGCACACTTTTCTGCACCAAATGATGTAGATTTGATGTAAAAGTGTACTTTTGAGGCTTTTTCCGACTATGAAGTACATCCCGTTTTCACAGGCAAAACGGTACATCTTAATAGAGCTTTGCGCCTGCCGGAATATGATTGTCCACCATCAAAAGATGGAGCTTTTCTTTGCCTTCCTCACTGTGTACTGCCGAAATCAGCATACCGCAGGAATCAATGCCCATCATCGCTCTTGGCGGAAGATTTGTAATAGCGATACAGGTCTTTCCAACCAGTTCTTCCGGCTCGTAATACTCGTGAATACCGCTTAAAATCACTCTGTCAGCGCCTGTACCGTCGTCCAGCGTGAATTTGAGAAGTTTCTTGGATTTAGGTACTGCTTCGCAGGCAAGCACCTTGACTGCTCTGAAATCAGACTTAGAGAAAGTCTCAAAATCCACGAAATCCTTGAACAAAGGCTCGATTTCCACTTTAGAAAAATCAATATTTTCAGGCTCCGCCTTTACATCATTTGAGACGGTTTCAGGAGTATTATTTACTACATCATTTCCCGCATTTACATCTTTCAAGGGTTTCATTGTGGGGAAAAGAAGAACATCGCGGATGGCAGGAGAATCGGTAAGAAGCATGCACATACGGTCGATACCGAAGCCGATACCGCCTGTGGGAGGCATACCGATCTCAAGTGCGTCAAGGAAGTCCTCGTCTGTGTGATTAGCTTCCTCATCGCCCTGAGCGAACATTTCTTCCTGAGCCGCAAAACGTGCGCGCTGGTCGATAGGATCGTTAAGCTCTGAATAAGCGTTTGCCATTTCCCAGCCGTTCATAAAGAACTCAAAACGCTCAACGTAATTCGGATCAGATGGTTTCTTCTTTGTAAGAGGTGAAATCTCAATCGGGTGGTCCATAACGAAAGTGGGCTGAATAAGGTGTTCCTCAACATACTCTTCAAAGAACAGGTTGAGAATATCGCCCTTTCCGTGGCGCTGTTCATACTCGATCTCGTGCTCGTCGGCAAGTTTTCTTGCCTCTTCGAGAGTGTGGATTTCGTTAAAATCAACGCCTGAATATTTCTTAACAGCGTCAAGCATGGTTATACGCTCAAATGGCTTAGAAAGATCCATTTCCACGCCGTTATAAACAATTTTCTGGGTGCCGAGAACTGCCTGGGCAACGTGGCGGTAAAGACGTTCCGTAAGGTCCATCATGCCGTTATAATCAGTGTATGCCTGGTACAGCTCCATAAGAGTAAACTCTGGATTATGACGGGTGTCAACACCTTCGTTTCTGAATACTCGGCCAATTTCGTAAACGCGTTCAAGGCCGCCGACAATCAATCTCTTAAGATAAAGCTCAAGGGAAATTCTCATCTTAAGGTCTTCGTTAAGAGCATTGAAGTGGGTCTCAAAGGGACGGGCAGCAGCGCCGCCTGCATTTGCAACAAGAATAGGAGTTTCAACCTCCATAAAGTCTTCCGTATCAAGAAACTTGCGTATTTCCTTGATGATATTTGAACGCTTTACAAAAGTATCGCGAACTTCCGGGTTCATTATCAGGTCAAGATAACGCTTTCTGTAACGTGTATCCGTATCCTGAAGACCGTGGAATTTTTCAGGCAGAGGAAGCAGGCTCTTTGTAAGAAGCGTCAGTTCCTTGGCGTGAACTGATATCTCACCGGTTCTGGTTTTAAACACATATCCGGTTACCTGAATAATATCGCCGATATCCCACTTTTTGAATTCCTTGAATTCTTCTTCGCCCACGTCGTTCATGCGGACATATACCTGCATTCTTCCCTTGCGGTCGCTTATATCAATAAAGTTCGCCTTGCCCATATCGCGGCGAGACATTATTCTGCCGCAAAGGGTAACGTCTTTTTCTTCAAGTTCTTCAAAATTGTCGCGTATCTCGTCGGTATGATGAGTCTGAATGGCTTTTGTAATTGTAAACGGGTCTTTACCCGCCTGCTGAAGCGCCTCCAGCTTATTAAGTCTGATCTGGCGAAGTTCATTTTCTGACAAAACTACTTCCGCCATTGCCATAGGAGCCGCGTTTGCATTATTGCCGATCTGCTCGATTACTGCAAGAGCTTCTTCTTCGCTTTCCGCAGTGCCGCTGAGGCAGGCTTCCCCGCTCTGGAGGAACAGAGTGAATTTTACTTTATCGCCGTCTGCTTCAACGAGATATTTCGGATTTGTTTTTTCCTCATCGCCTGCAATTGCGTTTTGAACTTTCATTCTACTGTTTTTCTTAACAGCCTTAACGCCTCTGCGGCAAGCGTCTTCTTTTTCAAATACAGGACTCTTTGCCACTGCTTTATCATCAATTCGTAATTCAAAACTGAAAGTACCATCACCGGCCTTGGTGATTTCAAACTTTCCTGCCATATTTTACCTCTTTTCGTTACTCAATCGCGTTGATTGTATAGTCAATGTTGCCGATGGGAGCTTCAACAGTTACTGTCTCGCCGATCTTAGCGCCCATAAGAGCCTTGCCCACCGGGCTTTCGTCGGAAATTTTAAATTCAGCAGGATTTGACTGTGAAAAGCCGACGATCTCATAAGTTGCCTGAACACCGTCGCTGTTGCGGGTAACGGTAACTTTTGAGCCCATGCTTACTGAATCTTTGTCTGATGTATCAATAATCTCGGCATGATCCAGCTGATATTCAAGTTCTGAAATACGAGCTTCGATCTTAGCCTGTTCGGATTTTGCTTCATCGTATTCGCTGTTTTCAGAAAGGTCGCCGTAAGAACGTGCAACTTTCAGTTTTTCAGCAATGTCAATTCTGCCTTCGGTTTTAAGTGAATCCAACTCTGCTTCCAGCTCTGCTTTGCCCTGAGCCGTCATTTTAAATGTTTTTTCTGCCATTTGAATTACTCCTTAAACTACAAAATTTATTCGTTATATTATATATTATAATATAAATTCTGTCAAGAAATAAAACAGGCCGCACAATAAGTGCGGCCTGAAATCACCCTTTAATCAGTCATTAGGGATAAATTTGTCGTGAACTGCAGAAACAGCCTTGTCTGCATCGTCAGCGGAAACAAGAACGGAAATCTTGATCTCAGAAGTTGAAATCATCTGAATGTTGATATCGCGTTCATAAAGAGCCTCAAACATTTTTGAAGCAGTACCGGGGTGAGATTCCATACCAGCGCCTACGATTGAAACCTTAGCAACGTCTGTATCGCAAACGATATCCTGGAAACCTTCCATCTCGTTATTGATAATATCAACAGCAACGGGACCGTTGTCCTTACTTACTGTGAAAGTGATATCCTTTGTGCCGTCACGGCCGACAGACTGAAGAATAATGTCAACGTTTATATTCTTCTTGCTGAGTTTTGAAAAAATCTTAAATGCAACGCCGGGAGTATCCTCCAGACCGATAATAGAAATACGAGCTACGTCTTTATCCTTTGTAACGCCTCTGATCAACATTTTTTCCATTTTTGCTACCTCCTTAACAATAGTACCCGGAACGGGATTAAGTGAAGAGAGAACCTCAAGTTCAACTCCGTATTTTTTAGCCATTTCAACAGAACGGTTATTAAGCACCTGAGCGCCAAGTGTTGCAAGCTCAAGCATTTCGTCATAAGTGATTTCCTTAAGTTTCTTAGCGTTTTTAACCTTGCGGGGATCCGCTGTATAAACGCCCTCAACGTCAGTGAATATCTGGCACTTGTCTGCGTTCAGCGCAGCCGCAATAGCAACCGCGGAAGTATCAGAACCGCCTCTTCCGAGAGTAGTAAGGTCGTCATAACGGTTAAGGCCCTGGAAACCTGCAACAACAACGATGTTGCGCTTTGCAAGTTCAGCTTTAAGACGGTTTGTTTTGATATTCTTAATTCTTGCAGCGCCATAAACAGCATTTGTATTAAATCCTGCCTGCCATCCGAGAAGGCTTATAACCGGAAAGCCCATTCCCTCAATCGCCATAGCAAGAAGAGAAATTGAGATCTGCTCTCCCGCTGTCAGCAGCTGGTCCATTTCACGTGCCGCTGCCTTTGGATTGATTTCCGCCGCTTTGGCAATAAGATCGTCCGTGGTATCGCCCTGAGCGGAAACAACAACCACAACGTCATTACCCTGTTTATATGTGTCCGTAACAATACGGGCAACATTTCTTACACGTTCGGCATTCGCAACGGACGAGCCACCGAACTTCTGTACAATCAGTCCCATATTCGCATTATCCTCCGAATCAATAATTAGTAACTTTAATAACGCTCTGAACGTTCATTCCGTCCAGACGTGATGTAAGCTCATTCTCCGTCATAGCGTCTGTGATAAACGCAACTTCGTCTGCCGGCTGGCCTCTTCTTGAGAGGAATTTAACCTCGTGGAAAGCATTTTTAACCTGAGCAGGAGCAGCCTTTGCACGAACGTAGAAAGGCATTTTTATGGTTGATTTATAGTCAACAACATAGTCCTCTTCGCCGGGTCCCCAGCCGAATACCTTGCGGCGGTTTGTGTGCTTTGCGCAATCCGCCATATCAGCAACAACTGCGGAAGCCGTGGGAAGTTTGCCGGCGCCCTGGCCGTAGAAGCATACGTCGCCAACAGCGTCGCCTCTTACAAGAATAGCATTAAACACGCCCTTTACGGAAGCGAGCTGAGAGCCGTTATAAACAATTGCAGGGCTTACGAAAGCGGCAATGTTGTTTTCATCAATATATTTGATCTGGCCGAGAAGTTTTATAACGCCGCCTGCATCTGCCGCATAAGCAACGTCCTCAAGGGTTATTTTAGTAATGCCTTCAACTTCAACCTGGGAAGGATAAACGTGCTTTCCGAAAGCCAGAGAAGCAAGAATGCAAACCTTGCGGCAGGCGTCATGACCCTCAACGTCGGCAGTAGGATCTTTTTCGGCATAGCCGTTTTCCTGGGCGAGTTTAAGAGCGTCGTCAAAACTCATATCGTCTTCAATCATCTTTGTAAGGATGAAGTTGGTAGTACCGTTCAGTATGCCGGCAACGCCTTCAATATGGTTTGCGGCGAGGCACTGAGTCATGGGGCGGATAATCGGAATACCGCCGCCTACTGACGCCTCAATAAGATAGTTAACGCCGTTTTCTTCAGCGCACTGAAGAAGCTCAACGCCTTTCTGGGCAACAAGTTCTTTATTTGACGTTACAACGCTTTTTCCGCTTTTGAGAAGTTTCATTGTAAAATCAAATGCAGGATTAACTCCTCCCATTGTTTCGGCAACGATTTTTACTTCATCGTCGTTAAGGATATCGTTAAAATCCTTTGTAAACAATTTTTCATGCTTATCGCCGGGGAAATCGCGCAAATCGAGAATATGCGCAAGTTCCAGGGCGGTACCGCCTGTTCTTTTGGATATAATATCATTGTGCGTTTCAATAACTTCACACACACCGGAACCTACTGTTCCGTAACCCATTACTGCAACTTTCATTTTGACCTCCTGCAATTAATGTATTTATTATTTACTCAATGCGGCGCCTACTACACCGTCTATCCGGTTAAGCCTTTGGGGCAAATCAGCAACCGGTATGCTCATCTCGGAAATACGAACGGTAACCGTAACGTCTGCAACGCCGTCCTCAGGCATACTCTGGTTTACCGAAAGCACATTTGTGCCGGCCTGGTACAACTCGGTCATAAACGCCGACAGCACACCGGCGCTGTCCTGAAGCTTCGCTTTTACCGTGGCGATCTCGTCGCCGCCTTCACCGCCGTATTCAAAAATCGCATCCTTGTATTTATAATATGCGCTTCTGGAAACGCCTGCCATAACAGCAGCCTCCTTTGCAGAAGCGGCTTCTCCGGTGGCAAGATATTTCTTAGCAGCCAGCACCTTGGAGTACACCTCAGGCAATATGTCTGCGTCCACCATAACATAATGCACTTTACGCATAGAGTGTTCACCACCTACGGACATTTGTCTTGCTCTCGCGAACACTTAAGTATATTAGCACTATTCATTGCGATAATCAAGACCCAATTTCAAATTTTTGGCTTATTTCATATATTTTGCACAGATTATACTTGAATAATAGACGTATATGCTCTAAAATAAACATATAAAAAATCTGATAAGGAACGATAATTATGAACGAAAAAGTTGCTAAACGGCGTGACACGCTTATCAACATTGCATATATAGCAGCTGTACTTGCAATTTTATATCTTTTTTTCAAGTACTGTTTTTGGGTTGCGGCTCCGTTTGTGCTGACATTTCTTTTTGCAGTAATTAACCAGAGACCTCTTCGCTGGCTGGACAAAAAAACTAATAACAAATGCCACTCACTGTGGTCTTTTTTGATAGTTTTGTTTTCAATTTGCGTTGTAGTGGTTCCGATTATACTTTTGCTCATGCGGCTGTTTAAGGAAATTTCAAGTTTTATAACTTACCTTACCGGTCAGCTGGACGACCTTCCTACTTTTCTGGCAATGATTGAAAACAGCCTGCTGGACTTTCTTAAATTCCTGCCCGACGGAATATATACTTCTGTTTCCCAGTCAATCAGCAATTTCTTCGGAAATCTGATAAATGACTTTGATATAACAAAAATCGGAATTGATATGGACACTATCAAAGGCGGTATCACCAGCGGCGTTTCAGGGGTTTTCAACGTAGTTAAAAGCGTTCCCTCAGTACTGCTTGCACTTGTAATCGGAATAATCGCCTGGATTTTCTTTACAAAAGATTACAATATGATCGTCGGATTTATCCGCAGACAGCTTCCTGAGAAAAACAAAAATCTGCTTTCCGAAACGAAGCAGATATTCTCAAACACTATTGTCAAAATGATAAAAGCATACGCAATTATCATGTTTATCACTTTTTGCGAACTTTTCCTGGGCATGACAATAATGACGGCATTGGGAATAATGCACAACTCTTATATTCTGGTAATTGCCATCGCCATTGCAATATTCGATATTCTCCCTGTTGCGGGCTCAGGAGGAATTCTTCTTCCGTGGTCGCTGTTCAGTTTTATTACCGGCGACATTGCGCAAGGTATAGGACTTATTGTATTGTACCTTATCATAACAGTTGTCAGACAGTATATCGAACCTAAAATCGTAGGAAACACTCTCGGAGTTCACCCGCTGGTTACACTTATGGGCCTTTACTTCGGTCTTAAGATTTTCGGATTTATGGGTATGTTCATCGTGCCCCTTGCGCTTATGATAATTAAAGCATTCAACGACAGCGGAAGAATACATTTATACAATTCCCCAGACAGAAAATAAACACAATAAACATTTAAGAGACAGGGCTGATGTCCCTGTCTCTTTTCATTTCTTTTTCAATTTTTTCTTAAAAATGCTCAACCACTAATTTCTTATATAACTTATCAAATAATATTACCCAGACGGAAGCCGTTCTGTCAGTTTTGCTGATTTCGGAATACTCGCCGCCGTCCATATTACCGATAATAAAATTTTTGCCTTTTATAATTCTGCCGCCGATAATATTTTTATCTGCTTTCTTGAAGCCAACAGGCTCTTTACTTTCCCCTCCAAACGCAAAAACTACAGCAAAGCAGTCATTTTTCGAATATATTTTCATACAGTCGCTTTCGCCGAATACTGTCAACGACGGTTCGTAATACTCGGAGCACATATGAACGATTTCAAACGACAAGGCAAAGAAAACCAATAAAAAAAGCAACGCCGATATTCTTTTCATATAATGCACCTCTCAGTAAATTTTAGCGGATTATGTGCTAAATGTTAATAGTGGATATTCCGCTGGGATATACTTAAATTGGAGGTGGCAATTATGTATCCGCGAATCCGTGATTTAAGAGAAGACAACGACCTTAAGCAACGAGAACTTGCCGAAATACTTAACTGCTCCCAGCGGGTATACAGTAATTACGAAAGAGGAGATCTTGATATTCCCACCGAAATTCTGATTAAACTTGCTGATAATTACGACGTTTCAGTTGATTACATTTTAGGCAGAACGGACAATAAAAAAACAAACAGATAGAGCAAAAGGCGGCTGATTTGTCAGCCGCCTTAATTTTTTTGCGAACGTCGGCAAAGTAACGCCCGCCAGGAGAGGAAGTATAAGTATTATTATTTTTTATGGCACATTGAACATGAGGGGCATCCTTCACAGGAATTTCCGCAGCTGCAAGAGCCTTTACCCTTTTTTCGGTCGCGGTGCATTTTTAAAATAATTCCTGCAATTAACGCCAAAACAATTGCGCCCACTATAATTGTGCCCCAGTTTTGGGCTAAAAAATCAAGCATAATATCACCCTGACTTTCTTATGATTTAACTTTCATCTTCGATTTTGAACTGCTTTTTATAAGGAGTTTTTCGCTCTCCTTGTAAGGTTTGAAAAGCATATACATCATCAGCGCCAGAAGAGCCACAGCGACAATAACGCCTACTGCGTTGCCCTGACCTGAAAACAGCATTCCCAGCTGGTAAACTATAAGAGATACGGCGTAAGCAAATCCGCACTGATAACCGATAGCAAACCAAGTCCACTTCGGCGAGTTCATCTCTCTGCGAATAGCGCCGATTGCGGCGAAGCAGGGAGCGCAAAGCAGATTGAATATCAGGAATGAATAAGCCGCAAGTGCGCTCATGCCTTCAAAATCAAGCACTCCGAATACGCCTACAACCTCTTCCTTTGCAACAAGTCCCATTATTGTTGCTATTGTCGCTTTAATGCTTCCGAAACCGAGAGGAACGAATACCCAGCGGAGAACGTTGCCTATCATTCCCAAAACGCTGTTTTCCAATTCCATATCTATATCAAAACCAAAGCCGCCGGCGGACAACGTGCCGAAATGAGAACCTGCCCAAATCAGAATAGATGACAGCAGAATGATTGTTCCGGCTTTACGCATGAAGGATGAAGCACGTTCCCACATTGAGCGAAGCACGTTGCCCACAGTCGGCCAATGGTAAGCCGGCAGTTCCATAACAAACGGCGCAGGGTCGCCAGAAAACATTTTCGTCTTTTTCAGCATAATTCCCGAAACGACGATTGCGGCGATTCCGATGAAATACGCGCTGGGGGCAACCCAGCCTGCGCCGTGAAACAGCGCGCCTGCAATCAAAGCGATTATAGGCAGTTTTGCGCTGCACGGTATAAAAGTAGTTGTCATAACCGTCATACGGCGGTCACGCTCATTTTCAATAGTTCTTGATGCCATAATTCCGGGAACACCGCATCCCGTTCCGATAAGCATCGGGATAAAGGATTTTCCGGAAAGGCCGAAACGGCGGAACACACGGTCCATGACGAACGCAATACGCGCCATATAGCCGCAGGACTCAAGAAATGCAAGGAAGAAGAAAAGCACAAGCATCTGGGGAACAAAGCCCAGAACAGCGCCTACGCCGCCAACGATACCGTCCAGAACAAGGCTCTTGAGCCATTCGGCGCAATTAACTGCGTTCAATCCTCTTTCCACAAGTACAGGAATACCGGGAACGTAAACTCCGTAATCAGCAGTATCAGGAGCATTCTCCATAGCCAAATCGTACGTTTCGGATATGTCGTATCCCGCTTCTGCAAGTGCATCGCCATAAGAGCCGTAAGCCTCGTCAAATGCGGCAAAATCATTTTCTTTTGCGGCGGCAAGCACATCTTCTGCACCTGCAACATCCGCACCAGCGGCCGATTCAAGAGCGGTCATAACGTCGGGGGTAAATATCGTTTTTTCAGCATATTCGTTCATCGCCTCCTGATATTCAGCGCTGCCCGTAATATGCCAGCCGTCGCCGAACACTCCGTCGTTTGCCCAGTCAGTCGCCCAGGTTCCTACCGTAGTTACAGAGATAAAGTAAACTAAAAACATTACAGCGGCAAATATCGGCAATGCCAGAAATCTGTTTGTAACAACTTTGTCGATTTTATCTGAGGTGCTTAGTTTGCCCTTTCGTTTTGAGCGGTAACAACTTTTGATTACAGACGCTATGTAAACATACCTCTCATTAGTAATAATACTTTCAGCGTCATCGTCCAGCTCGGTCTCAGCGGCTGTAATGTCCTCTTCAATATGGTTCATTACGTTATCGGGAAGATTTAAGTTCTGTAAAACCTTGTCGTCCCTCTCAAAAATCTTTATTGCGTACCACCTCTGGCGCTCCTGGGGCATATCGTGGACAGCCGCTTCCTCAATATGAGCAAGGGAGTGTTCAACAACTCCAGAAAAGCGGTGCTGAGGTTCTGTGCTTCCGCTTTCGGCTGCTCTTACAGCCGCCTGAGCCGCTTCCATAACGCCGCTGCCTTTAAGAGCGGAAATTTCCACAACAGGGCATCCAAGCTGGCGTGACAACTCATTTGTATCTATTTTATCGCCGTTGCGCTTTACAATGTCCATCATGTTTACGGCAATAACAGTGGGAATACCCAATTCCGTAAGCTGGGTTGTAAGATAAAGGTTTCTCTCAAGGTTGGTGCCGTCAATGATATTCAATATTGCATCCGGCTGCTCGTTAATAAGATAATTACGAGCAACAACCTCCTCCAAAGTATACGGAGACAGCGAGTATATACCGGGCAAATCCGTTACAGTCACATTGCTGTGCTTTTTCAGCTTTCCCTCTTTTTTCTCAACCGTTACACCGGGCCAGTTTCCCACAAACTGATTTGAACCGGTCAAAGCGTTAAAAAGTGTTGTTTTGCCGCAGTTTGGATTGCCGGCAAGCGCAATTTTAATCTCCATTTTGTTGTTTCCTTTCTCTGTTGCTGATTTACAGATTTAACAGTGCAAATGTGTTAGTTATAACTAACCATATAACCAAAGAAGAAAGGGCTTTCGCCCATTCCCCTGTTTTTACAGAAAATTATTCAACCTCTATCATTTCCGCATCCGCTTTTCTCAAAGAAAGTTCATAACCGCGGACAGTTATTTCGATAGGATCGCCCAGCGGAGCCACTTTGCGCACATGAACGCCTACTCCCCTTGTTATTCCCATATCCATAATACGGCGTTTTACAGCGCCTTCGCCGTGAAGCTTTACAACGGTTGCATCTTCACCTACGCCGACTTGTCTTAATGTTTTCATCGTTCGTCCTCCTTGAATATCTGCTTCAATCATTTATCAGACCATTATCTTTCCGGCCATTTCCCTGCTTATCGCAATTCTTGATTCCTTTATATTTACTATCAAATTGCCGCCGATCTTGGCAATAACAGTTACGCTTGAGCCGGGCACAAATCCCAAATTCTCAAGATGAGTTCTAACCTGAGAATTACCGCCCACTTTGCGTATCATGTTCTCCTCTCCGGGAGAAGCTAAAACTAATGGCATCATATAACATCCCTTCTTACCATTTATTCCGGATAAACCGGACTGTTAAAAGGGTTAGTCTTTTCTAACCGTCTATATGTTAGCACTGACTAACTCATTTGTCAAGACATAATTGTAAAAAAATTCAAGACTTTTTCACTTTTCTTTTTAATATTTTATATGACGAAGCATTACCGTTTAAGAAGTACTTTTTACTTGAAGAAAATATAAAATTGGTGTATACTAAATTTAATAACCCTAAAAACAAGGACGGTGATAAAATGAAAATTCAGGAATCGGCGGAAAACTATCTTGAGACAATTCTCATTCTTCAAAACCGAAACGGCGAAGTCCGTTCAATCGATATTGCAAACGAACTTGACTATTCAAAGCCAAGCGTCAGCGTTGCCATGAAGCACCTAAGAGAAAACGGATTTATTGAAACTGACGTTAACGGCTTTATCACCCTGCTTGAACCCGGGCGCGAGATTGCTGAAAGAATTTACGAGCGCCACACATTCCTTTCCACATGGCTGACGTCCCTCGGTGTTGACAAATCTGTTGCCGCTGAAGACGCGTGCAGAATTGAGCACGTAATAAGCGCGGAAAGTTTTGAAGCAATAAAAAAGAGCGCGGGCAAATAACGACTGTGCATAAAAAAGTTTAATATCTTTAAACAATAAAGAAAACGCTTTCACCGCTGAAATCAGCGAACGAAAGCGTTTTTGGTTATTGAACCGCCGAATTAAAGTCCGGCTTTTTCACGGATATATTTTCTTGCCTTAACAGCGTATTCAAAGGGATTAGCCTTTGCGGGATCCTGCTCAGCCTCAACGACTACCCAGCCCTCATAATTATTCTCGTCAAGAATATCAAAAATAGGCTGGAAATCAACGTCGCCGTCACCTGGCACGGTAAACACACCTGCACGAACAGCGTCAAGGAAGCTCATATGGTTAGGTACAACCTGGTTGTTGTAAACATCCATACGAACGTCTTTAAGATGAACGTGCTTAACTCTGTTAACATATTTTTTAAGCACCGGAACAGGGTCAATACCGGCAAAGGTAAGATGACCGCTGTCAAACAGAAGGTAAACGAGTTCCGGATCTGTCATTTCCATGAGCTTGTCGATTTCTTCCGCGGTCTGAACGCCTGTTCCCATATGATGGTGAACGGTAAAATACATACCCTTTGATCTGGCATATGCGCCCATTTCGTTGAAGCCCTTAACTACTGTTGCCCACTGTTCTTCAGTATATACAGGCTTTTCGTCAAGGATAGATTTATCAAGACAGCCCTGAATAGAATTGCCCTGCTCTGACGCACCGATAACCTTGGCGCCCAGAGCGTAAAGCTTATCACAGTGAGCCTTGAAAGCCTCGATGGTTTCTTCATAAGGCTTGCTTGTAAGATAAGAAGAAAACCAAGCGTTGCAGATCTGAAGTCCTCTGATATCAAGATACTTTTTCAGTACCGCCGGGTCAGAGGGATATTTGTTGCCGATCTCAGAGCCTTTGAAACCCGCAAGAGCCATCTCGCTGATGCACTGTTCAAAGGTGTTTTCTGCGCCAAGATCCGGCATATCGTCATTTGTCCAGCCAATAGGAGCAATGGCAAGTTTTACTTTATCGGGATTGAGCATTTCAGTTCTCCTTAATAGTCAAATGTATTTTTAATATGCGCCTGCATATCTTCATAAGCGGCCGCAACGGTCTCGCTCTCAGATACTTCCGCAACGCCTACTCGCCACCAGCTCTCAAAGCCGGGAGTCATTGTCTTGGGAAGCACTTTGATATCAAACAGGCAGGCTCTGTCCTGCTTCTTTGCGTCTTCAAGAGCCGCGCGCAGTTCGTCAGAAGTGCGGCAGGTATAAGCCTTTGCGCCGTAGCCCTCTGCAATCTTGGCGAAATCTACGTCGATCTCGTCGCCGTCAAGCATACCTGTAACAGGATTTCTTGAGCGAAAAACAGTACCGAAAGTAGGAGTACCCTGGTTGTTCTGAAGATTTTCAATACATCCCCAGCCCATATTGTCAAACAGGCATACGTTGATTTTCAGCCCTTCCTGCAAAGCAGTATACAGTTCGCTGTGACCCATAAGGAATGAACCGTCGCCGCAGAAAGTATATACTTCCTTATCGGGGCAAGCCATTTTAACACCGAGGGCGCCGTTTACTTCGTAGCCCATGTTGGAATAGCCGTATTCCATATGGTAAGTGCCTCTGTTCTTGGGACGGAACAGACGCTGCATATCACCGGGAAGAGAACCTGCGGAACCTACTGCGATTGCATCGTCATCCATAAATGAGTTTATTATGCCGAGAGCAAGGGTTTGGTTAAGTCCGCCGGGAAGTTCTGTTGAATAATACTCGTCAACGATTGCGTCCCACTCTTTCTTAGCGGCTTCGATTTCACCGCTGTAAGCAGTCTTGTAGCCCTCAAGAGCAGTCTGCAAAGCAGTAATTGTCTCTTTTGCGTCAGCAACGATAGCTTCAGCGTCCATCTTATATGCGTCAAAAGGACAAACATTGATACCGAGAACTTTTCTGTTCTCGTTGAACAGCCACTTTGACGAAGTTGTAAAGTCAGTAAAGCGGGTGCCCACGCCGATAACAAGGTCAGCATCACGTGCAATAACGTTTGCGGCTTTACCGCCTGTTACACCGATACCGCCCAGATTGAGAGGATGTTTCCAGTCAATAAGGCCTTTTCCTGCCTGAGTTTCGGCAATCGGGATATTATATGTTTCAGCCAGTTTCTGAAGTTCAGCCTCAGCACCGCTGTAACGAACACCGCCGCCGCAGACAATAATCGGCTTTTTGGCGCTTCTGATAAGTTCTTCAGCGCGCTTAAGCTGAGAAGCGGAAACAGGACGTCTGTCCATATGCCAAACACGCTTAGCCAGGAAATGCTCGGGGTAATCGTAAGCTTCGCCCTCAACGTCCTGGGGCATAGCAAGGCATACTGCGCCGGTATCTGCCGGGTCGGTAAGAACACGCATTGCGTTTATGCAGGCTGTCATAAGCTGCTCCGGGCGCAGAATACGGTCAAAATAATGGCAAACACCTTTAAAAGCGTCAGTAACGGTTCTGCCGTAGTTATCGAAAAATTCTGCCTGCTGAAGAACCGGGTCGGGCTGGCGGCAGGCAAATGTATCGCCGGGGAGAACGAGAAGCGGAATTCTGTTGGCAGTAGCGCAGCCGCAGGCTGTTACCATATTTGTAGCGCCGGGGCCGATTGATGATACGCAGGGAATTATCGCCTTGCGGTCCATCTGCTTTGCATAAGCAACAGCGGCAAGAGCCATGTTCTGCTCGTTTTTGCCCTGGTAAAATTTAAGATTGTGACCGCCCTGTTCAAGCGCCTGGCCGACACCTACTACACAGCCGTGACCGAAGATGCCGAAAATGCCGCTGACAAATTTTGTCTCAACGCCGTCACATTCTATGTATTGATTGTCAAGGAACTTAACCAGTGCCTGTGACATAGTCAATCTTGTTCGTTTCATTCTAAAAACAGTCCCTTACAAAATTATTCTTCAATCTCAGATAGCTTAACCGGACGGTGCTCAGCCAGAGACTTCTTGGCGGCAAGACCCAGGCGAAGAGCCTCAAGTCCGTCGTTAACAGTGGTCTTTGTATCCTCACCGTTCTGAACGCAGTTGATAAACTCTGTCATTTCGTCTGTGAAAGACTGCATGTATCTTTCAAGGAAGAAATAAAGAGGTTTATCGGTAACCTTGCCGTTTTCGTCAATAAGAGAAACGTTTGTGGGAGTGTCGTTTGCGGCAGAAGCCTGAGCTTTTGAGCCGAACACTTCAAGACGCTGGTCATAGCCGTATGAAGCCTTGCGGCAGTTATCGATGACGCCGATAGCACCGTTTTTAAATTTCAGTGATACGAGAGCTGTGTCTACGTCGCCTGCCTTGCCGATTTCAGGGTCAACAAGAACAGCCGCGTTTACATAAACTTCTTCAACCTCGCCGCCGATAAAGCGCGCCATGTCAAAATCATGAACAGTCATATCAAGGAAGATACCGCCTGATACTTTAACATAAGCAGGTGACGGAGGTTCAGGGTCACGGGAAGTGATCTTGATTATCTGGAGGTCGCCGATCTTGCCGTCGTTTACCATAGACTTGATTGCGGCAAAGTTATGGTCATAGCGGCGGTTAAAGCCGATCTGGAGCTTAACACCAGCTTCTTTTACTGCGGCGATAACAGCCTTAATCTTGTCAACTGTAAGGTCAACGGGCTTCTCACAGAAAATATGTTTGCCGGCTTTTGCAGCCTCAATTGCAATGTCTGCGTGAGTATCTGTTGAGGAACAGATAAGTACCGCTTTGATCTCCGGATTATTAAGTATTTCATGGTAGTCTTCATAGCAATTCGGAATACCGAGTTCAGCCGCAACTTTCTTTGCGCCTTCAAAATAAATGTCGCTGATTGCCACAATTTCCGCCTGGGGAATGTGGTAGGTTATGGACTTTGCGTGAACCTGACCGATACGGCCGGCACCGATAATTCCAACCTTGAGTTTTTCCATCGTAATTACCTCTCTTAAAAGTATAAATATTGGTAGATTTTTCAGTTTATTTCTGAAATTCTTTTACAACAAATAAAATATTATCACAGCAAAAATTATTATTCAAGCCAACAATATTCACAAACTTATAAATAGCTTTTTGTCTATTATGACAAAACTTTTTACAGTAATGATACGCCTTGTTTTCGAGGTCAAAAATACTTTACATTTTGGCCATAAATGTAATGTACAAATTGTTGCAAAACTGTGCAATAATATGTATAATATATTTTGATTTATCATATATAGGAGGATTGTTTAAATGACTTACACATATAAAACATTCGGAACCTGTTCCCGCAAAATCGACTTTGACGTTGACGAAAACGGATGCATCAGAAACGTAAAATTCACCGGCGGCTGTAACGGCAACCTCAAAGGTATCGGAGCGCTTGTTGAAGGAATGAAAAAAGAAGACGTTATAGAAAAACTTAAAGGAATTAACTGCAACGGAAAGGGCACGTCCTGTCCGGACCAGCTTGCAAAAGCGCTTGAAGAAATAGACGCATAATCCGCGGCAAATCGCCCGGCGTCAACATATACTTTTTAGGAGTAAGATTTATGTTCAGACTTGAAAGCAACAGACTGCGCCGCGAATTCAAAGTTAACGAGGGTTACCTCTATGCTTCCAGAATTCGCAACACAATGTCCGAGATGGACCTTGTGCCCGACGGCAACAGCACCGAGTTTACATTCCGTTTTACAGACGGCACCGAATTTTCATCAAAAGGTTTGAAAGTTACCGACTCAAACGAGCGGGACGGCAAACTCTCTTTCACTTTTGAGGAATTTGAGGGAGTAACCGTAACAATGACTTACTGGGTCGGCGCAGACGGTAATACACTGAAAAAGCAAATTAGTTTTATGCAGACAGGCGATAAAATTATCGATTACGTTCTGCTTGAACACGTTGGAATAATCAATTCACAGACGCATTTCTCAGTACCGGATATGGAAGATATGCAGATTAAGGGATGCTACGCCTGCCTGGGTCAGCCGTTTTACATTGACAGTTTGTTTTTCGGCTGTGAATTTCCCGCAACAGACAACCGTATTCTTTACGGTGTAGGCCAGGTCAAATATTATCTGGGAAAAGCAATTAAGGGCCGCTACGCCTGCCCCGTTACTGTTATGGGCGGTGCCGCCAGCAACAGCATGAGCGACGTTCAAAGCGCGTTTTTTGAATATATTGATTTTATCAGCGTAAAAAGCGATTTTAGAGTTCAGTACAACAGCTGGTATGACAATATGCTGAACATTGACGCAGACAATATCGAAAAATCGTTTTTTGAAATTGAAAAAGGACTTTCTTCCCACGGAGTTCCGCCGCTTGACGCTTATGTCATTGACGACGGCTGGAACAACTACAAGGCGGGATTTTGGAGCTTCAACAAGAAGTTCCCCAACGAACTTTACGACGCCACATCGATCTGCAAAAAACTCGCTTCTAATCTCGGTCTCTGGCTTGGTCCAAGAGGCGGATACAACGCCGCAACGCCGAAATTTGCAAAGAAAATCGAAAAATCCGGCAACGGATTTTATAACGCTGATTCAGACGATATCTGCATTGGTTCTGAAACTTACATCAAAAAAGTTCAGGATTTTCTTATTAAGACTACAAAAGAATTTGATATATCGTATTGGAAATTTGACGGCTTTGCTCTCAAACCATGTACAAACAGCAAGCACGACCACATCACCGGCGGCGAAAACGAAATGTACTACATTACTGAGCTTTGGACAAGATGGATTGAACTGTTCAAAAATCTCAGAGCCTGCCGTGAAAATATGGGCAAGGATCTTTGGATAAACATGACAAGCTATGTCAATCCTTCACCCTGGTGGCTTCAGTATGTAAACAGCGTATGGCTTCAGAATTCATCTGACATTGATTTTTCTGACAATATTGAGAATCAGTCGCAGCTTGACGCAGAAATGACTTACAGAGACAGCAGATATTACGATTTTCTCTGCAACCGTGCATTCCAGTTCCCCACCAAGAATATTTATAATCATGAGCCTATTTACGGCAATTCCGCAAAACTGGATTACACAGACGAAGAATTCGAAAAATTTCTGTTCTTCAACGCCTGCCGCGGCCAGGCTTTCAATGAGCTTTATCTCAGCTACAGCCTTATGAATACAACAAAGTGGCGCACTATCGCCCGTGTTCTCCGCTGGCAGAAGGAAAACTTCCATATTCTTAAAAACGCAATGTTCCTGGGCGGAAAGCCTGACGAAAACAACATTTACGCTTACACCGCCTGGACAAAGGACGGAGAAGGAATAATCGCACTGCGAAATCCTACTGACGAGAAGACTTCCCTTACACTGACGCTGAACAAACTCATGGGATGCCCCGAAAATATGCGCGCTGTTAAGCGTTACAATGTTTACAACATCACCGGAGCAGAAACATTTGACCTGTTCTCATACGGCGACAAAATCAACCTTTCTCTGGCTCCGTTTGAGGTTAAAATCTTCCAGTTCGGCGACAAAGATACGCGAGTATCCAGCATGCCGGAAGTTACAGATTTTACAATTTCTTTCCGCTACAACGGCGAAGAGAATATTGACATCTGCGAAAACGACGACATCAAAATCAGCATAGAAAAAGGTGTTGTAAGAATAAAGTGCGGCAACTGCCACCTGCGCTCCGCCAGCATAATTCACGGAGACACTCACAAGATAACGCTTGTAAGAAGCAAAAACAGAATGCTCAAACTTTATATCGACAGTTATCTTGACGCCTCCGGCTTTGACGAAAGAGCGAAAAATATTATCAACACCGAGATCACCTCTGACGCTCCGGAATTCACCGTAGTAAGCAAGGCGATCCCCTACGACGAGATAATTTCCCTCAAAGAAATCCTCTCATCAAGAAAAAGATTTAGGAAGAAATGATAAAATGAGAGCAACCGTAACAACAAAAGAGCAATCGGAAATCGAAATAACGGAGAAAAAGAAGAAAAGCTTTTTCCGTGAAGTGCTTGAATTTGTAATACCTATTATTCTTGCAGTGGCAATTGCGCTGTTTCTCAAGAATTGCGTTATAGCCAACGCCAAAGTTCCCACAGGCTCAATGCTCAACACAATCCAGGAGGGCGACAGAATTATAGCCAGCCGCCTTGCGTATCTCAACGATGACCCGGAACGTTACGACATTATCATTTTCAAATTTCCCGATGATGAAAGCCAGTATTTTGTTAAGCGAGTAATCGGTCTGCCCGGCGAAACGGTAAACATTGTAAACGGTATTGTTTATGTTACCAAGACAGACGGAACTACTATCCAGCTTGACGACAGTTTTGTTACCAACTGCGTGCCCGTGGGCAACTTCGGGCCGTACGTCGTGCCTGAGGACAGTTATTTTATGCTGGGCGACAACCGCAACAACAGCGAAGATTCTCGCTACTGGGAAAACAAATACGTAAAAAAAGACAAGATCATCGGCAAGGTTCTGTTCCGCTACTATCCTAATATTTCTTCCATAAAATAAAACTGAAAGAAGCTAACATATGAAATGCACAAAATGCGGCAGTGACACCCTGAGGACAGACGGCGACTGGGTGACCTGCCTTGCCTGCGGCAACATCATGTTCAACACTTCTATCCACGGCGAAGAGGAGAAGAGCCCGACAAAAATCGTTGAACAGATAGAAGAGAATATGCTGACGCTGACTGCCGAAGACCCGGTCAATAATATTATTGAACCGGAGTATCCGGACGAACAAGTCAGAAGAGAAAAGCCGAAGAAGCAGAAAAAGCCAAAAAAAGTTAAAACTAAAAGCACCAAAAAGCAAAAGAGCGATGAAGAGGAAAAGCAGAAAAACCCCGTAAAAGACATAATCGATTTTATGCTTCCTATAGTTATTGCCGTTGTTATCGCAATAATTTTGAAGACACTTGTATTCGCAAATGCAATCGTTCCCACAGGCTCTATGCTCAATACTATTCAGGAGAACGACCGTATTATCGCCAGCAGATTGTCGTACATTTTTAACGACCCGGAAAGATATGATATAATTATCTTCCATTATCCTGACGACGAATCCCAATACTTTGTGAAACGTGTTATCGGACTGCCGGGAGAAACGGTCCAGATTGTTGACGGCATCGTTTACGTTACAAAGACCGACGGCAACACTATTCAGCTTGACGACAGTTTTGTCACAAACTGCGTGCCAACCGGTGACTACGGCCCCTACGAAGTGCCTGAAGACAGTTATTTCGTTATGGGCGATAACAGAAACGATTCTCTTGATTCCCGCTTCTGGGACAACAAATACGTAAAGAAAGACAAGATTATCGGTAAAGTAAAATTCCGTTACTATCCGAAAATCAGCAAAATCGAATAGAAGCGAAAAGAAGCGCCTTAGTTCAAAAGAACTAAGGCGCTTAATTTATTTATGCAATTAAATATGATAACGCTTTTTAACTTTCAGACGTTCCATCGCTCTGGCAAGGTTAGCCTGAGAATGATGATATTCGTAAACGCTTTTCTGCTGGCGCAGTTCTTCTTCAGCGCGTTCCTTAGCCTCGCGTGCTCGGCGTTCGTCGATCTCGTCAGGAAGTTCGGCTGACACGCACACAAGCGTTGCCTCGTTATTGACAAACTCAAGAAATCCGCTGCCCACAAAAGCGTGGATAACTCCGCCTTCGGCGTCTCTTATGCGCATTTCCCCTACTTCAACAGGAGTAACGCAGTTTTCATGACGTGAAAGGAAACCGATTTCGCCGCCGTCAAGGCCGGGAATAACGAGAGCCTGAGCCTGACCGTCGTAGAAAACACGGTTGGATGCCACGATTTTCAGTTTGAAGGTATCCATACCCAACACCCTTTCTGTCAATTACGCCATTTTTTCAGCGTTGTGCATAACGTCGTCAATAGTACCAACATTGAAGAACGCCATTTCGGGAACATCATCAACCTCACCGTCAACGATTGCTTTAAAGCCTCTGATTGACTCTTTAAGCGGAACAAATACACCGGGAATACCGGAGAACTGCTCTGCAACGTGGAACGGCTGAGACAGGAATTTCTGTATCTTTCTGGCACGGTAAACAGTAATCTTATCTTCGTCTGACAATTCTTCCATGCCGAGGATAGCGATAATATCCTGAAGTTCCTTGTATTTCTGGAGATATTCCTGTACGCGGCGGGCAACTTCATAATGCTCTTCGCCGACTACGTCCGCCTCAAGAATTCTTGAGTTTGATTCAAGCGGATCAACAGCAGGATAAATACCCTGCTCAACGATCTTTCTGGACAATACCGTTGTTGCGTCCAGATGAGCAAATGTTGTTGCAGGAGCGGGGTCTGTAAGGTCATCCGCAGGCACGTAAACTGCCTGAACAGAAGTAATTGAACCTGCCTTTGTTGAAGCGATACGCTCCTGAAGTTCACCTACGTCTGTAGCAAGGGTTGGCTGGTAACCAACTGCTGACGGCATTCTGCCCAGTAGTGAAGATACCTCTGAACCTGCCTGTACAAAACGGAAAATATTATCTATGAAAAGCAGTACATCCTGATGTTCTACGTCACGGAAATATTCAGCCATGGTAAGTCCTGTTTCCGCAACTCTCATACGAGCTCCGGGCGGTTCGTTCATCTGGCCGAACACCAGCGCGGTTTTGCTCAAAACTCCGCTTTCTCTCATTTCATTCCAAAGGTCATTACCCTCACGGGAACGCTCACCTACGCCGGTGAAAATTGAATATCCGCCGTGCTGAGTAGCAACGTTTGTGATAAGTTCCTGAATAAGAACTGTTTTACCTACGCCTGCACCGCCGAAAAGACCGATCTTTCCGCCCTTCTGGTAAGGAGTAAGCAGGTCAATAACCTTAATACCTGTTTCAAGAATTTCAATATTCGGTGACTGATCCTCAAAACTGGGCGGTCTGCGATGAATGCCCCAATGGGTCTCGCCGTCCAAATTTCCGAGACCGTCAAGTGTGTCGCCTGTAACATTGAAAAGACGTCCCAGAGTTTTTTTACCTACCGGCACGGAAATAGAAGAGCCTGTAGCAACAACTTCCATGTCCTTGCAAAGACCTTCGGAAGCGGCAAGCATAATGCAGCGAACGCAGTTGTTGCCTATATGCTGGCTTACCTCCATTACAAGGCGCTTGCCGTCCATCTCAACCTGGAGAGCGTCCTTGATTTTCGGCAGTTCGTCCGGAAATTCAACGTCTACAACAGGTCCCATAACCTGAATGATTTTACCTTTATTCATATAGGAATACCTCCTGTAACCGTATTAGTCGGAATTTTTCTTCTGCGCCTTGGAGCCTGCAATAACCTCGGTTATCTCCTGAGTGATCGCAGCCTGCCTTGCATGGTTATAATCAATCTCCAGCGCGCTGAGCATATCCTTAGCCGCGTTTGTTGCAGTCTGCATAGCAGTCATACGGGCGTTATGCTCAGAGCAGTAAGACTCAACCAGTGCGCCGTAAATAAAGCCTGCAACATAGTTTGGAACAATATGTTCAAAAACCTCGTCAGGCGACGGCAGAAACGCTACCTGGTCATAATACTTTCTGTCTCGCTTAACCGAAATGCGCTCACGTCCCAAAGGGAGAAGCTGATGTATCTCAGCCTGAACGTTAAGCGAGTTGATCATTTTTGTATAGATAATATATACCTCGTCAAGCTCTTTGTTTACAAACAGCTCGATGATCTTATCGGAAATATAGCGCGCTCTGTTCATATTCGGGTTCTGAGCGGTGTACTTAAAATCAATATCAACCGGAATGTTTTTATGCTCAAAGTATTTACGTCCTACCTGACCTACAACGAACAGCATGTTCTTGTGGTTGGTGAGGCTTTCCTGCTCGGCAATCTTTATAACATTGTGGTTGTAAGCGCCCGCCATACCCTTATCAGCGGTAACTACTATGTAGCCGCGCTTTCTTTCCTCTTCCGGCAGGTATTCGCGCTTATCAAAAAAGCGGTTACCTGCTGTTGGAGACTCAAGCAATATCTTTGCAAGAGCGTCCTGCATTGTGTAAAAGTACGGCTCAGTGTTTTTGAGACTGTTTCTCGCCTTTGAAAGCTTTGAGGACGAAATCATGTACATGGCGTTCGTGATTTTCATGGTGTCCTTAATGCTTTTCATTCGGCTCTGAATTTCTCTTGCATTAGCCATGATTTACCTTCTTATATTCATCGGTTATATCGAGAATCTTCTGTTTAACTTCGTCAGTAAGTTCTTTTGTGCTCTCTATTTCGTCAAGCACGTCTGCATACTTTGCATGGAAGAATTCCAGAAGACCAGTCTGGAATTTTTTAACTTCCTTAGAGTCAATGTCAAGGAATTTTCTTCCGATGGCGGCCACAAGGGATACAACCATTTCAGACATTGAAAGCGGATTGCACAGAGGCTGTTTAAGCATCTCCATAAGTCCCTTGCCGTATGCCAGGTTAACTTTTGTTTCCTCGTCCAAATCTGACGAGAACTGGGTAAATACTTCCATCTCGCGGTACTGAGCAAGGTCAATACGCAGTGAACCTGCGGCCTTCTTCATAGCCTTGGTCTGGGCGGCGCCGCCAACACGGGATACGGAAAGTCCGACGTTAACAGCCGGGCGCATACCGCTGAAGAACAGGTCGCTTTCAAGGAAGATCTGACCGTCAGTGATGGAAATTACGTTTGTGGGAATATATGCTGAAAGGTCGCCCGCCTGGGTCTCGATTATCGGCAAAGCGGTAAGAGAACCTCCGCCAAGTTCATCTGACAGACGGCTTGAGCGCTCCAACAGACGTGAATGAAGATAGAATACGTCGCCGGGATAAGCCTCACGGCCCGGGCTTCTTTCAAGCAGAAGAGACAATGCACGGTAAGCAACAGCGTGCTTGCTCAGATCATCATATACTATAAGGCAGTCCTTGCCTTTATACATGAAATATTCAGCCATCGCAGTGGCGGAATAAGGAGAAATATATTGAAGTGACGCCGGGTCTGACGCTGTGGAGCAAACAATAATCGTATAGTCCATTGCGTCGTGCAGATCAAGCGTATGAACCAGCTTGGCAACGGTTGACGCTTTCTGGCCGATAGCGTTGTAAATACAAATTACATCCTTGCCTTTCTGGTTAAGAATAGTGTCAATCGCAATAGAAGTTTTACCTGTCTGACGGTCGCCGATAATAAGTTCACGCTGACCTCTGCCTATCGGGAACATTGCGTCAATAGACAAAATACCTGTTGCCATAGGTGTGTCAACCTTCTGGCGGTCAACGATAGACGGCGCCGGCTCTTCAACCGGGCGATAATCAGCCTCTTTTATCGGACCTTTTCCGTCAATAGGTTCTCCAAGAGCGTTAACGATGCGCCCGATGAATTCCTCGCCTACGGGCACACCTGCTTTTTTATGGGTTCTTGTAGCAACGGAACCTTCGTGAATTTCACTGTCGTCACCGAACAAGATACATCCTATTTGGTTTTTCTTAATATCCTGCACCATGCCTTTAATACCGGAATCGAAAACAATAATTTCGCCGTACATAACATGGTTCATACCGTAAATCGTTGCAATGCCGTCGCCGACAAATACGACTGTGCCGACTTCTTCGTCGTTTTTACCGAAATCATAATTTGTAATTTCTTCACGCAGGATAGATACTATCTGGTCGGAACTGATAGATGCCATTACTTCACTTCCCCTATGATTTTTTGCTGTAATTGATTAAATCTGCCTTTAAGCGAGCGGTCAATTCTCATATCACCGCACTGGATGACAAAACCGCCAAGCAGACTTTCGTCACGGATAATTTCAAGATTAACTGCAGGAGCATTGTATTTTCGCTGCAAAAATGTTTTTATTTTCTTTACCTGTGCCTCATTCGGCTCTTCAACGCAGTACACCGTTGCAAGCAAAGTGCCGCCTACGGTTTCGCAGATGCGGTGGTACTCGTCAAAAATTTCGTGAATATTGGATATTCGGCCGTTTTTGCAAAGCACTTTAACGAATGACGCCATAAGTCCGCTGAAAATACGATCTATCGTCTTTTCCTTTTGAGAAAAGCGGACGCGTGGGTCAGACAGCGCCTTTAACAGAACTTCGTTCTCGCCGAATACATCACAAGCGTTTTCAACATCGCTGCGGTCAACGGCAAGCATATGAAGAACCTGGGCGTAATTATGAATGGCTGACGTCATCTTTCTTCACCACCGTTGCCGTCTTCGTCCTCGTTGAGGAACTGGTCGTAAATAGCGCTGTTGTCAATCGTCTCAGCCTCTTTAGCAACTACCTTTGCAGCTGCATCCAATGCAAGAGAAGCAATATCGTGCTTAACTGAGCGCAACGCATCCTGACGCTCGTTTTCAATAGTAACACGGGCGTCCCTAATTAACTTGTCTGATGTCATCTGAGCGTTGTCCACAATCTTGTCCGCCTTTGCTTTTGCGGCAAGTTTTGCGTCTGCAATCAGGCGGGCGCTCTCTTCGTCAGCACCGGCAAGCTTTGCCTGATACTGATCCTTGAGTTCGCCGGCTGCGCGGCGCTCATCGTCTGCATCTTTAAATTGTTTGTCAATCATCGCTTTGCGCTTCTCCATCGCGCCTAAAATCTTGTTCCAGACAAACTTTTTCATAAGTATGTAGAATATAACAAGATTTATTACGGTCCAGAGAAGGTTCCAGTCCAGTGAAAGCATAGTATTGCGTCCTTTCGGGAGTCTTATCTTAAGAATTCATCCTAATTATTTCATAATGAATATAATCAGAATACCAATAACAAGACCGTAAACTGCGGTTGCTTCAGCAAGTGCGCAACCAAGAATAAGAGCGGTACGAATATCTCCCGCTGCTTCGGGCTGACGGGCAATGGCGTCAACTGCTTTACCTGTTGCAAGACCAATACCGATACCGGCTCCCACGCCTGTGAGAACGGCGATTGCTGCTGCTAATGCTACTGACATAATTGTTTTCTCCTTTGTAAATTATTTTTGTATTTATTAATCCTCGATGGCTTCCTGAATATACAGCGACGTTAAGAATACAAAAACGTACGCCTGAATGAAGCCGTCGAAAATATCAAAGTAAAGGCTTAAAGCCACAGGGAGACCTACCGGAACTACCGCTTCGATAAGTTTCATGATTATGTAAGCTCCTATAATGTTACCGAAAAGTCGGAAACAGAGCGACATAGGCTTGATAATAAGCTCAAGCAGATTTATAGGAAGAACGATTGCAACCGGTTTTGCAAATGATTTAAGCCAGCCCTTCGTTCCTTTTTTATGTATTCCGGCATACTGAACAAGAATTATGCTTGTCAGCGCAAGACCGAGGGTTACATTTAACTCTTTGGTGGGTGATTTAAAGCCGAATATTCCGCACATATTGCATGCGCCGATGTAAATCGCCACAGTCATAAGCCACGGAATATATCTATCGCCGTCTTTGCCCATGTTCTTGTGGAAAAATGAATGCATTTTTTCAACGCACATTTCAAGGAAAAGCTGACGCTTTGAGATCTCACCCTGGACTTTAAGACCTCTTGTAAGAATTATTCCTACAATAAGAAATACGGCCATTATTATCCAGCTGACCACCGTACCTTCGTCAAAGGTAATCTTGCCGCCGAAAAGGCTGAACACGGTTTCTGTATTTAATTCTTCAACAAGCTTTTCAGCTATATCCATTTTCATCAGCAAACCGAGTCACCTCCAACAACTTCACTATTGTTCGGGAACATTCGCCCCTCAATTTCATTTCAATTTTACACCTGAGAATTTTCAATGTAAATAAAGTTTTGCAAAAATAAAAGCGCTTCATGTAAAAAAAACAGAGGAAATGCTAAACTAATTTGGTTATTTTTCTTATGAATATTACGACCTGTATAATTTTATATACATTATCATTTGCAATAGTCATTATAACGCAAAAGTGTAAAATGTCAATGGTATTATAAATTCGTGTTAATTATTATGAAAATAATTATGAGAAAAACCTAACTTTTTTATATTCTTATTTACAAGTTTTATTTTCTGGTTTATAATAAAATTTCAGAAATACATATTTAAGGAGTATTATATGGCACAGGAACAGAAAAAGATGGTGGACGCAATCACCTCTATGGAAGAGGATTTTGCAAAATGGTATACCGACGTGTGCCGTAAAGCGGAACTTATCGAATATACCAGCGTAAAAGGCTGCATGGTAATTCGCCCCTACGGCTACGCAATCTGGGAAAACATTCAGCGCATTCTTGACGGCATGTTTAAAGAAACAGGCCACGAAAACGTATGCATGCCGATGTTTATCCCCGAATCTCTGCTTCAAAAGGAAAAAGACCATGTTGAAGGATTTGCTCCCGAATGCGCATGGGTTACATACGGCGGAAACGAAAAGCTGGAAGAGCGCCTCTGCGTTCGTCCTACTTCCGAAACGCTTTTCTGCGAGCACTTCAGCAACATAGTTCATTCTTACCGCGATTTGCCCAAACTTTACAACCAGTGGGTATCTGTAGTTCGCTGGGAAAAGACAACACGTCCGTTCCTGCGTTCAAGAGAGTTTTTATGGCAGGAAGGTCACACCCTTCACGCAACTGCCGAAGAAGCTATTGAAGAGACCGAGAAGATGCTGGGCATTTACACAAAATTCTGCCAGGAATATCTGGCAATGCCTGTTGTTCAGGGAATGAAAACCGAAAGCGACAAGTTCGCAGGCGCTGAGCGCACATACTGCATTGAAGCTCTTATGCACGACGGAAAAGCCCTTCAGGCAGGCACAAGCCATTACTTTGGTGACGGCTTTGCAAAAGCATTTAATATCCAGTATTCAAACAAGGAAAACAAACTCGTTTACCCGCACCAGACCAGCTGGGGAATGACCACCCGCCTTATCGGCGCAATCATTATGACCCACGGCGACAACAACGGTCTTGTTCTTCCTCCCGCTGTTGCTCCTATTCAGGCAGTAGTTGTTCCTATTGCAATGCACAAGGAAGGCGTACTTGAAAAAGCTCAGGAAATCACCGAAAGACTTAAGAAAGTATGCCGCGCTAAGATTGACGACAGCGACAACTCACCCGGATGGAAATTTGCCGAATACGAAATGAAAGGCGTTCCGGTAAGAGTTGAGATCGGTCCTAAAGATATTGAGAACGGTCAGTGCGTTCTTGTTACAAGACATAACCGCGAAAAAACTTTCGTAAAATTTGAAGAGCTTGAAGACGCTATACTGAAGAAACTTCAGGAAGTTCGAGACGCTCTTTACGCAAACGCTCTGGAAAACAGAGAAAAGCGCACATACACCTGCACAACAATGGATGAAATCACAAAAGCTCTTGAAGAAAACGGCGACGGCTTCATCAAGGCAATGTGGTGCGGAGATCCTGAATGTGAAGAAAAGGTAAAAGAAATCACAGGTGTAGGCTCTCGCTGTATTCCGATTGAACAGGAAGAAGTCGGCGACAAATGCGTCTGCTGCGGAAAACCCGCAAGCAAGCTTCTTTACTGGGGCAAAGCATATTAATTTAATAAATATAATTTAAACAATCAGGAGGAAAAATCATGGCAATTCTTGTTACAGGCGGAGCCGGTTATATCGGATCCCATACTTGCGTTGAACTTATCAACGCCGGCTACGATGTTGTTATCATTGATAACTTCTACAACTGCAAACCTTCTTCTCTTGACCGTATACGTCAGCTGGTTGACAAAGATTTCAAATTTTACGAGTGCGATATCCGCAACCGTGACGGTCTGAGCAAAATTTTTGAAAGCGAAAAGATTGACTGCGTAATTCATTTTGCAGGTCTTAAGGCGGTAGGCGAAAGCGTTCACAAGCCCCTTGAGTATTTTGACAACAATGTAAACGGAACTCTCGTTCTGCTTGACGTTATGCGCAGTCACGGATGTAAGAAAATTATCTTCTCCTCTTCTGCTACAGTATACGGCACTAAGAACAAGGCGCCGTTTACAGAGGATATGGAGATCGGCGGAGTTACAAACCCCTACGGCCGCACAAAATATATGATTGAGTGCATACTCCAGGATCTTTACGTAAGCGACAATTCATGGTCAATCTGCCTGCTGCGCTACTTCAACCCCATCGGCGCCCATAAAAGCGGAACAATGGGTGAAGATCCAAACGGAATTCCCAACAACCTTATGCCATACATTACTCAGGTTGCAATCGGCAAGCTTGAGAAACTCGGTGTTTTCGGCGACGATTACGATACTCCCGACGGAACAGGCGTCCGCGACTACATTCACGTTGTTGACCTGGCTATCGGCCATGTTAAAGCAGTTGAAAAAATCGCAGATAAAGAAGGCCTCTTTATCTACAACCTTGGCACCGGCAACGGCTACAGCGTGCTTGACGTGGTTCACGCTTTTGAAAAAGCCTGCGGCAAGCCAATCCCTTACGAAATTAAGCCCCGCCGCGAAGGCGATATTGCCACCTGCTACTGCGACCCGTCAAAAGCTAAAGAAGAACTGGGCTGGGAAGCAGTCAGAGGAATTGACGAAATGTGCGAAGATTCATGGCGCTGGCAGTCACAAAACCCCAACGGTTACCCCGACTAAAAAACAATACACAATAAAGAAAGCGCACACCTTTTGGTGTGCGCTTATTCATTTGCAGTAACCACAAATCAAATTGAATGTTTCACCGCTGAAAACGGATATTATATCATTATAAGTATTAACAAATTTCATTGTTTTCACCGATGGTAAAATCACATGAAGATTACCGCCAAAACCAGATCAACAACAAACAAAACAAGGTCGATGCAGCCGATTATCTGGGCTTTTTTGCAAAGACTCTGGGCGTGTTCGCTGCACTTAGCCCCCTTGCGCTTGAAAACGTAAGGCACAACAAGCGCCATCACGCCGAATGCGGGGCAAACGCCCAGGGTACATAATCCGATTATTGCGCTGACAAGAGCAAATTTTGAAAGTTTTTCAATAATGTCATTATTCATTATTCTACCTCCGAAGCAGTTGATAAAAATAATCCGTATTTAATTTGAATACGGTAAATTTTCTTTTGAAGCGGCATTCCAAAAACGAAAAGAAAAACGGCGGTTGAAGCACCGAAAACGAGATCAAACGGAATACCTGCGGCATAAACGGCAGCAACAGACTTCCAGTTCCACTGCGTTACCGTCATCAATACGGTGCTGAGATCAACAACAAGGCCGTAAAGCACCGTCGACAAAACAAAACCTGTAATCGCCAGTTTAATCGGACTGCTTGTTTTTGGTTTAAGTACAAGTCCGCTTACAAGACCCACAAGGCCAAGCGCCGCCATCTGAAACGGGGTCCAGATACCTTGGCCGAATATAAAGTTTGAAAGCAAAGCCGCCATTGCGCCGGTCATATAGCCGGCATAAGGTCCCAGGCAAACGGCGGTTACTATTACCACCGCCGCAATCGGTTTTACCTGCGGAACGAGATAAAACACCGCCCGGCTTACCACCGCCAGCGCTGTCATTACAGCAAGCAGAGAAAGTTTGCGGGCAGTGGGCGCCCTGTGTTCAAATCGGGCAAAAAACGGCACTGCGCTGAGCACCAGCAAAACAGCCGCAACCACATACCACGACGTTGTATCTGCCCAAAATATCTGCCAAACAACAATCAGTCCCAAGGTCAGAATTACAAGCAGGAAGAGGAATGTTTTTTTCATAAAATATCCTCCTCGGATACTGCGCTCTTTAGATATCGCCTTGTTATCCTGCGCACCTGGGTTGTATAAAGTTCCATCTGGGAAAAGAACTCCCGTCTGGAAGCAGGCTTTGAAAGCCTTTTATCACAAAGGAAAGATACGCAGTCTGCATATCTTCCGGCAAACTCCAGATCATGGGTAACGAGAAGCACAGTTTTTCCGCCCAAGCACAAATATTTCAGTTTTTCTGCAAGACGCTGCTTAGCAACTGCGTCAAGACCAGCTGTCGGCTCATCCAAAAGCAAAAGTTCAGCTCCGGTCTCAAGCACGATACCAAGCCCAAGCAGTCTTGCTTCGCCTCCCGAAAGGTCAAGAGGATGGTAACTGAGCAATCCGCCAATTCCCAGAGCTTCGGCTGTGTCTGCGCCTATCTCCTGCCCCACCTCGTCATGAGTAAATAAAAACTGCACCGTCTGGGGCAAAAGAGCCGCTTTGAGTTTTGTTTTCACCTTTCCTGAATACGGCTTTAATACTCCTGCAATTACTTTCATCAGAGTTGATTTTCCGCTTCCGTTGGCTCCAATTACGGCGTTGATTTTGCCTGACTGGGCCTTATATGATAAATCAAAGAGAATATCCCGTCCCTTTTTATCATAAGCAAAGCAAATATGTTTCAGTTCCAGCGCCGTTTCGCCGTCAGCACTTTCTTCCTCACTTCGCTCTGAAAGTGAAGAGGAAAAAGCAATGGCTTCACGAACGGTAAGCGGTGCCTGGTCAAACAGTCTTACACCCGGCGGCATTGCAGAAAGCATTTCGTGGTTTTCCTTTTTTAGCCAAAGAGCAAATTCTAAAGGAGGTGCGCATTTTGAAAGGTGCCCGTCTTCAAGAAGCATTACCCGGTCAGCATAAGGCAGGAGTTTTTCCGGGTCATGGGCGCTGATTATAACTGTTGTTCCAAGTTCTCGGTTAAGCCGCAAAATTACCTGGACAAATTTTTCCTCCGCCACCGGATCAAGATGGGCGCAGGGCTCGTCAAGAAGTAAAACGTCAGGAGCAGTCATCATTGACGCGGCGAGAGATACTGTTTGCTTTTCTCCGCCGGAAAGAGCGTCCGTCTTTTTGTCCAATAAGTCCTGAAGATTAAAAAATGCTGAACACTCGCCTATCCTACGGCTGATACTGCCGCTGTCCGCGCCTGCATTTTCCATTGAAAACGCAAGTTCGCTTATAACATTATCTGTGATAATACTATCGTTTGGATTTTGAAAAACAAAACCTATATTTTCCGAGCCGCATTCAAGCGTACCGCCAATCTTGCCAAATGGCGCAATCTCTTTTTTCATAAGCCTGAGCAGCGTCGTTTTTCCGCTGCCCGACCTGCCCATAAGCAGAACAAGTTCGCCTTCATTAACCGAAAAGGTTACGTTCTCAAGCGCAGGTAATGTTCTGTTTGGATATGTAAAAGTTAATTCTTTTGCTTCAATAACAGCCATTTTAAATTCTCCGAAAAATCTGTAATAATCGGGCAGAAAAATAACAGAGCCGCGCAGATAACGCCTAAGGGATTAAAGGTAACCAGCTCAATGTACGGGTCGAAAATAAACTGGGCGCCGCCTGAAATAACAACAAAAGCAGTAACACCGAAAAGAAGAATTACAGCCGCCGTAAGAACAGCGTCAACCGGTGTAAACGAAAATCTGTCATATGTTTTGCGCCTGCCTTTTCCGTAGCCTCTGGCACGCATTGCGTCCGCGGTGGTCATGCTTCCTTCAAGCGAAAGCGTAACAAGCGTTGAAAACTGGGAAAGCGCTTTTTGAAACGGCTTTGCTCCGTTGTCCGGAAGACCCATCGCCGCTTCTTTTATCTGACGCGCGTCTTTTTGAAATCTTCCTATCATTCCCAGCGTCATAGAAAAAAACAATGAAAGCGACGGTGCCGCTTTTCCCGCGGCCGCCAGCAGTTTTTCACTGCTTACTGTTTTTCCGAAAAGGCGAAGCCACATCATTACAGAAGCAAAAATCATTCCCTGATATAGACCGTAAATCAGCGACTCAAGTGTAAATGCCGTCTCTCCTGCCATAAAGAGCACCGTTTCGCCCCAGTGGGTAAAAATAAAATTAAAAATTCCCACGACGATAACAAGCGGAACCGCCCAAAGAAGGACTTTCAGTCTTCCCTCTCCGTCGGCGCAAAACTGACAGCAGAGCGCGCCCGCAAATGATATAAGAACGTAAATCGGGTTTGAAGACAAACACGACAGTAGTATTACAAACAAAAAGAAAAGGAGCAGAACAGCGGGATGCCATTTTGAAAATCTGTGCATATTATACCTCCCCTATTCTGTTCCGTATTATCTGATATGAGCGTCGTCTCTTGTCTGATAACGATATCCGTATTTATCCAGAATGTGCATTCGCTCCAGCGCAACGACTGTGCCCTTTGCAACGCAGTGAAGCTCATCCTCCGCTTTGCGCACGGCTATTCCGCCCAGCGCTTCGGAAAACAGCTTGTCAATATTGCATATATTTGCTCCGCCGCCTGTAAGCACAACGCCTGAATTGCTTATATCTGTAACAAGCTGGGGCGAAGTGCGCTCAAAGAGAGCGGATGCGTGGCTTGCCAGCGTTTCAAAATATGGTTTAAGACATTCGTAAAGAGAGTTGCCGCTGACTTCAATTTCTCTCGGAAGGCCTGACAGAAGATCCTGACCCTTGGCGTAAGTTGTAACGTCCTCGTCTCTCGGAACAGCACAGGCAACCGTTTTCTTTATCTCTTCGGCTGTTCGCAGTCCGATTGAAAGGGAGTGGGTATCCTTAAGATATTTCATAATTTCGGCGTCAAGGTCGTTGCCGCCTATCTTAACTGTCTCTGACTGGCTCATTGCGCCCTGGCTTATTACCGCCATGTCTGTAGTACCGCCGCCAAGGTCAATAACGAATGCGCCGACAGCCTGCATCGGGTCAATACCTGCGCCGAAAGCGGCGCAAAGCGGTTCCTCAACAAGGCAGACCGAACGGGCTCCGGCGTTTATAAGCACCGAAACAATCGTTCTCTTTTCAACGTCAGTATTCATTGCCGGAACGGAAACAACAATTCTCGGCTTAAATATACTGCTGCCAATAACCTTATTTATAAAATGGCGCATCATCTGCTGGGCAAGAGAATAGTTGCCTACAACGCCGTTAAGTATAGGCTGAACTACCTGAACTCCCTCAGGCTCTCTGCCTTGAAGGAAATAAGCTCTCTTTCCTGCATAAAGCACCTTCCGTTTTTCATCATCATAAGCAACGTAAGCAGGTTCGTCAAGGCGTATTCCTTTTCCGGGAACGGCAATAACGATGCTCGAACTGCCTAAATCAATTCCTAAATCATATCCAAACATTTCTGCTCATCCTAAATATTTCTTTACTATATGCTACTTTATTATATCATCGTTGTCAACAGATAAAAAATGAACAAGAGCGCTGTAACGCCTGCTTTTTTTGTCATTTTCAACCATTGCCCTTATACTGCCCTCTGTACCGACCAGAACGATAAGATTTTTCGCCCTTGTAAGCGCTGTGTAAAAAAGGTTTCGGTAACAAAGTTTTTGAGGAGCTCCGATAGTCGGCATAACCACCGCGGCAAATTCAGAACCCTGACTTTTGTGCACCGTCATTGCATACGCAAGTTCAAGCTGATTTGCGTTTTCTATTGAATACATTGCCTCGCGGTCGTCGAAACGCACGTTGATTATATCCTGGGCACGGTCAATTCGTGTAAGAATACCGATATCTCCGTTAAAAACTCCGCTCCCGCTTTCATCTTTTCTGAACCAGGGCACGTCATAATTATTTTTAACCTGCATTACCCTGTCGCCTTCACGCAGAATATAGCCTTTATACCTGATTTCATTTTTGCTTTCGTCAGGAGGATTAAGTTTCTGCTGAAGAATAGCATTGAGATTTTCCGTGCCAGTTTCGCCTTTTCGCGAGGGACAGAGCACCTGAATATCCTTGATACAGTCATAACCGTAACCTGCAGGTATTCGGCGGGTAACAAGGTCGAGTATTTTTCTGGGCGCAAGATAACGCGACGGCTCGTTGAGGAAAAAGAAATCAGAATCTTTGCTGTTATCATGCAGTTGGGGCATTTCACCCGCAACAACAAGATGGGCATTCGTTACAATTCTGCTCTGCATCGCCTGGCGAAATACCTTGTCGAGACTGATTACATCGATAAGTCCGCTTTTCATAAGGTCTGACAAAACGTTTCCTGCTCCCACAGGAGGCAGCTGGTCTTTATCCCCTACCATTATCAGTCTGCAATGAAGCGGCAGAGCATCCAAAAGAGCGGCAAATATAGTAACGTCTACCATAGAAAGTTCATCAACTATTACAGCGTCAACATCAAGCGGATTTCGCAGGTTATACACGAATTCCGGCTGTGTTGCTCCCTCCCGATATTCCACTTCAAGCAAACGATGAATTGTTTTTGCCTCGCATCCGGTAAGCTCAGTCATCCGCTGAGCCGCACGTCCCGTAGGCGCCGCCAGGGCAACATTCATTCCCCTGTTTTTCATCATCGTGATTATACCTTTAACGGTCGTGGTTTTACCTGTACCGGGTCCGCCGGTCAAAATAAGAAGTCCTTTTTTTGTCGCTATTTCAATAGCAAGGCGTTGTTTATCATCAAAAGTAATTCCATTTGCACTTTCAAACGCAAGCACCTCGGAAGTAAAAATTTCACACTCCTGTGGCGGATACTTAGTCATTATTCTTATTCGCTGGGCAATGGAACTTTCTGCACGGTATATCTCCGGCAGAAAAAGAAATTCCTTACAATCAATCTCTTCCGAAATCAGTTGAACCGCTTCAATGGCGGCATCAATAGCCGCTTCGGCTTCGTCTTCCGTGCATTCGAGCAACTGGACTGCCGGCTTAATCAGACTTTTTCGGGGCAAACAAGTATGGCCGTTATGAAGATTATATCTGACAATATATGTAACAGCCGCCTGGGCGCGGTATGAAAAATCAGGTGCCTTTTCCATTGAAAAAGCAATTTCATCCGCTCTTTCAAAAGAGAAACCGCCGTCCTCGGTAACAAATGCGTATGGATTTTCCTTTATTATTTCCGCGGCACTGCTTTGGTAAAGATTAAAAGCCTGGAAAGCCTCGCTCTGGGTCAACCCCATATTTGTAAGTTCTTCCATAACTTCACGGGAAGCGAACTGAGTTTTGAAATCTCTGCTGATTTTTTTCGCCTTTGAAAGGCTTATTCCTTTTATCTGGGCAAGCCGCTCAGGCTCGTTCTCTATAACTGAAAAAGAATCAGTTCCGAATGTTTCTACAATTTTAAGCGCGGTAGATTCCCTTACGCCTTTTATTATTCCGCTGGAAAGATAGCGAAGTATTCCGGAAGCGTCAGCAGGAAGTGTTACCGTTGCTCGCTCCGCTTTAAACTGTCTTCCGAAACTGGGGTGAAGCACCCACTGCCCCTGAAAGACTGCTTCTTCGCCTTCCGCGATTGTTCCCATTTCGCCCACAACGGTTACAGCGTCGTCACCTGTGTTGACCTCAAGGACGGTAAAACCGTTTTGGGGATTGCGGTAAGACACTTCTTCAACGCGGCCTGTTAAATTTTCTTTTTCATTATCAGGCATATTGAGCTCCAATCACGAAACAGAAATTTACAATGGATTTATTATACCATATTTCATTAGACTTTTACAGCACAAATGAAACATAAAGCAAAAAAATAAAAGAGCAGTCAAAAGACTGCTCTTTATTTAGTGTAATTCAGAAATTACTCGTTGATAGAAGTAACAACGCCTGAACCTACTGTTCTACCGCCTTCACGGATAGCGAAACGAAGACCTTCTTCGATAGCGATAGGAGTGATCAGTTCAACGTCCATGTTAACGTTATCGCCGGGCATGCACATCTCTGTGCCTTCGGGAAGAGTGATAACGCCTGTAACGTCAGTTGTTCTGAAATAGAACTGAGGACGATAGTTGTTGAAGAACGGAGTATGACGGCCGCCTTCTTCCTTAGTCAGTACATAAACCTGACCTGTGAACTTTGTGTGGGGATGGATTGAACCGGGCTTAGCCAGAACCTGACCACGCTCGATATCAGATCTCTGAACACCACGAAGCAGACAACCGATGTTGTCACCAGCCTCAGCATAGTCAAGGATCTTACGGAACATTTCGATACCTGTGCAGACTGTCTTGGAGATTTCGTCCTTAAGACCAACCATCTCAACTTCTTCACCAGTCTTGAGCTGACCTCTTTCTACTCTACCGGTAGCAACTGTACCACGGCCTGTGATTGTGAATACGTCCTCAACAGGCATAAGGAAAGGCAGGTCTGCCTTACGCTCAGGAGTAGGAATGTAAGAGTCAACAGCGTCCATGAGTTCCTTGATGCAAGCGCAAGCAGGATCATCGTTCGAAGTAGCTTCAAGAGCCTTAAGAGCTGAACCCTTGATGATAGGAGTATCATCGCCCGGGAATTCGTACTCGTCAAGAGTTTCACGAATTTCCATTTCAACGAGGTCAAGAAGTTCAGGATCGTCTACCTGGTCTGTCTTGTTCATGAATACGATGATATAAGGTACGCCAACCTGACGAGCAAGAAGCAGGTGCTCCTTAGTCTGAGCCATGGGGCCGTCGGTAGCAGCGATAACAAGGATAGCGCCGTCCATCTGAGCAGCACCGGTGATCATGTTCTTGATATAGTCAGCATGTCCGGGGCAGTCAACGTGAGCATAGTGACGAGTGTCTGTCTCGTACTCAACGTGAGCGGTGTTGATTGTGATACCACGCTCTCTCTCTTCGGGAGCCTTATCGATATCAGCATAGTCCTCAAACTTTGCATAGCCCTTATTAGCAAGGTACTTTGTAATAGCAGCTGTAAGAGTTGTTTTACCATGGTCAACGTGACCGATAGTACCAATGTTAACATGGGGTTTTGATCTGTTAAAATGTTCTTTTGCCATTGGAATTTCCTCCTTAAAAATTTACAACAGTAATTGTCATTGCTATTTTATCAAAGTCACAATAAAATAGCAAGTATTTTTTAATTATTTATTGAATTATCAGTCTTTTTTTGCACGTTCACTGATAATGCTTTCGGAAATAGACTTCGGAACGGGCTCATAGCCGTCGGGTTCCATTGTGTACTGTCCGCGGCCCTGTGTCTTTGAACGCAGGTCGTTAACATAACCGAACATTTCTGAAAGCGGAACACGAGCGTTGATCTGCTTAGCACCGTTACGGTCTTCCATACCATGGATCTGACCACGGCGGCTGTTAAGGTCGCCGATAACGTCGCCCATGTATTCCTCAGGAACGATAACAACAACCTTCATCATCGGTTCAAGGATGATGGGGCCGGCATTCTTAGCAGCGTCCTTAAATGCCATAGAACCTGCAATCTTAAATGCCATTTCTGAAGAGTCGACTTCGTGGTAAGAACCGTCATACAGTTCAACACGAACGTCTACTACATTGTAGCCGGCAAGAATACCGCTCTTCATAGCGCCCTGGATACCTGCGTCAACAGCGGGGATATATTCCTTAGGAATAGCACCGCCGACGATCTGGTTAACGAATTCGTAACCCTTGCCGATACCTGTTTCGGGATCGATATTGGGCATGATACGAATCTTACAATGACCGTACTGACCGCTACCACCTGACTGGCGCTTATACTTAGTATCAGACTGACCTTCCTTGGTGATGGTCTCTTTGTAAGCAACCTGAGGAGCGCCTACGTTAGCTTCTACCTTAAATTCACGAAGAAGACGGTCAACAATGATTTCAAGATGGAGCTCGCCCATACCTGCGATGATTGTCTGGCCTGTTTCTTCATCGGTGTAAGCCTTGAATGTGGGGTCTTCTTCAGCAAGCTTTGCAAGACCGATACCCATCTTTTCCTGGCCTGCCTTTGTTTTAGGCTCGATAGCAACACGGATAACTGGTTCCGGGAAGTTCATTGATTCAAGGATGATCGGATGCGCTTCGTCGCAGAGAGTATCACCGGTTGTGGTGTTTTTAAGACCTACTGCAGCAGCGATATCACCTGAATAGCAGCAAGGAATGTCTTCTCTGTGGTTTGAGTGCATCTGAAGGATACGGCCCATTCTTTCCTTATGACCCTTTACAGAGTTATAGCAGCTTGAGCCAGCATCGATTTTACCGGAATAAACACGGAAGAAGCAGATCTTACCAACGTACGGGTCGGTTGCGATCTTGAATGCAAGAGCTGCAAACGGCTCGTCGTCAGAAGAATGACGATATTCTTCCTCATCAGTATCCGGGTTAACGCCCTTGATAGATTCAACGTCGGTAGGAGCCGGCATGTAATCTACGATAGCGTCAAGCAGGGGCTGAACGCCCTTGTTTCTGTATGAAGTACCGCATGTGATCGGTACCATTTTATTTGCAATAGTGGACTTTCTGATAGTCTTTTTAATTTCGTCAACAGTGAGTTCTTCACCAGCGAAATATTTTTCCATCAGTTCGTCGTCCATCTCAGCTACATGTTCGATGAGCTGATCACGATATTTCTGGGCAATTTCAACCATGTCGTCCGGAATCGGCTCACGGCGAACGTCGTTTCCGAGGTCGTCGTAATAGATTTCTGCGTCCATGTTTACAAGGTCAACAATACCTCTGAAGGTATCCTCAGCGCCGATAGGCAGCTGGATGGGAAGTGCGTTGCACTTAAAACGCTCATTTACCATGTCAAGTACATTGTAGAAATCAGCGCCCATGATGTCCATCTTGTTAACATAGATCATTCTCGGAACATGGTATTCGTCAGCCTGGCGCCAAACGGTTTCAGACTGAGGCTCAACACCACCCTTTGCGCAGAGAACGGTTACAGAACCGTCAAGTACACGCAGTGAACGCTGAACTTCTACTGTAAAGTCAACGTGTCCGGGAGTATCGATAATATTGATTCTGTGGTTTTTCCAGAAGCATGTTGTTGCAGCTGAGGTGATTGTGATACCACGCTCCTGCTCCTGCTCCATCCAGTCCATCGTAGCAGTACCGTCGTGGGTTTCACCGATTTTGTGGTTAATACCAGTGTAGTACAGAATACGCTCGGTGGTGGTGGTTTTACCAGCATCGATATGCGCCATAATACCGATATTTCTTGTCATCTCAAGAGATACTTTTCTTGGCATAATATCCTCCTAATTTTAACAAACGAAATTAATATCTGAAATGCGCAAATGCTTTGTTTGCTTCTGCCATCTTGTGTGTATCGTCGCACTTCTTTGCTGCGCCGCCTGTCTTGTTTACAGCATCCATGATTTCAGCTGCAAGACGTTCTTTCATTGTTCTTTCAGAACGCTGACGAGCATAAAGAGTTATCCAACGCAGACCGAGAGTCTGACGTCTTTCGGGACGAACTTCAAGAGGAACCTGGTAAGTTGCACCGCCGATACGGCGAGCCTTTACCTCGAGAACAGGCATAACGTTTTCCATTGCGGCTTCAAAAGTCTCAAGAGGATCGTTACCTGTTTTTTCTTTAATGATGTCGAATGCGTCATAAACAATTTTCTGAGCGACACCCTTTTTTCCATCATACATGACGTTGTTGATCAGACGTGTTACAAGCTTTGAGTTGTAAAGCGGATCAGGCAGAACGTCACGCTTAGCGATCTGGCCTCTTCTTGGCATCTTCGCTTCCCTCCTTCATAATATTCATGAGTTCATAGGTACTCGAGTTTTTCCCGTGGAGCCAACAAAAAGGTCATATACCGCATATAACATATATATAAAGTATATAAACTTTTGCCGGATTTCCAAACAAGAAGATATCAGAATAATCTGACTTTTTCTGCAATCAGCAGAAATTATTTTTTGGCGGCCTTAGGTCTCTTGGCACCATACTTTGAACGTCCCTGCATTCTTCCGTTAACACCCTGAGTATCGAGTGTGCCGCGGATGATGTGGTAACGTACACCGGGAAGGTCCTTTACACGTCCGCCACGGATCATAACTACGGAGTGCTCCTGAAGGTTATGACCTACACCGGGGATGTAAGCAGAAACTTCAATACCGTTTGTCAGACGAACTCTGGCGATCTTACGAAGAGCTGAGTTAGGCTTTTTCGGCGTTGCTGTTTTAACCGCTGTGCATACGCCGCGCTTCTGGGGAGAATTGTTATCTGTCATAACATTCTTCTTTGTGTTGAGACCCTTAAGCAGAGCCGGTGTCTTTGACTTCTTTTCCAGCGTCTTACGACCTGTTCTTACAAGTTGGTTAAAGGTAGGCAATCGTTTATCTCCTTTCGAATTATTTGTGCACTTCTGCGCACAAAACGCACGTTTACACGAAGCGTGCCTTTTTTACGCAGAAAACGCACATGCAGGGGCAGAGAACAATCTCCGCCCCAATATTTTGTGCATTTGGTCAATTTGAGAGCTTTTGATTTGTTGAATTTCAACAAAATTGCTCTCACGCAAGTTAGTAGTATATCACGCGGCTGTGCTCTTTGTCAAGTCACTCTGACATACTATTTGTCAAAAGTTCCTGAAGCTGCTCGAGATTCAGAATTTCTTCGCTTCCTTCAGCTGAGAAATAACTGGGAACAGTTTCAACCTTGTCAAATACTTTCATTCCCGTACCGGCAGGAACAAGCTTACCGATAATAACGTTTTCCTTAAGACCGATAAGCGGGTCAACCTTGCCCTTGATAGCGGCGTCGGTAAGAACTCTCGTTGTTTCCTGGAATGACGCAGCTGAAAGGAAGGAATCTGTTGCAAGAGAAGCCTTGGTAATACCCATAAGAATAGGAATGTAAGTTGCTTTCTTCAAAGTAACCTCGCCGAGAGCGATTCTCTTGTCAATCTTTTCGTTTTCTTCGTCAACCTGAGCAACGTCAACCATTGTACCGGAAACAAGCTCTGTATCGCCTGCTTCGTCAACGGTGCATTTCTTAAGCATCTGACGAACGATAACCTCAATGTGCTTGTCGTTGATATCAACACCCTGTGTACGATAAGCAAACTGAACTTCCTTAATAAGGTAGTTATAAACAGCTTCCTCACCCAGGATAGCAAGAACATCGTGGGGGTTAACGGCACCGAGTGTCAGCTCATCGCCCTTCTTGACGATTGCGCCGTCAACAATATTTTCGCAAAGACGAGCGCCGTAAGGAATAAGATATTTCTTTTCGTCGCCTGTTTCGGGATTGGTAATAATAACGTGGCGGCTCTTCTTGATTTCTTCGAAACGGACAACACCGTCGATTTCAGCAAGAATAGCAAGCTGCTTCGGCTTTCTGGCCTCAAACAGTTCCTCAACTCGGGGAAGACCCTGAGTGATGTCGGCGCCGCCGGCAACACCGCCGGTGTGGAACGTTCTCATTGTAAGCTGTGTACCGGGCTCACCGATTGACTGGGCTGCGATGATACCTACTGCCTCACCGACCTGAACAGGTTCGTTGAACGCAAGGTTTGCACCGTAGCACTTGCAGCAAACGCCGTGGCGAGACTTACAAGTAATAAGAGAACGGATTTTAACTGATTCGATACCGGCATCAACGATGCGCTTTGCATCATCGGCGGTCATCATTCTGTCAGGCTCCATAAGGATTTCGCCTGTTTTAGGATCAACAACCGGGTCAACAACGTAACGACCGGTAAGTCTTTCCTCAAGAGGTTCAAGAACACGGTTACCGTCCATGATCTTGGAAACAACGATACCGTCATGACATCCGCAGTCCTCGTCACGGATAATAACATCCTGTGATACGTCAACCAGACGACGGGTAAGGTAACCGGAGTCAGCGGTACGAAGCGCTGTATCCGCAAGACCTTTACGAGCACCACGTGAAGAAATGAAGTATTCCAGAATATTCAGACCTTCACGGTAGTTAGCGCGAATCGGAACCTCGATTGTTTTACCGGCTGTATTTGCGATAAGTCCGCGCATACCTGCCAGCTGACGAAGCTGTGAAGTACTGCCTCGAGCGCCTGAGTCAACCATCATGTGAATCGGGTTGTGGGCACCGTCGAAGTTACTTGTCAGCTCGTTTGATACTTTATTTGTGCAGTCTTCCCAAGCTTTGATAACTGCGGAAGAACGCTCGTCGTTTGTGATAAGACCGTAGTTGTAGTTAGCTGTAATTTCGTCAACGCGCTTTTCAGCTTCTGCAAGGTATTCTTTCTTCTTCTCAGGAATAAGTGCGTCAACAACGGCTACGGTAGTACCGGAAATTGTTGAGTACTTATAACCCTGAGCCTTGAGTGCGTCAAGAACTTTAGAAGCAAGAGCAACGCCGTGAACGTTGATGCACTTTTCTGCAATCTGGCCGAGCTGTTTCTTCTTAACAACGAAGCTAACTTCAAGGTCAAACGCATTTTCAGGATTGGAACGGTCAACGAAGCCAAGGTCCTGAGGAACAGGCATATTGAAGATTACGCGGCCGATTGTTGTTTTAACAAGCTTGCTGCGCACTTCACCGTCTATTTCCTTAGTGAAGCGGATAAGGCATTCTGAGTGAAGACCCAGTGAGCCTTCCTGATAAGCCATCATTGCTTCGTCTTTATCACGGTAAATGTTGTAACGTGTATATTCGTTGCCTTCAGCGTCTTTTTCAACTGTGGGGCAGCCCGGCTCGCCTTCCTTAATCATTGTAAGGTAATAAGAACCGATAACCATGTCCTGAGTAGGAACTGTAACGGGCTTACCGTCTGAAGGTTTCAGCAGGTTGTTGGCGGCAAGCATAAGCATTCTTGCTTCTGCCTGAGCTTCTGCTGACAGCGGAACGTGAACAGCCATCTGGTCGCCGTCGAAGTCCGCGTTGAACGCTGTACAAGCAAGAGGATGAAGCTTAATAGCACGACCCTCAACAAGAACGGGCTCAAACGCCTGAATACCAAGACGGTGAAGTGTGGGAGCACGGTTAAGCATTACCGGGTGATCCTTGATTACAACTTCAAGTGAATCCCAGACAGCAGGATTGTTAGCACGCTCTACCATCTTTCTTGCTGATTTGATATTTGAAGCAACGCCGTTTTCAACAAGACGCTTCATTACGAAAGGTTTAAACAGTTCGATTGCCATTTCCTTAGGCAGACCGCACTGATGCATCTTAAGTTCAGGACCTACAACGATAACGGAACGGCCTGAATAGTCAACACGCTTACCAAGAAGGTTCTGACGGAAACGTCCCTGCTTACCTTTAAGCATATCTGAAAGAGATTTAAGAGGACGGTTGTTGGGGCCTGTTACAGGTCTGCCGCGTCTGCCGTTGTCGATAAGGGCGTCAACAGATTCCTGAAGCATTCTCTTCTCGTTGCGAACGATGATGTCCGGTGCGCCGAGTTCAAGAAGCTTTTTCAGACGGTTGTTACGGTTGATAACACGTCTGTAAAGATCGTTCAGGTCTGATGTAGCAAAACGGCCGCCGTCAAGCTGAACCATAGGACGGATATCCGGAGGAATAACCGGAATAACGTCAAGGATCATCCATTCAAGCTTGTTGCCGCTCTGGTAGAAAGCGTTTACAACGTCAAGTCTTTTCAGAAGACGAACACGCTTCTGGCCGGTAGCTGTTTCAAGTTCCTCGGTAAGTTCGTCGCGGAGTTTCGCAACGTCAATATCCTGAAGCAGTTTTTTAATGGCTTCAGCACCCATTCCTGCTTCAAAGTCATCTTCGTAACGCTCGCGCATTTCAGCATATTCTTTTTCGTTAAGAATCTGCATCTTCTCCAGCGGTGTGTCGCCGGGGTCGGTTACGATATAAAGCGCGAAGTACAAAACTTTTTCAAGATATCTGGGGCTCAGGTCAAGCACAAGGCCAAGACGGCTCGGGATACCTTTGAAATACCAGATATGAGATACGGGAGCGGCAAGTTCAATATGACCCATGCGCTCACGGCGTACCTTTGAACGTGTGATCTCAACGCCGCAGCGTTCGCACACTTTGCCCTTATAGCGAACTCTCTTGTACTTACCGCAGTGGCATTCCCAGTCCTTCATAGGTCCGAAAATACGCTCGCAGAAAAGGCCGTCACGCTCAGGCTTAAGTGTTCTGTAATTTATCGTTTCGGGCTTTGTTACCTCGCCGTAAGACCATTCACGGATCTGTTCGGGAGATGCAAGGCCGATTTTGATTGAGTTGAATTCATTATCTTTATTATCCATATGGAAGCACTCCTTTATATATAATGTAATGTCGGAATTGCGGCTTAACCGTTACATATCGTCGTCATCTTCGAGTGCGCTTGCAAAAAGATCTGCAAATGCATCGTTGGTATCGCCTGCTGCTTCCTCGCCTTCACCGTCAGAGTTTTCGATAGCGAAGCCTTCGCTTCCCTCATCGAAGTCATTAACTGTTGTAAAGGCCTTGTCGTCTATCGGCTGAATGCCGGTGCCGTCGTCAAGATCCTGCTTAAGTTCAACTTCTTCACCGTTGCTGTCATAAACGCGGGTATCAAGACCGAGAGCCTGAAGTTCTTTAAAGAGAACCTTAAATGACTCAGGTGTGCCTGCCTTAGGAATGTTTTCACCCTTGACAATAGCCTCATAAGTCTTAACACGGCCAACAACGTCGTCGGACTTAACCGTCATGATTTCCTGAAGTGTATAAGCTGCGCCATACGCCTCAAGAGCCCAAACTTCCATTTCACCGAAACGCTGGCCGCCGAACTGAGCTTTACCGCCCAGAGGCTGCTGAGTAACGAGGCTGTAAGGACCTGTTGAACGGGCATGAATCTTATCATCAACAAGGTGATGCAGTTTCAGGAAGTACATATAACCTACTGTAATAGGATTGTCGAACTTTTCACCTGTACGTCCGTCGGTAAGAATTGTCTTACCGTCTTCGCGCAGACCTGCAAGACGCAGGCATTCGCGGATATCATCCTCGTGAGCGCCGTCGAATACGGGGGTCATCATCTTCCAGCCGAGAGCCATAGCCGCATAGCCGAGATGAACCTCAAGTACCTGTCCGATATTCATTCGGGACGGTACGCCCAAGGGGTTGAGCACGATGTCCAGCGGACGTCCGTCAGGCAGGAAAGGCATATCTTCCTGAGGAAGAATACGGGAAACAACGCCCTTGTTACCGTGGCGACCCGCCATCTTGTCGCCCACCTGAATCTTACGCTTCTGGGCAATATAAACGCGTACTACTTTATTTACGCCGGGGCTGAGCTCATCGCTGTTTGCCCTGGTGAATACTTTAACGTCAACAACAATACCGTATTCGCCGTGAGGAACACGCATTGAAGTGTCGCGGACTTCTCTTGCTTTTTCGCCGAAGATTGCGCGAAGCAGTCTTTCCTCGGCTGTAAGCTCTGTCTCTCCCTTAGGAGTAACTTTACCAACAAGAATGTCGCCGCTGTGAACCTCTGCACCGATGCGGATAATACCGTCTTCGTCAAGGTCGCGAAGCGCGTCCTCGCCCACGTTCGGAATGTCACGGGTGATTTCTTCCGGTCCGAGCTTGGTGTCGCGGGATTCAACTTCATGCTCTTCAATATGGATTGAAGTATATACGTCGTCTCTAACTATCTTTTCATTGATAAGAACAGCGTCCTCGTAGTTATAACCTTCCCAGGTCATGAAGCCGATAAGAGCGTTCTTACCAAGTGAAACTTCTCCGTTTGCGGTTGCGGGACCGTCGGCAATAACCTGGCCGCTCTCAACCTGCTGATGCAGAGAAACTATCGGGCGCTGGTTGATGCAGGTTCCCTGGTTGGAGCCGCTGAACTTAACCAGCTCATATTTATCAATTTCGCCGGACTCAGTTTTGATTTCAATTGTCTTTGCGTCAACAGCGCATACGGTACCGCCGCGCTTAGCAATAACAACAACGCCTGAGTCATAGGCGGCCTTATATTCCATACCGGTTCCTACTACGGGAGCTTCGGTCTTAAGAAGCGGAACTGCCTGACGCTGCATGTTCGCACCCATCAGAGCGCGGTTTGCGTCGTCGTTTTCAAGGAAAGGAATCATTGCAGTTGCCACTGAAACTACCATCTTTGGCGAAACGTCCATATAGTCAACACGTTCCGGAGGAAGAGTAAGGAATTCGTCGCGGTAACGGCAGGTTACACGGTGGTTGGCAAAACGGCCGTTCTCGTCAAGAGGTTCGTTTGCCTGAGCAACAACGAATTCGTCCTCTACGTCGGCTGTCATATAAACAACTTCGTCAGTAACAACGCCTGTCTCTTTGTCAACCTTACGGTAAGGAGCCTCAATGAAACCGTACTCGTTCAGGCGGCTGTAGCAAGCCAGATATGAGATAAGTCCGATGTTGGGACCTTCAGGAGTTTCAATGGGGCACATTCTGCCGTAGTGAGTATAGTGAACGTCTCGAACCTCAAATCCGGCACGGTCTCTTGAAAGGCCGCCGGGACCAAGGGCTGAAAGACGTCTCTTATGAGTAAGTTCTGCCAGCGGGTTGTTCTGGTCCATGAACTGTGAAAGCGGTGAAGAACCGAAGAATTCACGGATTGCGGCAACAACCGGGCGGATATTGATAAGGGCCTGAGGAGTGATTGCGTCCTCATCGTCCTGAGCCTGAAGAGTCATTCTTTCACGGATAACTCTTTCCATTCTTGTGAAACCGATGCGGAACTGATTCTGAAGCAGTTCGCCTACGGCACGGATACGACGGTTGCCGAGGTGGTCGATATCGTCTGTATTGCCTACGCCGTATGCAAGGTTGCAGAGATATGAAACCGTAGCAAAAATATCGTCTGTTGTAATGTGCTTCGGAACGAGATCGTCCTGTCTGCGCTTGATTTCTTCTTTGAGTTCTTCCTCGTCATCACCGTACTTTTCCAGAAGATCTGAAAGAACAGCATAGCTTACTTTCTCTCTGATGCCGAGTTCGGTGCAGTCGAAAGAAACGTATTTCTTGATGTCAACCATGCCGTTTGACACGATTTTGATTTCTTTGCCGTCCACGTCAACGAAGGCGAACATAACACCCGCATCTTCGATTTCCATGGCTTTTTCTTTGGTGATCTTTTCACCTGCGTCGGCAAGGAATTCACCCTGAGGTGAGATCAGCGGCTGAGAAAGTACCTGGTCGGCAAGACGGTCAGCCATGCCCAGCTTCTTGTTGTACTTATAACGGCCTACGCGTGAAAGGTCATAGCGGTGAGGGTCAAAGAACAGACCATCAAGATGAGCCTGAGCTGTTTCCAGTGTGGGAGGCTCGCCGGGACGAAGTCTCTTATAAACCTCAAGAAGAGCTTCTTCCTGGTTCTTTGTTGTGTCCTTCTCGATGGTAGCAACAAGTCTTTCGTCCTCGCCGAAGTAATCGGTGATCTCGTGGTCAAGGCCTAAGCCGAGAGCACGAAGGAAAGTTGTGATGAAGATCTTGCGGTTCTTATCGATGCGGACATAGAACAGGTCGTTGGCGTCTGTCTCGTATTCAAGCCAAGCACCTCTGTTGGGAATTACGGTATTTGTGTAAAGTTCCTTACCTGTCTTGTCGTGGTCCATGTGGTAGTAAACACCGGGAGAACGAACCAACTGAGAAACGATACATCTTTCGGCGCCGTTGATAACGAAAGTTCCTGCATCTGTCATAAGCGGGAAATCGCCCATGAAGATGATGTTTTCCTTAACTTCGCCGGTTTCTTTGTTTTGCAGACGGGCACGCACCTTAAGGGGTTTTGCATAAGTAACGTCTCTTGCCTTGCACTGCGCGATGGTATACTTCGGTTCCTCGTCCATTGTGTAGTCGATGAAATCCAGAACAAGGTTGCCCGTATAGTCGGTGATTGAACCGATATCGCGGAAAACTTCTTCCAGACCTTCGTCAAGGAACCACTGATACGATTTCTTCTGCACTTCGATCAGGTTTGGCATCTGCATGACCTCATTGATCTTTGCAAAGCTCTTTCGTGTTGTGGTACCGAGCTGCACGTCCTTAACATTCAGCATATTAGGGGTCACTCCAATCTCTTTTTTCTTGGAAAAAAGTCGAAATTCAGCGGCATTCCGACGTGTAAAATGTAAACTTTTTGTGACGTCGGCAATAGATAAAATTATCCATATGCGCATAAATTTCCATTTTAACTGTGCATATAATATAGACTAACAGCCCGGCGTTGTCAACAACTTTTTTTATTTATTTTCAACAATGGCAAAAACTTTTTAATACACTGCCCCGGGTGTTTCTAATTTTAGCCCGTTTTTCACCAAAAATTTACAATAAATTTTTCTAAACAATACCTTGAACCTCATTGATTTACACAATGGTCTTTGATATAATAGAGCGAAGAATTTTTTTGGTGATATAAGATGAAAAAACATTTTAATAAAATATTCAGTATGATTTTGTGCGTGTGCCTTTGTGCGGCGCTTTTCTCAAGCTGCTCGGGAAGCGATAAGAAACTTGACATAATTTATCCGTGGAGCGGCAACATCAACAGTTACGACCCTCAGGTGGCGGCAACTCAGGACGAATTCCTTGTTGCTGAGAACTGCTACGAAGGCCTTGTAAGAATGGAAGACGACGGAACGATAAAACCCGCCGCCGCAACAAACTGGACTGTAAGCGCAGATCAGAAGACTTATACCTTTACACTGCGTCAGGGAATGAAATGGCACATCAGCGACGAGGTAAAAGAATTAATGGGCGAAAACTGGAACCCGGATATTACGGCAAACGACTTTGTTTTCGCGCTCCAGCGCGCTGTTAAACCCGAAACCCAGTGTCCCCTTTATTCTTCCGTTTCAAATATCGTCTCAGCATCCAAGATTAACTCAGGAAAGAAAAGCGCTTCGTCTCTCGGAGTAAAGGCGACAGACAATTATACCCTTGTAATCGAACTCAACTCGCCTGACGACGGATTTTTCTCAACCCTTTCGTCTGCCGTTGCAATGCCCTGCAACCAGGAATTCTTTGAAGCAACTAACGGCCGCTACGGTCTAGGCACAAAATATTCCCTGTTCAACGGTCAGTTCTACGTCAGCAACCAGCTGGAAAACTCATACATACTTGACAAAAATGAGAAATACAACGGACCCAACACTACTAAGGTAGACAACATTACTCTTAATAACAAAGGCGAAGCAAGCAGTGATATAGTTGACAAATTGATAAGCGGATACTATGACGCGGCTTACATCGACGGAAGCGAATACGAAAAAATTGCTGACAACGAAGATATAACGGCAACAGCGTATTCAAATATTACTTGGTCACTTCTAATCAATGCGTCAGGGGGAAACCTTTCTGAAAGCAGTCTTAGAAACGCAATATGTCTCGGCGTTTCTGACTTAGACGTTTCAGACAGCAAATATCTTCAGGACGCCACCGGAATTTCTCCTCCGTCCTGCCAGATAAACGGCGCGTCGCTCACATCGTCAGAAACAGATATTTCGTTTAAACACGACGCAGAAAAGGCTAAGGAACTCTGGAAGAAAGGTCTCAGCGCCACAGGCACGTCTGCCGTAAGCATTACACTGATCACAACGGAAGAAATGGACGATTACGCAAAAGAACTTGTTCAGGGACTTCAGAGCAGTATCGGCACAATCACTTCTTACGGCAACGGGAACAGCGTTTCTTTCTCACTGAAAATAGAAACTATGACTAAAGATGAAATGGACCAGCGCATTGCGGCAGACCAATACGATATAGCGCTTTACCCGCTACAGGCAGCGTCGCAAAGTCCCGTTTCGTTCTTGTCTCAAATCATATCTGACAATGCGGTTAATATAAATTCAACCTCTGTAAACGAGGCTTTGACAACCGCCGAAAACGCACCGGCAAGCAATGCCGCAGCGGCGTGTCTTGAATGTGAAAAAGCCCTGATGAATACATACACCGTTATGCCGGTCCTTTATGAATCGGGCTACTACGCCATGGCTGAAGGCGTAAGCGGCGTCCAGTTCCATCCGGGAAGCGGGAGGGTTTCATTTGTTGAAACAACAAGAAAATAACGACGAATGCCGATTTAACGAAGTTAACAGAACTGCCGCGGCAATCTTCTGGATACTCTCATTAATCTGCATGGGTACAATTTTTTATATGTCATCAAACACATCTACGGAATCAAGCGCCCAGAGCGGCAGAATACTGATGTGGCTCAACGAAGTGCTCAAAGCCCCGTGGCTTTCCGACTTTATCGTAAGAAAATCGGCTCATTTTCTTGAATTCGCCGGGCTGAGTCTTCTGCTGTGCGCAGCGTTCACCAGTACTTGCGGAAGAAAGAAAATGGCGCTGGGCCTAGTCACAGCTTCGGCTTACGCCGCCACGGACGAAGTTCACCAGATTTTTGTTGACGGGCGTTCCTGTCAGTTCAGCGACTGGCTTCTGGATACCTGCGGAGCAATTGCGGGTCTGGTTTTATTTGTACTGCTGTTCATTTTAGCAGAACATATTTCAAAACAGAAAAAACGCAGGGCTGCGTCAGCTTAAAATTGACAATAATTGCAAATCGTATATAATATTAGTGTTAAAAAAGGGTTTGACCCATAAAATACAGGAGAAAAATATGAACGTACTTATTTATGACACTGAAGAACAGATAGGCATTGCGGCAGGCAACTATATGTGCGGCCAGGTTCTGGCTAAGCCTGATTCGGTGCTTGGCCTTGCTACAGGCTCAACTCCCCTCAAGCCTTATACACACATGATCGAGCTCTACAAACAGGGCGCTGTTGATTTTTCAAAGGTTACAACTTTTAACCTTGACGAATACTGCAACCTTGACGTACACGACAAAAACTCATATCACAGCTTCATGTACGAAAACCTTTTCAACCACATCAACATTCCTGATAAAAACATCAACTTCCTTAACGGCAACGCCGCTGATCCCGAGGAAGAATGCAAAGAATACGAAAAGCGCATTAAAGCAGCAGGCGGAATTGACATTCAGCTTCTGGGCATCGGCTCAAACGGCCATATCGCTTTCAACGAGCCCAGCGACTCTTTCCAGAGATGGAGCCACGTTGTTGCTCTCAAAGACAGCACAATAAAAGACAACAGCCGTTTCTTTAAGTCTATTGAAGAAGTTCCTACCCACGCGCTTACAATGGGTATCGGCTCAATTATGCAGGCAAGAAGAATACTTATTATCGCTATTGGCAAAAATAAGGCAAACGCAATCAAGCAGCTTATTGACGGCAACGTAACTCCAAACTGCCCTGCATCTGTTTTGCAGTTCCACACAGACGTTACTCTTATGCTTGACAAAGACGCTGCTTCACTACTGTAAAGACAAAGGTGATTTTATGAAAAAATACTGCAAAATATTTATCGCGGTATTCATCTGCGCACTGCTGGCATTTTCAACTGCGGCCTGCTCTTCTGAAACAAAAACGGATGATGTTACTGAGGAAACATCTCCCGCAACCTCTGAATTAACGACGGAGCAAAACGTTACAGAAGAAGGCACGACGGAAGAAACTTCTTCCGCTGAAAAAGACAGTACTGACAAAAATTCAACCACAGAAAAAAAGACAACAGATAAAACCACAACAAAAAAGCAGTCATCTGAAAATTCAGGCGACTACACTGTTCAGGAAGCGCTTGAAGCACTTGATAATTATTACGGAAGCGGTTATGAGATAAACGGAACTGTATCCGAAGGTAATTATTATTACTTCGCTGTTTATAAAAACGACGAGAAATACGCTTCCGTTAAAGTAAATATGCAAAACGGGGACGCGGTGGAAACACTGACCGAAAGCGGTGAAACCGCAAACCTTAACTTATTCGTTTAATAAAAAAGACAGGAGGGACAATTATGGCAGATAAAGGAAAATTTTACATTACTACCGCCATAGCCTACACATCAAGAAAACCCCACATCGGCAACAGCTACGAAATCGTGCTCACCGATGCTATCGCACGCTATAAACGAATGCAGGGGTACGATGTTTTCTTCCTGACCGGTACAGACGAGCACGGACAAAAAATCGAGGAATACGCCGAGGCGGCAAACTGCTCGCCCCAGGAATACGTTGACAAGGTAAGCTCTGAAATCAGAGGAATATGCGATCTGCTTAACACAAGCTATGACCGCTTTATCCGCACTACCGATAAAGACCACGAGAAAACCGTTCAGAAAATTTTCCGCAAACTCTACGAACAGGGCGATATCTACAAGGGTGAATACGAAGGAATGTACTGCACCCCCTGCGAAAGTTTCTGGACCGAGAGCCAGCTTGTTGACGGAAAATGCCCGGACTGCGGCCGAGAAGTAAAACCCGCAAAGGAAGAGGCGTATTTCCTTCGCCTTTCAAAATACCAGAAACAGCTTGAAGAGTTCATCGAAAGTCACGAGGATTTCATTTACCCCGAAAGCCGTAAGAAAGAGATGCTCAACAACTTTATTAAACCGGGACTGCAGGATCTCTGCGTAAGCCGTTCCTCTTTCAAATGGGGCGTTCCGGTGGACTTTGATGACAAGCACGTTATCTACGTTTGGATCGACGCTCTTTCAAACTATATTACAGCTCTCGGCTATGACCCGGAAAATCCGTCCGACCTTTACAAAAAATACTGGCCGGCTGATGTTCACATCATAGGAAAAGACATTGTTCGTTTCCACACCATTTACTGGCCTATCATGCTTATGGCTCTGGGCGAACCTTTGCCGAAGCAGGTTTTCGGCCATCCGTGGCTTCTGTTCGGCGAGGACAAAATGAGTAAATCCCGCGGCAACGTAATTTACGCCGACGATCTTGTAGATCTGCTGGGCGTAGACGCGGTTCGCTATTACCTGCTGTCCGAGATGCCTTACAGTTCTGACGGCTCAATAACTTATGAAACAATTATTGAGCGCTATAACTCTGATTTGGCAAATACATTCGGCAATCTCGTTAACCGCACCGTTGCAATGGCGAACAAATATTTTGACGGCGTAATCTCAAAGCCCAACTCAAAAAAACCTCTTGACGAGGAACTGGCGAAGTTCGCTGAAGATACTGTTGCTAAAGTTGAGAAATGCTTTGTTACTTACAGAGTTGCAGACGCACTGGAAGCGATACTCAACCTGGCTAAGCGTTCAAACAAATATATTGACGAGACAACACCCTGGGCACTGGCAAAAGATGAAAACAGCAAAGAAAGACTTAACGCTGTACTTTATAATCTTCTTGAAGCAATCCGCTTTATCGCTGTTCTTCTTTCACCGTTTATGCCCACCACTGCTGAAAAAATACTTGAGCAAATCGGCACAGACGTCAAAGATTATGACAGTATTTCATCTTTCGGCAATCTTAAAGACGGCAACAAGGTAGGCACCGCTACCCCGCTGTTCAACAGAATTGATACTCAGAAAATGCTTGAAGAGATTGCCGCTAAACAGGAAGCGGCGGCTAAGGCAGAAGCTAAAGCAATGCCCAAGGAAATCGAGGGCCTGGCGCAGATTACATTTGACGATTTTGCAAAATTGGAACTGCGCGTAGCAAAAATCACCGACTGCGAGCCCATTAAGCGAGCAAAGAAATTGCTTAAACTCACAGTAGACGACGGCACCCCCGATCCGAGACAGATTGTCAGCGGTATTGCTCCATGGTATCAGCCCGACGACCTTATCGGCAAGAGCGTCGTTATTGTAGCTAACCTTAAGCCTGCAAAACTCTGCGGTGAAATGAGCAACGGTATGCTCCTTGCCGGTGACGTCAGCGAGGATGACGTAAAAGTACTTTTTGTAGACGGTATGCCCGCCGGCACACGCATCCGCTGATCAAACAAAATATCTAAAGGATAACGGGCAATCGAAATGATTGCCCGTTTTGGTTATGAATATGAATAATATTTTTGATACCCACTCCCATTATGACGACGCGCAGTTTGACCCGGACCGAGACGAACTGCTCAGTTCACTGCCGGAAAAAGGCGTTATCTGTGCCGTCTCCTGCGGATGCGACGTAAAATCATCAAAAGCGAATATGCTCCTGGCGGAAAAATACGATTATCTCTATTTTGCGGCAGGACTTCATCCGGAAGATTTGGAAAACAAAAGCGATATTGATTTAAAAACAATAGAAGAAATCGCCGCCCACCCGAAATGCGTTGCAATCGGAGAAATCGGGCTCGATTACCACTGGATGGCTGTTGACAAGGAAACGCAAAAATCTTTCTTCGCAAAGCAGATGAAAATGGCTAAGTCACTTGATATGCCTGTAATCGTTCACGACCGAGAAGCCCACGGGGACACGCTGGATATGCTCAAAGAACATTCGCCGAAAGGTGTTCTGCACTGTTTTTCGGGAAGCAAGGAAATGGCAAAGGAAATAATAAAACTCGGTATGTACATTGGGCTGAACGGCGTTGCCACATTCAAAAACGCCCGCAAAAGCCTTGAAGTGGTAAAAGAAATACCCCTGGAGCGTCTTGTGCTTGAAACGGACTGCCCTTACCTGGCGCCGGTACCGAGACGAGGGGAAAGAAACGATTCCTCCCTTATTCCGTTCATTGCCCAGCGAATAGCCGAGGTTCTTGATATTGACCCACAAAAACTGCTCGACATTACAGCTCAAAACGCAAAAAGACTTTACAATCTGGACTAACCGAAAGTAAAAACGCGGCTGAAGATTATTCAGCCGCGTTTATCATTTAAGGATTAAGATTTTCATCTATGAAATCAAGGAGCTTTTCTTTCTGCGCTCTGTTCATTAAACGGAGTTTAAGCAAAACCGCCTGCTCAAAATCAGACAGCGCGCTCACCTGAGTATCAGCGTGCCAGCCGGAGTCATAAGGAGTTTCGGAAACCGACAGTTCATTATCGCCTGTCCCGCCCTGGTTCAAAAGATCATCAACAGATACTCCGTAAATAGCAGCCAGCTTTTTCAGCGTAGGAAGCTTAGGTTTGCTTTTGCCGGTTTCATAATAAGCATATGTACTGCGGTTAATTTTAAGAATATCCGCCACCTGCTGCTGAGACAAGCGGGCGTTTTTGCGCAGCTTTGTCAATACGTCTTTTAATTCCTGCAAAGCAATCCCTCCTTTAATATGTGACAAGTTTACACATATTTCGACAATTTGTCAATACTTGCCTGCCCCTTTAAAGTTACAAAAGATTGACAAAATGATTACAAAACGCTATAATTACTCTGTATCCGACTATAGACATATTATAATAGATTTGGTGATGGATTATGAAAAAGTCAAAAAAATTAGGATTAATACTGCTGGCGATGTGCGTATTCTGCTGCAGTGCGTTTGCTCTGCCCTCATCAGCGTTTTCAAAAAGTTACGCAGATCAGCTCAGAGCAAAAGGATTTCCGGAAAGCTACATAAGCAAATTAGTAGCTCTTCACGACAAATATCCCCAGTGGGAATTTGTTCCGCTTAACACCGGCCTTAACTTCCAGTCAGCGGTAAACGCAGAGCGTTCCACCCACTCAAAACAGCTTATTGAAAAGACTTCATCTCTTTCCTCTGCATATTACTGCAGCTGCTCAAAGTGCAAGAAAAACGGAAATTATGTAATTCAGGAAGCTTCCAACTGGGTTTCCGCTTCTGAAAACGCGGTTAAATACTACATGGACCCCCGCAATTTCCTGAGCGAAAAATATATTTTCCAGTTTGAATCAACTTCTTACAATTCTTCACAGACCAAAACAGGCGTTGAAACAATTCTTGACGGAACTTGGATGCACAACTCTCTTATGCAGTATTACACCACTGACGGTGTCAACAAAAAATACTACGACAAGAGCACTAAGTATTCAGACGTTATTATGAAAGCCGCAAAAGACAGCGGAATGAGCGCATATTACCTTGCTTCCAAAATTGTTCAGGAAGTCGGAAGCTCAAAGCCAAACACCGGCGGTTCCTGCGGCACAATTTCACCTTTCTACGGAATTTACAACTATTATAATATCGGCGCATACAGCGGAGCCACAGAAGGCCTTGAATGGGCCGCAGGCTTCCTTCGCCTTAATAAAAACACTACTATGTATTCCAGCTACAGCAACGGCAAAGTTAGCGGAACAAAGACTTCACTTAAAAGCGGTCAGTACATGGTATGGCGCGCAAACTGCGGCAGTTATTATAAAGTTCGTCTTTACACTGTAAGCAACGGCAAATACACAGCCGGAAAGACAGGATATGTTCCCGTAAGTGCCTGCCGCACAACCTATTTCAATTACGGCAGACCATGGACAAACCCATACAAAGCAATTTACTACGGTGCAAAATACATTGCCAACGGTTTTTCAAAAACACAGAATACCGGCTATCTCCAGAAGTTCAACGTTGCTCCCAATACGACGGACAAGCACAGCCACGAATACATGGCAAACGTTCGCGCGGCTTCTTCTGAATCCGTAACAACATACAATGCTTACAACGCTGCCGGAATTCTTAAAACGGCAAAAACGTTTATTATTCCAGTATATTCCAACATGCCGTCTTCAACATCCGTAACCGGAGGCGGTTCCTCATCTTCAACTACTACAACAAAACCGGCCAGCACAAAGGTTACAGGCCTTACGCTTGACAGCCGCACAACAACAAGCCTTACCTATAAATGGGACAAGGTAAGCGGCGCGACAAAGTATTATATCTATATCAAGAATAATACTAAGGGCACAACATTCTCAAAAACCGTTACAACAAACAAAGCAACGCTGAATGGCCTTACAGATACAAACGAGTATTCAGTTAAGGTAAAAGCCTATGTAAACGGTAAATACGGCGAATACAGCAGCTATAACACAAAGCATACACTGCCGGGCAAGGTATCTGGATTTACAACTAAGAGCAGAACTACAGGAACTGTTACCTTGAAGTGGAACAAGAAAGCGGGGGCTGACGGCTATTACATTTACCGCTACACTCTTACTGATAAAAACACCCGAATTGTAGCAACAATCAAAGGCGGCTCCACTACCACAAAAACATTCGGCTCACTCAAAGCAGGCACATATTATTACTTCTACATTGCGCCTTATACTGTAGACTCTAAGACAAAGACAGGCTCCAAAACAAGCTTGCTTACAACGTCAACTTACCCCAACAAAGTAAGCGTATCTTCCCTTAAATCTACAGCAAAGAAGAGCCTTACTCTTTCGTGGAAAAAGGTTACCTGCACAGGCTACCAAATTCAGTATTCAACCAGCAAAACTTTCAGTTCAAACTGCAAGACTGTAACCGTAGGCGGCTCAAAGTCATCGGCAAAATGGAGCACGTCACAGTCAAATAAAACATATTATGTGCGCGTGAGAGCTTATAAATCTCCTAACGGAAGCAAGATCTACGGAAGCTGGTCAAGTACATATTCAGTTAAAGCAAAATAAAATATTAAAAAATAGGCGGCAATTAGCCGCCTATTTTTATCTCTACATATTAAATAAAAACTTTTATAGATTAACGGAGGTTCCCACATGAAAACAGAACGCCATTTTGGCCTGAGAATTGACGATGAACTCCTGAAGAAATTCAGATTTGTTTGTGATTATGACGGACGTTCGGCAAATGCTCAGATACTTGTTCTAATCAGAAAATATATTGCTGAATATGAAAAAGAAAACGGTAAAATCGAACTATAAAAAAAGAGGCGGCTTATAAGCCGTCTCTTTTTGCTTTATTTATTATTTTGATTAATACCTCGGATATTTGCCTGGCGGGTCAAGATCGCTTTGCTGAGACTGCATTTCCTCATACTGGCGCATTTTCTCCTCGCGGCGTTTCTTCTTTCTTCTGTAGTTCTTGAAGAACATGTATAAATACGCCAATATAAAGAGAACAGCGGCGACGATAATAATCTTTACTACCGTTAGAGAAAAGAACGCCTTGATTGCGTTAACTATCTTAAGGAATGTTGACAGTTCAACGGTCTTTGCCGCAACGAGAGTTACGGTTGCCACTGTCTGATCACCGTAAATGATCTCAGCCTTGCAGACCTCCTGCCCCTTTTCAATGGGGGCGTCTATTGACTCAGGTTTGTCAACAGCTTTTATTATAACGGTGGACGGGTCAAGACCTGCAGGGACGATGGTATTTACATCTTCTTTTGCTACAAGCTGTACTGTATCTGCATCTTTACCGTCGTTGACCGCAATCTCGTCCAAAACGTCGTTTTGGTTAACAAGAGTTGTATATTTCAGAGAATCAAACGCCCATTTAAACAGCGAAGCAGCGTCAATAAACGAGCACTTTTCAACATATCCGTCATTGTTATAATCTATAACGGGAGCACCCAGAACAACGGCGAGATAATTATATCCATCCTTTGAAGCCTTCGTAATAACGCAGTAGCCTGCCTCTTCTGTGGAGCCTGTTTTTATACCGCTGGCATACTCATAATAATAGGAAACATAGCCGGACTGAAGCATAAGGTTTGTATGGTAATAATTAACCCCGTCATATTCGTACTGAACAGTTGTTGCAATTTTTACAAACATTTCGTTTTTCAGCGCTTCAAGGGTTATTTTTGCCAAATCGGAAGTTGTAGAATAGTGGTTTTCGTTATGCAGTCCGTCAGGATTTACAAAATTTGTGTTATTACATCCTATTGACTTAACCCACGTGTTCATCATTTTAACGAATTCGTCTGTACTGCCGGCAACGTACTCAGCAAGCACATGGCAGGCGTCACAGGCAGAATGGACCATCGTTAAATACAGCAGCTGCTCAATTGTAAGCTCATCTCCTACCTGAAGATTTGCTACCTGAGCCCCTGTTCCCAGCATTGCGTCATATGCGGTCTGGCTTACCTTCGTTTTTGCTGTTAGGTCCTTAACGTTCTGAAGAACAATCATTGCGGTAACTATTTTTGTAAGAGACGCAGGATACATCTTTTTATCCTGGTTTTTCTGAGCCACAACGGGATAAGTCGGGTCATCCAGGCTCAAAAGCATATACGCCTCGGAATATAATTCACAGTCAGGCTGATAAACCGCCGCTTCCGCTGAAAACGGGACAGCAAAAAGAGCAGTAATAACAACCACAAAAGATAAAATTACGCTAACAGTTTTTTTCATTTACTTGACACCTATCGTAATTGATTATATTATATATTATAGTTTAACACCTTTCATATGATTTTGAAAGACCTAACTCAGAATATTTTTTATTTTTTGGAGCAAGTTATGATTTACGTTACAGGCGACACCCACGGTGACCTTTCCCATTTCAAGAACTCAAAACTTTCAAAGCTGGGCGAAAAAGATATTCTTATTGTCTGCGGCGATTTCGGCTTCATCTGGAACCCAAACGATCCTAAGGAGCGCAAAAAACTTGAATGGCTGAAGAAGCGTAAATATACTATCTGCTTTCTTGACGGCGCTCATGAGAATTTTGACGTTTTAAACAGCTATACTCCGTATCGCTGGAAAGGCGGAAATACCCACAAAATTGCAGATAATATCTACCATCTTATGCGCGGAGAAATGTTCATGTTTGAAAACAAAACGTTTTTCGTTATGGGCGGCGGCGAAAGTGAGGACGCCTCCATGCGCCAGGAAGGCGTAACATGGTGGAAAGAGGAAATGCCAAACGCTGAGGAACTGAAGAACGGTTCAGATAATCTTAAAGACTATAAATATTATGTCAACTATGTTCTGACTTATGAAGCTCCCGCCATTGCCAAGGATTTCCTTAAACTGCATACAAATAAAGCGGTTCACATAACACCGCTGAACACCTATCTTCAGGAACTGATGAAAAACGTTGAGTATATGCACTGGTATTTCGGCTCACTTCACACCGACCTGGAAATAAGCAAGAAAATGACCGCTGTATTCAATGAATTTATAGAGATATAACTAAAAGCGCACCGAACTTACGTTTCGGTGCGCTTTTTTATTAATTTTTGTCTGACAAAAATATTGTTGCTTGTTCGCCGGTCTTAATAAATATATTCTCGCAGCCTGAAGCGGAAACTTCAACTCCTCCGTCAGTTCTTCTGGCGCAGATATTTATCTTTTTGCCGCATATTGATATATTTCGTATTTCGGTAAAATCCCAGCCGTCCGGCAAAGACGGTTTTACCGTAAAACTATTAAACCCAATAGGTCTTATTCCCATTATGCCCTCAGTAAAAATCCTGAGATACAGCCCGCTTTCCGCTGAAAGCTGAGCCTGATTGCCCTCCGGGAAAGCCTCTACGGCATAGGGAATATGCTTGCCAAGCAGGCGTACTTTTGAATATTTCATCAGCAGTTCACTGCTTCTGCTTGTCTCTGAGCTGTAAAACAGTCCTCTTAAAGCGTAAAGCGTTGAACGGTCCCAAAAAGTTTTTTCTCCGCTTCTTGTTACAAGACCTTCCCTCATTCTCAGTTTTTCAGAGAAGAGCGCGTCTGCCGTTGCATTTTTTCTGTCAAAAATCCCAACAGTAAGCGGAATACAAATCCATGAGCGAAGTCTTTTCTCTTCTTTGCAATATCTGTAAGTATTAAAGCCTTCAACGTTCGCGCCGTAATACTTTTCGATATTTTCTCTAAGAGAAACAGCTTTCTCTTTGTAGTATGCGGCGCTGTTTTCGTCTCCGAATTCTTCCAGCAGATATGAAAAACTTATAAGCGCGTCATAAGCGATACATGATGTTGACAAATTAGCGCTGCCGCTTTCAAACCTGTTTTCCAATTCGTCGCTGTCGCTGGCAACAACGCCGTCATCATTGATTTTTGAAAGCGTATAGTCAATACAGTCTTTAATTGGCTTCATAAACTTAGCGGCAAGCTCTCTGTCCCCGGAAGAAAGAAGGAAACGGGAACAGCCGTAGGCATACATTGCGCTGTCTCCTCTGTCTTTGGCGCCGTTCCATATACCGTCCCCTTCTGAAATAATACTGGTAATCAGCGCTTTATCGGGAGAAATATATTTTTTGTAAAGATTATAAGTGTTTATCGCCTGTTCAAATCCTGTATTATATCCCAAATATCCGAAAAGCGGGTTTACATATTCGCACTGGTCATTTGTCCAAACAGCGGCATAATAGTTTCCGCCGCCGGGAGAATGCATAAGTCCGCTTTTTGTTTTGAATATGCTTTCGCAGGCTCTGATTTTAGCAAATCGGCACATTGAATTGATAGTTTCGCTTGGAGTTACAACTGTCATTGTTGATGTCAATTCATCAATAAATTCCCGACGCTGTTTTATCTCCTGTTCTATATCAGGACTAAGACGCTTATCGCCGAAATCCGTACCGCAGTAAAACGCAGACGCTGTTTTTCTTTCATCCGCATTCAGTTGCAACTCATCCGTGCTCACTTCGCAATAGATTTTATACTGCTTTCTTTCGTGGCCGAAAATCTTTGGAGTTATAACCTCTGCGTCGTTATTATTTATCTTAACTCTAACACTCTTTGAACCTGTATTCCACACCGTTATCCGCTCGGCAAGGCAAGGCAGACTGCGGGAAACAAAGAGTTCTCTTGTAATTTTAACGTCCCCAACGGAAGTGTGAATACTGAGAATTCCGTCAAAAGTGATTTTTTCGACTTTTTCTTCTAAAGAGGCGCCAACCTCAAAAGTTACTCCCTTGAAGTTGTAATCCTGACTAGAAGATGTTTTATTTGGATAACAGCGCAGATTAGGAAAAACGACATGGCGCATTATCATCAGATTTCTGCATTTGTCGTGGCCGTAACTTACAATTGCTGAACAGTGAAAACCCGACATTTCAATATGATTGCCGAATTTTTCACCGTTTTTTGCCTGGTACACAATGCTGTTTGAGTTAATTGTATGATAAAATTCGTCCCCGGCATTTCCAATCCTTGCATAAGGAGCAAAATAGCGCTTTTTTGCGGGAGGTATATTCACGCTGAATAAATCTTTCATCATGGCAGAATTCCTTTATTGTTCTATAACTTTTTCAGTAATGAATTTGTCTATATCTCGATAAAACTTTTCGCTCTCAAGCTCCCGAAGAATTTCGTGGCGGGCATCCTGATAAAGTTTAAGTTCAACATCCCTGTGGCCTGTGGAAATCAGTTTGTCATAAACTATTTTAACACCTTTGGCATAATCGCCCACGGGGTCCATATCACCTGACGCAATCATTATCGGCAGATCTTTGGGCACACTCTGATACCAGGCATCCTGGTTACATTCCTGAAGAAGATGGCCAAGATCATTGTAGGCCGCAACAGTAAATGTAAATCCGCAGAGATTATCGGCGACATACTCATCAACAGACTGCTTATCGCGGGACAGCCAATCGCAGTGGGTACGTTTTTCAAACTTGTCGTTATAGCCCTTAAAACCTGTATTTTCAAGCCACTTTGAGCGATATTTCTTTCCCTTTAATGCAGCCATAACGTTGGTTATGGCAACACTTGCCGCCGCCAGCGGATTAGGACCGCCGGTTCCTATATAAATAGCGGCAGAATAGCCTGCTGAAGGATAGCGAGCGGTAAAACAGCGCATTATAAAACTGCCCATTGAATGGCCCGCAATAATTATTTTTTTATCTGGATATTCGCTTCTTGCAATATCAAAAAGCTGCTTTGCATCCTGAATAAGGAAACGATAGCCGTCTTTATCGCCGAAATAACCAAGATCATCGGCATTTCTGCATGATTTTCCGTGGCCAAGCATATCGTGCATGAATACGGCGTAACCCATTGCTGTAAGCGCTTCAATCGCCTTTTGGTAGCGGCCGCAGTGCTCCGCCATTCCGTGATGAAGCTGAATTACAGCTTTAACGTTTCCGTCGTCCGGAAACCATTGCCAAGCATAAATTGTTGATAATGTGCTTGTACTCGGAAAAGAATACGTTTTTGTTTTCATAGAAAATCCCCCTCCGGCAGAAATTCTGCCTTTTTTCCATGCTTATTTATTCGTCCAACTGAGAAGTGCAGTGAGCGCATCTCGTTGCGTCGAACGGAATTTCACTTTTGCAGTACGGGCATATTTTAACAGCCGGCTTATTCTCTTTTTCCTCCGCTTCCCTAACACGGCGAATAGCCGCGGAAATTTTGTTGAACAGTCTTATGATAAAGAAAATTACCGCCGCCATAATCAGAAAATTTATTACAGCCGAAATAAAAGCTCCGTAGTCTATATAATTATCGCCAATCAGGTGAAGCTTTCCCTGAATGTTGGCTCCGCCTATGCAGTTTAATATCGGTTTTATTATATCGTCAGTCAGCGCATTTACAACCGCAGTAAATGCAGAGCCGATTATCATACCAACAGCCAGGTCAATTACGTTTCCCCTGGAGATAAACGTCTTGAATTCCTGAAGAATCTTTTTCATTTTTATTCCTCTTTTTATCACAAAATAATCACTTGTCATCCGTTTTTATTCCCGAAAAATCAAAATCGGGAATAAAACCTTCGTCAGCGGAACAGCGTTCCTGAATAAACAGTTTTTCCATACCCTTATCCAAAGCGTAATCAAGAACTTTCCTGTATTCACGCTTTGTTATTTTTCTGTTTATCTCCGGATAATTGCTGAGATCGTTAACAGGCGTGTACTGCGCCATCAGCGAAGCATATGTATCAGGAAGATTATCGCACAGCCAGTCGATAATCTCCAAAGATGAGTTGGTGTTTGACGGCAAAATAAGATGTCTGATTATCATTCCCGAAACCATTTTTTCTCCGTCAAATTTATCGCTTACCTGGCGGCGCATTTCGCAAAGGGCGTCAGCCGCTTTTTCAAAATAATCGGGAGCGGATGAATACCGTTTTGCTTTGTCGCTTCTGATATATTTAAGATCAGGCAGATAAATATCCACCAGACCGTCAAGTCTTTTCAGCGTCTCAACATTTTCGTAGCCGCTGCTGTTATAAACCACCGGCACCGGCGGTTTCCAGCGCTCCAGCAATTTTGCAAGAGCAGATGCGTAATGGGTGGGATTTACAAAATTTATGTTCTGTGCGCCCTGTTCCACAAGGCTTTTCATAATGTCAATAAGGTCGTCTTCGCTCAGCTCAACGCCTTTGTTTTCACTGCTTATCTCGTAATTCTGGCAGTAAACACAGCGCAGAGAACAGCCGCTGAAAAATACGGCTCCGCTGCCGTTTGGCCGGCTGAGACAAGGTTCCTCCCAAAAATGGAGAGCCGCTCTTGCCGCCCTGAATTTTTCTGGGGATCGGCAGTAGCCGACAGAAACAGAGCGGTCTGCGCCGCAGTTTCTGGGACAGTCTTTACAAATTCTCATAACAGTGCCTTATATATGTCTCCTTTTCTGTAAGGGGTAACGGCGGCAATCTCCTTTGATGCGGCGTTTACCGACATTCCGTTTTCAGTAAGCGCCCTCGCTTTTTCCACCGCTTCTTCAAAAGTTATCTCTTTCTCAACCTCGGCTTTCTTGCCCTCAACTATCAAAACGATCTCGCCTTTTATTTTCCCTTCCGTAAACCGTTTTTCAGCCTGAGCAAGCGTTGTTCGTATAACTTCTTCGTGGACTTTTGTCAGTTCCCTTACAATTGCGATTTCACGGTCACCCAAAACCTTATGCAAATCACATACTGTGTTGGCGAATTTATGGGGCGCCTCGTAAAATATCATCGTTCTTTTTTCGTCTTTTATTTCTTCAAGGTGGTCGCGGCGGGACTTCTTGTTAACAGACAAAAATCCCTCAAATGTAAACCTGCCTGTATCCATGCCGGATATTGCCAGTGCAGTAGCAAATGCTACAGGACCCGGAACAGAAACAACCGTAATGCCTCTTTCGTGGCAAAGGCGAACAAGATCCTCACCGGGGTCTGAAATAGCCGGCATTCCCGCGTCTGTAACAATGGCGCAGTTCTCCCCTCTTTCTATTCTGTCTGCAATTATTTCGCCTTTCTGGCGGCGGTTATGCTCAAAATAACTTATCATTTCTTTTTTTATCCCGAAATGATTAAGCAATTTAAGAGTAACCCTTGTATCCTCCGCCGCAATAAAATCAACCGAGCTCAGCGTTTCAACAGCTCTCGGTGAAAAATCGGACAAATTTCCGATAGGCGTTCCAACAACATATAACTTTCCGCTCATTTATCGTACCCGTCGGCATAAGAGCCGTATATCTTCAGCATTTCATCGGTAAACTTTAGATTTTCTTTCTTAATAATCAACTGGGGCGCAACACGCAAAAACGGTTTTGCTCCCTTTCGCCCTTCAATCAGGAAGAGGAAAGGTGCGTCTCCCGACTTATCCTGAACGAAGCGCAGACGCTTCGGCTCAAGTTTAAAGCGGCGCATTGAATCCATAACGTCAACCAGTCTTTCAGGACGGTGGCACATACAAAATCTTCCGCCGAACTGCAAAAGATATGAAGCCGCGCGGCAGGCGTCCTCAATAGTACAGCACACCTCGTGGCGGGCAATCTTTGCGCTTTCGTCCATTGATTCAATTCCCGTATTAACAGGCTTATACGGAGGGTTCATTGTAACAAGCGAAAAACTCTCCGCCTTAAACAGAGTTTCAATCTGTCTTAAATCACACTGATGAACCTTCAGTCTGTCTGAAAAGCCGTTATATACAATAGAGGTTTCAACCTGCTTAACCGCATTCTCCTGAATGTCAACGCAGTTCACGGGCTTAATTGTATCATCCCTCAGCCACAAAAGCGGTATTATCCCACAGCCTGTGCCAAGGTCGATGGCGTTGTCCCGTCTGCGGATGCAGGCAAAATCAGCAAGAAGCACCGCGTCCGTACCGAATGTATGCTCCCTGCTTACGGCAATATGCACATTGTCTGAAAGTCGTTCTATCTTGTACATGGCTTCTCCTTTTTTCTTATATTATATAACGCTTTAGCGCTTTTGACAACAAAAAAAGTACGCCCTCATTAGAGGGCGTAGATTTATCGTTATTTACAAGTGCATTATGCCTGAGAAGGAGCACCAACGGGGCAAGTAGCCTCGCAAGCACCACACTCGATGCAAGCGTCTGCATCAATTACGTACTTACCGTCACCTTCTGAAATAGCTGATACGGGGCACTCTGCTGCGCAAGCACCGCATGAAATGCAATCGTCAGAAATTGCGTATGCCATTCTAAATACACCTCCTGTCACTTTTCTACAATAAATATAACAGTATTGCCGATAAAAAGCAAGAGGAAAATAAAGAAATATTACTGATTATTACCAGCGTTTTCGGCTCTGTCCTTATTTGCACTGCGGCCGGAGCGTTCGCGGACAATTCTTACCGCATCACGCTCAACAATGACGGGAGCGCCGTCGGGAGCGCTGTCAAGCTGAACCTTAAGTTTGCCTGCCAGAAGTGAAACGTCAACGACAACGCCTCTGCCCTCGCGGCAGTCAACCACCGTGCCCTTTTTCGGTGTAATCTTCTGCAAATATTCATAACCGTTTTGCTCATATTTCAGACAGCACATCAGTCTTCCGCAAGTGCCGCTGATCTTTGAGGGAGAAAGGCTGAGGCCCTGCTCCTTTGCCATTTTAATAGAAACGGAATGAAAATCATTGAGAAAAGTTGAACAGCAAAACGGACGGCCGCATATTCCGAGACCGCCAAGCATTTTTGACTCGTCCCTTACACCTATTTGGCGCAGTTCGATTCTCGTATGGAAAGTCGAAGCAAGATCCTTTACAAGTTCGCGGAAATCCACTCTGCCGTCAGCAGTAAAATAGAAAAGGATTTTAGAACCGTCAAAAGCATATTCAACCTCAGTAAGATTCATATCAAGATTGTGCTTTTGGATTTTTTCTGCGCATATTTCGTAAGCGCGTTTTTCTTTCTTTCTGTTTTCTTCCACCGTTTTGCGGTCCGCGTCAGTTGCAATACGCACGATAGGTTTCAGCGGAGCGACTACCTCGCTGTCATCTACCTCGCGGATGCCGGACTGAGCAACAGCGCATTCAAGCCCTCTGGAAGTTTCAACAATAACCATGTCGTTCTTATTGACTTCCAGCTTTTTGGGGTCGAAAAAATATGTTTTGCCTGCGTCCTTAAAACGCACGCCGACTACTTTCGTCATGTTTATATATATCCTCCTATCTGCCAGCCGCCTGTCTCAGCGCATAGCAGAATTTCGTAATTATCAACGCGTTGTTTGCGTTGCTGTTTGTCAGTTTGTACACTTCGCCAACAGTCTCCGTCAGCTTGAGAAGCTGGCTTCTTGTAAGTTCACAGGCGAGCATTTCAGCCGTTTTGCGGTTGCCCGAAAGAAGCTGAGCACCGCTGTCAACAAGGAGAGCGTCCCTGAACATACGGCGAAGCAGTGAGCAGACGTCAAGTATTCCCTGCCTGTCCTTCTGAAAAGCGGAGCAAACTTTCAGCAGTTCGTATTCATTATCTTTTACAAGACTGGTGCAAATATCAATACAAAGGGAATTAAGAGCGGCGGCTTTTCCGTCTTTAAGACTTTCCATCGCTCTGCCTATATTCCCGTTAAACATTGAGAGCGCTTGTCTTGCGCGGTCATAATCGGCGTCGCTGTCGTGCTCCGTTATATATTCGGCGCCGATTTTTTCATTCACTCCCTCCAGCGTAAACACAACGCTTCGGGAAAGTACCGTTTGCAAAAGCGCGCTTTTATTGTCCACCGTTAGAATAAATCTTACATATGACGGCGGTTCCTCAAGTATTTTCAATATAGCGTTCTGGGCGGATTCGCTCATAAGATGAGCGTTTGCCAGTATGTAGACCTTAAACGGCGCCTCATTCGGCGACATACATGTATCATCAATAACTTTCTGTATCATCTCTTTGTGAAAAGAGCGGGCGCCTCCCTCAGGAGTATACTCAAAAATATCCGGATGGATATGGGAGACAGCCTTTTTGCACTGAGAACAGATATAGCACGGCTTTTCTTCACTGCGGCAAACAAGCGCGGCGGCTATTTCCCGCGCCAAAACGTGCTTGCCCATGCCCTGCTCGCCTTCAAGAATAACGGCGTGGGGCAGTCTGCCCGTATCAAGCAAAGCTGAAATCTGTTCTTTTATCTTTTCGTTACCGAGAAAATACTTAAAACGCATTTTAATTATAACTTTCTGAATTCGTCAACATTTATTACAAAAGCGACAGCGCCGTACTCTTCAACATCAACGGGCTGTTTGAGCAGAGAACCTTCAAGCGTGCTTTCAACACCGAACTGGCGAACAACACGCTTTGTTACGTTCTCCTTGATTACATCAAAAAGATGGGGAACTTTGTCATCGTCTGTTCCGATACATACGGCTGTATGACCGTCTGCAAGGAACTGGCCTGTTGTTGAAATTCGGGTCGCAAAAAATCCTTCGTTGCTTAAAGCGGACAACACCTTCGTAATGTCCTTATTTGAAATTAAAGCCATAACAAGCTTCATTCATATCATCCTTTCTAAATTTGCCAATATCGCTTTATCCCCCCGACAAAGGATAAATAATTTAATTCTATCGTATCAATTATACGCTTAAATCGGCAAATTTACAACTCATAGTAATTTATCTTCAAACAAAATTTACAATTTGTACTTATTTAGACATATCATTCCTGAAATGGAACATTATCTCTCTTACTCAGGCAACGCTTGCCATAGCCACAATAACGGGCATAGTAATAATTGAAAAAATTGAAGACTGAGCCGCAAGCTCACTGCCCAGAGCTGTATCGTTATCATATTTTGCGGCGTACATAGCCGTATTGCTTGCGGTGGGGGCTGAGGCCGATATGGTCATAGCCACAAGCAAATCGCCCGTAACTCCCAGCAGGCGGAATATGCCAAGCATACAGGTGGGAATAAAAACAAGGCGCAAAAAAGAAGAAAAATAAAGTTCTTTTTTTATCAGCAGGTTTTTGAAATTCGAATTTGCCAAAAATGTTCCGAAAATTATCATCGCCAGCGGCGAATTGCAGTTTCCTATCAACTCCATGGAATAGGAAATAATATACGGTATCTCAGGCTGAATAAAAAACAGCGGAAGTCCGATGATAACGGCGATTGAACCTGGATTGAGAAAAATCCGTTTAATATCTATTTTCGCCTCTCGTCCGCTTATTTCATATATTCCGTAGGTGAAGGCGAGGATATTGAAAACCGCAACATAAACGGAACAGTAAAAAATACCTTCTGTACCGATTACGCTTTTTGCCAGCGGAAGAGCAAGGAAAGCGGCGTTTGAAAAAACAATGCCGTAATGATAAATTCCGCGTTCTTTAAGCGAGCGTTTGCGAAATGTTGCCCCGGCAACTGCAATGCCGAAAAAGTGGGTGCCAAAGGCACAGGCAAATGCAATAAGTATACCCTTAACGTGTTCAATGGTATATTCCATCGTCATAAAGGTATGGATTATTGTAATGGGCAATATTATATTGAACAGAAGATCAATAACGCGTTTTCCGTCCGCCTGACGAAAAATCTTTGTTTTGTCGGTAATAAAGCCCACAAGAAAAATCAGATAGAGAATGCCCACCTGAAGAGCTATCGTTTTCAGATTGTCAAGAAACAAAGGGTATCCTCCGTAAAAATCCCCGCAGCGCGGTGTAATAATCGGTTATTCTCTGCTCCTTTTAAGCAGATTTCCGGCAAATGAAGCGGCAAACAAGCCGCAGATTAAGTCGGTAATTCTTGAAAATACGGCGTCGCTTAGTTCGCTTTGACGCCCTATAAAAGAAGTTATAATTCCGGGTAATTCCAGAATTACAGAAAGCATAAATGTTACTAAGGCAAAAAACACAATTCCGCGGCCTGCGTTTCTTTCGCTGACAGCCGCCGTAATAAACGAAAAGTAAAACATCAACAGGAAAACAAGGAAAATAAATTCCACTACAGTCTCTGTTCCCATTGATACATTTACCATTTCAACGAGAATGTCAAGAAGCCTTATAACAGCCCACAAAACGGGTACGAAATGGAAAAATCTGAAACTTCTGAAATCGTACTGACTTCCAGATAACGTCATGCCCACGGTTATGTAATAAAAGCTGGACAGCAGAGCGAACGCTCCCAGCAAAACCATAAGCACAAGTTCATTTCGCTCAAGATAAGCTGTATTTTCAATATAGTTAAAGCAATCGAAAGCCTGAAGCACAAAGTCGGCAAAAAACGCTCCGGCATTCAAAAACGCAAACACTGAAATCTTTCGCTGAGGCTTTTGAGCAATGCCCGGCGCGGTACACCTGCATCTAAAGGCAAATACGAGACAAAGCGCCGCAGAGCAAAATATCAGACCGTAGATCCAGTAACTGTAAATTTCTCCCTCAGGCACAACAAAGCCTGTACTGTTATCCGTAAAAAAGAGGAGCTGCCGAAAGCGCAAGAAAACAGCAACCCCTGCCGCAACAGTTGATAGAATCAAAGGGATTTTTGCCGTTTTATTCTGCACCTTTTTCGCTCCTCTAAATCAACTTAAAGCTCTTCTCTGTCTTCAGGCGAAACGTATGTACGTGAATGAGAAACACTCTTGTATGCCGGTCTCATAATTCTGCCGCCTGAGATAAGTTCCTCCAAACGGTGAGCGCACCAGCCTGAAATTCTGGCGGTGGCAAACAGAGGAGTAAACAGATCTTCTGGAATACGCAGAACCTTATAAACCAGACCTGAGTAAAGGTCAACATTGGCGCACATTGCTTTATCGTCGCCCTTAACTTCCGCAAATACCTGCGGGGTCAGTTTTTCAACATTTTCAAGGGTCTTAAACTCTTTTTCAAATCCTGCTTCATAAGCAAGCTTTCTCGCGCTGTCTTTAAGAATTACAGCGCGGGGATCAGACAACGTGTAAACGGCGTGACCCATACCGTAAATAAGACCGGAACCGTCGCCGGCTTCCTTTTTAAGGATTTTAACAAGATAATCCTTAACCTGATTTTCATCTGTCGAATCCGGAACATTCGCCATAATATCCTGCATCATATGGGTAACTTTGATATTGGCGCCGCCGTGACGGGGACCTTTAAGAGAACCAAAGCCCGCAGTAATTGCAGAATACGTATCAGTACCGCTGGAAGTAAGAACTCGGGTAGAGAAAGTGGAGTTGTTACCGCCGCCGTGGTCAGCGTGAAGCATAAGGCAGATATCAAGAAGTTTTGCTTCTTCTCTTGTAAACTGCTTGTCAACACGTAGCTGATTAAGAATATATTCCGCTGTTGTCTGTTCCTTATTTATCGGGTGGAGGAACATTGTCTTATTGTAGAAAGAACGGCGTTTTACCTGATAAGCGCTGTTCATAATCGTCGGCATCTGAGCAATAAGCTGAAGAGACTGACGAAGTACGTTAGCAATAGAAGTATCATCAGGATTTTCATCAAATGAATAAAGAGACAAAACGCATCTTGCCATCTTATTCATAATATCCTTTGAAGCGTGCTTCATGATTACGTCTTCCACAAACTCATCGGGAAGAGCGCGGCACTCGGCAATTACCTCTCTCAGCGACAAAAGCTGATTAGCGGTGGGAAGATTGCCGAAGAGAAGCAGCCAAACAACCTCTTCGTAGCCGAAGCGGTCATTTTTGATGCAGTCATTGACCAGATCTCGGATATCATATCCTCTGTATGAAAGTTTACCGTCTTTAGGAACCAATTCACCGTCTGAAATATAGTAACCTTCAACGGAACAGATACGGGTAAGGCCGGCCATAACACCGGTGCCGTCACTGTTGCGCAACCCCCTTTTCACCTGGTAGCGCTCGTAATCCTTTAAATTGATGAAGTTATTCTTTTCCAGTTCGTTGCATAAACTGGAAAGAGCCTCCATGGAAATCGGGGAGATGTATTCTGAACCCATACCATGTTCCTCCTTTCAGAAAATCATTGAAATAACAACACATATTGAAAAATTATTATACAATTTTCTAAGGCCAAAGTCAAGTTTACACAGGAAAGGAGTGTCCAAAAACATGAAAAAAGCACTGGTTCTTTTTGCCGTATTTTTCGTTCTAACTATGGTAGTTCCGATGTTTATTGCTTTTCAGCAAGGCGAAACAAACGACGAAATGATTAAGATGCTTCACTCGGCAGTTATTCCTCTATTGAATTATCGTTTATTTTAGTTATATTGCACTCAACCGACGTCTCAAGGGCAGAAGCGGCGAAATAGTCGTCCCAATTATCTTTAAGTTGATTGTAAGTTTCGGAACTGCTTTTCGCTAGGTATTCACCCGCCTTTACGCCGTCGCACCTGCAGTCTTTCATTTTTGTATAAGCGGTATTGCAGATATTCTGAACTTTTTCGCAGGACAGCCTTTCAATCTTATCTATTGCGTCGTTGTCTATTGTGCTTACATAACCGTTTTCCAGTTCGTCCAGCATAAGATCCATTTTAAGGCGCACTTTGAAAACCACCTGTCCGTTTTCAATCTCCGCACTGCGCTTTACCTTGGAAGATAAAATATTAACGCCGATATTTCCCATTTTTTCGTCGTAAAGATTAAGAAGAGCGTTTTCAACCTTGCCGTTCATCATAAGAATTCCGAATGTCTCTTCAGCGTTTGCAACTCCCGCCATCTTATTGCCGCTGAAAAGCGCAAGCCCGTCAAACTCAACCACATCATCATTTGCCTTAAGCATAGGCAAATAGATATCAGAAGTGGGACTTGCATAGCGGTTGAGCGTTTCGTTTACCGTTACAGCCGCTCCCATCCCGCTGCGCTCACCGTTAGTAAGAAGTCTTACAATATCTTCGCTGGGAACAAGAGCGTCGTTTTCCTTGCATTTCAGAATGTCAGACGCTTTTCCCTCAGCTATACAAAGCAAAACATCCGGGCGCGAATATGCGCTTCTAATAAAATAATCAAGGTTGTCTTCTACTCCGTTTTCCGCCAAATCTCTGCCGAAAACGGTCATCTTGTTTTGCCCCAAAAACAGTTTGCTTGACAGATCTTTTGATAATTTGGATATTGCTTCGGATATTGTGGCTCCCTTTTCAGATGAATTAAGGGTAATATTTCCGCCGAGAGCCTCAGACCCTGTTCCGGATTTTGCAAGGTTCAGCGTCTGGACGCTGACGGTAATTTCATTTTCACTTTCGTCAATAGCCATTCCCTCTACAATAGACAGATCCATAAGGGTCTGGCGTTCCATACAGCCCGAAAAGCTGAGCACAATTATCAGGGCTGCTGCAATAATCTTAAAAAGCTTCAAGAACTTTATCCCCTTTACTTTTCTTTTTGAAAATCAAGGTAACCAGCGGAATTACCGTTGAAAACAGCAAAAACGGCACAATGGTAACAAGAACCGAATGGGTGCCTACCGAAATATAATCGGCGGTTAATACGGAGACGGCAAACGCCGCCAAACCGCAGATAATACATTTTCTTTTACGATTTTTACCGGGGAGACATTCACCGGCGCAGTAAATGAGAACAGACGCCTTTATAAAAATCGCGAAAATCCACAGCCCCGTATACAGCACATCAAGTCTTACAAAATTGCCGGTGGACGCTAACTGGGACAGCGAATAAAGCGGAAACGCCTGAAGTTCTGCCGCGGCTCCCATAACGCCCACGGCGAACAGGAAAAGCAAATCAGCCGAAAAATACGCAGCAGACATTGCGGACACAAAAGCTGTTACCGCCTTTTCCCTGACATTATCAGCAAGGGCCAAAAAAATTACGATCTCCGCAGTATTAGCGGAAAGGGTCAGCGCATTTTTAAAAATGGCTCCCCAGCCTGTGGAAATGACGGGAAAGAGACTGACTATCTCAAAATTCCGAACGTTGAAGCCAATTACAAGAACAACTGCCAGCGCAATCAGAAAAAACGAAAAGCCGGAAAAGCGAGAAATTCCCTCGAGCCCCATTATGGCGGCGTAAACTGCAAATATGAAAATCAGCAGAGAAAATCCCCAGCTTTTTTCTTCCGTGTTCAGCCGCGCGGACGCGAAATAGGAAAATCGGATTACGTTAATCGCCGCAAGATAAATAAAGTTAACGGCATAAAGATAGTTAAGCCCTTTGATTTTAAGCGGATTTTTTCGCTGTTTAACACACATTACCGCAGGCAGAGAAAACAACAGGGTAAGCAAAAAAGCAATAGCAATACTGATTATCATATCAGTTGACAGCTTGCCCGCCATAATTGACTGCATATGGGTAAGGCTTACCACTATTCTGCCGATATAGAAAATAGAAAACAAACTGAAAGCCGAGATAATTATTGATTTATTTTTTGTCAATATGAGCACCTCGCATATTCTGAACTCTCACTTTCCTGCGGGACAATTTTTTCCAGCTTTCCCGATAAAAGACATCCCCCAGCGAACGGATATCCAGCGGAGCAATGGGAGAAGAATAAGGAACGCCGTAAGGATTAAGGGAGCAGATATTGACAAACAGCGCGCCAACGCCAAGCATAATGCCGTAAATTCCCATAATACCGCCTATTATGATAAATATCAGGCGCAAAACCGAAACGCTGTCATAAAGCGGAAAAGCGACATAAGACGCGATAGCCGTTATGGCAATGACAACCAGCATCGGCGCACCGATTAAACCTGCGGTTACTGTTGCCTCGCCGATAACTATACCGCCTATAATAGAAACCGCGTGGCCTATCGTTTTAGGAAGTCTGAGCCCCGCTTCCCTCATTATTTCATAAAAAACAAGCGTCATAATTGCCTCGCTCATAAGAGGAAGAGGAGTTTTGTATTCCGCTGAAGCTATTGTAAACAAAAGATTAGTAGGGACAAGCTCCTGGTGGAACGTGCCCAGAGCAACATAAAAGCCTGGCAGGAAAACCGAAATAACAAAGCAGAAATATTTAAGCGCTCTGATAAAGCCACCATAAAACGGCGGATAATCATAATCATCCAAAGACTGGAAATTATCGCTGAACAGATACGGCACATACATAACGGCAGGCGTTCCCTCAACCATTACCGCTACTCGTCCTTCATAAAGTTTTGAAGCCAGGACGTCGGGGCGCTCGGTCGTTCCCACCGCAGTAAAGAAAGTACGTATATCCGTATCAATAAACGGCTGGAGAGAGCCGAAATCGGACACGGTGTTCAAGTTTGCCCCCTTAAGCCTGCTTTCCACCTGCTCAACAAGTTCTTTTGAAGCTCTGTTGTCAATATAAGCAATAGCGACAGGGGTGGGCGCGGCGTTGCCGAGTTTCAGTTGTTTTATTTTAAGGTGGTGGGTCTTCATGCGTTTTCTAAGCAGAGCCTTGTTGTCGTTAAGAGATTCTATAAAACTTTCCTTAGCGCCTCTTACGTTATTTTCGTTCTGAGGGTCTGAAGTAATGCGCTTCTGCCAGCCCTGAATACCCATAGCCATTGCCTTCGGGCATCCGTCAAGCATGAACACGCAGAAACCGCACATGAGAAAATAATAAGCGTCGTCGTAAGTATACGCTTCGTTGAGCTCAACAGAATTGATACACGTTGTTTTCAACTTTTCATAGTGATCCATAGGCGACTGAAAATCTATTTTTGCCTGCAAAACGGGATTTACAATCATTTCAGACAGCTGAAGAGAATTTATCAGACCGTCCATTACTGCAAAAAAGCATTTTTTGCCGTCAGTATACGCTTCTTTTATCAAAAAATCAGAGCAGTCGGCAAAATCGGTCTTGAATTTTTGAATATTAACTTTTATATCCGCGTCTAAATTTTCCAAAATATATCACCCGTAAATAATTTTGGCATATTCAGCCTTTTTATTCACAAAATAGGTTTGGTGATAAAATGACGGTTACATTAATTCGAGCAGTGATTATTTATATTTTTGTAGTGCTGGCAGTGAGAGTAATGGGAAAGCGCCAGATAGGCGAACTTAAACCCCATGAACTGGTAATAACAATTCTTGTCAGCCAGATTGCGTCAATTCCTCTCCAGGACAACGCAATGCCTCTGGCAAACTCTCTTATACCGCTTCTGATTTTAATCAGTTTTGAAATTATCGCTTCAATAATTTCCATGAAAAGCATCAAATTCAGAAACGCGCTTCAGGGCAAACCGATATTCGTAATACGCCACGGAAAGCTGGACGAAAAACAGATGCGCCGACTTAGGTTTACAATGGACGACCTGGTGGACGCTCTGCGCCAGAAAGACGTGTTTGACATTTCTCAGGTTGAGGACGCCGTTGTTGAGACAAACGGTTCTCTTTCAGTTTTGCTGAAACCCGAATACGGCCCGGTTACTCCCCAGCAGCTTAATCTTGAAGTGGAGGACGACGGAATGCCTGTAGTAATTGTTATGGACGGAAAGCCGGTAAGCGAATACTTCGGCGCTGAAAAAATCAAAAATTCAGAAATTGAACTTCTGCTGAAAAAGCACAATCTTCAGGCAAAAAAAATAATGCTGCTGACGGTTGACGACAGCGGCAATCTTTACGTTATTGATAAGGAGCGAAAACAATGAACAGATTATGGTTTGCGTTTATTTTCATAACTGCTGCCGTTTTGCTTTGCACTTATGAACAGCACACGGTTAAAACAACATTTGAAAATATTGACACTATACTTGGAACGGTGGAAATCGCCGCCCAGGAGGAGGACTACGACACCGTTGACAAAAAATGTCGCCAGCTTGAAAATCTTTGGACGGAAAAATACCCCCATCTTGCGGCAATGATTCATCATTCTCAGCTCACTGAATTAAACACAACAATTCTTTCCCTGCGCATTCTTTCCAAAGAAAAAAACGATGATCTTGCGTCCGCAATCCAGGAAGCCGAAAACCAAGCCGAAGCCATATACGACGAAAGCAGAGTGACACTTGACAATATATTCTGATTATTGATATAAAAAATCAATCTGAAAGACAAAAAATCCCGGACCTCTGGGCCCGGGATAAATTATTATTACATACCTGAAATAGCAGAAAATGACGCCATATTCATTACCAATGCTAAAACGAATGAAAGGCATCCTACAACTATTCCGGCAATGCAAAGTCCGTTGGCAGTAGAATACTTATCACTGCGGTATTCCGGCGGAATTTTACCGAGTTTTGATTTACCGATGCCGCCGCAGATCCAGCCAACAAGGGGAATAAACAATCCCACGATAATAGCAACAATGCCCAGCGTTTTTGCGCTGTTTTCGTCCTTAGCGTAGTCAACGCCCGGGTAGCCCGGCTGGCCGTAAGGCGCCTGACCGTATGGCGGCTGCTGAACGTATGGGTTTTGCTGGTTATACTGATTTTGCTGAGCGTAGGACTGCTGATCAGCATATGGCTGAGAATACTGCTGCTGGGGCTGTTCATAAACGTTGCCGTTTTGAGCATTATTATCAGACGCTGCCTGGGTATATTCAGCCGCATTTGCTGTCTGCTCCGTGTTAAGCTGTGCTCCGCACTGCGGACAGAAAGTCGCGCCCTCTCCTACCTGGTAGCCACAATGTGTACAATTCATTTTTCTCTCTCCTTATGTATAAATAATTATAACAGTCAGGCTTGCGCCTGCGCTATCCGTTTTAAATGGGTTATTTTATTTGATATAACCCGTTATTCCGTCGATCTGAATAAGCTCCGCTTCGCTGAGAGGCTCAAAATCAAGCGCCGCAATATTCTCCATAAGCTGTGCTTTAGAATGAACGCCAACCAAAACGGAAGTAATATCGCTGTCCTTCAAAAGCCATTGAACAGCCATCTGTGACAGCGTTTGGCCTCTTTTGTGAGCCATGTCGTAAAGCTGTTTTATCTGGAAAGCACGCTTTTCGTCGTAGCCTACGCGCTTTTGAAGGTCTTCATTCCCGTAAAGGCGTGACTTTTCGGGTATTCCCTTTGCGTACTTATCTGAAAGCTGGCCTTGGGCAAGAGGTGAAAAAGCAATAATACCCTTTCCCTTGTCAACCGCTTCTTTTTTCAACTCGTTTTGCTCAATAGTACGGTCAAAAATAGAATATCTGTTTTGATTGATAATAAACGGAGCGTTTACATCGTCAAGACGGTGGTGCATCCTGTGCATCGTTTTACCGTCATAATTACTGATTCCGACGTAAAGCGCCTTTCCCTGCCGCACAATATCGCCAAGACAAAGCGCTGTTTCTTCAAGAGGAGTTTCAGGGGTCATACAGTGATGATAAAAAATATCCACATAATCAAGACCCATTCTCTTAAGGCTCTGGTCCAGCGAAGCGGTAAGATATTTCCTGCTTCCGCCTTTACCGCCGTAAGGACCCGGCCACATTTCATAGCCCGCCTTTGTGCTGATAACCAGTTCGTCACGGTAAGGCTTAAGATTTTCCCGGAATATCCTGCCGAAATTGATTTCAGCTCTGCCCGGCTCAGGACCGTAGTTGTTGGCAAGGTCAAAATGAGTAATGCCGTGGTCAAAAGCCGTCAGAATTATTTCTTTCATATTGTCGTAATCATCAAGATTGCCGAAATTCTGCCACAATCCCACAGACAGTTCAGGCAGCTGCAAACCGCTCTTTCCGCAAAAGCGATAGTGCATATGCTCATATCTGTCATGGCTTGCTTTGTACATATAAATCACCTATTTCATCATATCATATTTATGATAGTATTGCAATTATTATTTAAAAAATCAACCACATAGGCATTCAGACAAATTCAACGCCCAACAGCGAAACAATATCCGCCGCCTGGAACGGAGAAATTTTCGCCCCGTAAAGTTCCGAGAGACTGTCAGACACGGCTATTTCGCCCAGTCTGCTGGAGGAAAAATCCACACCTTTAAGCGGCGTTTTAAAAAATACCGCTTTGGTAAAATCTGCTTCTTTTAAAGAAATCTGCTTTAGCTCCATTGATGAAAACACACCCTCGGCACAGCAACAATCATCAATAGTTACCTTTTGCCATTTTGCTCCTGAAAAGGAAGAATACCGCAAAGAGGTATGGGAAAATAAACAGCTCTTTAAAACAGCGTTTTGAAAAACTGTTCCGTCTGCTTTAGACTCTGCAAACTCGGTGTCCTTAAAGTAAGCATCGCCGAAAACACATCCGTCAAAACGGCATCTGATAAATTTAACGCTGTAAAAAGAACAGTTGGAAAAATCGCAGTTAAAAAATCTGCAGTCTGTGAAAACAAGGTTGTCCGCCTTAATTCCGGCGGCGTCGCAATTATCAAGAGTTTCCCCCTCATACTGCTCAAATTCTATTGCTTCGTCCTGCTCCAAGGCTAATTTCAAATCATCGGTAAACATAAATACTCCTATTTATTGGCAGAGGCAATAACGGGTAAAAAAGTGTACAGTGCCTCTAATTTAATTCTAACATAACTAATATAAAAAGTCTATTAAAATATTTTATCGATTATTTATTTTTTCAAAAACAAAAGCACCCGTCAGGGTGCTTTTGCGCTGTTATTTATCAGATCTTTTCTTTCTGCCGTAAACAGTTCCTGCTGTCAAAATGCCGCCTGCAATAAGAAGTACGGCAAAAAGCAGAATGACATTTTCAAAATTGCCGGTAAGAGGACTTGTTGCGTTGTTATCCTTTTGAGCACTGTCGTTCTTTGACGTGTCGTTTTTACCGGTAGTTGTTGTACTGTTATTATTTACCGAATTACCGTCATCGGCGGTACTGCCGTTTCCGCCTGTTGTTGTCTCTTCATTGTCTTGCGTTGGCTTGAAATTCGGGTCTTTGGCACCGCACATTGTGCAAACGCCGTTTTCGTAATTATGAGATATTGCCGGAATAACTTTTCCTGCTTCAACCAGCACTCCGCACTCTGTGCAGTATTTATCGCCTGTATATCCGTCTTCGGTGCATGTTGCGGCCTTGGCGTTTTTCAATACGGTTGACGGATGATTAAGAGCGTTCAATACGGTATCTTCTTTTGTTATTGGCTTTGTGCCTGCTTCATCGCTGAAGTATTTATCGCAGTTTTCGCAGTGCCAGTATTCAATATTTCCCGCTTCCGTACAACTGGGTGCTTTGTAATCGGTCTTTGTCAGTTTGTGAGCAACCTCGGGGAACTGGATTGTAAAAGTAAAGCTCTTTCCGTCATCCGAAACGCCCTGACCTGATTTAACCACTGCTTTTGCATCGCTGAGTTTATATTCGTCTTTAAAGAAGTTGTCAGCGCTCTGGCTTGTATCCTGCCAGTCATAGAATGTGAAATCTTCAGGTGCGAAATCATCGCCGAAATAAAAGCAATCATCGCCTTTCGCGCCCATTGCCGCTGTAAGGACAATGGTTAACTCCGGCTCGTCACCTGCCTGCCACATCTTACCTTCTGTATCTGAATATCCGCTCCATACAGCAGATGAAACACTGGCGCAGAATTTATCTGAAACGACTGCATTGCCGTTTTCACCGACAGCAGCGCCTTCCTTTGGAACGAAACCAACATAAAGCGGTCCGCTTGCAGCTGCTTTTTCCGAAACGATAAGATAAGCAGTACCGTCAATGCTTCTGCACTTCAAAGCATATTTTCCGTTTTCTGTATCTTTAAGGGTAAAATATGAAGCCCACTTGATATCACTGTCAGGAACTTCAGCTGCAATTTCTCCGCTGTCAAGAGAAGGCGGAGAAAGCACGACAGTCTTTTCAACAGATACGCTTTTGTTTATCTCAATGCTGTTGTTCAGTTCCAATGTTACGTCGCCCACAGCCACGAAATTATCACAGCTAAGACCGCCGTTTAAAGTTGAGTTATTCAAAGTCAACATATTTGACGGGTAAAATCTTCCTGAGATTGTACTGTTTACAGCCGTAACAGAATTTTTACCGTCTACAGACAGATTTCCGGCAGAAGAATTATTAAACACAAGATTTCCTGTACCGGAGGAACTGCTGTTCAGCTTTGTGATCCAGAAAAACTTTGTGCCGAAATCAATATTGTCGAACGTAACGGTTACACCGTCTTTAATATTCATCTGCTTGTTGGCAATGATTGCGCTCTTTTCTGCACCGCCGCCTTTTATTGTAACATTATTATAAAAATAATATTTGGACATACTATCGTTTTTAGAATCATAATCTCCTAAAAGGATAATTGTTCCGTTATCAGCAATGTTGTCCAAAGCGTAAGTCAAAGTTTCAAGCGGAGATTTCTCGGTGCCTGTGTTAGTATTGCTTCCGTTTTTAGAATCTACGTAAAGTGTACTGTTGTCGGAAGCATTTACGACGTAAACTTCAGAATCAATTGTTCCTCTTGTTCCGCTGGATGTAACAAGAGCATATCCCGGCTTGCATGTTACGCTTACCTGCAGTTTTTTACCTGACATATTCAGCGGAATTTTATAGTAGGGCTCATGTGATAATGAAGTGGTGTTCGGGGGATTATCCCAAGTAATATCAAATACTTCCGTAACGTTTACTCCGTCAATAAGATTTGATACAGTCGGAGTTACCGTATCCCGGCACCAATTCTTCCTGATTGAGAGCAACGATTACGCTCCACGTCTGGGTTACGTCTTTCATCAGATTAACTTTTGCATTAGTGGGAATCTTGTCCTTTGCCAAAGTACCTTAGTCAACATATGTTCTTGCGGTTCCGATAAAAGTTCCGTCGCCTGTTGTCGGCGCATGCCAGTAGCAATTGCCTGTTTCACTCTGGACTTCAATATTTCCGTTATTTTCAACAGTGCCGTAAACATGAAGCCTGTTAACAAAACTCTCTTCGATTTTTATAATAAACGAACCGTTTACAACAAGTTTTTCCGTTCTGAATTCGCCCTTGTCATAATTCCAGGTAAAAACAGAACCGTCGTCTATTACTACTGTTTTATCAGTGGAAAGCCCGCTCTTGTAGGTGAAACTTCCTCCGATATGAATTTCCTTTACCCGTTCGTTTTTCAGCGCTGAATTAAGTTCAGAAACACTGGAAACAACGGCAGTATCCTCAGCAAATACAACCGTAGGCAAAAGGCTGACAATAAGAATGCACGACAGCACTACAGCCGATATTTTAGAAAATAATGTTCGTTTCATTTTGCATTCTCTCCTTTCTCACAAAACAAACCCATCACAGCAAAGAAAAAGGCATTTCATTATGCTCAAAAGCATTAGCAACCTGCCGCCAAAATCCCTGTTTTTCAAATAAAATTACTTAGCGAATAAACTGAGAGCGACACACGTCTTTGCTGTAACTATACTTAATTACATTATATCAAACAGCCATTCCTTTTCAATCATTTAGCCAATCATTGCATAAATAAATCAATGAAAATAGCCATTCTGTCATAATTGTTTTGTTTATCTGTAAAAGCAGCTTTCTCAAGCAACTTTTGAATAATATTCAATATGATTTACAAAGAAAAAAGCACCCCGTCGGGTGCTTTTTAATGTTGCAAAATAGATTTTATAAAACGTATCTGTAATTTTTCATTATCAAATCCAAGACGGCGGTAAAATTCGTGGGCATCTTTTCTCTCCATACCTGAATTTAGTCTTAACCATTTTGCTCCGTTCTTACCAGCCCATGTCTGCGCTTCTTTCACAAGCGACTTGCCAATGCCTTTTCTTCTGTTGTTTAATGAGACAGCAAGTCCCAAAAAATTTGCCCCAGTATCACAATAAATAACATTGTAAATCTCTACATGGACAAATCCAACTACTTCTTTGCCGATTTCAGCAACGAACACACTTTCCCGTGCATTGTCAATAAGTTCCAACTTTTGCTTAACCAAAAAGTCAGTACAATCATAGCCAAGATCATTTCTGCATATTTCAGCCAACATTTTTGCATCAGAAAGTTTCGCTGATCTAATTTTGAAATTTCTGTCATTCAAAACCTTTTTCTTTTCAGTTACAGGTATCCATATTTCATAATAGCGTTCTTTTCTGCGCTTTGCCCTGTCTGTGGCAAGATGGTATACCTCAAGTTCAAAATCTCTAGAAATTTCGTAGCCGCTGTCGGGCAGCCAGCAATCAAAAATCTGGCTGTGCAGTTTCGGAAGTTCGTCTCCCGCATAACCTCCGCACTCTGTCGTAAACACAGCATATTGGCCGCTGGGTATAACCGTTTTAATTAAATTTTCCTTTGTACAGTTACTTTTATCCCTTGCAATAGTATAACTGTTATTGCTCCAAATTCCATACCAAACTCCGTCGTATCCGTCGTATATTTTTTGAGGTATATGCTGATATTTTTCATCCCAAACATCTCTGGCAAGTTCGTATCTTTCGCTGTCTGCGCTAAAGCACGGAGTAGAAATCCCATAAACGACCAGTTCTTCAAGATTGACGATCTTAAAATTCATTTTGTTAGCCCCTTTTACTTTAATTTCAAAAGATAGAGGAGGATAAATGTTAAGCGCAGCAGATTTTGTTTTTACAGCAGAAAGAAGTATATTATGCTGAGAAACAAATGCGCGTCTAAAACTGTCAGCGCTGTCGTAGCCGTACTTTATTGCAACATCAATAATTCGCTGTTCGCTTGATTGCAAATCAAATGCGGCAAGAGTCAATCTCCTTTTACGAATATATTCCTTAATCGTCATACCGGTTAAAGAATGAAACAGGTTATTCAATTCGTATTCATTAAGCGCTGACGCTCTGGCAATTTGACTTATATCAATTTCATCGCATAAATTTCTCTCAATATAATCTACCGCATTACTCAAGCTTGACAAAATATCCATTTCCTCACCCCTCGTTAAAATTGTAGCAAAACGAACAAATATCCACACGACATTTTTCATTCAAAATATGTATGCAATCAATTTGATTATATAAAAGGCGAAGTTAAAATACAACCCTAGCAACGCATTTGCGGTTTCGATAAAAGCATAAAAACGATACACTTGTTTCCTTCTGGCTATCATTTTTAATGAATATCCGCCATCATCCTAATTTTTTATAGAAACATTATATTATATTGCATTGAGCAGCTAGTGCTTTACAACAAGATATTTAATAATAATCTTTATTAAATATTGAAAGCCATACAAAAACTGGTATAATATAAAAAATAACTTTTATTACTTATTTCAAAATTTTCTGTGGGTCAAAATAAAGGCAATTATCAACACAATGTTTATTCGCAATAATTTTTCATATATAAACAGAGTATTTGAATTTTTATATTTATTCTATAAGTAGTAATTAAGGATTAAAATAGAAAAAGGTATCCGCATGTTGTACAGCGCTTTCAAAATATTTTTTATTATCTATACAATAGTTTGCTTACTTGTATCATTTATTGCATACTATTTTATGGATCAGTATTCGCCGCAAAAAATCAAAACTACGATAATTGTTCTGGTAGTAATCTGGTTTATAATGCTTTTTGCCCTAATGGAAATAAAATAATTGAACTATAAAATTAAGCACATTATTAGATTATGAATTAAAAAAAGACATATTTTGATGCAATTAAAAAGCACCCTTTTGGGGTGCTTTTTGTGGTGGAGATGGCGGTAGCCGCACTCCGCAAGGCGCTTCGCGCTTTCTCGGCGGCTTGTTTCGTATTTTATGCCGAAAAGCTTTGCTTTGCAAACTTCTCGATTATATGCGGTTTCGATTACCGCATTAAAAAAAGCACCCTTTTGGGTGCTTTTTGGTGGAGATGGCGGTAATCGAAACCGCGTCCGAAAACATGTCCGCAAAGCTTTCTACGAGTGTATTCTGTCGCTTTGGATTCCCCTCACGCTTCGCCGGCAAACAGACTGTGCGCTACGGTAGTTCCTGATACCTGACAGGGGTCGGAACGCTCCCCTGTTCATGTTCGCCACTAGTCGACGCCCTGTCCTCCGCCGTGGCACTCAGAGGCAGAACGCTGGTGCAATTAAGCAGCCAGAGCTACTGATCTATTGTTGTCAGTTATTTTTTAAGTGTTACTTTTTAAGTGGTGCAACTCCACTACTCGCTTACCTTGTTTCTCTGTCCCCGTCGAAATCCTTTCATCCCCGTATTTATTATCTCATGCGCTCTTTAAGCGCTCTGTCAATATCGCGCTCTGAAGCACGTTTTGCGGCTACGGCGCGTTTGTCGTAAAGCTTTTTACCTTTACAAAGTCCTATTTCAAGTTTCGCTCTGCCCTTAAAAATATAGAGCTGAAGCGGAACCACCGCAAGTCCCTGCTGCTGACTTTCTGCAAAGAGTTTTTCTATCTCTTTTTTATGAAGCAGAAGTCTTTTTCTGCGCATTGGGTCACGGTTAAAAATATTGCCCTGTTCATAAGGCGACACGTGCATTCCCACTGCAAACATTTCGCCGTTATCAAAACTGCACCAGCTGTCTTTTAAATTTACACGGCCCTGACGGATAGACTTTATCTCTGTTCCGTATAATTCAAGACCGGCTTCGTAAGTCTCCAGAACAAAATAGTCGTGATAGGCTTTTTTGTTTCTGGCGATAACCTGTTTTTCATTTTCCAAGCCTATCACTCCTTTATATATTATATGAGGCTTCTGCCCTCCAAAGCTCTGGAAAGAGTTACCTCGTCGGCATACTCAAGGTCAGCGCCTACAGGCACTCCGTATGCCAAGCGGCTCACCGTAATACCCATAGGTTTAAGCAAGCGGCTTATGTACATTGCGGTAGCCTCGCCTTCTACGGTTGGGTTAGTCGCCATAATAACCTCTTCAACCGTACCGTCGCCAAGGCGTGCAACAAGTTCTTTTATCCTTATTTGATCCGGACCGATATTATCCATGGGAGAAATAACGCCGTGGAGCACGTGATAAGTACCGTTGTACTCATGGGTGCGCTCAATAGCCGCCACATCCCTGGGATCCTCAACAACGCATATAACGCTTTTATCCCTTACAGCGCTTTTGCATATCGGGCAAAGTTCATCCTCCGCCAAATTACAGCATACTTTACACTGTTTTATCTTAGTGTGAGCATTAATAATTGCGTCGGCAAATTCTTTTGCCTGGTTATCTGAAAGTCCAAGCACATAAAAAGCCATTCGCTGAGCGGTTTTATGGCCAATTCCCTGCATACGCTCAAACTGGTCTATTAAATTTTGGAGCGGTGCAAGATTATAGCTCATAATTACGCCTCTGTGAAATAAAAATTAAAGTCCGGGAATATTAAGTCCACCTGTAACGGCAGCAAGTTCCTTTTCTGAATCCTCGTCAATCTTGCGCATTGTCTCATTAAGAGCCGCAAGAAGCATATCCTCAAGCATTTCAACATCTTCGGGATCAACAACTTCGGGATTGATACCGATAGCCTTGATCTCGTGCTTTCCGTTGGCGGTAACTTCTACCATTCCGCCGCCTGAAGAAACAACATATTCCTTTTCCTCAAGTTCTGCTTTTTTTGCCTCGATGCTCTCCTGCATTTTCTGGGCCTGTCTGAGCATTGACTGCATATTCTGGGGGCCGCCGCCCATTCCCTGGGGTAGTCTTGCCTTCATATTTATTCTCCTTCCGGCTGATAAGAGTATTGACACTTATTTTTACTTTCAGCCTTATTGTTCGTTTATTTCTATATTTCCTCTTGCTTTAGACAGCAAATCTTCAAGCGGATCGCGCTTTACGTGGTTTTCCTCCGCTTTTTTCTTAAATAAACCGAGCTTGTAATGATTGCCCGTAAGTTCAAAAAGCGCCTGTTTTATCGCTTTTGAATGAGTTGAGATTTTTATAAATTCTTTTATTGTAGTATTTGGACTGTCTATAAGGAAAAATTCTCCTCTTGTATATCCCTTTGAACCCGCAAGTACGCTGAACAGCGGAATATCCGTTCTGTGGATAATTTCCATAAGATCCGCCCACTGGGTAAAGGGCTGCTGCTCTGTGTTCATCTGGGCAGAAGTCGGTTCAGCCTGCGGCGGCTGAATTTCGGGCGCTGTCTGCTGAACAGGCGGTTCATTGGAAACTAAATCTTCCTCTGCCGATTTTGTCTGAACTGCGCTGTCTTCTACAGGCGGATTAAAATCATTCTTGGCAGGTTCTGCTTTTTCAGAAATAGAGACATTGTCCTTTATTTGAGCAGGTTTTGCCGTCTGGACAGGCATTGCGCTTGCCTGAACTCCGTTTTTAACTGCTCTTTCCACTGCCGAAAGTCTGGAATTAAGTGCGTCCGTGCTTGTATCAAGCTTCGGCTCGCAAAGTCTGACAAACGCCATTTCCATTTCAACACGGCTGTCAGCTCCGCCTTTTATTTTTACTAATGTATTCTGGAATAAATCGAGAGCAAAAAGTATTTGAGGCAGAGTGAATTTTTCTGCGCTTTCTGCCATTGATTTATACTCGTCATCTGTACAAATAATAAGTTCACGGCTCTTTTTAACGGTTTTAACAACCATAAAATTGCGGAAATGACTTATCATCTCAACGCAAAGCCGCTCCATGTCATAACTGTTTTCATGCAGTTGAGAGATTATCGCCATTGCGTCGTTGCTCTGTCCGTTGAGTACAGCATCTGACAGGCGATATAGAGATTCTCTGCCTGCAAGGCCGGCTACTTCAGAAACAAGTTCTGCAGTAATTGTTCCGCTTCTTCCGGCGCACTGGTCAAGTATTGAAAGACCGTCACGAAGCGCGCCGTCCGCAATTCTCGCAATAAGAACAGCGGCGTCATCAGCAAGGGTCATCCCCTCCGCGTCTGCAACCTGTTTTAGCCTTACAGCCATAGTCTCAGGCTGAATTCGCTTAAAATCAAAGCGCTGGCAACGCGACAGTATAGTTGCAGGAAGCTTGTGGACATCAGTTGTAGCAAGTATGAAAATAACGTGGGCCGGCGGTTCCTCAAGCGTTTTCAAAAGTGCGTTAAACGCTCCCGTTGACAGCATGTGAACCTCGTCGATTATATAAACCCTGTACTTGCCGCGGCTGGGGGTATAATTTACCTCTTCGCGCAGGTCTCGTATGTTATCAACACCGTTGTTTGATGCGGCGTCAATCTCCACAACGTCGTAAATTGTGCCGGCGTCAAGACCTTTGCAAACCTCACACTCATTGCAGGGCTCGCCGTCATGGCAGTTTTCGCAGTTGACAGCCTTTGCCAAAATTTTGGCGCAGGTCGTTTTACCTGTTCCCCTTGAACCTGTAAACAAATAAGCGTGGGAAATTCTGCCCTCGCATATTTCGTTTTTCAAAGTGGATGTAACATGATCCTGACCGTAAACATCGGCAAAAACTTTCGGTCTGTATTTTCTGTACAGCACCTGATACATATATACATCCGCTCCTTTCATAACTAAGAAAAGGCAGGGACCCATAATCCATAATGTAACGTACAGACTTGTCTGCGGCGCACAGAATAATCCACTTATTGCTGCTCGGTTCCCCGCCTGACAAGGTTCGTAGCATCCCGTCGCACAGGGCCCATACGCTACATTATGAAATATGGGCAGTCCTCTGCCTTTTCGTGGTGATAGTATACCACAAAATTATTCTGAAATCAATACCTTTTCCACTGCACCATAATAAATATAATGGAAATCACCGGCAACATACTGCTTCATTATTGTTGAATCTATAAACTGGTCGGGGGTAAACTGTGATTTCGCCATTTTTCGGCAAACCAGAACAAGTTTTGCCTCCTCAAAATACGGCGCTTTTTCGTAAAAAACGGGAGTAAGACCTGTTTTTTCAACCTTGTCAACATCTCTACCGCTGTTTGCGCCGCAGAATTTAAGCACATCTTTTTTATCATCAGGATAAAAACTCAAAGTAAAATAATTATTGTCTTCAAGGAATTCGTAAGTATATCTCTGAGGGCGGATATAAAGAGTTACCATATCTTTACCCCAAAGTTCGCCGATTCCTCCCCAGCTAACCGTCATCGTATTAAAATTATCTGCTTTACCGGCAGTAACGAGTGCCCAATCGTCGGAAATCAGGTGGACCATATTTTCCTTTACCTGACGAATATCAATCTCTTTAAGCACAAAAATCACCTCTTAGATTATTATAGCAACAAGAACCGATTTATGCAACAACACTAAGTCAAATATAAAAAAGGAGACGAACAACCGTCCGTCTCCTTTAACAAGCGTAAAAAGAACTTATTTAAGTTCAACAGTTGCGCCAGCTTCAGTGAGCTTAGCCTTAAGAGCTTCAGCGTCGTCAGCAGACATAGCCTCTTTGATTGTTGAGGGAGCGCCGTCAACGAGTTCCTTAGCTTCCTTCAGGCCAAGACCTGTTGCTTCACGAACAGCCTTGATAACCTGGATCTTGTTAGCACCAACCTCAGTCAGTACTACGTCAAAATCAGTCTTAGCTGCTTCAGCTGCTGCACCGCCGTCTGCGGGAGCTGCTACTGCTACTGCTGCTGCAGCGCTTACGCCGAATTCTTCTTCTACTGCGGATACGAGCTCAGACAGCTCAAGAACGGTAAGAGTCTTAAGTTCTTCAACAATTGCTGTAACTTTTTCAGATGCCATTTTATTTTCCTCCGTAAATAATTTAAGTTATTGTTATTTTTGATTATTCAGCAGGAGTTTCTGCTGTTTCTTCAGCGGGAGCTTCCTCTGCGGGAGCTTCAGCTGCTGCTTCCTCTGCGGGAGCATCTTCGCTGTCACCCTTGTCTACGATAGCCTGAACGGCACGGGCAAAAGCAGCGATAGGAGCGTTGAATACGCTACAAACTGTAGCAAGCAATACTTCTCTTGAGGGAAGTTTTGCAAGAGCGATAATCTTTTCAAGCGGGATAACCTCGCTATCCAGATAACCGGATTTAATTGAAAAACTATCGTGAGTATCAGCAAACTTCTGCAGGATACGAGCAGAAGCAACGTAATCGTCAGCTGATGTAGCGATAGCCGTTGTTCCTTCAAGAACAGATTCAAGACCTTCAAGGCCGGCAGCGTCAGCCGCTCTGCCCAGGATTGTATTCTTAACAACGGTGTATTCAACATTGGCTTCACGGAGTTCACGGCGAAGCTTTGTATCGTCTTCAACAGTGATACCCTTGTAGTCAACAACTACACCGGCGCAAGAATTCTTGATTCTTTCAGAAAGATCAGCGACCTGCTGTTTTTTCATTTCAAGAACTGCTGTACTTGGCATTAAACATAACCTCCATAATTATTTGCCGTATTAACGGACTTTATGGCTGTTTAGCAAAACAAAAAGTGCATTCCGAAAAACCTCGGAATGCACTGCATGACATGACAAATATTTGCGCCTGGCGCAAATCATGCACATTCATTCCTCGGCAGGCGATAAACTTACGCCAAACGGCACCTGCTGTCTTTGGCTGAACAGCGATAGTATTTTAACACAAAGCAAACGCCTTGTCAATACACAAAATCAAGTTGAGATTACTGTGCAGAAACTGTGCCAACTTTGCTGGGATTGATGCGAACGCCGGGGCCCATAGTTGAAGCAACAGCTACAGATTTAATATACTGACCCTTCATTGCTGCAGGCTTAGCCTTAATAACGGCGTCAAGCAGAGCGTTGAAGTTTTCCATCAGCTTTTCAGCGCCGAATGAAGCCTTGCCGATGGGGCAGTGAATGATGTTTGTCTTATCAAGACGATATTCGATCTTACCGGCCTTAGCTTCTGTAACAGCCTTAGCTACATCCATAGTAACTGTGCCGGCTTTGGGTGAAGGCATCAGGCCGCGGGGACCGAGAACCTTACCGAGACGTCCTACGAAGCCCATCATGTCGGGGCTTGCGATAGCAACGTCAAAGTCCATCCAGCCGCCCTGAATCTTTTCTACGAGGTCAGCGTCGCCGACAATGTCAGCGCCTGCATCCTGAGCAGCTTTAGCAAGATCGCCTTTTGCGAATACGGCAACTCTTACGTCCTTACCGGTACCGTTGGGAAGAACAACAGCGCCTCTTACCTGCTGGTCTGCGTGACGGGAGTCAACGCCCAGACGGATATGAACTTCAATTGTTTCGTCAAATTTAGCGGTTGCGGTCTTAACAGCAAGGTCAAGAGCTTCCGCAGTGTCATAAAGATTAGCGCGGTCAATAAGCTTTGCGCCTTCTACATATTTTTTTCCGTGTTTCATTATAAATTACCTCCAGTGGTTAATCGGATCTTTCCTCCCACAAGGGAATCAGTCTTCTACTGTTACGCCCATGCTGCGAGCTGTGCCGGCGATCATTGACATTGCGGCCTCAAGTGATGCAGCGTTAAGGTCGGGCATCTTTGTTTCAGCGATTTTCTGAATCTGCTCTTTTGTGATTGTAGCAACCTTGTTCTTGTTCGGAACGCCGGAAGCCTTGTCAATTCCGCAAGCCTTCTTGATAAGAACTGCTGCGGGCGGAGTCTTTGTAATGAAAGTAAATGAGCGGTCTTCGTAAACAGTAATTACAACCGGGATTGTAAGACCAACGTCATTCTTTGTTCTTTCATTGAAATCCTTTGTGAAAGCCACGATGTTAACACCGTGCTGACCGAGTGCCGGACCAACCGGGGGTGCAGGGGTTGCCTTACCGGCAGGAATCTGAAGTTTAATTAAACCTACTACCTTCTGTGCCATTATTATTTCCTCCTGAAATTGTGGTAATTGGCGGAACTTTCGCTCCTCCCACTCACCGTAAAAACGGTGATAATAAGCAGATATACTGCGTATTACCTAAATATAATTATTCTTTGACCTTTTCAAGCTGGTCAAGCTCAAATTCAACAGACGTTTCACGTCCGAACATGGACACTGTAACCTGAACGCTGTTGTTGTTGACGTCAATTTCATCAACAGTACCAGAGAAGCCTTCAAGCGGTCCGTCGATAACGTTTACAAGGTCACCGACAGCGTACTGAACTTCAACGCTGACTTTCTCAACGCCGAGGTTGCGTACCTCCTCGTCAGTCAACGGAACCGGTTTGCTCTCAGGGCCTACGAAACCGGTGCAGCCTCTTGTGTTGCGGACAACATACCAGCTATCATCGTTCATAACCATTTTGATGAGAACGTATCCGGGAAAAATCTTTCTCTCGACTTCTTTCTTCGTTCCGTCGTCTTTTATCTCCACTACCTTTTCCGTAGGAACAACAACTTCCTGAATTAAATCATGAAGATTGCGGTTTTCAACAACAGTTTCAATATTGCTGGCAACCTTGTTCTCATAACCGGAAAACGTGTGGGCAACATACCATTTTGCTTCTTCCATAGCAGAACCTCCGTAAATACTTACTTAAACCCGAAACATGGACCGTGAACACGATACTTGCGTGAAATTCGGATTTATTCGGCGGCCTGTGTTGTGGCTGAATCCAGCGCCTCGGCTGTTGTCTCCTGAGTTGTTGTATCGCTGACTGATGTTGTCTCTGATTTGTCAGCCAGATTTTTGACACCTTTCATACCAAGAGAAAGAAGAGTATCAACGCCGTAAATACATACGCCGGCAATAGCTACTACTACAATAACTGTAAGAGTATTTTTAAGAACGTCTTTAGCGGGAGACCAAACGACTTTTTTGCCTTCGGCTCTTACGCTTTTGAAGAAGGTTGCAATGGATTTGAACGGATTTTTCTTTGACTTTTTAGATTTATCAGCCTTGCCGTCTGTCTTCTTAGCAGGTTTTGCTGCTTTTTTGTCAGACTTTTTTTCAGGCTTAGCAGAAGTCTTCTTTTCTTCGTCAGCCATTGTTTTCCTCCTGTTACTTTGTCTCTCTGTGGAGAGTATGCTTCTTGCAGAACGGGCAGTACTTGTTCATTTCAAGTCTGTCAGGTGTGTTCTTCTTGTTTTTCATTGTGTTGTAATTGCGCTGTTTGCATTCAGTGCAAGCTAAGGTAATCTTAACTCTCATAAATAGCACCTCCGTTATTTTTTCGATTAAAAATCTGAATCTCCCTCGTCGCGCCACGCAAAGCGTTAAAAATGGGCAAAAAAATAAAACCCACTACGAGGTAGCATTAATATACCACAAACGCCAATGATAGTCAAGTGGAAAATAAAAAATTTGCATTCCGGAAAGATTTATACTATTATATAGAGGAATGCTGAAAAAACGGAGGGTGTTGCATGAAAACAGTTATTATCGGAGCCGGCGCGTCAGGCCTTGCCTGCGCAGTTGAACTTAAAAGACTTATGCCCTCCGCAAAAGTAACGGTACTGGAACGGCTGGAAAACCCGGGCAAAAAAATTCTCGCAACGGGCAACGGCAGATGCAACCTTTCAAACACAAAAGCAGAACACAGCGATGAAGTGCTGAACTTTTTCAATGATATCGGACTAAAGACAAGAACCGACAGCGAGGGAAGAATTTACCCCTACAGTCTTAAAGCAAAAACGGTGCTCAACGTTTTGCTTGCAAAATGCGAAGAGCTTAACGTTACAATAATTACCGCCTGCACGGTAAGCAATATAAGAGAAGGATTTGAAATTGAAACAAACAAGGGCGTTTTCCGCGCGGACAACGTTGTAGTTGCCAGCGGAGGAAAAGCGCAGAGCGTTCTGGGCAGTAACGGCAGTGGTTACGCAATGCTTCAAAAATTCGGCCACAGCTGCACTGAACTGTATCCTGCTCTTGTTCAGCTTCTCTCATCAAGCAAATATCCGAAACGCCTCAGCGGTCAGCGAGTTCGCTGCCGAGCGGCTATAACTCTGGACGGTGAAGAAGCTGCAAGCACCTTCGGCGAAATTCTGTTTACAGACTACGGACTGTCTGGCATTGCGGCAATGGAACTAAGCGCGGCGGTCTCAAAAAATTTCGCTTCCAAAGAGCCGAAAAAATGCTGCGCTGTGCTGGACCTTGTTCCCGATATGAGCCAGCAGGAACTTATTGACCATATTGAAAATTTCGGCTCGCTGGGCGGAATACTCGGTTTTGACGTAGCGGAAATCATAGATAAACAGGCCGGTTCAGACCCTGAGCGCGCCGCCAAAATATGTAAAAACTGGACGCTTATCGTAACCGGCACAAAGGGCTTCAATTTTGCCCAGATTACCGGAGGCGGCATTCCCTGCAGTGAATTTGAAAACTACCAGTCAAAATTTGCCCCCGGACTTTATGCGGTGGGCGAAGTACTTGACGTTCAGCTGCCCTGCGGCGGCTATAATCTTAATTTTGCTTTTTACAGCGGCATTGAAGCCGCCAAGGCTATCACGGAGAACAATAAATGATAAGAGTTAGTGAAATCAGGCTGTCCCTTGACGAAGAAGAAGAACTCCTCAAAGCAAAGGCCGCTAAGATACTGAAAATCAATTTCAAATATATCAGCTCGCTGACGATATTCAAAAAAAGCGTTGACGCAAGAAAAAAAGACGACGTTCATTTTTCGTATACTGTTGACGTCTCAATTACGCTGGACGAAAACCAGATAGTATCAAAATGCAAATCAAACAAAGTCAGCATAGTTAAAGTATACACATACACTCCGCCGGAGAACAAAAGGGTTTCCCCCTTCCGACCGGTAGTTGTTGGTTTCGGCCCTGCCGGAATGTTTGCAGCGCTTGTATTAGCAAAAGCCGGCCTGCGCCCAATCGTTCTTGAACGAGGCAAGGCTGTAGAAGAGCGTCGAAAAGACGTTGACCTGTTTTGGAAAGAAAGAGTGCTTAACGAAGAAAGCAACGTTCAGTTCGGCGAAGGCGGAGCGGGCACTTTCTCTGACGGAAAACTTACTACAGGAATAAAAAGCCCGTTCATACGCCAGGTGCTCATTGATTTATACGAAGCAGGCGCTCCTGAGGAAATTCTTTACTCATCAAAACCCCATATAGGCACAGACAGACTTGAGATTGTTGTAAAGAACATCCGCAAAAAGGTAGAAAGCCTCGGCGGCGAAGTACGCCTTGAATGTAAACTTGAAAAGCTTATAGTAGCCAACAAATTCGTTCACGGGATAACTTATTCTCACCATGGCGAAAGTTTCGACCTTGAAACCGACAGCGTTATTTTGGCGATAGGCCACAGCGCCCGGGACACCGTAGAAATGCTTTTCAACATGGGCTGTGAAATCATCCAGAAGCCTTTCAGCGTCGGAGCAAGAATAGAGCATCCCCAAAAACTGATTGATAAGGCGCAGTACGGCAAATTTGCAGGTCATCCAAAACTGGGCGCCGCCGATTACAAACTAAGCTGTCACAAACTCCACGAAAGAGGCGCTTATACATTTTGTATGTGCCCCGGCGGAACGGTGGTTGCCGCCGCAAGTGAAAAAGAAGGCGTTATCGTAAACGGAATGAGCACTCTTGCCCGTGACGGAGAAAACGCAAACTCAGCGCTTCTTGTTGGAATCGAACCAAAAGACTTTCCATCCGAACATCCCCTTGCAGGTATTGAATATCAGCGCGAAATTGAGCACAAGGCGTTTATGCTGGCCGGCGGAGATTACCGCGCTCCCGCACAGCTTGTAGGCGACTTCCTTAAAGGCATTGCAAGTACAGGCGTAGGCGAAGTAAAACCTACATGCCCCACAGGCGTAACATTTACCGACATTTCAATCTGCCTGCCGGAAAAAGTTACCCAAACCATGAGAAGCGCCATTACGGAAATGGATGCAAAACTAAAGGGATTTGCGCTTTATGACGCTGTTCTTACAGCACCTGAAACAAGAAGTTCCAGCAGTGTTAGAATTCTGCGCGATGAATTCTGCCAGTGCAATATCAGAGGTGCGTACCCCTGCGGAGAAGGAGCAGGTTATGCCGGCGGAATAATATCAGCGGCAGTTGACGGAATGAAATGCGCCCACGCCGTTCTTGAGGACGAGCACTGATTATTATTCTATTACATTATATATAACAGTAACAGCCTGAGGATAAACCCCGGGCTGTTTATTTTTTGTACTATCATTTTTTCTATCGGCTTTCCTCAAAGTAAAGCATATATCTTGGCTGGTGTCGCATTGAAAGCGTCTCGCTTTGGCCGACAATAACATGGTCAATCAACTTAATGTTTATATTTCTTAACAGTCCCAGCAGACTTACCGTAAAATCCAGATCAGCCGCAGAAGGCGTCGGCGACGAGCATGGATGATTATGGGCAACGAACACACCGGAAGCGTTGTCTCTCAATATCAATTCGATAATTTCTCTTTTGTTGATTTTTGAAAAATTCACACTGCCGTTTTCCACGAAATGGGTCCTTATAACACGGTTTGAATTATCCACCGTTGTAACCGCTACGCACTCTTTATCCATATCGGAAAGCATTCTTTCAAAATATTGGCAAGCCTCGGAAGTACTGCATAAACTTGTTACGGATTTATTTTTATTCAGATTGATTTTTCGGTTTATATCTCTGACCAGTGAAATAAGCACCGCCGTCTGCTCTCCTACTCCGCTGACCTGCATAAGCTCATTCGGATGAGCGGAAAATACTTTTTCAAGAGAACCGAAGCGGTTTATCAAATCATACGCAATGGGTTTTACATCTTTTCTGGGAATACTGATAGACAGAAGCAATTCAAGCACGTTATGGTCGGGCATATTGTCTATTCCGTTGGCGATATACTGGGCACGAATACGTTCCCTGTGGCCGTTATGGCTGATATTATTCATTCTTTTCATCGCCTTTCACTGCTGAATTTTTCGCTTGGGCAGCAATACCCGCCGCTATCGCTCCTATCCCGCCTGTACACAAAACACTGGCGGCGCACAAAAGCGCAATTGAAGAATTTGACAGTCCCGAACTGCTTTTCACAGCAGTATTATCGGAACTTTCAGTCACGGCAGTTGCAGACGTTGTTTCAATCACGCCTGACTGTGCGTTAAATTTTGTTTCCTCTTCTGCCTGTTTGTTTGCAGATTGGGTTGTATCAAGAACAGCCTTTCCTGTATACTTAGTTTCTTCTGTCTCTTCGTCTTCATCTTGCTCAGAAGTTTTTGACCTTTCATCAGCCTCAGCATTTTCGGATGAACTTTCATGATGAACAGTCTCAGTTTGGACCACAGTTTCCGTTTCATCAACATCAGCATCATATGTCATATCAAGCAAAACATCTTTAAAAATAGTTTTCGAAGAGTCGCCGCAGGTGTAATTCGCAGTAACGCTGATTGAAGTCCGTTCATTTTCTTTTTCAAAGTAAAACCCGGTATACAAATAACCGCTGATAACATTCATACCCACGTTATCCATTTGAGTAAATTCAGCACTGCTTTTCGTTATTACATTATAAGAGGTTTCGTCTTCAGGCTGTTCGCCGTTGAAGAACTCAAAATGCTTTTTAGTAAACGCTGACGATTCAATATCAACTGTTATGCGCACGTCAGATTCATCGGCGCCTTGGGTCGCAGAGGGTTCATTAACAAAAAACGCAAAATAAAGACAGCCGTTTTCCTTATCAAGAAGGATTTTATAAGTTCCGGAAACGCCGGAATCTTCAAAGGTATTTGCAGGAACATAATTCCACGCGTACGGCTTCAGACAATTTACATAGTTAACATCAAGAAATCCAGAAGCATATACATTTGTAGCAGAAAACACCACCACCGCAAAAATCGCCATTAAAGCGTGTTTAAGGCATTTTGGCAACGCTTTCACTCCCCAAAAACATTTACGAATAACCTTTGTTATTTTACACAATTCGACATTAAATGTAAAGAACAACTTATTTTTTGTCACGAAAGCCCTTGAAACTTATGAAAGTGTTCAAATCAACTGACAAATTAAGATATATTGAGATTGGATATTTACAAGATGGAAAGAATATATTAAGCCGTATTGAAACTGCGTTTAAAATTTGCTATACTGCAAACAGAGAAAAGCTGTTGGTTTATATAACATCATATTGAAAAATAAGGAGTAAACAACTATGCAAAACTCTATGTACAAAGTCTTTCGTAAAATCGCTTCAGTTTTGGGCAAAAGCGATTTGGCTCAGGAACAGGCAGGCAGAATAACAGGAGAAGCCGCAAATGAGAAAATGGCAAAAAGAGTGCGCCTCGCTGGTGCTGAAAGCTGCGTACTGCTAAAAAACGAAAAGAACGCGCTTCCCATTGACCCGAAAGAGGAAACTGCTGTATTCGGCCGCGTTCAGATAGATTATTTTTATGTCGGCAACGGAAGCGGCGGCGACGTCTGCACCCCTTACGCCATCAACCTTGCAACAGGGCTTGAAAACGCAGGAGTTAAATTAAATCAGGAATTATTAAACACATATAAAACATGGTGCGCTCAGCCAAAGAACGTGCCTGATCCCGGATTTTGGGCGCATTGGCCGCGTTACCACGAGGAAATGCCCCTTGACAGCAAACTGGTAGAAAAAGTTGCGAAAACATCCTCAACTGCCGTTGTTGTCATAGGCCGTTCCGCAGGCGAGGATCGCGAAAACGTGTTAAAAAAAGGCAGTTTCTTTCTTACAACGAAAGAAAAGAATATGCTCGACACGGTTACCAAATATTTTGATAAGGTTGTGCTTATACTTAATGTCGGCAGCCTTATGGATTTTTCAGAAATTGACGCTTACGGCAGCAAAATTTCTGCAATTATGCTTGTTTGGCAGCTTGGAATGGAAAGCGGAAACGCTGTTGCAGACGTGCTTACAGCCAAAGTAACGCCAAGCGGAAAACTGGCAGATACTATCGCCCTCAATTACAAAGACTATCCAAGTTCAAATAATTTCGGAAACAAAAAAGAAAACAAGTATGTTGAAGATATATATGTAGGATACCGTTATTTTGAAACGTTTGCTCCAAAGAAAGTGCTTTATCCTTTCGGATACGGTCTCTCCTACACCAGCTTTGATATTTCCTTTGACGCTTTTTGCAATGACGGCAAACAAATTACTGCACAGGTTACAGTAACAAACACAGGCAGTTACAGCGGTAAAGAAGTTGTTCAGCTTTACGCCGAATGTCCTTGCGGAAAACTCGGCAAACCGTCAAGAGTTCTTGTTTCTTTCAAAAAGACAAAACTCCTTGCACCGGGTGAAACACAGACGCTTAAACTCACCGCTGATTACCTCTCATTCGCGTCATATGACGACGGCGGAATAACAGGAAATAAAAGCGCCTGGGTTCTTGAAAAAGGCGTTTATACATTTTGGGCAGGCAACAGCGTTCGCAGCACTAAAAAGATTGACGCTTCCTCATTTGAAATTGAAAAAGACACTGTGCTTCAGCAGTGCGCAGAGGTTATGGCGGTTAAACCTGAAAACGCATTTAACCGTCTGACCGCAAAGCACAACGGACTGGCTTACACCGCTTTTTACGAGCCTGTTTCCACCGTTACAACAGATTTAAAACAGATAATTCTCAGCCGTCTGCCGAAGGGTGTTGAACAGACCGGCGACAAGGGATACAAACTTAAAGACGTTAAAGAAGGTAAAGTAAGCCTTGACGATTTCGTTGCCCAGCTGTCAAACGAAGAACTTGAACTTATCAGCCGCGGCGAAGGAATGATGGACAGTTCTCTCGGCGCAAAGGGCAACGCAGGCGCATTCGGCGGCATTTCCGAATCACTGCGTGCAAAAGGAATTCCGCCGATGATTACCACGGACGGTCCTTCAGGAATACGCCTTCTTGCCACCTGTTCCCTTCTTCCCAGCGGAACCGCATTGGCGTCGTCTTGGGACACCGAACTTGTTCAGGACCTGTATACCGAAATGGGCAAAGAAATGATGGACAAGGGCACAGATATTTTGCTGGCTCCCGGCATGAACATCCACCGCAATCCTCTTTGCGGACGAAACTTTGAGTACTTCTCTGAGGACCCGATACTTACCGGTCTGATGGCGTCAGCAGTAGTTCTCGGCATTCAGTCAAGCCCCGTTTCTGCTTGTCCTAAACATTTTGCCTGCAACAACCAGGAATTCAACAGAAACTACAACAACTCCATTGTTTCCGAACGCGCGCTTCGTGAAATTTATCTCAGGGGTTTTGAGATCTGCGTTAAGAAAGCTTCGCCGAAGAACATCATGACAAGTTACAACAAGATAAACGGCGTATGGAGTCACTACAATTATGAGCTTTGCACAACCGTTCTTCGTGACGAATGGGGCTACAAAGGCAACGTTATGACCGACTGGTGGATGCGCTACGCTCCGTCTCCCGAATTTCCCAAGGTTCAGAGCAACGCTTACCGCGTAAGAGCTCAGGTTGACGTGCTGATGCCCGGCGCAAAAACAGCAATGAGCACAACTGCGGAAAACGACGGAACTCTCCTTGAAACTCTCGGAACACCAGAGGGCATTACTCTCGGCGAGCTTCAGAGGACGGCGAAAAACGTGCTTTCATATATCATTGCTTCAGGCAAAGAGTTCTAACGCAACACAAGGGAGGTAAAAAAAACAATGGAAATGACATTCAGCCAGCTGATGGACAACTACGAAAAAACAATCAATAAAAAGAATCCTCCGTCACCCTTTTATAACGGCATATTTACACGTTATGAAAATCCGGTGCTTACAGCCGAGCATATTCCCCCTTTCTGGAAATATGACGCTGATCCAAAAACTAATCCTCATATGATGGAACGACTGGGAGTAAACGCTGTTTTCAACGCAGGAGCACTGAAACTTAACGGCAAATATTACCTTGTTGCCAGAGTTGAAGGAAACGACAGAAAATCATTCTTCGCAGTGGCGGAAAGCGACAGTCCTACAGAAGGTTTCAGATTTTGGGATTATCCCGTTGTCCTTCCGGACACAGAACCGAACGAAACAAACGTTTACGATATGCGTCTGACCCAGCATGAGGACGGCTGGATCTACGGAGTTTTCTGTTCTGAAAGCCACGACGACAGTTCTTCAGATATGTCGGCGGCAACTGCGGCGGCAGGCATTGTAAGAACAAAAGATCTTAAGACATGGGAACGGCTTCCGAACCTTGTAACTAAGCGTTCTCCCCAGCAGAGAAACGTTTTGCTTCACCCCGAATTTGTAAACGGGAAATACGCATTTTACACTCGTCCTATGGATGATTTCATAGACACAGGCTCAGGCGGCGGAATAGGTTTCGGCCTTTGCGACGATATTACAAACGCTGTTATTGACGAAGAAATAATAACGTCTTGCCGCCGTTACCACACTATCACGGAAGCAAAGAACGGAGCAGGAGCCGTGCCGATTAAGACGGACAAAGGATTTATCCACATTGCTCACGGTGTTCGCAACACTGCGGCAGGACTGCGCTATGTAATTTATGCTTTTGCAACAGACCTAAATGACCCGTCAAAAGTTATTGCTCAGCCCGGCGGATATCTTATCGCTCCAATGGGAATTGAGCGCGTCGGCGACGTTTCAAACGTTGTATTCACAAACGGAGCCATCGTTGACGACGATGGAAGCGTATACATATATTACGCTTCGTCAGACACAAGAATGCATGTTGCAAAAACTGATATTGAAAGGCTTTGCGACTATGTATTCAACACTCCGGAGGACGCACTTCGCTCCGCCGACTGCGTAAAACAGCGCTGTGAGCTGATAAAAAGCAATCTTGAATTTATGAAAAAATAATCAAAAAAGGCGGGAGCCGGCTTTTCAAAATAAGCCGGCCTCTTTTTTATAATTCTATTCAATGGGCAAAAGCAAGACGTTTAAATTGAACTGCCCCAAATTGTGCAGACAGTACAAAAAAGCACCAAAATGGTAGAATATTAAATTTAAGCAACAAACTGATTTCGTTTTTCAAGCGGAGT
>OCHC01000041.1_pt1 | contig 167187 bp, 120 predicted proteins | sample 1538641 | NCBI WGS metagenome assembly OCHC01 (sample SAMN04571714, study PRJEB22368) | human gut metagenome | biome: human gut; material: stool | host: Homo sapiens | place: Luxembourg | collected 2012-08-17
CTACGCCTCCTCGGCCATGAGGCCGACCGCCCATACCCAGCAGGCGAGCTCGCGCGCCGTGGCCACGTTCGCCTTGTTGCCGTGGACCCCGCGCGCGAGCAGCGCCTCCCGCCTCTCGACCAGCCTCCGCACGCCCTTGGCGGCATGCCTCCGGGCGCCCCGGTCCGGGGCCTGGCCCTTGGCGAGGTCCTTCGGCCGCCCCGAGCACGTCAGGTAGTGCCACGCGGCCTCGACCAGCGTCTTCCTCAGGTGCTTGTTGCCAGCCTTGGTGATCGCGCCCCTGCGGTCGCTCTCCCCGCTGGAGTGCTCGGAGGGCGTCAGGCCGACCCACGCCGCGAACGAGCGGGCGTTCCCGAACCTCGAGAACTCGCCGGCCTCGAACACGAGGTCGGCGGCGGACGCGGTGTCCACGCCCTTGAGGCAGCGGAGGGAGTCGACCCTCTTCCTCCACCTGGGCTTGCGGGCCTCGGCCTCGACGAGCCCCTCGAGCCTCGCCTTCTCCTCCGCCGCCCGCCTGACCGCGTCGACGTAGTAGGCGAGCACGTCGTTGTCGGCCCTCTCCGCGAACCTTATCGACTCGATCCAGGACCAGTGCGCCCGGGTCCAGTTGCCCTTCCTGCGGCCGGTGGGCGTCCTCTCGTCGAAGACGAGCCCGTGCCTGAGCAGGAACTTGGAGAGCCGCTGCTTCGAGCGCGAGAGGTCGTCCCTCGCGTCCTCGAGCGCCCTGGTCAGGTCGCGGGCGGCCTCGCACTCGTCGTCGGGGACCCACACCTCGACGACGTTGCCGACCGACAGCATGCGGGCGAGGAACTCGGCGTCGTTGCGGTCGTTCTTCCTGTGCCTGTCCGCGCTGGGCTTGATCATCTTCGAGACGGCGCCGACCACGCAGTCGACCCCCAGGCCGGAAAGCCTCTTCTGCAGGTCGAAGCCCGTGACCCCGGACTCGTACACGCACCTGGCCCTGGGGTCCACGGAACGGACCCACTCCGCGACGGCGCCGGCGTCGTAGCCGAAGGTCGCGGCACGTACCTCCCCGGTCATGACGTCGAGGGAGACGGCCTTTATCGAGCGGGCGTGGACGTCGAGGCCGACGAAGGTGGTAGTATCGAGCATGGGAGCCCCTTCCATGAATGCGGCGTGGCCGCCACGGTTGGATTAGACACTCACCATTGTCGGCCTAATCCGCGGTCTTTCATGCAGCAGGGGCTCTCAATGTTTTTTTATGTCCTGCTCATATCGTCTCTGCCGGCAGTTTGGGACACTCCTTGGCATCCGCCGCACGGTCGTTTCAACATACAGATTTTCGATTCCGTATGTATATATGCGCGCTAATGGGTTATAAAATCTAAGTCTGAACATAGCAGGTCTGCGATTCGGCTCGGGCGACCGGGCCGTTTTTGCGGACAGGGGTAGCGCGAAAGGACTGCACATGCGTCAATTTAAGACCGAGAGCAAAAAACTGCTCGACCTCATGATCAACTCCATCTACACCAATAAGGAAATCTTCCTGCGCGAGCTTATCTCTAACGCGAGCGACGCCGTCGACAAGCTCAACTTTAAGAGTCTGCAGGACCCGAGCGTCAAGATCGACCAGGGCGACCTGGCCATTCGCGTCTCCTTTGATAAAGACGCCCGCACCATTACCATCTCGGATAACGGCATTGGCATGACCGCCGAGGAGCTCGAGCGCAACCTGGGCACTATCGCTCATTCCGGCTCCGAGGAGTTTAAGACCGAGAACGCCGAGCAGCAGGGTTCGGATGTCGACATCATCGGCCAGTTTGGCGTGGGCTTCTACTCGGCTTTTATGGTCGCCAGCCATGTGAAGGTCGTCAGCCGCGCCTACGGCGAGGATGTCGCCCATGTGTGGGAATCCGACGGTCTTGAGGGCTACACCATCGAGGACGGCGAGCGCGCCGAGCACGGTACCGATGTCATCCTGACGCTGCGCGAAAACGAGAAGCTCGACGCCGACGGCGAGGCCGAGACCTACGATCGCTTCCTGACCGAGTGGGGTCTCAAGAGCCTGATTCAGCAGTACAGCAACTATGTGCGCTACCCGATTCAGATGATGGTGTCCAAGAGCCGCCAGAAACCCAAGCCCGAGGACGCCGGCGACGATTACAAGCCCGAGTACGAGGACTACCAGGAGCTTGAGACCGTCAACTCCATGACGCCGATCTGGAAAAAGCGCAGCTCCGATGTCGAGCAGAAGGACTACGACGAGTTCTACAAGTCCACGTTCCACGACTTTGACGATCCTGCGCGCACCATCAGCTTCCATGCCGAGGGCACGCTCGAGTATGACGCCCTGCTGTTTGTGCCGGGCCGCGCGCCGTTCGATCTGTACAGCAAGGATTACGAGAAGGGTCTGGCGCTCTACAGCTCCAATGTCCTGATCATGGAGAAGTGCGACGACCTGCTGCCCGACTACTACAACTTTGTCCGCGGCGTCGTGGATTCCGCCGACGTGTCGCTCAACATCTCGCGTGAGACGCTGCAGCAGAACCGTCAGCTCAAGGCCATCGCCAAGCGCGTGGAGAAGAAGATTACTGCCGATCTTGAGGATATGCGTGACAACGACCGCGAGGCCTACGAGAAGTTCTTTGAGAACTTTGGCCGCGGCCTTAAGTACGGCATCTACTCGAGCTATGGCATGAAGGCCGATGAGCTCGCCGACCTGTTGCTGTTCTGGTCTGCCAAGGAACAGAAGATGATTACCCTGGCCGAGTATGCCAAGGGCATGCCCGAGGATCAGAAGGCCATCTACTACGCCGCCGGCGATTCGCGCGAGCGCTTGGCCAAGATGCCCGTGGTAAAGGGCGTGCTCGACCGCGGCTATGACGTGCTGCTGCTGACGCAGGATGTGGATGAGTTCACGTTCCAAGCTATGCGTGAGTACGTTGCCGCCGATATGCCCAAGATCTACGAGGACGATGCTGCCCGCGAGGCTGCCGAGAAGGCTGTGGCCGACGGTGCCGAGCCCGAGGTCGAGGATCGTCATCTAGAGCTCAAGAACGTTGCGACTGGCGATCTTGATCTGGCGACCGAGGACGAGAAGAAGGAGGCCGAGGACGCCACCAAGGAGAACGAGGACCTCTTTAGCGCTATGAAGGAGGCGCTCGGTGACAAGGTCGAGAAAGTTGCCGTTTCCGCGCGCCTGACCGATGCCCCCGCTTGCATCACCACCGAGGGCCCGCTTTCGCTCGAGATGGAGAAGGTACTCCAGAAGGGACCCGAGGGCGCGCCCGACGGCATGCCCAAGAGCCAGCGCGTGCTCGAGCTCAACGCCAAGCACCCGGTCTTTGACAAGCTCGTCGCTGCTCAGAAGGCAGGCGACGCCGACAAGATCAAGCAGTACTCCGGTCTGCTCTATGACCAGGCTCTGCTGGTCGAGGGCATCCTCCCCGAGGACCCCGTTGCCTTCGCGGCGGCTGTTTGCAACTTGATGTAGTTCGGGGATACGGCACCGTAACTAGATTAGAACGAGAGTGGATAATCTCCCGCTTTTGGCTCGAATGCGGGCTTGAAGTGGGAGATTTTCCACTCTCGTTTCCTTTTGTACGGAGTAGTCGTTGGGGACGTTCTTAAATGACTATTTGAATTGCTAATTTGTGCGGGTTGTGGTTTTGTGACCTGCTGAAATTTAGGATACTGTACATCTGTACGTTAACTCATCTTCGTAGTATATTGCTACCCGCAAAACTCAGTACCATTGTGCCGCGAGGCACTAAAGCGCCTACGTACAATGGTTGTCGATAGTACGATTCGATTTAACGACAGGATGGATGGTCCAAGCGTGAGTCTCGGCAGCAAACTATCCAATGCAAAGGTGTCCTTTGCGATCTTTAAGCGCGACATTAAGCGACTGCTTGTGAACCCCGTCGCCTTGGTGGTTACCCTTGGCGTGTGCGTTATTCCCTCGCTGTATGCCTGGTACAACATCGTGGCCAACTGGGATCCGTACGGAAATACCCAGGGTATCAAGATTGCCATCGCCAACAACGATCGGGGCACCCAAAACGACTTGGTGGGCGAGCTCAACGCGGGCGATCAGGTTGTCGATCAGCTCAAGGAGAACGATCAGCTGGGCTGGACCTTCGTCGATTCGGCGTCCGATGCCAAGGAGGGCGTCGAGAGCGGTGAGTACTATGCGGCCATCGTAATCCCCAAGAACTTCTCGGATAACCTGGTTTCGATGCTCGACGGCAACTACCATCAGCCCAAGCTTACGTACTACGTCAATGAGAAGAAGAGCGCCATTGCACCCAAGGTTACCGACACCGGTGCAAGTACCATCGAGAAGCAGATCAACTCGGAATTTGTCTCCACGGTGGGCGAGACCGTTGCCAGTATTGCCAAGGATGCCGGAGTCGATTTAAAGGACAAGGCAACCCAGACTCAGGATTCGTTGGCAAGTTCTGTCTCCGAGGCATCCGATACCTTGGGCGAGGTGCGCGATTCGATTGGCGATATGAATGCCGCCATCGATAAGACGAGTGGCGCCATCGCCTCGGCCGATGCGACACTTGCCGGCCTGCAGGGTCAGGCGCCGTCACTGACGCAGGCGATCTCTCAGGGTAACGACCTGCTGGGCGAAGCTCGCACCACGGCGGGTAACTCTATCGCCTCGCTCTCCAAGGCGCTCTCGGAAGGCAGCCTTGCGCTTACCAAGACGTCGGCCTCCGCGAACGCTGCCATCGGCAAGCTGACGGGCACGGTCACATCTACGACCACCCGTATCGACAACTCGCTCGAGTCTCTCCAAGCGACAATCGACCACAATAAGGCCGTTATCGGGCACTTAGAGATTCTCGCCAATGACACGTCGACAGGTTCCGAGGAAATTGACGCGCGCATTGTATCGACCATCGATTTGCTTCGAGAGCAGAATGAAAAGCTTCAGAGCATCAAGGACGGTCTGTCTGCGCAGTCGAGCGCCATGGCGAATGACGCCGCGGCTGTCTCGGGTGCCAGCGAAGCTATCAATAACGCAATTCAGACCGGTGCGACCAACCTTGGCCAGGCCCAGACGGACCTGGGTCAAAACGCGCTGCCGAAGGCCTCGAGCGCGCTTGATTCCTTTGCCGCCGTCTCGGGTGATTTGACGGGTATCGTATCTGGCCTCACGCCCACGATTGCAAGCGCGCGCGGTACGCTTTCGCAGCTTAACGCTACGCTCGGCCAGGCCAAGACCACGCTGTCCCAGACCGATTCCTCGCTTGCCAAGGTCCAGGACAAGCTTGCGACCGCAGCCAATGACATCGCGGCGCTGCAGACCTCTGAGTCTATGGGCGAGCTCGCCGACCTTATGGGCGTCGATGTCAATGACGTGGCAGATTTCATGGCCTCTCCGGTCGAGCTGACGTCCAAGTCGATCTATCCGGTCAAGAGCTTTGGCTCGGGCATCGCTCCCTTCTACACCAATCTGGCGCTTTGGGTGGGCGGCTATGTGCTCATCGCCATCTACAAGCTCGAGGTCGACCGTGAAGGTGTTGGCAGCTTTACGGCGCGCCAAGGCTACTTTGGCCGCTGGTTGCTCATGGTGATCCTGGGCGCGTTGCAGGCCATCATCGTTACGGTGGGTGATCTGGTCATTGGCGTACAGTGCGTCAACCCGCTGCTGTTCGTGCTGGGCGGCATCGCCATCTCGTTTACGTACGTCAACATCATTTACGCGCTGTCCACTACGTTTAAGCACATCGGCAAGGCAATCGGCGTCATTCTGGTTATCGTGCAGATCCCGGGTTCGTCGGGCATGTACCCCATCGAGATGATGCCTGGCTTCTTCCAGTGGCTGCACCCGCTGCTGCCCTTTACCTACGGCATCAATCTGCTGCGCGAGACGGTCGGCGGCATGTACTCGTTTAACTACCTGTTTAACCTGTGCATTCTGGGCGTGTTCTTGATCGTGGCGCTCTTTATCGGCCTGCAGCTGCGTCCGCTGCTGCTCAACCTTAACCTGCTCTTTGATAAACAGCTCTCCACGACCGGTATGATGATTTGCGAGTCCAACGACCTGCCGCGCCAGCGCTACTCGCTGCGCACGGCCATGCGCGTCATGCTCGATTCCGATTCGTACCGTCGCGAACTGCTCGATCATGCGGTCGCCTTTGAACATCGCTACCCGTACTACATCAAGGGCGGTTTTGCCGCCGTGGTGGGCGTTCAGGTCCTGCTCTTTGTCCTGTCGACGGTTCTCGATATCGACAATAACGGCAAGATCATCCTGCTTGTCATTTGGATCATCTCGGTTATTGCCATCTGCGGCTGGCTGATCAATATCGAATATATCCGAGCGAGCCTCAATACCCAGATGCGCATCTCGGCGCTTTCGGATGAGGACCTGCGTCGCGAGATGCGCGAACACACGGCCGCCATTCCTGCCGCCCGCCACATGTTTGGCCTCAACGCCAGCGAGCGTGGTGCCAAGGGCGGCGATCAGTCCACGGGCCGCTTGCCGTATATCGGCTCGCACCATAAATCTCAGGGCAGCGACAGCACAGCCACAAATGATGGAGATACCACCGCGCTTGGCAAGCACTCCAAAGGAGGTGAGGCATAAATGAAGAACATCCTGCATCTGTTTAAGCGCGATGTCCAAAACGTGTCTCGCTCCGTGATCGGCTTGGTTGTCGTGATGGGCCTCATTATCGTACCGTGTCTGTACGCGTGGTTTAACATCGCCGGCAGCTGGGATCCGTACGGCAACACCGGCAATCTTAAGATCGCCGTGGTCAACACCGATGAGGGTTACGAGAGCGATTTGATCCCCGTCGAGGTTAACGTGGGCGAAAACGTGACCGCCACCCTACGCGGCAACGAGAGCTTCGATTGGGTTGTGCTCAACAATCGCGAAAAGGCTATCGAGGGCGTTAAGTCGGGCGCTTACTATGCGGCCGTCGTAATCCCCAAGAGCTTTAGCTCCGACATGATGACGCTTTTCTCGACCGACGTGAAACACGCCGATATCGAGTTTTACGAGAACCAGAAGGCCAACGCCATTGCGCAGATCGTGACCGAGAAGGGTTCGAGTGCCGTTCAGAGCCAGGTTAACGAAACTTTTACCGAGACCATTACGAGCATCGGTCTTAAGACGGTGTCCAGCCTGCTCGATTACATGAGCACCGACCAGGTCAGCAACTTTATCGCCAACCTGTCCTCGACGCTTGGCGATTCGATTGAGGACCTGCGAGACGTTCAGGCAAATGCTTCGTCGCTGGCGGGCATTTTGAGCTCCACGTCCGATTCGCTGACGTCGGCGAGCGGCATGCTCAAGCAGACGGGCACGGTCGATGAGTCAACGAAGCAGCTGATGGAGCATGTCAAGAGCGGTATTAGCGATTCCAAGGAAGCGCTGAAGGACGCCAACGACGCCATCAATGCCGCGATTGACGGAAGCACGGGCTCGTTTGACAACGTGTCCGCCGAGCTTGCGAAGGCATTTGATGCCGCGAATCAACATGTCGACCTTACAGTGTCCCAGCTCAACGATGCCGCGGCGGCGCTCAACACGCGTGCCGACGATATCGACGCCACGGCCGACCAGCTCCGCAGCTTTGCCGATCAGGTGACTGACGAAAAACTCCAGGACAGCCTCAAGTCAGTGGCAACATCGCTGAGCAGGATTGCTGTGGAGTATCGCAACAACGCCAAGGATCTGGCGGCCACCGCGAAGTCTCTCTCCGATAGCATGGCCGAGGTCAACAACTCGCGTGCCGAGGTCGATCAGGCCATCGCCGATGCCAAGGCCGGCATCGCGGGCGCCAAATCCGATTACGATTCCACGTTCTCGGTTAAGGCCAAGGAGCTCAAGAAGACGGTTTCGGGCATTCTGGACTCGCTTGATGGCATCTCGGGCGACCTGGATAGCGCCGTAGGCGGCCTGACCGACGCGTCCGGTTCGCTGGCAAAGGGCCTCTCCAAGGCTGCAAAGCTGGTCAACAAGGCTTCTGATCAGCTGGGCGAGGCGTCGGACAAGATCAGCGCGTTTAAGGACGAGCTCGACGGCGCCTTGATGTCGGATGACCTCGCTACGATCAAGACGATGATCGGCAATGATCCCGAGGGTCTGGCCGTGTCGCTTTCCGGCCCCGTCGCGCTCGATCGCAAGCCGGTCTATCCGATCCGCAACTACGGTTCGGCCATGGCACCGTTCTACACGATTCTGTCGCTCTGGGTGGGCTCGATTGTGCTGGCGGCCATGATGAAGGTCTCGGTTGACGATGAGCTTATCAACGAGCTCATCCCCGTGCGCCTGCACGAGATCTACCTGGGCCGCTACCTGTTCTTTGGCGGTCTGGCCCTGCTGCAGGCAACGCTCGTGTGTGCGGGCGACATCCTGTTCTTTGGCATCCAGTGCGACGACCCGCTGCAGTTTGTGCTGGCGGGCTGGGTCGCGAGTCTCGTGTTCTCCAATATCGTCTACACGCTTACGGTTTCGTTTGGCGATATCGGCAAGGCGCTCGCCGTCGTGCTGCTGGTCATGCAGGTCGGCGGTTCGGGCGGCACGTTCCCCATCGAGATGACCGGCCCCGTGTTCCAGGCGATCTATCCGTTCCTGCCGTTCACCCACGGCATCAACGCCATGCATGCCGCCATGGCCGGTGCGTACCACATGGAGTACTGGATTGAGCTAGGCATTCTGGCGAGCTATCTGATTCCGTCGCTGGCACTGGGCGTCGTCTTCCGCCGCCCGGTCATCAAAGCCAACGACTGGATCATCGAAAAACTGGAGTCAACCAAATTGATTTAGTTCAGCAACGAAAACGCCGTCGGAACATCGAGATCTTCCAACCCGATGCTTTAGCGTAGTGAATTGCACGGGCTGCTTGGTTGTTGCTACAGTAGCGGGGCGTGCCGGGGGTCCGGTGCGCCCTGCTTTTATTTGACCATGAGGCGGCACGCAGCCATGCGCGTGCGGACACCACGCCCAGATTGAGCGCGAGGATGCCCTATGGCCCAGCATGCCACTGACAATATCGAAATGATGCCCGATAGCCCTGTTGCTCGCGAGGACCTGGGCGCGGGCGGCACCTCCCGCGGCGCCGGCGCTCGCTCGCCGCTGTTCTGGAAAGTCCTGCTGCTTTCGGTGGCAGTCGTCTGGGGCTACTCCTTTACGACCATGAAGGACGCGCTCGACACCATTCCGGTGTTCGAACTGCTCTACGTGCGCTTTCTGCCTGCGGCGTTGGTCATGTTTTTCATCTTCCACAAGCGCATCATCGCGCACCTCAACGCCCGCAACCTTATCGTCGGACTTGGCATGGGCGCACTTATGTGGGCCGCCTACGCCCTGCAGACAGTCGGTCTGGCGCACACCACGGCGGGCAAGAATGCTTTTTTGACGGGCACGTATTGCATCGTTGTGCCGTTCGCGAGCTATTTTCTGAGCGGCGAAAAACTCACCCGCTATAACCTGGGCGCGGCGCTGCTGTGCTTGGCGGGCATTGGCTTGGTGGCGCTCGATAGCGTTGAATTCAACATCGGTGATGTCATTACGCTGGCGGGTGCGGTCTTTTTCGCCATCCAGATGGCGGTGACTGCCAAGTACGGTCGCAAAATGGACATCAACGTCATCACGTTTTGGATGTTTGTGGGCAACGGCGTGCTGAGCCTGGCAACGTCGCTGCTATTCGAGACCCAAGCGCCTCTGTCCGTGTGGACGCCGAGCTTTATCAGCGCGATGGCGTTTCTCTCGGTTGGTTGCACATGCGCGGCTCTGCTCATCCAAAACGTCGGCCTGGCGCATGTCTCGGCCTCGACGGGCTCACTGCTCCTTTCGATGGAGTCGCCTTCGGGCGTGCTGTTCTCGGTGCTGCTGATGGGGGAGGCGCTCACCTCGCGCCTGCTCGCCGGCTTCGCGCTCATCTTTCTTTCGATTATCTTGAGCGAGACGCATTTCGATTTCTTGCGCCGAAAATCACACCCGCAATTGTAAACAACTTGTTGCGCCGCCCTCCCAGGGCGGCATTTTTATGTCATGCCCTTACAGTTGTACCTTGCACTTTACGCTATCAAAGTGCGTGCTGCAAAAACGTTACTGGAGGGCTTCTATGGCATCAGCTCTGTCCGATTTTCAACCGCAACCAGCGCCTCAGGCTACCACAGCGGCGCAGACCGCTATCGGTGACGGTCTTGTCGCAGAAGCTCGGGCTTTTGCAGACGAGCTCGCTGCGTGGCGACACGATCTACACCAGATGCCTGAGCTCGGTAACAATCTTCCGCAGACGTCTGCCTATATCCAGGCACGTCTGGACGAGATGGACATCCCCCATACCACGCTCGTCGACGGTTCCTGCGTCGTTGGCCTGATCGGTTCCGGTGCGGCCGCGGCCGCTCAGGGCAATGGCACGTGCAAGGACGAGCAGGCCGGAACGGTCGTCATGCTTCGTGGCGACATGGATGCCCTGCCCGTTGCCGAAGAGTCGGGCGAGCCTTTCGCCTCTACCAACGGCTGCATGCACGCTTGTGGCCACGATATGCATGCGACGGCCCTGCTTGGTGCGGCGCGCCTGCTCAAGGCCCGCGAGGCCGAGCTTGTGGAGGCCAACGCTACCGTCAAGTTGCTGTTCCAGCCGGGCGAGGAGACCTTTGAGGGAGCACGCGCTGCCATCGCCGACGGCTTGCTCGAGAACCCGCGCCCTCAGGCGGCCTTTGCCATGCATGTCAACAGCCAGTCGCCGCTTGGCCTGGTGCTCTACGGCAGCCCGGCGCTCTCGGGCGTGTACGGTTTCCGCATCACGCTCCAGGGCAAGGGCGGCCACGGTTCCAGCCCCGAGATCTGCATCGACCCCATCACGGCCGGCGTCCACGTGCACCTGGCGCTCCAGGAGCTTATCTCCCGCGAGGTGCCGGCGGCCAAGGAAGTCGCACTTACCGTTGGTAAGTTCGCCGGCGGCTTGGCGGCCAACGTCATCCCCGACACCTGCGTGCTCGAGGGAACGCTGCGCGGCTTTGATGTTGAGCTCATGGCTCACCTAAAGACCCGCATCGCGGAGGTCGTTAACGGCGTTGCTACGACCTATCGTACGCCGGCGACCATCGAGACGCTTTCGGATGTTCCGCCGCTTGTACTCGACAGCGATATGACTCAGGCGTCGCTTGGCTACGTGGGCGCAGTGCTGCCCAAGACGGCTTTCTTGCCGCTTTTCCATGCCATGGCGAGCGAGGACTTCGCGCTGATCTCGAGCGAGATCCCGAGTGCGTACTTTACCGTGGGCGCAGCTGTGACCGATACGGACGAGCACTTTGCCCAACACCATCCCAAGGCACGCTTTAGCGATGCCGAGCTGCCGCTCGGCGCCGCGGCCTATACCGCCGTCGCTTTGGGCTATATCGCCGACCACCGGTAGCACCCAATCTTGCTATTCGTTTGTTTAAAAGGAACAGTATGTCCCAGCAGCATAAATTCTTCCCCGGCTGGCTCGTGGTGGCCTCCGGCTTCGTGATCATGGCCACGTGTTACACGATTTTCGTCAACTGCATGAGCCTGTTCCAGCCGCTGATCGTCAGCAACCTGGGTATTTCCCTTGCGCAGTACAACGTCTCCAATGCCATCTCCACCGTGGTGAGTGTCGTGGGTTCGCTCGTTATCGGTCATGTTGCCGATAAGGTGAGTGGCCGCGTATTGGGCTCGCTCACCGTTATCGCTACCTCGGCAGTGCTTGCTGGCATGAGCTTTGTGGGTGAGCTGTGGCAGGTCTACGTGCTCTTTGCCGTTTCGGGCTGCTTCGCTGTGGCCTCGACCCGTCTGCTCATTAGCCTGGTGACCGCCAACTGGTTTACCGCCAAGCGAGGCCTTGCCATTTCCATCGCACTTTCGGGTTCGGGCTTTGGCGGAGCCATTCTCTCGCCGATCGTGAGCTCGCTTATCGTGAGTGTGGGCTGGCGCTCTGCGTTCCTGGTACTCGCTGCCGTCTGCATTGTGGCGGCACTGCCCATCACGGCCTATTCCTTCCGCACCAAGCCTTCCGAGATCGGCCTCAAGCCGCTCGGCGAGAACCCGGGCGATCCGTCTGTCTCGACGGTTGGCGACAAGGACGAGCATATGGCGCCCGAGGTTAGCGTCGGCTGGTCTCGTATCAAGAAGAGCCCGGCGTTTTGGCTGCTTGTCGTCGCCTTCCTCTTTATGGGTCTCGTTAACGGCGCCATCTTGCCCAACCAGGTCACCAACATGACGAGCGTTACCGTCAACGGCGCCAAGATCGTCACGGGCGGTCATGATCCCATGTGGGCGGGCACGGTGCTTTCGGCCTATATGGTCACCGTCGTTATTGCCAAGATTTCGCTCGGTGCGATCTATGATCGCTTTGGCCTGCGCTTTGGCAATATCCTTGGCTCCGTTGCGTGCATTATCGCCTGCGTGGCGCTGCGCTTCCCGACGACGGACCTCGGTCCTATTGTCGCCGCTGTGAGCTTTGGTATCGGAACGTGTATGGGCACCATCACGCCTACCATCGCCGCGTCCAAGCAGTTTGGCATGGCCGACCTCGGCAAGGTCACGGGCACCATCACCTCGCTCGAGATGGTCGGCGGCACCGTAGGCGCCATCGTCTCGGGCGTGCTGTTCGATGCCACGGGCTCCTTTGCGAGCGCCTGGATTGTGTGCCTGGCGTGCTCCGTGGTCATGCTCGTGTTCCTGCTGGCATCCGAGCCCATCGCCGCCAAGCTGCGCGCGAGCGTGGCGGGGGAGTAGACGCTCGTCGCTCTTTTTTGTTCGTCCCGTTCTGTCTGTGGCTGCCCTGGAAGCCGAATGGATGCTCGTACCATCATTCGGTTTCCAGGGCGGCCACGGGCCTACGAAATGATCCGTTTTCCTCCGTTCCCAACAGATCACGTGATCCGAAGGGGACGGAGGAAAACGGATCACAAACAGCGGCGGCGCATCTGGCCGAACGAGTCCCCATACCCTCGTTCGGTCAGACGCGCCGCCGCTGTTTGTGTTTGTGCCGTATAATGTCCACTACCTATGACGCGATACAAAAGAAAGGTGTTTGCCCATGCAGGCACAGAAGGCGGAGGGAACCCGCGACCTTATCGGCGCCGAGATGCGCGCTTGGCAAAAGATGCAGCAGATTGCGGCTGGCGTATTCGAGCCGTTTGGCTTTAAGCCCATCGAAACGCCCGCGATCGAGCAGGTGGACGTCTTTGTCCACGGCATCGGCCAGTCGACCGACGTCGTGCGCAAGGAGATGTTCCGCGTGTTTAGCGGCGCCAACCTGGAGCGCGTCTTTACCGAGGGTACCGATACCAAGCTCAAGCCCAAGCAGCGCCTGGCGCTTCGTCCCGAGGGCACGGCCGGTGTGGTGCGCGCCGTCGTGGAGAACAACCTGGTGCCTCAGGGCTCCACGCCGTTTAAGGCCTACTATGCCGAGGCCATGTTCCGCGGCGAGCGTCCCCAGAAGGGTCGTCTGCGTCAGTTCCACCAGGTGGGTATCGAGTGGCTCGGCGCTCCCGATCCGGCGGCAGACGCCGAGTGCATCATCATGCTCATGGAGTTCTACAAGCGCCTTGGTTTCGATCTTTCCAAGCTTCGTCTGCTCATCAACTCGATGGGCGATGCCCAGTGCCGTCCGGCCTATCGCGAGCAGGTTAAGCAGTTCATTCTCGATCACGCCGACGAGATGTGCGATGAGTGCCGCGAGCGCGCCGAGCTTAACCCGTTGCGCGCCTTCGACTGCAAGAACGACCACTGCCGCGAGATCATGGCCGAGGCTCCGCTGATGGGTGACAACCTGTGCGACGAGTGCCGCGAGCACTACGAGCAGGTCAAGCGCTATCTGGATGCCGCCGGTATCGAGTATGTCGAGGATCCCACCTTGGTGCGCGGCCTGGACTACTACACCCGTACTGTCTTTGAGGTCGAGGCCCCTGGCGCCGGCGTCGGCTCCATCGGTGGCGGCGGCCGCTATGACGGCCTGGTCGAGCTCGAGGGTGGCAAGCCCACGGCGGGTGTCGGCTTTGCCGTTGGTTTTGAGCGCGCCCTGCTGGCCCTGCAGGCCTTTGGCAACGATTTGGGTGCCGATGAGGCCCCGTGCGTCTATGTCGCCAACGCCGGCAAGGAGCTGCGCCAGAACGTCTTTGCCATCACGCAGGAGCTTCGCGCCGCAGGTATCGTGACCGAGGCCGACTATCAGGGCCGTTCGCTCAAGGCCCAGTTTAAGCAGGCCGACAAGGTGGGCGCTAAGCTCATTTTGGTCCTGGGCGGCGACGAGCTTGCCGCTGGCAAGGTCAAGGTGCGCGACATGGAGAGCCATGACGAGGTACTGGTCGATCTGGCCAACGTGGTCGAGGCGGTTCGCGAGCGCCTGTAGCGCATCTTTTTGAGCTGCGGGCCTGCTAACGTGCCCTGCTCATGGAGAGCGATTGTTACGGGGGTGTTTCGCTTTTATGCGGAATGCCCCCGTTTACGTATGCCGTCCACCGAGAAATACGACCATTTAGGGCAAAAACCCTTGCAATGCAGAAAATACTTTTGTGTGGTAAAGCGCAATCAGTGTCGAAAGTATTTCTCAAGCGCCTATAATGAATACCGCATGTTACGTGCATAGAAGGAGGAATGGGAGGAAACGTGGCTGAGAACCTAAGCAACCAGTCTGTACCCGAAGCCGCGGCGCGCGTCGCCGCCGTGGTCAACCGCCTCGTTAACCGAATCGGCTCGAATGCCGAGTCCAGGGAGCGTCTCGCCGAGATCGAGATCCCCGAGGAGCTGCGCGACAATCTGGCGCTGTTCCTGCGCCTGGAGCGTCGTGTGCTTAGCGAGTATGATCCTGAGATCGCGGACCTGTTCGACAAGATCCTGTCGGCCGAGATTGTGGCCAATGCCGGTAACCCCGGTACCCGCGCTGCCGACGAGGCCGTCGACGAGCAGGGCGTGCCCACCGCCGACGAGCCCACTGCCGTGGCATTTCGTGAGGTCGTCGATCTGATCGACAGCCTGCCGCTCGATAAGCAGCAGGTCATCGTTCGCGCCTTTACGAGTTTCTTCCACCTGGCAAACCTGTCGGAGGAGAACTACCGTGTGGCGCAGCTGCGCGAGCGCGAGGCCGGTGCGTCGACCGATACCGAGGTCGATCCCGCCAACGAGCTCACCGTCGCCTATCACCAGCTGGTGAATGAACTGGGCGTCGAGGGCGCCAACGAGCTGCTCGGCAAGCTTGAGTTCCATCCCGTCTTTACCGCGCATCCCACTGAGGCCCGTCGTAAGGCCGTCGAGGGCAAGATTCGCCGTATCTCCAACCTGCTGGAGGAGCGTCCGCGTCTGGGCGGCTCCGACCTGGTGGAGAACGAGCGCCATATGCTGCAGGAGATCGACGCCCTGGTGCGTACGAGCCCCATCGCGCTCAAGAAGCCCACGCCGGTCGAGGAAGCCGATACCATCATCGACATCTTCGATAACACGCTGTTCGACGTCATCCCCGTTATCTATCGTCGTTTTGACGACTGGGTGCTGGGCGACAAGGCCGGTACCGTGCCGCCGCTGTGCCCGGCGTTCTTCCATCCCGGCAGCTGGATCGGTTCCGACCGCGACGGTAACCCCAACGTCACCGCCAAGGTGAGCCGTGAGGTCGCCGCCAAGTACTTCACCCACATGGTGCTCAAGCTCGAGGACAAGTGCCGCCGCATCGGCCGCAACCTTACGCTCGAGGCCACCTACAGCAAGCCGTCTGCCGAGCTCATTAACCTGTGGAACCATCAGGTCGAGATGAGCCCTCGTTACACGGCCCGCGCCGAGCTGATCTCCGAGCACGAGCCGCATCGCGCCGTCATGCTCGTCATGGCCGACCGCCTGAACGCCACCGTCCGTCGTATCACCGACACCATGTACCACAGCGCCGATGAGTTCCTGGAGGACCTGCGCGTCGTCCAGCGCTCGCTGGCCGCCTGCGGTGCCGTCCGTGCTGCCTACGGCCCGGTCCAGACCATCATCTGGCAGGTCGAGTCCTTCGGCTTCCATATGGTCGAGATGGAGTTCCGTCAGCACTCCGTGGTGCATGCCCGCGCCCTTAAGGATATCCACGAGAACGGTATCCATGGCGACCTGCAGCCCATGACGCGCGAGGTCATCGATACCTTCCGCGCTATCGGCTCCATCCAAAAGCGCTACGGCAAGAAGATGGCGCACCGCTACATCATCTCGTTTACCAAGAGCGCTCAGCATGTGGCCGACGTCTTTGAGCTGGCGCACCTGTCCTTTGCACACGAGGAGGATGTCCCCGAGCTCGACGTGATCCCGTTGTTCGAGCAGCTCGAGGACCTCGAGGGCTGCGTCGACGTGCTCGACCAGATGCTCACGCTGCCCGTGGTGCAGAAGCGCCTTGCCCAGACCAACCGCCGCATGGAGGTTATGCTGGGCTATTCCGACTCTTCCAAGGACGCCGGTCCTACCACGGCCATGCTCGCGCTGCACTCCGCGCAGGAGCGCATCGCCAAGTGGGCAGAGAAGAACGATATCGACCTGGTGCTCATGCACGGTCGCGGCGGTGCCGTGGGCCGTGGCGGCGGCCCGGCCAACAAGGCCGTGCTGGCGCAGCCCAAGGGTTCGGTCAACTGCTTCTTTAAGCTTACCGAGCAGGGCGAGGTCATCTTTGCCCGTTACGGCAACCGCACGCTGGCTCAGCGCCATGTTGAGTCCGTTGCCGCCGCAACGCTTTTGCAGTCGGCCCCGAGTGTCGAGAAGACCAACACCGAGACCACGCAGAAGTTCTGGGATATGGCCGAGAAGCTCAACACCGCAAGCCACGAGCGCTATCTGGACCTGCTGAACACCGAGGACTTTACACCGTGGTTCTCGACCGTGACGCCGCTGACCGAGGTCGGTCTGCTGCCGATCGGCTCGCGTCCCGCCAAGCGCGGCCTGGGTGCCAAGTCGCTCGATGACCTGCGTACCATTCCGTGGATCTTCAGCTGGAGCCAGGCGCGCATTAACCTGGCCGCTTGGTACGGTCTGGGCACCGCCTGCGAGCAGCTTGGCGATCTTGACCAGCTCAAGGCTGCCTACCAGGAGTGGCCGTTCTTCCGCACCTTTATCGACAACATCGAGATGTCGATCGCCAAGACCGACCAGCGCATCGCCAAGATGTATCTGCACCTGGGCGACCGCCAGGATCTGTCCGAGAAGGTCTTCACCGAGATGCAGCTCACGCGTAAGTGGGTCCTTGCCATCGTCGGTGATGAGTGGCCGCTGCAGCGTCGCCGCGTGCTCGGTTGCGCCGTCCGCGTGCGCAACCCCTACGTCGACGCCCTGTCCATCGCCCAGGTCCGCGCCCTTCGCGAGGTGCGTATGAACCAGGATGAGATGGCCGAGGAGAAGAAGGCCGAATACATGAGCCTGATTCTTTCGACTGTGACCGGCGTCTCGGCAGGATTGCAGAACACGGGGTAATCGATAGCCCTGTAGTCGTCCGGGCCCGCCATTAGTTTACTTTTAGGCACGTCCTCGGACATGCAAGAAGCCCTCGCTGCGCACTTCGTGCGGCGAGGGCTTCTTGCGTCCTGCGGAGTGTGCCTAAAAGTAAACTAATGGCGGGCCCTGCGATGTCCGGTCTTCGGCGGATTACTGGCTGGGGAAAAGATGGCGCGCTTCGCGCGCTTTGATGGGGCTTCGTGCTGCGGAATGCATTCAGAGGGAAACCTATCGGGTCCCTTCGTCCTCGGTCTTCTGGGATTAAAGCTGAGGAGAAGAATGGCGCGCTTCTGGCCTTGTGACTGTAGCGGCCGCGGTCCCGTTTGGGATCGCGGCTGTTCTGTTGTGGGTCAAATATGAACGTTGTGTTAATGAGTCGGTGGACGGTGGAGTTTTTCGGTGAGCGGCGTATCCTTCCAACGGTTTATCTAGTGTGTCAGTTGAAAGGAAGAGGGCGCTCGTCATTGTTTGAATGTGAACTACCGTTTGACCACAAGACGTTGCATCTAGAGCTCGAGGATAAGAACTTCGCTGGTGTGATGGAGGGTCATCAAAACGAGTTTAAGACCACGAAATCGCAGGAAGAGCTGGTAGAGGAGTCGCTTGCCAACCCTTATGGCTCGCCTTCGCTCGAGGAGCTTTGTGCTGGCAAAAAGGATATCGTCATCATTAGCTCCGACCATACGCGTCCCGTTCCCTCGCGTGTGACGATGCCTATTCTGCTGCATCACATCCATTCCGCTGCGCCCGAGGCTCGTGTGCGTATTTTGGTTGCTACGGGTATGCACCGTCCGTCGACGCACGAGGAGCTCGTCAACAAGTATGGCGAGGAGATCGTTGCCAACGAGGAAATCGTTATGCACGTCGCGACTGACGACAGCATGATGAAAAAGATCGGCACCCTGCCTTCTGGTGGCGAGTGCATCATCAACAAGATTGCCGCCGATTGCGATCTGTTGCTTGCCGAGGGCTTTATTGAGCCGCACTTCTTTGCCGGTTTCTCCGGCAGCCGCAAGTCCGTGCTGCCCGGCGTCGCCAGCTACAAGACCATCATGTACAACCATAACGGTCAGTTTGTGAATGATTCCCACTCGCGTGCCGGCAACCTATGCCACAACCATGTGAGCGAGGACATGTTCGCCGCCGCCGAGATGGCTCACCTTGCCTTTGTGCTCAACGTGGTGCTCAACGGCAAGCACGAGGTCATCGGCTCCTTTGCCGGCGACATTCACAAGGCGCACGAGGCTGGGTGCGAGTTCGTGAAGAGCCTTGCCGGCGTTGAGCCTGTCGAGTGCGAGATTGCCATCACCACCAACGGCGGTTACCCGCTCGACCAGAACATCTATCAGGCCGTGAAGGGCATGTGCGCTGCCGAGGCCACGCTTCCCGAGGGCGGTGTGATCATCGACGTCGCCGGTTGTGCCGACGGTCACGGCGGCGAGGGCTTCTATCACAACATCGCCGACAACGACCCGGCGGAGTTTGAGCGCGCCTGCATCGACCGTCCTAAGGACGAGACCCTGCCCGATCAGTGGACGAGCCAGATCTTTGCCCGCATCCTGGCGCATCACCCTGTGATCATGGTTACCGACCTGTGCGATCACCAGATGCTCAAGGATATGCACATGACGCCGGTCAACACTATCGAGGAGGCGCTCAAGCTCGCCTTTGAGATGAAGGGTGCCGATGCCAAGGTGGCCGTCATTCCCGATGGCCTGGGCGTTGTCGTCGCTCAGCACTAGTACGCGGCCTAAACGAATCGTTTATAACCGACAAGAAAGATAAGGTTTTATGCTTACCAAACTCCTCTGCGAATTCGGCGCAACGGCCCTCATGATCATCTTTGGCGTGGGCGTGCACTGCGATACCGTGCTCAAGGGCACCAAGTATCAGGGCTCTGGTCATATGTTTGCCATCACCACTTGGTCTTTTGGCATCTCGGTTGCTCTGTTTATCTTTGGCGGCGCCGTGTGCATGAACCCCGCCATGGTGCTTGCCCAGTGCATCGTCGGCCTGGTGCCGTGGAGCAGCTGCATCCCCTTCATGATTGCCGATATGCTCGGCGGCTTTGCGGGTGCCGTGATCGCGTGGCTTATGTATGCCGATGAGTTCAAGGCTTCCGATGGTGTCGTCGATCCCATTGCCCAGCGCAATATCTTCTCGACCAACCCCACCACCGAGGGTACGAACTATGCCCGCAACTTCTTCTGCGAGGCTATCTGCACTTTTGTGTTCATCAGCGCCATCCTTGCTGCTGCTAACCGTGCTGGCGAGAACGTCCTGATGCTCGCCATCTGCGTCGGTCTGATCGTTTGGGCTGTTGGCATGGGCATGGGCGGTATCACCGGCTTCGCCATGAACCAGGCTCGTGACCTTGGTCCTCGCATGGCCTATCAGGTGCTGCCGATCAAGAACAAGGCTGACAATAACTGGAAGTACGGCCTGCTCGTTCCTGGCATCGCTCCGTTTGTCGGTGCCGCTCTGGCTGCACTGTTTGTGCATGGTTTCTTGGGCATGTTCTAGTCCAAGACTACATAGTTGTCCGCTGGCCGCATGGGGTAACTTCCCAGCGCGTCCTCGGACATGCAAAAAGGCTCGCTGCGCACTTCGTGCGGCGAGCCTTTTTGCGTCCTGCGGAATGCGCTGGGAAGTTACCCCATGCGGCCAGCTGCGGGGTCTTTGCTGCGCTCGAGCAAGCAGCCCAACATATAAATCTGAATTTGGATTTGGATGGGAGGGGCTTGTTGCTGTTGAGGGCGGTGAAGCGCGAGTGACACTTTGGGATGCGTGGCGCCCTGGGTTGGGGCGATGCTTTGGGATGATGTTCTTACTTAGTTGAAGAGGGGTTTTATGGCTGATAAGTAGTCTTTGGCTACGTCGGCTTTGTCTGCTTGGAAGTTGTGCCAGGCCCACCATTGGACGGTGGCTACGAAGCTTGAGGCTATGTGGTGTAGTAAGAAGCTGCGGTCCATGGTGCTGGCGGGGCCTGCGGGGTCGGCGGGGACGGTTTCGGCTGCGCGCGACATGATAGTCTTGCGGAGGCAGTCGGCGAAGACGCGGGAGCCGGCGCCGGCTACGAGGGCTCGAACGCCCTGGCGGCGCTCCCAGAGGTTGTTGAGGATATGCTCGACTTGCACGAGTGGGTCGTCGAGCGGCGTACCATCGTCGTCGAGGGCGTGGGTGCAGATGTCGCTCACGAGCTCGGACAGTAGGTCGTCTTTGCTCTTAAAGAGGCCGTAGAATGTCGCGCGGCCTACGTGGGCGCGAGCGATGATGTCGCCGACAGTGATCTTGCCGTAGTCCTCCTCGCGAAGGAGCTCGGAAAACGCCGTGACAATAGCGGCGCGGCTTTTTTCTTTGCGGGCATCCATGGTTATGCATCCACTTGAACGAGCAGACAACGGAGCGTGCCGGAGCAACCCTCGTAGGGGCGCTTGCCGGCGCCGTAGCCGACGGCTTCGATGCGGTAGCGTGAGGGCAGTTGGTCGGACGTACGCAGCGCGGTGACGATGGCGGCGCCCGTGGGCGTCACGAGCTCGCCGGCGACCGGTGCGGGCGTGAGGGCGATATTGCTCGCCTGGCACAGGTTGACGACAGCGGGGACGGGAATGGGCATAAGGCCGTGGGCGCAGCGAATGGTTCCGTGGCCTTCGGAGAGCGACTCGACCACGATGTCCTCAATACCTAGGTCATCGAGGCAGATGGCGACAGAGCAGACGTCGACGATGGAGTCGACGGCGCCCACCTCGTGGAACATGACGGTTTCGGGCGTTTTGCCGTGGGCCTTGGCCTCGGCGGCGGCAAGTGCGGTAAAGATGGCGAGCGCACGACGCTTGGCGCCATCGCTTAGCTGTGAGCCGTCGATGATGGCGGTGACGTCCGCCAAAGAACGGTGGTGATGGTGGTGGGCATGATGGTGACCCTCGTGGCCATGACCGTGACCCTCGTGGTCATGATCGTGGCAGTGCTCGTGTTCGTGCTCGACATGGTCATGATGGTGGTGCTCATGCTCGTGTGTGTGCTTGGTAGCTGCTTCGTTGCCGTAGAGCCAGGCCATATCGTGATCGTGGTTCTCGAGCTCCTCTGCAAGCTGGACGTCGAAATCGCAGGCGTCGATGCCATGCTTGTTTGCACGCGTGACGGCAATCTCAAAGCCGTCGACCGGCAGCGTGGCGAGCTGTTCGCGCAGGTGCTCCTCGCTGGCGCCCAGGTCGAGCAGGGCCGCGACGGTCATATCGCCGCTGATGCCCGAGGTGCCGTCGATGATAAGCGTGTGCTGATGGTTGGACATGGAATGCTCCTTAACGGGCGCGAGGCGTGCCGGCGCTCAGATGATTGATAAGACTTGCCTGGTAGGCGGCGCCAAAGCCGTTGTCGATATTGACGACCGAAACGCCGCTGGCGCAGGAGTTGAGCATGGCGAGCAGCGCGGCTACGCCACCAAAGCTCGCGCCGTAGCCCACGCTGGTGGGAACGGCGATGACCGGACAGCTCACCAGACCGCCGACAACGCTCGCCAGTGCGCCCTCCATGCCGGCGATGGCGATGACCACCTGTGCCTGAGCAAGTTCCTCGGCATGCGCGAGCAGACGGTGCAGGCCGGCGACACCCACGTCGTAGAGGCGGTCGACCTCGTTGCCATAGAACTCGGCCGTCAACGCGGCTTCTTCGGCGACGGGCAAGTCGCTCGTGCCGGCGCAGGCGACGACGATGCGTCCGTTGCCGGTGGGGGAGGGCTTGCCGCCCACGAGGGCGAGCTGCGCGTCCGGGACATATCCCAGGTCGATGTCGTTGTCGAGGAACTCCGAGGTGCGGGCTGCCTTTTTGGCATCCAGGCACGTGACCAGGATGCGCTCCTGGCCGGCATCGTGCAGCGCTTCGATAATGGCGGCAATCTGCTCGGCGGTTTTACCGGCGCCGTAGACAACCTCGCCGGCTCCCTGGCGTACCCCGCGTGAAAGATCGAGCTGTGCAAAGCCCAAATCGGCGGTTGGCGCCGTCTGGATGCGCGTGAGGGCGACTGCCGGAGTGACTGCTCCGCCGGCAACATCGCTCAGCAATTGCTCAAGATCTTGCTTATCCATCTATGTTCCCTTCGACGGCGCAAAGTCTAGCACTCAAAGGGTATGTTTCCGAACACTAAGACAAAATTGTTCGGAAACTATAGGACAGACTGATTCAATTGTTAGACGGATCGGCTAGTCACGCAGGATGATGTCCATGGCGAGCATCAGGTTGCGCTCGTCGATGGCAAACGGGGCGGCTTCGCGCGTCTTGGGCTTGGCACAAAACGCGATGCCCGTGCCCGCGGCCTGAATCATAGGGATATCGTTTGCCCCGTCGCCGATCGCGACGGTATGGGCCATGTCGACACCGCACTCAACTGCCCAGTCCAGCAGCTGGATGAGCTTGGACTCCTTGGTCACAATGTCTGCCGCCAGCTTGCCCGTGAGCTTGCCGTCTACGACCTCCAAGCGGTTGGCCAGGCAAAAATCGATGCCCGCGGCAGCCACGATCTTGTCGGCGACCTCGTGGAAGCCGCCACTCACGACGCCGACCTTCCAGCCCTTGCTGTGCGCCGAGCGCACAAGCTCCAGCGCGCCGGGGGTAAACGTCACGCGCTCAAAGGTGCGCTCGAACACACTCTCGTCCAAGCCGGCAAGCAGCCCCACGCGCTCCTCGAGCGCCTGCTTAAAGTCCAGTTCGCCGCGCATGGCGCGCTCAGTGATCTTCGCCACTTGCTCGCCTACGCCGGCCTCCTCGCCCAACAGGTCGATGACCTCCTGGTTGATGAGTGTGGAGTCGATATCCATAACGATGAGGCGTGCAGTCATGGTGGGCCTTTCCGAGTGCAGTTGTATTGGGGCACATTGTCGCACGCGGCGCGCCTGGGCGACGGCCAGGCCGCGTCAATTGTTTCGTCTCCGTCAAGTCTTTGGGCAAGAGTTACTTTTTCGCGGTACATCGACGTGGGTGCGATAAGATAGAACGCCATGTCCGGCTGCGCGGTTTACGCAGGCTGGGCAAATCTGTACGACGCCGCCCGGAACGACACGGGGCGGCACAGATCCATAAAGGAGGATCACTGGTATGAGCCAGACCCGTCCCATCGATGAGCATTCCATGCACACCCGTACCTGCGGCGAGCTTCGCTTCGAGAACGTGGGCGAAGAGGTCACCCTCACCGGTTGGGTGAGCCGTCGCCGCGACCACGGCGGCCTTATCTTCTGCGACCTTCGTGACCGCGAGGGCATCACGCAGCTCACTTTCGACCCCGAGCACTCCGACGGCGACGCCTTTAAGATCGCCGAGACTATGCGTCCCGAGTGGCCCATCAAGATCCACGGCGTCGTGCGCTCCCGTGGCGAGGAGACCACCAACGCCAAGCTCGCGACCGGCGAGATCGAGGTCCTGACCGACCACGCCGAGGTGCTCAACACGTCTGTCACCCCGCCTTTCCAGATCGAGGACGGCATCGAGACCAGCGAGGACACCCGTCTGCGCTATCGCTATCTGGACCTCCGCCGTCCCGAGATGATGGCCAACCTCAAGCTGCGCTCCGACTTCACCTTTGCCATTCGCGAGGCGCTGCACAACCGTGAGTTCATGGAGGTCGAGACGCCCTCCCTGTTTAAGTCCACGCCCGAGGGCGCCCGCGACTTCATCGTTCCCAGCCGTATTCAGCCGGGCAACTTCTACGCGCTGCCGCAGTCCCCGCAGCTCCTGAAGCAGCTGCTCATGGTCGGTGGCGTCGAGCGCTACTACCAGGTTGCCAAGTGCTTCCGCGACGAGGACCTGCGTGCCGACCGTCAGCCCGAGTTCACCCAGGTCGATATCGAGATGTCCTTCGTGGACCAGAACGATGTCATGAGCGCACTCGAAGAAGTTCTGTCCGATGCCTTCGGCCGCATGGGTGTCGAGATGCCTACGCCGCTGCGTCGTATGGACTACTGGGATGCCATGGACACCTATGGCTCCGACAAGCCCGATACCCGCTATGGCATGCACCTGGTCGACCTAACCGACATCTTTGCCAACTCCAAGTTCAAGGTCTTTGCGACTGCCGCAAACGAGGAGGGCTCCGTCGTCAAGGCCATCAACGCCAAGGGCGCCGGTGCCTGGGCACGTGCCAAGATCGATAAGCTCGCCGGCGTGGCCTCCACGTTTGGCGCCAAGGGCCTGGCCTGGATCGCTTTCCGCGAGGACGGCTCTATCAACAGCCCCATCGTCAAGTTCTTCTCGGACGAGGAGATGGCGGCTCTGCGCGAGCGCATGGACGTCGAGCCCGGCGACCTTGTGATGTTCGCCGCCGGCCCGCGCCTGCTCTCCGACGAGATCCTGGGCGGCATGCGTTCTCACATGGCCAACGCACTCGAGATCAAGCGCGAGGGCCACGACTTCCTGTGGGTCGTCAACTTCCCGCTGTTCCACTGGGATGAGGACCGCAAGGCCTATGCCGCCGAGCACCAGCCCTTCACCCTGCCGACCGAGACCGACATCGCCAAGATTGAGGCCGACCCGTTGGCAGCCGGTTCTTGCACCTACGACTTTGTCATGGACGGCTTTGAGGCCGGCGGCGGCGGTATGCGTATCCACAACGCCGAGATGCAGATGTCCATGCTCAAGCTCCTGGGCTTTACCGAGGAGCGCGCCGAGTCTCAGTTTGGCTTCCTCATGGAGGCGCTCAAGTTTGGTGCGCCCCCGATGGGCGGTTTCGCTCTGGGTCTGGACCGCGTGTGCATGTTGCTCACCGGCTCCGACTCCATCCGTGACGTCATGGCGTTCCCCAAGACGGCCAGCGGCTCCGACCTCATGTCGGGCGCCCCGAGTGCCGTTTCTGGCGCCCAGCTCAAGGACGTCAGCCTGCGCCTGATGTAGGCAAGCGGCTACATATTGCCCGTTGCGAGGGAAGGACGCGTGCCTTCCCTCGTTTTTTATGCGCCGAGGTTGTGAGGACATGGGGTGACCGGACGTCGAGGAAACTGCGTCCCGGAATTTGCGTCCAGAATGGGATGTACTTTCCGCCAGGGTCGCCCAGCGGAAACTGCGTCCCAGAATCCAGCCAAATAACGGGTCGCACTTTCCGGTTGAGCCTTCTGGCGGAAACTGTGTCCCATCATTGACGCTCGAAATGGGATGCGATTTCCGTCCCGCCCTCAACAAGCATCTAACGCTACAATAACTACCACGTGGCTGGGTTTTGCCGGCCGATGTGCGATGTCGCGGGAGGGGACATGGTCGAATTTACGAAGACGATTAAAGATCCGTTGGGATTGCATGCCCGCCCGGTTGCGCTGCTTTATGACATTATCGCCAAGCATCGTAGTGACGTGTCGGTTTCGATTGGCAATCGTCATGTCGATGGCCGCGACGTTATAGGGCTCATGGCACTCTGCGGCGAATGTGGCGAAGACGTCGTGTTCCGCGTTTCGGGCGTGGATGAGGCCTCCTGCGTCACGTCGATCAGAAACCTCTCGCTCTAAGCGCATCAATGTGACAAGGGGACAGTCCCCTTTGTTGCATAAATTGGTATGACAAGGCACCGCAAAGAGATGGTCTTTGTGGTGCTTCTTTTGTTTCGTATAGGAAACTTTTTCGAAATCTGAATGGGGACCCTTTCCAAAAAGTTAACCACGTGTTAGTTTACTAAAGCGAACATAGATGTGGCTAACTTTTACCATGTCGATGTGAAGGACGAACTGACGTTAGGAGCCACTCATGTCTTGCGGACCGCAGATGCCGGCAATGCCGCTTTCGATGGTAAAAGCGGGCGAAACCGTGCGCGTGTCTCGTGTAAAGGGCAATGAGGACATGAAGCACCATCTCAAGGACCTCGGTTTTGTCGAAGGCAATGAGATTCACGTAGTGAGCTCGAGTGGCGCCAACATCATCGTTACCGTGCTGGGTGCCCGCTTTGGTATCGATTCCAAAGTGGCCATGCACATCATGACCGTCGCCTAGACGACGGTATTTTTGCAAGTACTGAAAGGGGGACAAGTAAATGAAGACGTTGGGTGACGTTAAGGTGGGCGAGAGCTCCACTATCGTCAAGCTTCACGGTGAGGGTGCGCTTCGCCGCCACCTTATGGACCTGGGGCTCATCAAGGGCACTTCGTTCAAGGTCGTGAAGGTTGCACCGCTCGGTGATCCGGTCGAGATCAACGTGCGCGGCTACGAGCTTTCCATCCGCAAGGAGGAGGCGGCTGTCGTCGAGGTCCAGTAAGGGCTCGCGGCGTATATTTCTGCAGATAAAGTTAGGTATTTCTAACTTGATGCTGCAACTTTGAAGCACATTATCCAGCCTGCGCGGAGAAAGCAGCGCAGGCACACAAGGAAGAAGGATTGAATGGCGGATTCTCAGATCCATGTCGCGCTGGCGGGTAACCCCAACTGCGGCAAGACCACGCTTTTCAACCTGATCACCGGCGCCAACGGTTACGTTGGCAACTGGCCCGGCGTCACGGTTGAGAAAAAGGAGGCCAAGCTCCTAAGCGACAAGAACGTTACCATCACGGACCTCCCTGGCATCTACTCGCTTTCCCCCTACAGCCCCGAGGAGCAATGCTCGCGCGATTACCTCATGAGCGGCGAGCCCGATGTTGTCGTCCAGGTTGTCGATGCCACCAACCTCGAGCGTAACCTGTACCTGGCGCTTCAGGTTATCGAGACCGGCCTGCCCGTGGTCGTTGCCCTCAACATGGCCGACCTGGTCGAGAAGAACGGCGATAAGATCGACACGGACAAGCTTTCCAAGAAGCTCGGCTGCCCGGTCATGATGATCTCGGCTCTTAAGAACAAGGGCATCAAGGAGCTGTTCGAGCAGGTTAAGAAGTCTGCTGCTTCCAAGGGCCAGGTGCCGGAGCACAAGTTCGATTCCTCCATCGAGGACGTTCTGACGCACATCGAGAATAACCTTCCGGCGAGCGTTCCCGCTAACAAGCGTCGCTATTACGCTGTCAAGCTGTTCGAGCGCGATGCGGACGCCTGCAAGCTCATCAACCTCACCAAGGAGAAGGCCGCTCGCGTGGAGGAGCTGGTCGCCCAGTGCGAGCAGGACTGCGACGACGATGCCGAGTCCATCATCACCGGTGAGCGCTATGGCGTCATCGCGCACATCATCGATGAGTGCATGACCAAGGCTCCGGCCAAGATGAGCACCTCCGAGAAGATCGACCGCGTGGTTACCAATCGTATCCTGGGCCTGCCGATCTTTGTGGTCATCATGTTCTGCGTGTACTACATCGCCGTTTCTACCTTGGGCGGCACGGTGACCGACTTCACCAACGACCAGCTCTTCGGCACCGACGGCTGGTATGTGCTCGGCCAGGGTCGCGACGCCTACGACGCAGCTGTCGAGGCTGCGGGCGACAATGCCGACTCGGTCGACCCGGCACAGTACGGCCCCTATGTCCCGGGTATCACCACCGTGGTGCACGACGCCCTTGTGGCGGGCGGCACCGAGGACGGTGGCCTGGTCGATTCGCTGGTCTGCGACGGCATCGTCGGCGGCCTGGGCGCCATCTTCGGCTTCGTCCCGCAGATGTTCCTGCTGTTCGTCATGCTGTCCTTCTTGGAGGACTGCGGCTATATGGCCCGCGTCGCCTTCATCATGGACCGCGTGTTCCGCCGCTTTGGCCTGTCCGGTAAGTCCTTCATCCCCATGCTCGTGTCCTCGGGCTGCGGCGTCCCCGGCGTCATGGCTACCAAGACCATCGAGAACGAGAAGGACCGCCGCATGACGGTCATGACCACCACGTTCATTCCCTGTGGCGCTAAGCTGCCGATCATCGCCCTGCTCATGGGTTCCATCATCGGCGATTCTTCTACCACCGCCGCGTGGATCAGCCCGCTCTTCTACTTCCTGGGCGTCTTTGCCGTCATCGCCTCGGGCCTCATGCTCAAGAAGACCAAGCTCTTCGCCGGCCGCCCGACCCCGTTTGTCATGGAGCTCCCCGCTTACCACTTCCCGGCGATCCGCTCCTGGGCGCTGCACGTGTGGGAGCGCTGCTGGGCCTTTATCAAGAAGGCCGGCACGATCATCTTCGCCTCTACCGTCGTGGTGTGGTTCCTCTCCAACTTTGGTAGCTACAACGGCTCCTTTGGCTTCCTGCCTGCGATGGACGGCATCCCCGAGGAGTTCATGGACTACTCCGTGCTCGCCATGCTGGGCAACCTGGTCGCTTGGATCTTCGCCCCGCTCGGCTTTAGCACCTGGCAGGCAACCGCGCTGACTGTCTCTGGCCTCGTCGCCAAGGAGAACGTTGTCGCCACCGCCGGCTCGCTGCTGTCCGTCGCCGACGCGGGCGAGACCGACCCGAGCCTGTGGACCGCGTTTGCCGGCATGTTCCCCACCATGGGCGCCTGCGTTGCCTTCGGCGCGTTCAACCTGCTGTGCGCTCCGTGCTTTGCCGCTATGGGTACCATCCGCAACCAGATGAATTCCGGCAAGTGGACCGCGATTGCCCTCGGCTACGAGTGCGCCTTCGCTTGGGTGATCGGCCTGTTCATCAACCAGTTCTATAACCTGCTTGTCCTTGGGCAGTTTGGCTTCTGGACGGTTGTGGCTATCGTGCTGCTGGTCGCGATGCTCTTCCAGATTTTCCGTCCTATGCCCAAGCACGCTTGGACCGACGAGGACGAGACCAACACTGCTTCCGCTGCAGTTTCCGCCTAAGTCCGAATAAGGATCAACCCCTTTCCACGAGCCCGGGTGTCTCAGTGACACTCGGGCTTTTTGACGCAATGGGGGGACAGATTGCTTTGCTCCAGAAGTAAGATGTGGCGTTTCCGCAGATAAAACCGACCAAAATAAACCTGTCCCTTTTTGGTAGGTGGAGAATGGGGTAAAGTAAGTGATGGTTAACTAAAGGAGGCTTGCTATGGCACCTATCGATATTGTTGTACTGGCTGTTATCGGCGTTGCGTTTGTCGCCGTGTGCGTGCGCATCTACCGCAAGGGCACCTGCGCCGACTGCGCTCAGGGTGGCGTTTGCATGGGGCATTGCTCCAACAAAAAGACGTGCGCCGCACTTAAGGGCGTAGACAAAATCGCCGAAGACTTGGGTCGCGGTATCAAATAAGGTCCGGACATCCAAGCGCTCCGCGGGCATCCGTTCGCGGGGCGCTTTGTGCATTTGAGGGAGAGCACGGCGAGTCGAAGAGTATTTTTGGGGTATCGTTAACTGGACTATTAATTGGCAACTTATCTATAACGGAGTAACCGCATGAGCGCTCGCGTAACCATGAAGGACATAGCCGCCGAGCTTGGCGTTTCCATCAATACCGTGCACAAGGCTCTGACGGGAAAGGCCGGCGTGAGCGAATCCGTGCGCGCCAAGGTGAACGCCAAGGCCGAGGCCATGGGCTATCACCGCAACACAAGTGCCTCAAGCCTGCGCCGCAAGGACATCAATCTGGTGTTTTGCCTGCCCCGCGCATCGCGCGAGGGAGCGTACTTTTTCCGTTACCTGTGGGAAGGCTGCAATCGCTTTGAACAGGAGGTCATCGACCGGGGCATTACGGTTGAGCGCGTTGAATTTGGCGTGGGCGGCTACGCTGATGCACTCGAGCAAATCGACGAGCGTCTGCAGGTGGGCGAGAAGATTGATGGCTTGCTCGCCTATGCGCCGGGCGACGATCGTGCGACTGAGCTTTTGGGGCAGATCGCCGAGGCGGGCGTGACGATTGAGCTTGTCGACGGCGACCGTCCGCATTTGAATCGTTTGGGTGCGAGCTTGGCCGATTATTCGACGGCAGGCAGCCTTATGGCCGAGCAGGCGGCAAACCTGGTCCATGCTTCTGGGATCGACGCCCGCGTGCTCCTTTTGACAGGCGACCCATATACCGATTCGCACTATCTAACCGCCCGCGCCTTCCACAATTACCTGCGCGAACGTGATATTCCATGGCAGGTTGAGGATCTTGCAGGTGCCCATGCGCAAGTCAAACAACTCGAGCATGAGCTTGAGCAGCGCTTGAGTGCGCCGGATGCTCCCGAGCTCATCTGTAGCGTTTTTGCCGTTGGTTCCGAGGTAGTCGCCAACGCGCTTGTTTCGAGCGGCAAGGCCGGCAAGGTCATGGTAATCGGCAACGACCTGTTCCCCGAGAGCGCCTTGGCCTTGCGCCGTGGCATCTTTACCAATATTGTCTATAAAGACCCGGTGAGCTTGGCCTACCGTGGCGCTAAGACTTTGGGCGAGTATTTGCTGTGGGGTAAAACTCCGGCGGAGCCCGTGCAGAAGGGTGCTGTGGAGATGGTGTTTGCCAGCAACGTTGACCGTTACTGCAAGCTTGCGGGTATTTAGCCGTTTGGTCAGGTACCCCCTCTTGCGACGTGCATTTTTTGGAGTATTCAGCAATGGCGTGTCCCGAAAGAGGCTAGAACGACTGTTTTAAGTGCCGCCGATGGCGTTATTCGCCATCGGCGGCACTTATTTATGCCGATTGGGCGCAATATGAGCATCAAATAGGGCTTCGAAGACGGTGCGCGGTGCGCTTCGATATTGAATACTCCCAAAAATGCACGGCGGAACATGACCCACCTGGCCAAAAGCGCTCAAGTTCGGTATTCGGGGACGCCTGGCAATTCGCAATACATACAAGTCACGGCTCCAGTAACCGTTGAACGGGCAAAATCGACCGTTCACCCCATGGTGGTTAGGTGAACGTTCACCTTTAAAGTCGCAATGAACTAATATAGTGAACGTTCACCTAGAGGATAACGAGCGCATCGTGCGCCCGCTCCGCCAACAAAGGGGTTGTTTGATGAAAAACTTCATGGACGATCAGGATTTCCTGCTGAGCACCAAGACCGGCGAGGAGCTGTTCCACAACTTTGCCGAGGGCATGCCTATCGTCGACTACCACTGCCACATTTCTCCCAAGGAGATCTGGGACGACAAGCGTTTTGAGAACATCACCGAGGTTTGGCTGGGCGGTGACCACTACAAGTGGCGCCTGATGCGTGCAAACGGCGTTGACGAGCGCTTCATTACCGGCGATGCCCCTGCTCGTGAGAAGTTCCAGAAGTGGGCCGAGACCCTGGGCCGTTGTGTGGGCAACCCCGTCTTTGAGTGGAGCCACCTGGAGCTTAAGCGTTACTTTGGCTACGAGGGCGTCCTAAACGGCAAGACTGCCCAGGAGGTCTGGGACCTTGCCAACGCCAAGCTCGCTGAGGCTAGCTTTACCTGCCGCAACCTGATCAAGCAGTCCAACGTCCGCATGATCTGCACTACCGACGACCCCGCCGACAGCTTTGGGTGGCACAAGAAGATTGCCGCCGACGACAGCTTTGACGTTCAGGTCGTTCCCGCCATGCGCCCCGATGCCGCTTTGCGCATCGAGCGCGGCCAGGAGTTTGCCGACTACTGCAAGCACCTTTCCGAGGTTGCCGGCGTTGAGGTCAGCGACTTTGAGGGCATGAAGGCTGCCATCTCCAAGCGCTACGATGTCGCCCACGAGCTGGGCTGCCGCGCTTCCGACCACGCGCTCGACTACGTTATGTACGCCCCGGCTACCGCCGAGGAAATTGAGGCTATCTTTGCCAAGGGCCTTGCCGCCGAGCCGCTTACCGAGGACGAGGTCCTCAAGTACAAGACGGCCTTCATGCAGTTTGTCGCCGGCGAGTATGTGCGCCTTGGCTGGGCCATGCAGCTGCACTTTGGTTGCAAGCGCGACAACAACCGTGCCATGTTTGCCAAGCTCGGTCCCGATACCGGCTACGACTGCATCTCCAATTACACGCCGTCCGACCAGCTCGCTGATTTCCTCAACTCCATTCAGGAGACCTGCGGTCTGCCCAAGACCATCCTGTACAGCCTGAACCCCATCGACAACACCATGATCGATACCGTGATGGGCTGCTTCCAGGAGGCTCCGACCGCAGGCAAGATCCAGAACGGTTCCGCCTGGTGGTTCAACGACAACGAGGTCGGTATGCGCGAGCAGCTCACGGCTCTGGCTAACGAGGGCGTGCTGGGCAACTTTGTGGGCATGCTTACCGATTCCCGCTCCTTCCTGTCCTACCCGCGTCACGAGTACTTCCGTCGCGTGCTGTGCGGCGTGATCGGCGAGTGGGTCGAGCAGGGCAAGTATCCGGCCGACATGGAGCTGCTGGGCACCATCGTGCGCGACATCAGCTACAACAACGCGGTCCGCTACTTTGGCTTTGACCTGGATACCGTCGAGGCCTAAACCCGCATCGAATCACACCGAACTCGGGAGCGCCGTTGCCACACGCGGCGCCCCCGTTTTGCCTGCACGCTAACAGCAATCTAAGGAGAGACATCGATGGAGAACATCAGCTACGAGACGCTCGAGAAGATCGGCTACAAGGGCTACCTGCTGCCCAAGGACGCGCCCGAGAAGGTTCTGCAATTTGGCGAGGGCAATTTCCTGCGCGCCTTCGTCGACCGCTTCTTTGACATGGGCAACGAGGCAACCGGCTGGAACGGCAAGGTTGTCATGGTCCAGCCCATCAGCGGCGCCTTTGGCTTTGCCGATGGTATCAACGCCCAGGACGACCTGTACACCGTGTTGGTGCGCGGCAAGGAGAACGGCAACACGGTTGACGAGTCCCGCGTGATCAGCGCCTGCAGCCGCTGCATCAACCCGTACCGCGAGGACGACTACCGCGCCATGATGGAGGTCGCCGTCTCCGACGATTTGGAGATTATCGTCTCCAACACCACCGAGGCCGGTATCGCCTACGACCCGTCCTGCAAGGCCGACGACATGCCGCCCGCGAGCTTCCCCGCCAAGCTTGCCCAGGTGCTCCACACCCGCTGGGCCGCCGGCAAGCCGGGCGTCATCGTGCTCGCCTGCGAGCTCATCGATCACAACGGCGAGGAGCTGCTGCGCATCATGAACCAGTACGTGAGCGACTGGGGCTGGGAGGACGAGTTCTCGCAGTGGATGGCCAACGACTGCACCGTCTGCACCACGCTTGTCGACACTATCGTCCCCGGCCGCATCCGCGACCCCAAGGAGGCCGCTGCCGTGGCCGAGCGCCTGGGCTACGAGGATCCCTTCCTGGCCGTGCGCGAGCCCTTCCAGATGTGGGGCATCCAGGGCGACGAGTCGCTTGCCGAGAAGCTCCCCTTCGTGAAGGCCGGCCTGCCGGGTGTCTTTGTTACCCCCGATGTCACCCCGTACAAGAAGCGCAAGGTTCGCATCCTCAATGGCGCCCACACCGCCTTCGTCCCGGGCTCCTGGGTTGCCGGCTTTGACATCGTGCGCGATTGCATGCACGATGAGACCGTCCGCGGCTTCATGAACACCATGCTCTACGACGAGGTCATCCCGACGCTTGCCGCCGACCTGGACGTCGAGGACTGCAAGGCCTTTGCTGCCGCCGTCGAGAACCGCTTCGACAACCCGTTTATCGACCACGCGCTGCTCTCCATTTGCCTCAACTCCACGGCCAAATGGCGTGCTCGCGACCTGCCCACGCTCAAGGACTATGTTGCCGAGACCGGCAACCTGCCCAAGTGCCTGGCGACGAGCCTCGCTACGCTCATTGCCTTCTATACTCAGGAGCTCGTTGCTCGCGAGGGCGATGGCCTGCACCTGCGCCGCGCCGACGGCACCGAGTACACCGCTCAGGACGATGCCTTCGTGCTCGATTTCTACGCCGCCCACGCCGGTGCAGACGATACCGAGCTGGTGCACGACGTGCTCACCAATGAGCAGATGTGGGGCGAGGACCTTACGCAGATCGCCGGTCTTGAGGAGTTTGTCGCCAGCGCGCTCGCCGTCGTGCGTGCCGAGGGCGCCAAGCAGGCTTTCGCCAACGCTCAGGCGTAAATTTCCGGCGCAGACGCGGGCGCGGGACGGCGTGCCCGCGTCTCGACTTCTGCTCAACCTGTAGGGTTAGGACCATTTGCAATGAACACTATCCAGATCAATCCGGCCGACAACGTGATCGTCGCGCTGTCGCCGCTTGCCAAGGGCACCGCCGTCGCGGTTCCCGGGGTGGGCGAGGTCGTGGCCGCGGAGGATATTCCGCAGGGCCACAAGATGGCCGTGCGCTCGATTGCCGCGGGGGAGGACGTCATCAAGTACGGCCTTCCTATCGGCCATGTGACGGGCGATGTCCAGCCCGGTCAGTGGCTTCATACACATAATGTCAAGACCAACCTTTCGGGCGAGGTTGAGTACGCCTACAACCCCACGCATCCGGTCGTGGATCCCGTTGAGCCTGAGACCTTTATGGGCTTCCGCCGCGCCGACGGTCGTGCCGCGACGCGCAACGAGCTGTGGATCATCCCCACGGTCGGCTGCGTCAACGAGGTTGCGCGTGCTATGTGCGAGCAGGCTCAGGATCTGGTCGAGGGCTCGCTCGAGGGCGTCTACTACTTCCCGCATCCGTTCGGTTGCTCACAGACCGGCGCCGACCATGCCCAGACGCGTCGTCTGCTGGTGGCGCTCTCGCGTCACCCTAATGCGGCCGGCGTGCTGTTCCTGTCGCTTGGTTGCGAGAACTGCACACACCAGCAGGTGCTCGACGAGCTCGGTGACTTCGATCACGAGCGTGTCCGCTTCCTCACCTGCCAGGACGTTGCCGACGAGCAGGTCGAGGGCCACAAGATTCTGGCCGAGTTGGCAGACCTCGCCAAGCAGGCCAAGCGCGAGCCCATTCCGGCCTCCGAGCTGGTCATTGGTCTTAAGTGTGGCGGTTCTGATGGCCTTTCGGGCATTACCGCCAACCCCACGATCGGTCGCGTGAGCGATATGGTTGTCGCCCGCGGCGGCACGTCGGTGCTTACCGAGGTGCCCGAGATGTTTGGCGCGGAGAGCATCCTGCTCGACCGTTGCGAGAACGAGCAGGTCTTTAACGCTGCCTCCGACATGCTCAATGGCTTTAAGGACTACTTTATTAGCCACGGCGAGGTCGTCTACGAGAACCCGAGCCCCGGCAACAAGGACGGCGGTATTACCACGCTCGAGGACAAGAGCTGCGGCTGCGTGCAAAAGGGCGGATCTGCCCCCATCGTCGACGTGCTGCCGTATGCCGGCCAGGCAAATAAACACGGCCTGAACATGCTATGCGGTCCGGGCAACGACATGGTATCCACCACGGCGTTGACGGCTGCCGGCTGCCACGTGATTCTGTTCTCGACCGGCCGCGGCACACCGTTTGGCGCGCCGGCGCCTACCCTCAAGGTGTTCACCAATCAGCGTCTGTGCGACCATAAGGCCAACTGGATGGACTTTAACGCCGGCGTGATTGCCACGGGCGAGCGCACGCTCGACGAGGCTGCTCACGATCTATACCAGCTGGTGCTGGAGACGGCGAGCGGTAAACTCACGAGTGCCGAGCGTCGTGGCTGTCACGAGATCAGCATCTGGAAGGACGGAGTCTGCCTGTAGCGATGACACGTTGAGCGCGTGATTGAATAAGCTGCTGCAAAGACTGGGCGACCCCGCCGAAGACAATCTCGGCGGGGTCGTTTTTCGTTTCTCGTTGCGTTGTCGTGCACGGCTTTTTTGGGAAGGGTGCCCGGCACCTCCCTCATCTCCAGAGAACAATGAACGTTCACCTAGTTGTTGCGTGGTGCTGAATCGACTTGATAATCAAAAATGCAGGGATTTTTTCATTTTCAGGCCCGTTCAACGGCAAAAAACGACCGTTCAAGGATAATATACAAGTGAACGTTCACCTATCATAAGCAATCGCGCATAATCTAGCTAAACGTTCACCCTGAACGGCATGCAGACAGACGTCGGTATGGACTCCAATGTCTTGTTCCAAGACAATCGAGAAAAGAGAGGGAGCTCGATGACTAACAAGATCGGTAAAAAGCGCAAGATCACATTCTGGACGCGCTTGGGCTTTGGTATGGGCGGCATGCTCAACTCCGGTGCCCTGACCTTTACGCACAGCTACATGGTGCTGTTCCTGTCCACGGAGTGCGGCCTGTCCGCAGGCGAGGCTGCGCTGATCAGCTCGTTCGCCATCTATCTCAACGCCATTCTGTGCCCGCTTATGGGCTTTGTGGCCGATAACTTCTATGCCACTAAGATTGGCCGCATCTTTGGTCGTCGTCGTTTCTGGATCTTGCTGGCCATCCCGATGATGATCGCCGAGCCGCTCATCTTCGTGGCTACGCCGTTTGGCTTCCCGTACTACTTTGTGCTGTACCTGATCTACAACATCGCGTACACGTTCTGCACCGCCAACCTGTCGCCGCTTACCATTGAGATGACCGACGACTTTAAGGAGCGTACGTACCTTACCGGCTACAAGCATCTCTTTGGTAACGCCGCCGGCTTCCTGATGGCTGCACTCGTCGGCTTTGGCTTTGGCACCTTCGGCGAGACCAACCCGTTTAGCTACTTCATCATCGCTACGGTCAACGCTTCGGTCATGGCAATCTCGCTGCTGTGCGTGTATCTGTCCACGTGGGAGCATACCCCCGAGGAGGTGGCTCAGGAGAAGATCGAGAGCGTCGGCGAGGGTATCAAGAAGTTCTTCATCGACGTTGTCTCTACCTTCCGCAACAAGTCCTTCCGCAAGGTCCTGTATGCACAGGTCTCCACGAAGCTCGCTGCTGCCTGCTGGTCTGCCTGCCTGTCCTTCTTCATCGTCTACTGCCTGCAGATTCCTAAGTCCTATGAGTCCGTGATGGAGATGCCCGGCAAGGTCGTCGCTATCGTCTGCACCGCCATCTGGGTCGCCCTCATGGCCAAGAAGGGCTTCCACAAGTCTTGGTACCTCGCAAATGTCGGTTGCGCTGCGTGCATCATCGCCTACAACTACTTCGCCTTTGGTCAGATTAACGGCACCTCCACGGTCGCCATCGCCATGATTGCCTACCCCATCATCTTCGCCATCTGGAAGTTCTTCTACGTTGGTTTCCAGTACCTGCCCGATGTTCTGCTCAACTACATCCCCGATGTCGATGAACTCATCACCCTGCGTCGTCGCGAGGGCATCTACAGCTCCGCTCAGCAGCTCTGCCAGCAGATTGCTCAGGCTATCGCTGTAAACGCCTGGGCTATCGTCCTCGCTGCCTCCGGCTTCATTCAGACCGCCGGTAACAGCGACGCCGTGACCCAGCCCGCCACCGTGCCTCTGTACATCTGCGGCTACATGCTCATTGGCTGCGCCGGCTTCTTCCTGCTCGCGGCTGTCCTTGCCCGCGGCATCAAGATCGACAAGGAGCAGTGCGACATCCTCTGCGACGAGATCAAGCGCGTCAAGGAGGGCGGCAAGATGGCCGACGTCCAGCCCGAGGTCAAGGCTCTTTGCGAGGAGCTCTCCGGCTTTAAGTACGAGGACTGCTTCGCTCACAACAATGTTGGCTTCCAGGACGGCAGCGTAATTCCCGCCGAGTAGGGCAGGCGCATCGTCCAAACCACAGGGCCGTGCCACCGGAGATCCACCGGCGGGTGCGGCCCTTTTTTAAAAACGAGTAGTATGAACTTCTGATTACATTTGAGGGAGAGACCCATGGAGACGAACGTTATCTGGCGCAACGCCCGCGCGGCCGTTATTGAGCTCGACGACGGTGGCTACTTTACCTGTGCCGATACGTGGGAGATCTTTGTCAACGACGAGCCCGCCGGTACCACGAATACGGTCGAGACCTATGTCGACGGCCTGATCCCCGGCAAGCGCAACCTGGTTCGTTTTGTTTGTGGCGAGCGTGAGCTGAGCGTAGGTGTCACCACGCCGGCTGAGCCCTTTACCATCAACGTTCGCGACTGTGGCGCCAAGGGCGATGCCGAGCACGACGACACCACCAACATCCAGGCTGCCATCATGGCCTGCCCCAAGGGCGGGCGCGTGCTGATCCCCGCCGGTAGTTATCGCATCAAGTCCCTCTTCCTTAAGAGCAATATCAACATCGAGCTCGCCGAGGGAGCGGTGCTGTTGGCCCGTCACGATCGCGCGGCGCTTGCCTACATTCCGGGCACGGTCACAGGCGACGAGGGCGCCGGGCATGCCGGCACCGATATGCTGCCCCTGGGCCGCTGGGAGGGCGAGAGTTTCTCGACCTACTGCTCTACCTTTACGGGTCTGAGCGTGCACGACGTGTGCATCTATGGTCGTGGTGCCATCGACGGTCAGACCGATTTTGCCGAGGACAACTGGTGGAACAAGGACTTTAAGAACATCTTTCGCCCGGAGGAGGGCCGCGAGGTCGCCCGCCCGCGCATGATTTTCCTGTCCGAGTGCCAAAACGTGAGCTTGGCCGGCTTCACCGTCCGCAACAGCCCGGCGTGGAACATCCACCCCATCCTGTGCGAGCACGTCGATGCGCTCTGCCTGTCCATCGAGGGCCCCAAGAACTCCCACAACACCGACGGTTTCGATCCCGAGAGCTGCGGCTTTGTCCGCATCCTTGGCTGTCAGTTCTCGGTGGGCGACGACTGCATCGCCATCAAGAGCGGCAAGCTGGGCATTGAGCCCGAGCTTCGTCCCGCCACGCACGACGTGCTGATCTCTCACTGCTACATGCACGATGGTCACGGCGCCGTGGTCCTGGGTTCAGAGGCTGCCGGCGGCATCAAGGACCTTACCGTGAGCAAGTGCCTCTTTGAGCGCACCGACCGCGGCCTGCGCGTCAAGACCCGCCGCGGGCGCGGCAAGGATGCCGTCAACGAGGGCATTACCTTTGAGCACATTCGCATGGATGAGGTGCTCACGCCCTTCGTGGTCAACTCCTTCTACTTCTGCGACAAGGACGGCAAGACCGATTACGTGCAGTCTCGCGAGACGCTGCCTGTCGACGACCGCACGCCCGGCTTTGGTGCCACGACGTTTTGCGATATCGAGGCCACTAACTGCCACGCGGCCGCTGCCTACATCACGGGCCTGCCCGAGAGTAAAGTAACGCGCCTGACGTTCCAGGATGTCCACGTGACCTTCGCGCCGGATGCCGAGCCCTTTGTCCCGGCCATGGCCTGCGGCGTTGAGCCCATGGTGTGTCAGGGCATCATTGCGCAAAACGTCAAGGTACTCGATCTGCAAAATGTGGTGATCGAGGGCCAGGACGGCGAGGAACTGCAGCTCCAGAACGTCGACAAGGTTGTCCATTCCTAACTCGGGTTGATGACCAGGGCTGCATTGTCGGATAAATCGGCAATGCAGCCCTTGTGCGATACGGCCGTGTGCGCTGCGCTACGCATCATGGTGAAAGGGAATACATGCTCAATAAAACGATTCCTGTCGGGGTCGATGGCTCGTCTGCCACGATTACGTCTTATGTTTTTGCCCCGACCGAAGATGCTTATGCTTTAAAACCGCTGCCTGCAGTTGTGGTCGTGCCAGGAGGCGGCTACGATCACGTTTCGCCGCGCGAAGGCGAGCCGGTAGCGCTCCGTTTGTTGGCGATGGGCTACCAAGCGTTTGTACTGAACTATTCGGTTGCTCCGGCTGTCTATCCGCTGGCATTGCAAGAACTCGCGCGGGCGGTCGATACCGTCCGAAGCCATGCGGCAGAGTACTGTGTCGATCCTGATCGGATTACGGTCATGGGTTTTTCGGCCGGTGGGCATCTAGTTGGCTTGCTCGGGGCGCTTTGGGACCAACCCTGGCTTGCAGAGTCGATTTCGGCATCGCCTGAGTCGATTCGGCCTGACACACTTTGCTTGGGCTATCCGGTCGTAAGCTCGGGGGCCTATGCTCATCGTGGTTCGTTTGAACACCTAACGGGTGCCGATGGCGCTTTAGCTCAAAAGTTGTCGATCGAGAATATGGTGGGCGATGGCTTCCCCCGTACGTTCTTGTGGCATACCGCCGAGGATGCATCGGTACCAGTTCAAAATAGCCTCCTTCTTGCGCAGGCTCTTGCCGACCACGGGATTGGCTTTAGCCTACATGTCTTTTCGCATGGAAAGCATGGGGCATCGCTCGCCACGGACCAAACGGCATTTAAGGGCTGCGCCGAGCATATTCAGCCACAGGTTCAGGGCTGGCCTGAACAGTTCGTTGCATGGGAGCGTGATGGACGATGAGCGAAAGTATCTATACGCTGCGCGTTTCGAGGGCTGCGGCAGGAGCGTATCCAACGATTTCCGATGCCTTGGCGGCAGCCGATCAGCTCTATCCGGATGCCGAGCAACCGGTGATGATTCGCGTCGAGCCGGGTGAGTACCGCGAGCGGGTCGAGATTCGTCGCCCGCATGTGACGATTGAGGGAGAGACGGCCGATAGCGTGCGTATCATGGGCGGCCTGGGTGCCAAGACGCCTTCGGAGGACGGCTCGGGCGCGGACGGCACGCTCGGCACGTTTAGGACCTATACCGTTTTGGTCGATGCCGACGACGTGCGGCTCGAGAACCTAACGATCGTAAATGATGCCGGCGATGGGCGCGAGGTCGGTCAGGCGATTGCCCTGTATGCCGATGGCGACCGTCTGGTTGTCGATGCCTGCTGCATTAAGGGGCACCAGGACACACTGTTTTTGGGTCCGCTGCCGCCGCATGAGGTCAAACCGGGCGGGTTCATAGGACCCAAACAGTATGCGCCGCGCCGGGTGGGGCGCCAATATTTCCGACGTTGCCGGATCGAGGGCGATGTCGACTTTATCTTTGGCGGCGCGCGTGCCTACTTTGAGGGGTGCGAGATTCGCTCGCTCAACCGCGATATGGATGTCAACGGGTATGTAACGGCAGCCTCCACGCCTAAAGGCGAGCCGTACGGATTTGTGTTTCATGGTTGTTCGTTTACAGCTCCGGATGGCGTGGCGCCGGATTCGGTCTACCTGGGCCGTCCTTGGCGCGAATGGGCGCAAACTGCGCTGATCGATTGCTGGCTGGGGCGACATATCAAGCGCGAAGGCTGGTGGGATTGGAATAAGCCGGCGGCGCACAGCTGCGCGCAGTATGCTGGCGCAATCCTGCATGGGCCGGCGGGTGATACTACCGACTGGGTGCCGTGGGCAAATAAACTCGATGTGATGGCTGCCGTCGGGTACGCTCGCGAGCAGGTGCTTGCCGGTGGGGATGGCTGGGATCCCGAGGGCGGCGACGGTGATGCGGTTGAGACGGCTGGGCTATCTGCCAATGGCCGCACCGTGCACATCGAGACGTACTGCGAAGACGAGCCTGCGCTGCGTGCCCGGCTGAAGCGCGAGGGACGTTCGGCTGCTTTCACGGGCAAGACTCCTGCAGATTTTGAGGCGTGGAAGATTGCGACCAGGACTCGTCTGTACGATGTTTTGGGCCTTTCGCTTATGGACCGCGTCCCGATTGAGATTCGTGAGCTCAGCCGCGTGCGGGTTGCCGGCGGCATCGTGCGCACCCATGCGATGCTGCAGGTGGAGCGCGACGTTTGGATGCCGTTCTACCTGCTCGAGCCGCAGTCGCCTAAGCTCGATGCGTGCGGCCGCAAGTGTTGCTATATCTGCCCGCATGGCCATCAGGGAGCGGGTGCTGCAAGCGTAGCCGGTGTTGCGGGCGTGCCGGCGGTCGATGATGCCGTGCGTAAGTTCAATTACGACTACGGTCTGCGTTTGGCGCGTATGGGTTACGTGACCGTCTGCCCCGACGCACGCGGTTGGGGATACCGTCGTGACTGGAAGGGCCAGGGCGATGACGAGAACAGCTACCTGCGCGGTACGTGTCTGAATCAAGCACGTATGGCCGAGCCGCTGGGTCTTACGGTTGCGGGCCTCAACGTCTGGGACAACATGCGCTTGATCGATTACTTGGAGGCGCGCGGCGACATTGCCATGGATGACCTGGGTTGCTTTGGTTTTTCGGGTGGCGGCTACATGACGTTGTACCTGGCCGCACTCGACCCGCGTGTGCGCAAGGCGTTTGTCTCGGGCTATCTGTACGGTGTCGACGATTCGCTGCTGCATCTCAATGGCAATTGCAGCTGCAACTACACACCCGGACTTTGGCGCTTACTCGACATGGGCGATATTGCCTCGCTCATCGCGCCGCATCCGCTGCTGGTGCAAAGCTGCGAAGAGGATCATCTGAACGGTTCGCGCGGGCTGAAAAATGTTGACGAGCAGCTCGAGATCGTGCGCGATGCCTACAAGTTGCTGAGCCGCAGAGATGGCCTGCGGCACGAGGTGTGTCCGGGTGAACACCATCTGGGCGTGGCACATCTTGCCGAGGATATCGAATGGCTCGATTCGCACGTTGCGGAATGCGCTCGTGCATAGCCCCTCGGCATGCTGCGAATAAACGGTACGTTCCTGTATGACCGCCGATGGGCGGATGAGGAGAAGATTATGGAAACGAAGAGTTTGAGTGAATCGACCATTTGCTGCTTTGGCGATTCGACCACATGGGGCGATAACGGATGCGGCGCAGGCGGCAACGACATCTCTTGGACTTCGCATCTGGGCGCGTTGCTGGGAGGCGCGGTCGTCGAGAACTTTGGCATCAAGGGTTCGCGTATCGCCATCAAGGCCGACCGTACCGATTCGTTTGTCGAGCGCCTTGACGGTATCGACGATGCGGCCGATATCTACATCGTCTTTGGCGGCGTCAACGACTTTAGCCGCAACGTGCCGCTTGGAGAGCTCGGCAGCACGGACGTACATGAGTTCTATGGTGCACTCGATTACCTGATCCGTACCATCACGGCGCGCTCGCCCCAGGCAAAGCTTGTGTTTATGACGCCGTGCAAGACGAGCGGCAAGCACGAGAAGGATATCCCGGCAAGCGACGAGCTCAACCACCTGGGGTTGACGCAGGTCGCCTACGTGCGAGCGATGCTCGAGGTTTGCGACCGCTACTCCGTGCCGGTGATTGACCTGTATGCGCAAAGCGGTATCAGCCCGTTTTTGCCGGAGCACCGCGAGCTCTATATGCCGGACGGTCTGCATTACAGTCCTGCCGGCTATGAGCGCCTGGCGCATCGCATCGCCGCGGGTCTCACCGCCGTTTGCCGCTAAAAGTCTGCCGTTCGCGAGGAATATAGGGTTAACGTTCACCCTATATTCCTCGTTCGCGTTACACTAGGGGTAACGTTCACCTATCGTTTATGTCAGAGGGGACAGCAATGGGTTGCAATCAAATCCTGGACCGTTATATCGAGCAGTTGATCGAAACCTCTACGCCGCAGGCGCCGGCTTGGAATATCGAAAAGATTCGCGCCGGCAAGGAGAACACCTGGAACTATATCGACGGCTGCATGATCAAGGCGCTCATCGAACTGTACGAGATCACGGGTGAGCAGCGCTACCTGACCTTTGCCGACGACTATATCGATTTCTTTGTCCAGGACGACGGCACCATCAAGCATTACAACCCGCAGGAGTACAACCTCGATAACGTCAATGCGGGCAAGACCCTCTACAAGCTCTATGACCTGGTGGGCAAGCCCAAGTATCGCGCCGCCATGGATACCATCTATCGTCAGCTCGAAACCCAGCCGCGTACCAAAGAGGGCGTGTTTTGGCACAAGGCCGTCTACCCCAACCAGATCTGGCTCGACGGCATGTATATGGCGCAGCCGTTCTACATGCAGTATGAGCTGAGCTTCCACAACCGTCGTGCCTGCTCGGACAGCTTCCATATGTTCCAGGTTGTGCATGACCTGATGCGCAACCCCCTCAACGGTCTGTACTATCACGCTTACGACGCGAGCCGCAAACAGTTCTGGTGCGACCCGGTCACCGGCCTTTCGGCTAACTTCTGGCTGCGCGCCGAGGGCTGGTTTGCCATGGCACTCATCGATACCTGGGAGCTCATGCCGCCTTCGATGTCAGCCGAGAAGGACGAGATTCGCAAGATGTTCCACGACCTGATCGACGCCATGCTGCCGTATCAGGACGAGAAGACCGGCATGTGGCATCAGGTCATCAACCTGCCCAATATCGCCCCCAACTACCTGGAGGAGTCTGGTAGCGCGATTTTTGCCAATGCCATCATGAAGGGCGTGCGTCTGGGCGTGCTGGGCGAGCGTTACTACCAGTACGGCCGTCGCGCCTTCGACGGCATCTGCGAGACCTGCCTGTCCGAGCATGATGGGCAGCTGGCGCTCGACAACATCTGCCTGGTCGCGGGCTTGGGAAACACCGCGCACCGCGAGGGCACGTTTGGTTACTACATGAGCGAGCCTATCGTCAAAAACGATGCGAAGGGCGTGGCGCCGCTGGTGCTTGCCTATATCGAGACCATGCATCACGACAAACTGGCCGGCAGGCATGACCCGCTTGCTCCCTCGGGCGTGTGCTCTATCGAGGACCCGTTTGGCGGATACACCCCGGGCATCAACGCTCATAAGGGATGTGAATAACGTGGGGGCTATTACTCCGGGTGTGCGTTTGCACGACCTTCCGCAGGGGACCGTCGAGGAACGCATCCGCATGGCGGGAGAGCTGGGCTTTTCGTGCATTCAGCTGCCGAGCAAGGTGCTCTACGCATCGATGGGGATCGATCGAGGCGGCCTGACCCGCGAGCTTGCCGACCATTTGCGTGCGGTGCTCGACGAGGCGGGCGTTTCGGTCGCCGTGCTCGGCTGCTATAAGAATTTGGCGACGCCCGATCGCCAACAGCTCATGGATAACATTGCCGAGTACGAGCCATGCCTGAACTTTGCCCAGATGCTCGGCGGATGCCCGGTTGGCACCGAGACCGGTCGCCCCAATGCGCAGAACCGCGTTGCTGACGACCGCATGACCGATGGGGCACTCGAAGCGTTTACAGACGGGCTTGCACGCGTCTGCGATCGGGCCGAGGCCGTGGGCGGGCAAATTTTGATCGAGCCCGGTTGGAACGAGACGGTTAATACTCCGGATCGCTGCCGTGAGGTGCTGGAGCGCGTCTCGAGCCCGTCGCTCGGCGTGATCTACGACCCGGTATCGCTGCTGCACCCCAGTGTCGTTGACGAAGCGCAGGAAATCACCGCGCGCATGCTCTACTTATGCGGCAGTAAGATCCGCGTGCTGCACGCCAAGGATTTTGAGATCGTTGATAACGAGGACGGAGCCGGATGGTGCGACGGTACGGGTTCGCGCCTGGTGTGTCATGGCGTGGGCGAGACGGGACGATATGACTTTGAGCCTGTGGTGGCCTGGGCGGCTGCCGCCTGCCCTGGGATTCCCTGCGTGGTCGAGAACAGCGTACCGGCGACGGCGGCTGACTGCCTGGCGACACTCGAGCACATGTCTGCTCGCTGCGGGGCTTCTCATCGCGAGTTATAGCATTGGCTTTTGTCGTGTCGGCAGATTGAGATTACCTGTATGGGGGCGGCGGTGAAGGGTCTTTATCGTCGCCCCATTGGATTGCATTAAAAAGGGGAGTTGCGTGGCTATCCACATTGTCGAAGAGGCGAATCGTTGCCTGGGTTGTAAAAGGGCGTTCTGTCAGCTTAAGGGCTGCCCGGTTCAGACGCCTATTCCACAGGTCATTGACCTGTTCAAACAGCGTCGTCTAGAAGAGGCGGGCGAGCTACTGTTCCAGAACAATCCCATGAGCGCGGTCTGCTCCATGGTTTGCAACCATTCGGGCCAGTGCGAGGGCGCGTGCATCCAGGGCCGCAAGGGCGCGCCGGTGCATTTCTCGAGCATCGAGAACTATATCTCCACGGCATATTTGGATCGTAAGGAGTGGAAGCCCGCACCGTCGTGCGGTAAACAGATTGCTGTGGTCGGTTCCGGTCCCGCTGGTATTACCGTGGCCATTAAGATGGCCCAGCTGGGCTGTGCCGTCACGGTATTTGAACAGCGCCCCGAGATCGGCGGTGTGCTGGAGTACGGTATCCCCGAGTTCCGCCTGCCCCGTGCGCTCGTGCAAAAGTACCGTCACGTGATGTGCTCGCTCGGCGTGCGCGTGCGCCCTTCGACCACCATCGGCGGCGCGTTGCACATCGATGACCTGCTGCGCGACGGCTACGATGCGGTCTTTGTTGGTACCGGTACCTGGCGAGCTCGAAAGCTGGGTATTCCCGGCGAGTCGCGCGGCAACGTGCTGTTTGGCATCGACTACCTCGTTGACCCCACGAGCGTGGCGATCGGGCAGAACGTGGCGGTTATCGGCGCCGGCAATGTGGCCATGGATGTTGCCCGCACGGCCCTGCGCTCGGGTGCTCGCAAGGTTACCGTGTACGCCCGGTCGCGCCATATCTCTGCCATCGATGACGAGGTGGAGCTGACCGAGCTTGACGGTGCCGAGATTGTGTGCGGCAAGGCGATCTGCGCCATCGACGACAACGGTCCGGTGTTCGAGACGGCTATCTTTGACGAGGACAACAACGTGGTGGGCTACGAGGAAGAACTCGACCACGTGTCCGCCGACACGGTTGTGATTGCGGCGTCTCAAGTGCCCAAGGACAAGCTCGTGCTTACAACGGGCGGTCTGGAGACCGACCATCGCGGCCTGCTTTCGGTCGACGAGCATGGCATGACCACCGTGCCTGGCGTCTTTGCCGCCGGCGACGTGGTCAACGGCCCGCTCACTGTGGTCCACGCCGTAGCTGGCGCCAAGCTCGTCGTCGAAGGCATGACCACCTACCTGGGCCTCTAACTCCATCCCACCCATCAGTTGCGGTGAAATACGGACTGATTTGGCTGTCAAAAGCCTCATCTACTCCGTATTCCACCGCAACTTTTTGTGGGGTGGGCTAGAGACGCTGCATGCGGTACCCGACACCCATGTGCGTCTGAATCATCTTGGGGTGAGAGGGGTCTGCCTCGATCTTCTTGCGCAGGGTGCGCATGAACACGCGCAGGCTCGCCAGATCGCTGTCCCAGCTCGTGCCCCATATCTCGCGGGTGATGAAGGTGTGGGTGAGCACCTTGTCGACGTTTTTCGCCAGAAGGACGAGCAATTTGTACTCGGTTGGGGTGAGCGAGAGCTCACGTCCGTCTTTCGTCGCGTATCCCGCGGCGTAGTCGATATGCAGCGGACCGTTGTCAAACGTGCTCGCTTCTGTCGACTCGCTCGACGCCATCGAGGAGCGCCTCAAATTCGCACGGACGCGCGCGAGCAACTCATCCACAGAAAAGGGTTTGGTGAGGTAGTCGTCTGCCCCTGCGTCAAGTGCTGCAATCTTGTCGGAATCTTCGGTGCGCGCCGAAATGACGATAATGGGGACTGCCGACCAGCTTCGGATCTTCGTGATGACCTCGATACCGTCAATGTCGGGAAGGCCGAGGTCGAGCATGATGAGGCTAGGGCCGTGCGACACCGCATCCATGATGGCGGCCTGGCCGTTGCAAACCTTGCTCACGACATAGCCGTGGAGGTCAAGCGCGGTCGAAACGAGGTTTTGAACGGTCAGGTCATCTTCGACCAGGAGGACGCGTGGCTTAGCGGCATTATTCATGAATCTCGATCTCCTCGGCGGGCAGGGTAAAACGGAAGACGGCCCCATGGGGGTGGTTGTCGCGAACTTCGATGACGCCGCCATGCGCCTCCACGATGGAGCGGCAGAGCGACAGCCCAAGGCCGATACTTCGACGCGAATCCACGGGCTGCGTATTGCTTGAGGTGAAGAAGCGCTCAAAGATATGAGGCTTGTCGCAGTCTGCCACACCCGGTCCATCGTCTGCGACGTCCACCACGACGAACGCGCCCTCGCGACGTGCGCTGATGGTGACAGTCGAGTCCTCGGGCGTGTATTTGAAGGCGTTCATGATGAGATTCGTAAGCACCTGCATGATGAGATGGACGTCGATGTGTACCAGCAGGATGTCGTCAGTGTGCTCGATGGTGACGGCACGTCCATGCGATGCTTGGGCGACATGGCTGAGGGCGGCCTCGATGACCTCGTCGATGAGCTCGGATGTTAAGTTGAGGCGAATGGTGCCGTCCTCGACGCGTGTGATGGCGAGGAGGTTCTCCACGGTATCGATAAGCCAGAGGGAGTCGTCGTAGATGGCATCGGCAAGATCGCAGCGTTGTTCGAGGCTGAGCTTCTCGTCGCTCTTCCGAAGGATTGCCGCAGATCCGGATATAGCCGTGAGGGGTGTCCTCAAATCGTGGCCGATGGAGCGCAAAAGGTTGGCGCGCAGCTGCTCGTTTTTCGCCAAGACCGCAGCCTCTTCGCGCTCTTGCGCCGCCCGGTCGCTTTCGAGCGCCAAGGCGCATTCACCTACGATAGATAGGACGATCGAATGCTCGAAGGCTTCGATCTCGCGCCCCTCCAGGGCGATGCCGATGACACCGAATACCTTGTCGCCGGTGCGAACCGCGAGGTAGAGACAGCGCGCCTCAGGCAGGGTCCGCGTGCTTGCGCCCGCGCGCTTGTTGTTGGTGTAGGTCCAGGTTGCAACGGCGCGCTCGTAGTCGGTGAGTAGCGACGCGGATCGGTTTTCGGTGCCAGCGGACTCATAGAGCGCCTTGCCGAGCGTGCCGTGTTCGGCGGGGTAGAAGACCACGTCGAGTTTTAGCAGTTTGACGAGTTGGTTCATGGCGACGCGGGCGCACTCCTCCGCGCTATGGGCTTGCTGCAAGAGCTGGTTCGTTTCGAGGAGTACGCGCGTTTTGAATGCGTTCTCGGCGGATGTACGGGCGTTGTCGGCGATGCGCGCAGTTAACTCGCCGGCGACCATAGCGGTGGCGAACATGATGCCGAACGTGACCAGATAGCTTCGGTCGTAGCTGGCGAGCGAAAACAGAGGCGTGACGAAGCAGAAGTTGTAAAGCACTACAGAGAGCACGCTCGATACGATCGTGCAGATACGCCCCGTCGTGGTGACGGCGGTCAGCAGGGCCGTGAAGATATAGAGGGATATGATGCTGGAATCGGCAAATCCCAGATGGCGGAAAGCCGTGCCGATCGCCGTGGCGGCAAGAGAGAGGGCCAGCGTGCGAAGCACGTTTCGGCTGCTGGGCGGCTGCAGGGCGAGCGCATGGCGGCGTCCTTTGGGCCGGGAGGGCGGAGTCGACTGGTCTGGAATGATGTAAATGTCGAGATTCGGGGCGAATGCTATGAGCTGTTCTACGAGAGATTTGCGGCCAAAGAGGGCCTGACGGACGCTGCTGTGCTCGCCCGTGCGTCCCATGACGATCTTCGAAATACCCGACAGGCGCGCGAACTCGGAGATCTGAAACGCGACGTCGTCGCCATAGACGGTTTCCATATGTGCTCCGAGCTGCTCGGCTAGGGCGATATTGGCTGCAAGCTTGGCGCGCTCATCATCGCTCATGGCTTGCGTGCGCGGGCTCTCTACGAACAGGGCGACGAGCTCGCTGCGAAACGCTTTCGCCATGCGTGCGGCGGCACGGACGATGCGGGGATTGGTCGGCGCCGGGGAGACGCAGACTAAGATACGCTCCCTGGTGTAGTAGTCACGGTTTCCCAGCACGCGTGCGGCGTCTGTGAGGTGGCCGGTGCGATCGGCGCAGCGGCGCAGCGCGATTTCTCGGAGTGCGGTGAGGTTCTCGACGGTAAAAAAATGCTGTTGCGCTCGGTCGGCTTGTGCGGGACGGTAGACGAGACCGGCGCGAAGGCGCTCAAGTAGGTCTTCGGGCTCTATGTCGACGAGCTCGACCTGGTCGGCATCATCGAAGATACGGTCGGGGATTCGTTCGCTCACGACAACGCCGGTGATGGATGCAACCATGTCGTTTAGGCTCTCGATATGCTGAACGTTCACGGTCGTATAGACGTCGATGCCCGCATGTAGAAGTTCCTCGACGTCTTGATAGCGTTTGTCGTGGCGAGACCCCGGCGCATTTGTATGGGCGAGCTCGTCGACAAGGATGAGCTGAGGGGCGCGTTCGATAGCCGCATCTAGATCGAACTCGCTGAGCGCAATGCCGTTGTGCTCGATGAGTTTACAGGGCACGTTCTCAAGCCCTTGTGCAAGATGGGCAGTTGCCGGACGTTCGTGCGGCTCGATGTATCCCGCGACGACGTCGACACCTCGCCGCTTGGCGGCGTGGGCGGCTTGAAGCATCGCATAGGTTTTGCCTGTGCCAGCAGCGTAGCCAAAGAAAATCTTGAGGTGTCCCCGGCTGGTTCGAGTGTCATCGGCGACCTCGTCTTTCTCAATTGCCTTGAGGATGAGGTCTGGATTGACGCGAGTGTCCGATGCGTCGCGCTGCATAGCGTAGCCTTTCTGAAGCGTTGTCCATGCGTGCATACGCGGTGAAGACACCACTGTATGCTCGCGAGGTCGAGTATAGGCGCACTGCAGCTGCAATAGTGCTTTCTACCTGCATCTTTACGGCATCTTAAGGACGTGAGCCCCGGCCCTCACGCCTCTTTAATCCCTAGAAGCGTTTACTGTCCCCAGACGCTTGCGAGGGCAGGCGTCCGAGACATCGGACCGCGTGTGAAAGGGGCGGTAAATGGACATCCTCATTCCCATCATCGGAGTCGTCTGCATTGGACTTCTTATCTATTACATCTACATTCTGATGAGGAGTGATTCGTAAACTATGGACGCTGCGATTCAGTACATCTTGTACTTTGCCGTACTCGTCGTCCTGGCCGTTCCGCTCGGTCGGTTCATGGCCCATATCATGGATGGTGAGCATACGTTCCTGTCGCCTGTGATTGCTCCTGTGGAGCGTGGCGTCTATCGTCTGCTTCGCATCGACGCGGCAGAACAGATGGGGTGTAGGCGCTATCTGGCGAGCGTGCTGGTCTTTTCGGGGATCGGCCTCGTGGCTCTAGTGGCACTCCAAGCGCTTCAGTCCTTCTTGCCAGGCAATCCCCAGCACCTGCCGGGTGTGTCATGGGACCTGTCGTTCAATACGGCTGTTTCCTTCATAACCAACACCAACTGGCAGTCCTATTCCGGTGAGACCACCCTGTCCTACTTTGTGCAGTTCATGGGCCTCACCGTGCAAAACTTCTTGTCCGCCGGCACCGGTATCGCGGTCATGTTCGCGCTGATCCGCGGCTTCCGTCAGGTCAAGGAGCAGGGTCTGGGTTCCTTCTGGGTCGACCTCACCCGCACCGTCCTGTATGTGCTCATCCCGCTGAACCTCGTGTTCGGCATCTGCCTGGCTGCCGGTGGCGTCATCTCCAACTTCCAGCCGGCTCAGAAGGCTGAGCTCGTAGAACCCGTCGCTGTTCAGCCTAATGCAGACGGCGGCTGGAGCGTCATCGACGGCGCCCAGATTGAGGGCGACACGGTCAAGGTCGACGGCAAGGTTGTCGAGGGCGCGCGCGTGGTCACCGAGCAGTTCCTGCCCCAGGGTCCCGCGGCTCCTCAGGTCGCCATCAAGCAGTCCGGCACCAACGGCGGCGGCTTCTTCGGCGTGAACTCCGCCCATCCGCATGAGAACCCCAGTGCCTTCACCAACATCATCGAGATGACCAGCCTGCTGCTGATCCCGGCCGCCTGTTGCTTCGCCTTCGGTATCGGCGTCAAGAACACCAAGCAGGGCAAGGCCATCTTTGCCGCCATGTTCATCCTGCTGGTGATCTTCACCGGCATCATCGCCGTCAACGAGCATGCGGGCACCCCGCAGCTGGCCGATGGCGGAGCGGTCAATATCGAGATGACCGACGGCCAGGCCGGCGGCAACATGGAGGGCAAGGAGAGCCGTTTCGGTATCGCCTCCTCTTCTACCTGGTCCGCTTTCACGACGGCTGCTTCCAACGGCTCGGTTAACTCCATGCACGACTCCTACACCCCGCTGGGCGGTTTTGTCCAGATGCTCCAGATTGCTCTGGGCGAGGTCGTCTTCGGCGGCGTGGGCTGCGGCCTGTACGGCATGATCGGCTTCGCCATCCTCACAGTGTTCATCGCCGGCCTCATGGTCGGACGCACGCCTGAGTTCCTGGGCAAGAAGATCGAGCCGGGCGAGATGCGCTGGGCAGTTGTCCTGTGCTTGGCAACTCCGTTTGCCATTCTGGTGTGCTCGGCCATCGCCTGCATGGTGCCCGGTCTTGCCGACCAGCTCAACAATGGTGGCGCGCACGGCTTCTCCGAGGCGCTGTATGCCTTCACCTCATGCGGCGGCAACAACGGCTCGGCGTTTGCAGGCATGAACTGCAACATTCCCTGGATCAACGTCATGCTCGGCCTCGAGATGCTGTTCGCCCGCTTCATGCCTATCATCGGTACGCTGGCTATCGCCGGCTCGCTGGCCAAGAAGGGCAAGGTCGCCGAGAGCGCCGGTACCCTGTCTACCACTAACGGCATGTTCGTATTCCTGCTCGTGTTCATCGTTCTGCTGATCGGTGCCCTGAGCTTCTTCCCGGCCCTGGCGCTTGGCCCCGTTGCCGAGTTCTTCCAGATGATTGCGTAAAGGAGGGCGCAGATTTATGACTATGCAAAAAGACATGATGGGCCGCGCGGTCCGCGACTCGTTTGCCAAGCTGGATCCTCGCGTCCAGATTCAAAACCCGGTCATGTTCCTGGTGTGGCTTTCCGCCGTCATGACCTCCGTCCTGGCCGTCGCTTCCATTTTCGGTGTGCAGGACGCGGGTGTGCCCACCTACTATGTGGTCGCCATCGCGGTCATCCTGTGGCTTACCGACCTGTTCTCGAACTTCGCCGAGGCGCTTGCCGAGGGCCGCGGTAAAGCCCAGGCCGATTCCCTGCGTGCGGCCAAGAAGGATGTCGAGGCCCATCGCATCGAGTCCGTTGAGGACAAGGAGCACTTCACCGTCGTTCCCGGCACCGAGCTCACGCGCGGCGACCTGGTGATCGTACGCGCCGGCGAGCAGATTCCCGGCGACGGCGACGTCATCGAGGGCGCTGCTTCCGTTGACGAGTCCGCCATCACCGGCGAGTCCGCCCCCGTGGTCCGCGAGGCCGGCGGCGACCGCTCTGCCGTTACCGGCGGTACCACGGTGCTGTCCGACTGGATCATCGTCAAGATCTCCAGTGAGCCCGGCCAGAGCTTCCTGGACAAGATGATCGCGATGGTCGAGGGTGCCGCGCGCAAGAAGACCCCTAACGAGATCGCTCTGGAGATCTTCCTGGTGGCCCTCTCCATCGTCTTTATCCTGGTCACGCTGGCCCTGTATTGTTACTCCTGCTTCTCGGTCGGTCTTAACGACATGGACAACCCCACGGCCGTGACCACGCTCGTGGCGCTGCTCGTGTGCCTGGCTCCTACTACCATCGGCGCCCTTCTTTCCGCCATCGGCATCGCCGGCATGAGCCGTCTGAACGAGGCCAACGTGCTGGCCATGTCCGGCCGCGCCATCGAGGCCGCCGGCGACGTCGACATCCTCATGCTCGACAAGACCGGCACCATCACCCTGGGTAACCGCCAAGCCGCCGAGTTCATCCCGGTCGACGGCATCGATCCCGCGGAGCTGGCCGATGCCGCCCAGCTTTCCTCGCTGGCCGACGAGACCCCCGAAGGCCGTTCCATCGTCGTGCTCGCCAAGGAGCGGTTCGGTCTGCGCGGCCGCACACTCGAGGATAAGGGTATGGAGTTCATCCCCTTCACCGCGGCGACCCGCATGTCCGGTGTGAACTACGAGGGCAATGAGATCCGCAAGGGCGCTGCCGATTCCGTGCGCACCTATGTGGAGGCAGCCGGCGGCGTGTTCTCCCAGGAGTGCGACGAGGCCGTCGAGCGCATCGCCAAGGCCGGCGGCACCCCGCTGGTCGTGACCAAGAACTGCCGCGTGCTGGGCGTTGTGTACCTCAAGGACATCATCAAGTCCGGCGTTAAGGAGAAGTTCGCCGACCTGCGCAAGATGGGCATCAAGACCATCATGGTGACGGGCGACAACCCACTCACCGCCGCGGCAATCGCCGCCGAGGCCGGCGTTGACGACTTCCTGGCCGAGGCCACCCCTGAGGGCAAGCTCGAGAAGATCCGCGAGTTCCAGCGTGAGGGCCACCTGGTCGCCATGACCGGCGACGGCACCAACGACGCGCCGGCGCTGGCGCAGGCGGATGTCGCCGTGGCCATGAACACGGGCACCCAGGCTGCCAAGGAGGCCGGCAACATGGTCGACCTCGACTCCAGCCCCACCAAGCTCATCGAGGTCGTGCGTATCGGCAAGCAGCTGCTCATGACCCGCGGTTCGCTTACGACCTTCTCGGTCGCCAACGACATGGCGAAGTACTTCGCTATCATCCCGGCCCTGTTCTCGCCGATCTACCCGGGCCTTGGCGCACTCAACATCCTCGGTCTGGCAAGCCCGCTGTCCGCGGTTCTTTCGGCCATCATCTATAACGCGCTCGTTATCGTCGCGCTGATCCCGGCCGCGCTGAAGGGCGTTAAGTACCGCGAGGTACCGTCCGGACAGCTGCTGACCCACAACCTGCTCGTATGGGGTCTGGGCGGCATCGTTGCCCCGTTCGCATTTATTAAGCTCATCGACATGCTGCTCGCGTTCTGCGGCATTATGTAAGTGGAGGTTTGTATGTTCAAAGGTATCGCATCGCGCGCACTTGGCGTGTTCGCGCTGTTTACCATCGTCTGCGGCCTGGGGTACACGCTCGTGGTGACCGGCGTCGTGCAGCTTGCGTTTCCGTACCAGGCGAACGGATCGCTTATTACGGTCGACGGCAAGGTTGTGGGTTCCGAGCTCATCGGCCAGAACTTCGATGACGAAGCCCACATGTGGGGTCGTATCCAGAACGTGTCAATTGTCGAAGGCGAAGACGGCGAGCTCATGGCGTATGGTGCCCCGTCCAACCTGTCCCCGGCGAGTGAGGAGTATCGGCAGCTGATAGATGCGCGCGTGAAGAAGATCCGCGCCGCCAATCCCGATGCCGATATGGACGCTGTGCCCGTCGACCTGGTGACGTGTTCGGGGTCCGGCCTCGACCCGGAGATCTCTCCGGATGCCGCCGAGTACCAGGTCCCGCGCCTTGCCAAAGCCACGGGCAAAAGTGAGGACGAGGTGCACGACATCATCGCCGCGTGCACCAAGGGTCGTTTCCTCGGCGTGTTCGGCGAGCCCACGGTCAACGTGCTCAAGGTGAACCTTATGCTGGACGGCGTGCTGTAGGTGAAGGAGCGGCGGATGAGGGCATGACTGACTATCTGAGCCCTCAATTCCACCCCGCCCATCAGTTGCGGTGAAATACGGACTGTCTTGGCTGTCAAAGGCCTTATCTACTCCGTATTCCACCGCAACTTTTTGTGGGTCGATACGTAGGCAGGGGAGTGCGTGCGGTCGGGTACCGTGCGGTTGCTGGTACGATAGATAAGTCAGCAACTGCCGCCGAGCGGCTCAAATGAAAGGAACCCTGTATGGAGTCCTCCGCCTATCCGATGCTCTTTAGCCCAATCAAGGTCGGTACAACCGAGGTCAAGAACCGCGTCTTTATGCCGCCGGTATCTACCAACCTGGCCGATCATGGCTATGTGACCGATGACTTGGTCGATCATTACCGTGCCCGCGCCAAGGGCGGCGTGGGCCTCATCATCACCGAGGTCGTGACGGTCGAGCCCACCTATACCTATCTGCCGGGTGACATGTGCTGCTACGACGACACGTTTATCCCCGGCTGGGAAAAGCTCGCCGCGGCCGTCCACGAGTACGGCTGCAAGATTATGCCGCAGCTCTTCCACCCCGCCTACATGGCCTTTAACATTCCGGGCACGCCTCGCCTGATCGCTCCGTCCTTTGTGGGCCCGTCTTACGCCCGCGAGGCACCGCGCCCCATCACGGTCGACGAGATTCACGAGCTCACGCATCAGTTTGGCGACGCTGCCGTGCGTATGCAGAAGGCCGGTGTCGATGGCGTCGAGGTCCATGCGGCGCACGCCCACGGCATGCTCGGCGGTTTCTTGACCCCGCTCTATAACAAGCGTACCGATGAGTACGGCGGCTCGCTCGACGCCCGCATGCGCTTTTTGCTCGAGGTCATCGCCGAGATTCGCGAGCGCTGCGGCAAGGACTTTATCATCGACGTCCGCATCTCGGGCGATGAGTACACCGATGGCGGTCTGACCCTCAACGACATGATCTACGTCTCGCGTCGCCTGGAGAAGGCCGGCGTCGACATGATTCATGTGTCGGGCGGCACCACCATCAAGCGCGGTTCCGCGATTCCTGCCGCCGGCACGCAGCAGGCCTCGCACGCTGCCTGCTCGCGCGAGATCAAAAAGCACGTCAACATTCCTGTCGCCACCGTCGGCCGCATCAACGAGGCCTGGATTGCCGAGGAGCTGATCGAGGACGGCGCCGCCGACATCTGCATGATGGGCCGCGCCAATCTGTGCGATGCCGAGTTCTGCAACAAGGCCGCTGCCGGCAACGCCGATGACATCCGCCCCTGCATTGGCTGCCTGCGCTGCCTGAACGGCATTATGTTTGGCAAGCGCATCTCCTGCACCGTCAACCCCGATGTTGAGCGCGACGAGGCCGGTTACGAGCCTGCCGCCGAGGCCAAGAACGTACTGGTTGTGGGCGCTGGTCCTGCGGGCATGGAGGCAGCCTACATTGCTGCCAAGCGCGGCCACAACGTAGTGCTCGTGGATAAGCAGGACGAGCCGGGTGGCGAGATGCGCATCGCGGCCGTTCCGCCGGCAAAGCAGGAACTCACCCGCGTGATCAAGTATCAGTACCGTCGCCTGGCCGAGGTCGGCGTGAAGTGCGTATTTGGCACCGAGCTTACTGCCGAGGACATTCAGCGTGACTACGCCGGCTACGAGGTCGTCCTGGCCTATGGCGCCGAGCCCATCGCCCCGGCCTTCATGCAGGGATTTAAGCAGGTCATGACGGCTGACGACCTGTTGGGCGGCAAGGCTTTCCCGGGCAAGAAGATTGTCATCGTGGGCGGCGGCACCGTCGGTTGCGAGACGGCCGACTACCTGGCCCCGTTGGTCAACGATCTGTCGCCGGCCAATCGCGACGTCACCGTCATCGAGATGACCAAGACGCTCGCCGCCAACGAGGGCGGCGCCGGTCGCGCGGTGCTCATCACGCGCATGCTCTCCAAGGGCGTTCACGTGCTGACCGAGGCCAAGGTGACCGAGATTACCGAGGATGCCATCAGCTACGAGAAGGACGGCGAGGTCCATATCATCGCCGATGCCGATACGCTGGTGCTTGCCATGGGCTATCGTCCCAACACCAAGCTGGCCGACGACCTGGCGGCAGCCGGCGTCGCCACCCACGTGCTGGGCGATGCCAACAAGTGCGGCAACATCCGCGACGCCATCGGCGATGGCTACAAGGTTGCCTGCGAGCTCTAGTCAACCCCTTGGCGCATGTGAGGCCTATCCCTGCGGCGTCAGTCGGTAGATAGCAAAAAGCGGCGGTCGTCCCGTACGTGGGACGACCGCCGCTTGCGTTAGCTGCAATGAGCCGTGCGATTAGAGGCCCAGGATCTCCTTGACCTTGGCGATGATGGCCTCGTCGGTTGCGTTGGCAAAGAAGTACTCCTGGAAGTGCTCGCCGGCAAGTGCGCCCTTCACCAGGTCCTGATCGATCTCGCCCAGGACGTCGACGAGCGGACGCATGGTCACAGCGCGCACGCCGTCGAGGATCTTCTTGTTGCGCTGCTCGGGCTCAACGCGCTCGGCAGGATAGCCGTTGCCCGAACCAAAGCCAAAGAGCTTCTCGAAGGTGTACTCGAGGTTGAGCTCCTGGCCCCAGCCGTTCTTGAGGGCGAAGGGCATGGCAACGGCGTTGCCATCGTTGACCTGGGCAAAGGTGTAGGCGTCGAGCGGGTCGGCAACGTGGCCGCACAGCACGCCGGGGAAGGAGTTACAGGCGAGCATGGCGCCCTCGCCGGTGCCGCAGCCGGTCACGACGTAGTCGGCAGCACCGGAGTTCAGCAGCACGGCGGCAAGGATGCCGTTCTGCACGTAGGTGAGGGGCTTGGAGTCGGCGTCGGCATACATACCATAGTTAAAGACGGTGTGCCCCATGGGCTCGACAACCTTCTTAAGGGCAGCCTCGATCATGGGGTTCTTGGAGTTCTGAGAGTTCTCATTGATCAGAGCGATTTTCATTGCGAATTACCTTTCTATTTCTAACTTGCGGTGAAATACGGACTGTTTTGCCTGATAGAAGCCAAAACCAATCCTTATCTCACCGCAACTCAAATGAAAAACGATTGGGGAAAACTGATGTGGGCAGTTGCGGTGACGCTTATTGAGGCTGCTTGCCGATATAGGCGAGGATGCCGCCGTCGACGTAGAGGATATGGCCGTTGACGAAGTTCGACGCGTCGGAAGCCAAGAACACGGCGGGGCCCTTCAGATCCTCGGGCGTGCCCCAACGGGCGGCCGGCGTCTTGGCAATGATGAACTGGTCAAACGGGTGGCGGCTGCCGTCGGGCTGCGTCTCGCGCAGCGGTGCGGTTTGCGGCGTGGCGATGTAGCCGGGCCCAATGCCGTTGCACTGGATATTGGCCTCGCCAAACTCCGAGCAGATGTTCTTGGTGAGCATCTTGAGTCCGCCCTTGGCCGCGGCATAGCCGGCGATGGTCTCGCGGCCCAGCTCGCTCATCATCGAGCAGATGTTGATGATCTTGCCGTGGCCCTTGGCGATCATGCCGGGCAGGCAGGCCTTGGACACGATAAACGGTGCGTTGAGGTCAATATCGACGACGCGGCGGAAGTCCTCGGCGCTCATGTCGAGCATCGGGGTGCGCTGGATGACGCCAGCGTTGTTGACCAGGATGTCGGGCGTGGTGCCAAAGTCGGTCTCGATCTTGGCGATGAGCTCGGCGACGACGGCCTCGTCGGTGACGTCTGCCACGTAACCATGAGCCTCAAAGCCCAGCTCGCGGTAGTGCTTCTCGGCCTCGGCTACCTTGTCGGCGTGACGTGCGTTAAAGGCGATCTTGGCGCCGGCCTCTCCGAGCGCCTCGGCGATGGCCATGCCAATGCCATAGGTGGCGCCGGTTACGAGCGCGACCTTGCCATCCAGGCGGAAGCTGTCCATAAGATCAGACATAGCGATCCTTTCAAAAGAAACGTTCATCTATATAAGTCTTGCTTTTCATACAAGGTCAGTATAGGAGAAGAGGAGGATTTAAAAATCAGATTCTCCTAAAATCAGGTGAACGTTCACTTTTAAAAGGTAAACGGTGATCTCGTCCCTTGCCGCGCGGACGTTTATTCGCTCTGTTCCTGCGTGCCCTCTGCGATCATGTTGCGGTTGTACACCAGATGCAAATACATCGCATCGTGCGCTGCGGTGGGATTGCGCGCGGCGATGGCGTCGGCCACGCCACGGTGGGTGCGGATGGTCTCCTCAACCAGCTTTTTGCCGGTCACGTCAATAAACAGGGGGACAGACGCCTTGAGCACGCCCATTAGGCGGGGAACGACGAGGTTTCCGGAGCTCTCGGCAATGGCATTGTGGAACGCGGTGTCGGCGGCGGAGTAATCCTCACCGGCCTCGGCCAGGCGCTCGGATTCGTCGCATAGCTCTTTGATACAGACGACCTGGTCGTTGGTTGCGTGCTCGGCTGCCATGCGTGCAATCTGCGGCTCGATCATAAAGCGCACCTCGAGTAGGTCGCGCGCCAGACGCTGCTTGTCGTCGATAAAGGTAAAGCCCAGCGGGTCGTCGGCAACGCCGGGGTTTGATGCCACATAGGTGCCCGAGCCCTGCTTAATGCGCACGATATTGCGCGACTGCAGCAGCTTCATGGCCTCGCGCACCGTGCTCCTGCCGGCGCCCAGGCGCTCGACGAGCACGGCCTCCTTGGGCAGGCGATCGCCTTGTTCAAGATGCTCATCCAGGATCAGTTGAATGATTTTCTCTGAAATCTGCTCGGGGAGTCCCGAATCGGCTCGTGCCACGCTTCACCTCATATCAAAAGAATTCATCTGAGCTATTTTAGCGCACTGCGAACGCTATGTAGACGGCTTGACATGAATCAGCTGCCACATATATGCCGTTCGCAGCTCTTTTCCGACCGTTCACCAAATACATCAGATGTATTTCGAACAAATTTCAAAATGAAACATCAGACCTTTCCAAAATACGCTATAGTCATCAGACGAATTCAAAAGGTCTGATGAATTGGAGGAAAGATGTCAGACCCAACGTTTATGGCCGACCCCACCAGGCTGGTCATCGCCGCCATCGTGGGCATCGCGCTGCTGCTTGCGCTCATCATTAAGTTCAAGCTGCATCCTGTGCTTTCGATGATGGTCTCGGCGCTCGCGATCGGCATCGGCGCCGGTATGCCGCTCGACCTGGTGGCGGACACTGTCACCAAGGGCGTGGGAACCACGCTGCAAAACATCGCCCTGCTCATTGGCCTCGGCTCGATGTTTGGCCAGATTCTTGAGGAGAGCGGCGGCGCCAAGAAGATCGCCCAGACCTTCATCGATACCTTTGGGCAGGGTCATTCCAGCTGGGCGCTGGGCATTACCGGTCTGGTTATCGGCACTACGGTGTTCTTTGAGGCGGGCGTAGTCGTTTTGATTCCGCTTGCGTTTAGCGTGGCATCGCAGACCAAAAAGTCGACGCTCTACTACGGCATCGCGCTGCTCGCAGGACTTGCCGCTGGCTATGCGTTTGTGCCGCCATCGGCCGGTTCGGTTCTGGTCGCCGGCACGCTCGGTGTCGACCTGGGCACCATGATTCTCGTCGGTATCCCTACCGCCTTCATCGCCATGGCGATCGCCGGCGTCATCTGGGGTCGCAACGTGGGCGGTCGCATTTTTACCGATGTTCCGGAGCACTTTACCTCTGCCGAGGGCGCGAGCGACGAAAAGGAGCTTCCCTCCTTTGGCATGGTGCTTGCCATCGTGCTCACGCCGCTTTGTCTGATTTTGCTGGGCACGCTGTCTTCTTATATCCCCATGCCCGCCGAGCTCGCCTCGATTCTCGCCTTCCTGGGCAAGCCGTTCGTCGCTTTGACGCTCGCCACGCTCGTCGCGATGTATCTGCTGGGCGCGCGCCGCGGCTACTCCGGCGCCGAGCTCAAGGCCTTGCTCGACCGCTCTCTTAAGCCCGTCGGCATGATCTTGCTGGTTATCGCTTGCGGCGGCGTCATTCGCTGGATGCTGCAGGACTGCGGCTTGGGCCAGGTTATTGGCCCTATGCTCGAGGCTTCACCACTGCCTTTGGTGGTTGTTGCCTTTTTGATTGCCGTCATGGTGCGTGCCTCTGTCGGCAGCTCCATCGTCGCTATGACCATGGCATCGGGCATTATGGCCGCCATGCCCGCGGTTGCTGGTGCTTCGGTGCTCATGCGTGCCGCTATCTGTCTTGCCATCTGCGGCGGTGCCACGGCCCTCTCGCACGTCAACGATGCCGGTTTTTGGATGTGCTCCTCGTTCCTGGAGATTGACGAGAAGACCACCCTCAAGTCCTGGACCGTTATGGAGACGCTCATCGGCCTTTCGGGTCTTGCCTGCGCCCTGGTGATTTCGTTCTTCGCCTAGTTCGCGTAGCTAAGCATCTTTTGCCGAGCGCACCGCTCGGTACCCATTTACACCTGATTCATTAACCAACGATTGGTACAACCGTTCAAACCAAAAGAGGAGAGCATTATGGACGAGAAGACCAAGGCACAGATTCAGCAGGAGGCAGCCGACTTGGTTGCCAAGCTGCAGCCGCGTTCCGGCAAGTTTCGCACCATCAGCCCCGAGATGGACCCGCTGCGTCTGGGCTCTGGCTGGTCCATCGAAGATCTGGACAAGCCGCAGGTCATTATCGAGTCGACGTTCGGCGACTCGCACCCGGGTTCTGCCGGTCTGTTTGAGTTGGTCGAGGAGGTCCGTGCCGGCGTTGCCGAGGCTGGCGGTCATGGTGCCCGTTACTTCTGCACCGACATTTGCGACGGCGAAGCCCAGGGCCACGACGGCATCAACTACTCGCTGCCCAGTCGCGACATGATCGCCAACATGATCGAGATTCATGCCAAGGCCACCCCGTTCGACGCCGGCGTCTTTGTTGCCAGCTGCGATAAGGGCCTGCCTGCGAACCTTATGGCCATGGGCCGCATCAACATCCCCTCCATCGTCGTTACCGGCGGTGTCATGGATGCAGGCCCCGACCTGCTGACCCTGGAGCAGCTCGGCGCGATTTCTGCCCGCTACGAGCGCGGCGAGATCTCTCGCGAGGAGCTTGAGTTTGCCAAGCACAACGCATGCCCCAGCTGCGGCGCCTGCTCGTTTATGGGCACCGCGTCGACCATGCAGGTTACCGCCGAGGCCCTGGGCCTTATGCTCCCCGGCACGGCCCTGCTGCCCGCAACCAGCTCCGATCTGCGTGAGTTTGCGCGCGCGGCCGGCCGTCAGTCCGTGTGGCTCTCCGAACACAACCTGTGCCCGCGCGACATCGTGACCAAGGAGTCCTTCGAGAACCTCATCATGGTCCACGGCGCCATTTCGGGCTCCACCAACTCGCTGCTGCACATCCCCGCGATTGCCCGCGAGTTTGGCATCGAGATGTCCGCCGACGACTTCGATCGCCTGCACCGTGGTGCTCACTACCTGCTCAACGTCCGTCCCGCAGGTGAGTGGCCGGCGCAGTTCTTCTACTATGCGGGTGGCGTGCCGCGCATCATGGAGGAGATCAAGTCGATGCTCCACCTCGATGTCATGACCGTCACCGGCAAGACCCTCGGCGAAAACCTCGAGGACCTTAAAAACAACGGCTACTACGAGAAGTGCGGCCGCTACTTGGAGAAGTGGAACCTCAAGCGCGAGGACATCATTCGCCCGTTTGACCAGGCTTTTGGTACCGATGGCTCCATCGCCATTCTCCACGGCAACCTTGCCCCCGAGGGCGCCGTCGTCAAGCACACGGTTGTTCCGCGCGAGATGTTCCAGGCCACGCTTAAGGCACGTCCGTTCGACTGCGAGGAGGATGCCATTCACGCCGTCCTGACGCACGAGGTCAAGCCCGGCGACGCCGTCATCATTCGCTACGAGGGCCCCAAGGGCTCCGGCATGCCCGAGATGTTCTACACCACCGAGGCTATCGCCAGCGACCCCGAGCTGGGCGCGAGCATTGCCCTGATCACTGACGGCCGCTTCTCCGGCGCCTCCAAGGGCCCGGCTATCGGTCACGTTTCGCCCGAGGCTGCCGTGGGCGGCCCGATTGCCCTGATTGAGGAGGGCGACCTGATCCAGATCAACATCCCCGAGCGCTCGCTGTCCATCGTGGGCATCGCCGGCAAGGAGATGGAGCCGGCCGAGATCGATGCCGTCCTGGCCGAGCGCCGAGCCGCTTGGAAGCCCAAGGCTAATCGCTATACCTCCGGCACGCTCAAGTTCTTTACCGAGCATGCAGTTTCCGCCATTCAGGGTGGCTACATGGAGTAGCGCCCATGCGCATCAAATATCTCCTCTCATAGATGTGCGGCGCGAAAGGCCCCGAGCTCACGTGAGCTCGGGGTTCTTTTCGTCTGGATTGCAGACGTATCGTCGGACGAAAGCACGTTGCGTCTAGGGAAAAAACGTACGAAAGCGCAATTTACGTCTTAATTCCGTACGCAAATCAAGACGAAAATCGTTTACGTCTGCTTTAAATCCGTACGAAAACGGTTTTCGTCTTGCAGGGCAGTTGCCGTTTCTACAGTTCAACTTCCAGTTCGGCTTTGTGCTCGTAGAGGTAGTCGCGCATGTAGGGGATGGCAAATGAGACCTTGCCGTACGAAGGAGCCTCGATAATCGATTCTCTTAACAGGCGGCTGCGGACGGAGCTCACCTGTTGAGGCGTTTTGTTTAGGGCGTCGGCAACCATGCTGGTCGAGCTCGTCTGCCCCAAAGACGCCATGCTCAGCAGATAAGCGATGCACGTGGGCGGAATGCGCTGCAGCGCGGGCTCAATCACCATGGCGCAGAAGCGTTCGCGTGCCGTTGCAATGCCACGCTCGGCTTCTTCTTCTCCAATAATCGCTGTATGTGCACGTCTTGCCAACTGCCATGCGTAGTATCCAACGAGTTGGATCATGAAAGGATAACCTTGCGTTGCCTCGGCAAGTTGGCCGGCAATACCTGGCTGCAACTCCATGCCAGACGCTTCAATGGTTTCCTCGAGGGAGTACGACACTTCGGTTACTGCCACAGCCTTCAGGTCAAAGGGGAGGGCACGGCGCAAAAACGTAAGTGTCTTTCCGTTGATGATTCTTTCAATCATCGAAGGCAGCCCCGCAAAAACAAAGGCGATATCAAGGTCTTCGCCGATAACCTGCTGAATCGCAATGGAGAGCGTTCGGACCTCATCGAGCTCTGCGTCTTGAACCTCGTCGAGAGTGATGAGCAGGCCATTTCCATTCTTGGTTATTGTCTGTCTCATGGCGTCGCGTAGCGATGGGCCGATTCGCTCAATATCTATGCTGCCGATGGATATGCCAGCTACGGTGGGCTCAAATCTGGCGTGTTTGGCCTGGAATTTGGGCTGCAGCTGTTCGAGAATGCGCTGGCAAAGTCCCTCGGTTACGACCTCTTTTATGACCGTCCAGCCACGGCTTTGCGCCAAACGTGAGCACTCGTCAAGGAGGACCGTCTTGCCCGTTCCACGGACGCCGGCTATGCGCATTAGGCGCCCCGGGGCACCAGGCCCGTTGATGAGGCCTTCATTGAATTCTTCGAGTACATCTTCGCGGCCGATAATCGTGGGGGGTGTTTTACCTGCTGTGGGCTTAAAAGGGTTTGTTTGCATGTGAGCCACCTTTGCTCAAGATATAGCAAGATATAGCAAAGTATAGCAAGTTATAGCAAAGTATAGTGAGATATAGCAACGTATAGCGCTGTTCACGGGTTCTTACGGTGGTGCTATTTTCCGAATGCCGCGCGCACAAAGCGCTGGGCGAACAGCTTGTTGGCAACTCACGAGGGCTCGGGGTGCCAATTTGGGATGGAGTAGTGCTGTGCCACGAATAGGGCCTATCTACTACGTTTAAGCCGCAGAGGTCAACCATAGCCGGCTTTTTCGAAAATCGACAAGCTGCCTACCTGCGGTTTTGTTTTCACGGTTTTCGGTATGGCCGAGGCTATCCGTGTTAACGTAGTAGATGGGCAACTTTTGTGGCAAGGGGGCCGATCTGCGGGCCAGGGTAGCTAAAAGAGCCCCGTCCCAAAAAGACTGATTGGGAGCTGGGACGTGTCGATGCGATAGTATTGCATGGTGGTATTCGATTAACCGAGGCTTCATCCGAGGGCTTTATGGAACAGCACCAGCATTATCAGAGCCTGCAAGATCAGGCATACAACGCATTGCGCTCCAAGATCATCTATGCCGAGCTCAAGCCCGGCACGCGCCTTTCGGCGATTGGTCTGGAAAAAGAGACGGGAATCGGGCGCACACCCATTCGCGAGTCCTTTGTGCGCCTGCGCGAGCAGGAGCTGGTGGAAACGCGTCCCAAAAGCGGCACCTACGTTTCTAAGATCAGCATGGAACGCGCCGAGAATGCTTGTTTCTTGCGCGAGAAACTCGAGAGAAGCGTGCTTATTAAATGCTGTTCGGCCGCCTCGCCCGAGCAAAAGCATCGGCTTGAGCAGATTCTTGCCGAGTCCGAGTCGCTCGACCATAGCGAAACGCGTCGCTTTTTCGACCTGGATAACCTGTTCCATGAGACGTGTTTCGTGATTGCCGGCCGTCACATGTTGTGGGATTGGATGAAGAGCGTCAACACGCATTTTGAGCGATACAACTGGTTGCGTATGGTGTCGCAGGATCTGGATTGGGAGCCGATTCGTCGGCAGCATCGCCGGATTCTCGAGGCCATTAAGAGGGGCGATACCGATGCGGCGAGTTATCTGGCAGAGACGCACTTGCACCTGATGCCCGAGGAGCAGGGTCCGGTTATCGCCTTGCATCCCGACTATTTTGAGCTGTCCAAAGACTCGTTCATCTAATCAATCCCCATATAAGTTGCGGTGAAATAGGGACTGTTTTGCGGCCTAGGTGGCGCAAACAGTCCCTATTTCACCGCAACTGCGTTGGGGCGTAACCGGGGCACAAAGCTGCGGCACCGCCTGGAGGAAAAGACCGGAAGCAAGGGTCCATTCCTCCAGACGGCACCGCAGCTGTTTTGGTGGCTCGGCTTTTGTCGAAGTGGCTTAGTTGAGCGCGACGGCCAGCCGAGTAGGCAAAGCGGCTTGGAGGCGTGTCGCTTCCGTCACGTTCTATCAGCATACAAGACGGTTTTGGTTCTTGTTCGTGACGGAAACGGCGCGCTTCCGAGCCGCTTTAAAAGAAAGGGGGCGAGGTCTAGGGCACGCCCCCCTTCACGATAGAGAGCTAAACCTAGCCACGGACCTTCTTGACGACGTCCATGGCCTCGTGGGCGATCTGCTCGACCTTGGAGAAGTCGCCGTCGGCAAACAGGGCCGGCTTGACCATCCAGGTGCCACCGCAGGCGATGATGGCGGAGGAGCTCAGGTACTCCTCGACGTTGGCGGTGCTCACGCCGCCGGTAGGCATAAAGCGGTGACCGACAAACGGAGCGGCGAGGGCCTTGATGGTGTTCAGGCCGCCATACTGGGACGCGGGGAAGAACTTGGTGACCTTGAGGCCCAGGTTCTCGGCTGCGGTGACCTCGGAGGGGGTCACGGTGCCGGGAAGGACGGGCAGGTCGATGTCGATGCAGTGCTTCACGACGTCCTCGTTGTAACCCGGGGAGACGATGAACTTGGCACCGGCTGCGCGGGCCTGCTCAACCTGCTCGACGGTCAGGACAGTGCCGGCGCCAACGCACATCTCGGGCTCGGCCTCGGCCATAGCGGCGATGCACTCGGCGGCGCAGGCGGTGCGGAAGGTGACCTCGGCGGACTTCATGCCAGCTGCCATAAGGGCGTGGGCGAGCGGAGTGGCGTCCTCGACCTTGTCGAGCACAACGACCGGCACGATGCCCAGGGACTCAAGCGTGGTGTAGAACTGATCGAACATGATGTTCCTTTCGATGTGTGGCGCGCATGGGCGCGTGATTGCCAAATGTGCTGGTCAGGAGCCGATTTTGGATTGGTTATCGGAGGCACTGCTTGGGGTTCAAGCAATTCCAAAACCGGCTGCTCGACCAGTCATGTAGGGAATGCCAGGCAAAACCGGAATGGGACTGGTGGTTTTGCCCGGCCGGAGGAATCGGGGAGCGGGCCGCAGGGGTATGGGATTGGAAAGCTGCGGCCCGCGGAATGGGGAACGAATTAACGGGCGACGCGGGTGCCACCGTCGGCGGCGGATGCCGCGGCTGCGATCTCGTCTGCGGTCACCAAGTTGGAATCGCCCTTGATAGTGAGCTTGAGGATCGAGGCTGCAATCGCGTAGTTGACAGCGTCCTGCGGGTCAAAGTCGTTGATGAGGGCATGGACGAGGCCGGCGTTGAAAGCGTCGCCGGCGGCAACGCCCTCGAGTACGTGCACGTCGTGAGCAGGGGAGAACCAGTGCTCGCCGCTCTCGGCCTCAAAGAGCATTCCCATCCAGATGGAGCGCTCGACGCAGGAGATGTTGCGGACGACCGAGGCGACCTTCTTGCAGCCGTACTCGGCGCAGATCTGACGGGCCATCTCGACATAGGTGTCGCGCTCCTCTATGCCGTGGGCAAGGGAGCCAGAGACGCAGGTCATACCGAGGCCAGCAGGCGCATCCTCGTCGTTGGCGATGCAGATGTCGACGAGCGGCAGGAGTTCCCTCATGGTGGCCTGCGACTTCTCGGGCGACCACATCTTGCCGCGATAGTTCACGTCACACACGGTGGTGATGCCCTTGGCGCGGCAGGCGGCGAGCGCATCCTTGCAGGCGGCGGCCATCTCATCGGAGACGGCGGGGGTCACGCCGGAGAAATAGAAGACATCGATGCCCTTGAGGATCTCGTCCCAGTCAAAGACGTCGCGCTTGGCCATGTTGATGGCAGAGTACTTGCGGTCGTAGACGCAACCGTTGCCGCGCTGCGAGGCACCGACCTCAAACACATAGGAGCCAAGGCGGTCGCCCTGACGCACGACGCGCGTGGTGTCGACGCCGTAGGCCTTCAGCGAACGCAGGGCGCACTCGCCCAGACGGTTGGCCGGGACAACGGAGACGTAAGCGGCCTTGTCGCCCTGGTAGGCCAGGGAAAGCGCAGTGTTGGCCTCGGCGCCGCCGTAGCGGACGTCAAACTCGGTTGCCTGCTCAATACGCAGGTGGTCTTTGGGTGAGAGTCTCATCATGATCTCGCCGAAGGTAAGAACCGTTTTACCCATGGTCGCGCAGCTCCTTTTACTCGTGCGTACACCTTTGATATGGCGTTGGCACGCAGGTGCCAAGACGGTAGGGTGCGTCTTTGCACCTGTGTGCCAACGCTCACCGAAATCGGTTTACGAAATCGGTTTCGTTTCGAGTTGTAGTATACTCACCTACAGCGTTTTGCAACCGAGATTTTTAAAAAATGCCTAAAATGGCTCAGACTGCCGACATTGGGAAACGGGGTGCGCTATGGCGCAGATGAGAATCAAGGACATTGCCGCCGAGGCGGGCGTGAGCCCGGCCACGGTCTCGCGCTATCTCAACAACCGCCCCGGGCAAATGACCGAGGAGACCCGTGCTCGCATCGCGGCAGTTATCGAGCGCACTGGCTATCGCCCACGTGCCGCCGCGCGCAATCTGCGCAGCTCGCGTACGAACCTCATCGGTGTGATTCTGGCCGACATCGCCAACCCGTTCTCGAGCGCCATGCTCGAGGGCCTTTCCGCCAGCGCCGCGGCGCGCGGCTGCTCGCTCATGACGGCCATTAGCGGCAACGACCCCGCTAAGGAAGCGGAGTCGCTCACCAGACTTATCGATGCCGGCGTGGACGGCCTGGTCGTCAACACCTGCGGAGGCAACGACAAGGCGATCGCCGCGGCAGCGGGACGTCTGCCCGTCGTGCTGCTCGACCGCGACGTTGCCGACGGCGGTGCTGACCTGGTGACATCTAACAACCGTGAGCTGGTCGCCGGCTTGGTAGACGCCTTGGCAGCTGCGGGCAGCGAGCGTCTGTGCCTGCTCACCGAGGCAAGCGACGACAGTCCCGTGCGTCGAGAGCGCGCCGAGGCCTTTGCCGACGAGCTTTCGCGACGCGGCCTTGCGGGCGAGGTCGTCACCCTGGCCGACGGTGGCGCCGCGGGCGTTGGCCGTTTGGACGAGACCATCCGCGGCTATGCGGGCAAAAAACTCGGCCTCATTGCCGTCAACGGCCTGGTTTTCCTGCGTCTGACCGAGGCGCTGGCGCAGCTTGGTCCCTCGCTGCCGGCGGGGCTCAAGATCGCGACGTTTGACGACTACCCCTGGAACCATGTGCTCTTTGGCGGCGTCACCACGGCAGCGCAAGACACCCTCACCATTGCCGAGCGCGTGGTCGAGCGTCTCTCCGAGCGTATCGACGTTGTTACCACCACCGTGGGCGAGGCCGCGAAGCTGGCGCCTAAACGCATCGAGATCCCCGGTCACATCGAACATCGCGCATCAACTTCGCGCTAGCCGCTCGTTCGTAACTGCCTGTTCGCACACGTTTTTTGAGCGCTTGATACGCTTTAACCCTGCGGAAACATTTTTCTGCGATAGTATCTGCGATATAGACCAGTCGAAACCCGCCCGAAAGAAAGGGGAGCGACATGAACCAGCAGAACATCGATTACGTACTCCGCTCCGTAGAGCAGCGTGACATCCGCTTTGTGCGTCTGTGGTTTGTCGACATTCTCGGCCGCCTCAAGAACTTTGCCATTAGCCCCGAGGACCTTGAGGTCGCTTTTGAGGAGGGTATTGGCTTTGACGGCTCCGCCATCGAGGGCTTTGCCACGCCCGAGGAAGCCGACATGCTGGCGTTTCCCGATGCTTCGACCTTCCAGATTCTGCCGTGGCGCCCGAGCCACAACGGCGTCGCCCGCGTGTTCTGCGACGTGTGCACTCCCGATCGCAAGCCGTTTGCCGGCGACCCGCGCGACGCCCTGCGCCGCATGTTCTATAAGGCCGAGAAGGCCGGCTACCTGCTCAACGTGGGCGCCGAGCTGGAGTATTACTACTTCCCCGACGAGCATACCCCCGAGCCGCTCGACAACGTGGGCTACTTCGATCTTTCGGTAAGCGATGCCGCTCGCGACCTGCGCCGCAACACGGTCCTCACGCTCGAGAAGATGTCCGTGCCCGTGGAGTACACCTTCCACGCCGCCGGCCGCTCGCAGCACGGTATGAGCCTGCGCCACGCCGAGGCCCTGAGCATGTCCGACGCCATCACCACGGCCAAACTCATCATTAAGCAGCAGGCCTACGAGAGCGGCTGCCACGCCTCCTTTATGCCCAAGCCGTTGGCGGGCGAGGACGGCAGCGCTATGTTCCTGTGCCAGTCGCTATTCGACCACGACGGCAACAACGTCTTTTGGGGCGAGGACGACGAGAAGTACCACCTCTCCGATATCGCCAAGCACTACATGGCCGGCATCTTGGCGCACGCGCGCGAGATCAGCGCCATCACTAACCCCACGGTCAACTCGTACAAGCGCATCACCACGGGCGGCGACTCCGTGCCGCAGTACGCCACGTGGGGCCTGCGCAACCGCGCGAGTATGGTCCGCATTCCGGTCTACAAGCCCGGCAAGCAGCTGTCCACGCGCATCGAGCTTCGCAGCCCCGACCCCATGGCCAACCCGTACCTGGTCAACGCCGTCACGCTGGCGGCTGGTCTGGACGGCATCGAGCGCAAGCTGGAACTCCCGCCCGAGGCCACGGCCGAGACGCTCAAGCTCACCGACCGCCAGATGCTCGAGGCCGGCTACACGCCGCTGCCGCGTTCGCTCAAAGAGGCGCTCGACGTGTTTGAGGACTCGCAGTTTATGAAGGATGCCCTCGGCGAGCACATCCACAGTTTCTTCCTCAAAAAGAAGCGCGACGAGTGGCATAAGTTTGAGTCTACGATCACCGAGTGGGAGATCAAGCACTACCTGGCGAACTCCTAATCGCGCTGGCTTGTTCCAGTACGATTGAGCTCATTTCTTTGGAGGCCGATATGTCCGAAAAGAGTGCCCTGTTCATGGCGCGCACGACGCGCTTCCACGAGTTTGCCCGCAGCTTGACGACCACCCTGGGTGTCGAGGTGAGCCTGGCAACCCCCGATTCGCCGACTGCGGCGCACGACTTTGACCTGCTGATTCTCGATTCCGACGGCATCCGCAGCGACCGTATCGATCAGATTGCCAAGTGGCTTGACGATCGTGGCGGCGTCCCCATGTTGGTGATCGTCGACGACGAGGCGCTCGGTACCTTGCGCCTGCCCAATCACGCGCATGCCGACTTTGTATGCCCCACGGCGACACCCAACGAGCTCAAGGCTCGTGCGCAGCGCCTGATGGGCGAGGAGGAGACCGTCACCGCCGACGATGTGCTCAACATCGATAACCTCGAGATTAACCTGGCTACCTACCAGGTGACGCTCGATGATGAGCCCATCGACCTGACGCTGATGGAGTACTCGCTGCTGAGCTTTTTGGCGACGCACCCCAACCGCGCCTACAGCCGCGAGGTGCTGCTGCACCGCGTGTGGGGCTTTGAGTACTGCGGTGGCACGCGCACCGTCGATGTGCACATTCGACGCATCCGCTCCAAGGTAGGCCCGCAGATCGCGGCACACATCACCACCGTCCGCGGCGTGGGCTATCTGTTTAAGGACTAGATTTCCACCACAAAGGGGACAGGCACCTTTGTGGTGGTTTTGCCGTAGGCCGGGTCCTTTCGGGTCTGCAGCAGAACTTAAGCCTTCCTAAAAGATTGCGTTCTCATACACGTACGCCCGCATATTGGGGTACAACTCAACGTGAACAATGATGGCCCGCCACATGTTTGGCGGGCCTTTGGTTATTTGACGAAAGGATCGCAGCCATGAGCGAGAACGATTCCCAGCGTCCCCAGGATGCGGGCAACGCCGGCGAGACCCAGCAGCAGCCGCGTGTGCAGGTGGAGTCGACGCCTGCCGGCAGTAACATTCCCTACGTGCAGGCCTACGACACGCAGACCGGCAAGCCGCTGGGTGGCCAGCAGGTCGTGAACAAGCACACGGTGGTCAAGACCAAGACCAAAAAGCTGCCGATCTTTATTACGGCGCTTGCCGGCTGTGCCTGCGGAGCCCTGCTGGTCATTGCGCTCATTATGAGCGGCACGCTCGATATCGGCGGCGGCAAGAATGCCGTGACGGCGGGTGCTTCGGGTTCGTCGACGCAAAAGATCACGATCGACTCCGAGGACACCACGCTGGCCGAGGCCGTTTCTGCCAAGGCCCTGCCCTCCGTGGTTTCCATTACCGCCACTTCGAGCGGCAGCCAGAATGGCTCGCTTTCGCAGTCTGCCGACGAGTCGGATAACTCAGGCAGCGTCGGTTCGGGCGTGGTGCTCGATACCGAGGGCCATATTCTCACCAACAACCACGTGGTCGATGGCTATGACCAGTACGTGGTTACCATGGACGACGGCACCACCTACGAGGCCGAGTTCGTGGGCAACGATGCCTCGAGCGACCTGGCCGTCATCAAGCTCAAGGATGCTGACGCCTCCAAGCTCACCCCGATCGAGATGGGTGATTCCTCCAAGCTCAACGTGGGCGAGTGGGTCATGGCGATCGGCTCGCCGTTCGGTAACGAACAGTCTGTCTCTACGGGCATTGTGTCGGCGCTGTATCGCTCCACGGCCATGAGCTCTACCAGCGGTAACACCATCTATGCCAACATGATTCAGACCGATGCCGCCATCAACCCAGGCAACTCCGGCGGCGCGCTCGTCAACGACAATGGCGAGCTCGTGGGTATCAACTCGCTCATCGAGAGCTATTCGGGCTCCAGCTCGGGCGTGGGTTTTGCCATTCCGGTCAACTATGCCAAGAACATTGCCGACCAGATCATCGACGGCAAGACGCCGGTGCATCCGTACATGGGCGCTACGCTTTCGAGCGTCAACGCGCTCAACGCCCGCACCAACAAGCTGAGCACCGATAGCGGCGCGTATGTGGCGAGCGTCGTTGAGGACGGTCCTGCCGCCAAGGCCGGCATTCAGGAGGGTGACGTTATCACCAAGCTGGGCGACGACGAGATCGCGAGCGCCGATGGCCTGATCATCGCGCTGCGCAGCCACGAGGTGGGCGAGAAGGTCGAGATCACGCTTATGCGCGGTAAGGAAGAGAAGAAGGTCACGGTTGAGCTGGGCTCCGATGAGGAACTGCAGAACCAGCAGCAGGACGACAGTTCGACCGACACCGGCAACGGCGGTATTACCGACGAGCAGCTGCGCCAGTACCTGGAGGAGCTGTTAGGCCAGCAGGGCCAGGGTCAGGGCTACGGCCAGGGCTACTAGCGAGCCGTTTCGCTCATACCGATGCCAGAGGGGCTGTCCCACCAACGCGGGACAGCCCCTCTTTTCTTATTGATCCGTTGGGGACGGAGGAAAACGGATCACTTGTGGCTGGCAAGAGGCCTGGTTCGTAATGGTCTGGACAGTTAGTTCAGATACGTATAAATCTGGGGCAGCTTGGGATGCGTTTTGAGCAATTTTTGATTGGGATGGGGCTCGAATGGGTGTTTGGAAGGGAGAGTGGGACGTTTACATGGTCTCGAGGAGCCCAAATTAGTTGAAACAGGGGTGTTCGTGCCTGATTCAGCTCTAGGATTTATACGTATCTGAACTAACTGTCCGCCCCGGTCTGGCCGCTGCCGATTCGGTGCGGTTCGAAAGGGCTATCCGGCCTCATTGCGACCGGTGGTACTCTTGTATCCGTTTGAAATCGAGCGAAGGAGTGCGCTATGGAGCAATCGAGCCTGTTTGGTGACGGCGTAAACATCGATACCGAAACGCCCGCGAGCGCGGATGCCGCCGCACCGGTCGACGCCCGTGCCCAGGCGGCAGCGCGTGCGGCCGAGCTGCGCCACGAGCTCGATTACCACGCCTATCGCTACTACATGCTCGATGCGCCCGAGATCACGGACGCCGCCTTCGACAAAATGCTCGTTGAGCTGCAGGAAATCGAGGCGACCTACCCCGACCTGGTGACGCCCGACAGCTATACCCAGCGCGTGGGCGGCTACGTGAGCGAGCAGTTTACGCCGGTCACGCATATGGCGCGCATGTATTCCATGGATGATGCCATGGATCTGGACGAACTCGACGCGTGGCTCCAGCGCGCCGAGGATGCGCTCGGTGCCGGCAGCGTCACCTATACCTGCGAGCTTAAGATCGACGGTCTGGGCGTGGCGCTTACCTACCAAAACGGCACCTTCGTGCGCGCGGCCACGCGCGGCGATGGCACCACGGGCGAGGACGTGTCGCTCAACGTCCGTACCATCAAGGATGTGCCCATGCACCTGTCCGAGCCGGCGCTCGCTCATATGGGCGCCGACCGCGAGCGTACCATCGAAGTACGCGGCGAGGTCTACATGCCCAAGGGCAGCTTTGTCCGCCTGAATGAAGAGGCCGATGCCGAGGGCCGCGACCCCTTTGCCAACCCGCGCAACGCTGCCGCCGGCAGCCTACGTCAGAAGGATCCCAAGATCACGGCGCGCCGCGATCTTGCCACCTTTATCTATGCCATCGCCGATACCGACCCGCTGCACGTCCACAGCCAGCGCGAGTTTCTGGACTGGCTGCGTAGCGCCGGCTTTAGCGTCAACCCTAACGTTGCCCGTTGCGCCACGCCCGCCGAGGTCCACGAGTTCTGCGCCCAGGCGCTCGAACATCGCGGTGACCTGGACTACGACATCGACGGCGTGGTCGTAAAGGTTGACAGCTTTCAACAGCAGCTCGACCTGGGCTTTACCGCCCGCGCGCCGCGCTGGGCCATTGCCTTTAAGTTCCCGCCCGAGGAAAAGCAGACCGTCCTGCGCGAAATTCGCATCCAGGTGGGCCGCACCGGTGTGCTCACGCCGGTCGCCGAGTTCGACCCGGTGACGGTTGCCGGCTCCACCATCGCGCGCGCCACGCTGCACAATATCGACGAGATCCGTCGCAAAAACGTGCGCGAGGGCGACACCATCATCGTGCACAAGGCAGGCGACGTAATCCCCGAGGTCGTGGGCCCGGTACTCGATAAGCGCCCGGCAGATTCGGTCGACTGGCACATGCCCGAGGTCTGCCCCGTGTGCGGCAGCCCCGTGGTCCACGAGGATGGCGAGGTTGCCTACCGCTGCGTGTCCATCGACTGCCCCGCGCAGCTCAAGGAGCGTCTGCTCCATTGGGTGAGTCGCGGCTGTATGGACGTCGACGGCCTGGGCGACGAGATTGTCGACAAGATGATCGCCGCCGGGCTGATCCACGACGTCGCGGACTTCTACCAGCTCACGGTCGACGATATCGCCGGCCTGGACACGGGGCGCACCTATGCCAGCTCCAACAGCAAAAAGGGCGTCAAGAAGGGCGACCCCATTCCGGTAGGCCTCAAGACGGCCGAGAAAATCATCGCCGAGCTCAACAAGTCCAAGAGCCAGCCGCTCGGTCGCGTGCTGTTTGCCCTGGGCATCCGCCACGTGGGCAAGAGTGTGGGTGAGGTCATCGCCGAGCGATTCCTGTCGATCGACAAGCTTATCTTGGCGAGCGAAGAGGACATCGCCGAGTGCGAGGGCATCGGTCCCAAGATTGCGGCGAGCGTCAAGCAGTTCCTGGCCGTGCCCGAAAACCTTGCCGTGCTGGAACGTCTGCGCCAAGCGGGCCTTTCGCTCGAGGTCGACCTGGGCGCCGCGCATGCGCAAGCCGCAGCCGACGCTGGCGTGGCGGGCGAGCTCGCCGACGCACAGCCGCTCGCGGGTCTGACCTTCGTGCTCACCGGCACGCTCGTCAACCGCACGCGCGACGAGGCAGGCGCGGCGCTCAAGGTGCTTGGTGCCAAGGTCTCGGGCAGTGTTTCAAAGAAGACGAGCTATCTAGTCGCCGGCCCCAAAGCGGGCTCCAAGCTCACCAAGGCCGAGCAGCTGGGTGTGCCCGTGTTGGATGAGGACGCACTCGAGCAGATCTTAGCTACTGGTCAGGTGCCGGAGGCGTAATGGATATAGAGAATCGCAATTGCTCGCAGGCGGAAGGGCGCACGAAGCACGCCCAAGGGCAGGCAAAAGAGCACCTGATGGCGCGAATTCGCATTGCGGAACGTGAGCGCTTGGCAGGTGTGTCTCGCGATGCTTTTGAGGCGTTGACCGAGCTGGAGACGAGGCTCGGTCTAGCCTAGCGATACAGGCACCGTGATCTGCGTCACGTAGGTTGTGGGATCGTCGCTGATGATGTCGTCGATGAGGGCGATCTCGCGTTGCCCCGCTACGCCACCAGCTTGTCAAAAGCCCCGCGCCGGTTGAGCACGGTAAACGCGACAACACAGATGACCGCCGACAAAATCGATCCGCACGGCGAGGCGATGCCCATGGGAAACAGCGTGTCGGAATAGGCGTTCGACAGCAGCCACGCGCCCGGCACGCGAATGAGCGCCACGGCTAGTACGTTGTGCGCAAAGCCGATGTAGCTCTTGCCGTATGCAGCGAAAAAGCCGCTAAAGCAAATGTGGATGCCGGCAAAGATTGCATCGAAAATATAACTGTGCATATAGCCGGTACCGGCCGCGACCACCGCGGGGTCCTTGGCAAAAAAGCCGATAAACGCCGGTGCCACCAGCCACATCAGCACCGTGATCAGACAGCCGTACACGACCGAGATGGTCATGGCGTCCTTGAGCACCTGACGCGCGCGGTCGCCCTTGCCCGCGCCGGCATTTTGCGCCGTGAGTGCGCTGACGGTGGCGCCCATGGAACTCGGCACAATGAACAAAAAGCTGATCATCTTCTCGACTAGGCCCACGGCAGCGGCGTCGACGAGCCCTCGGTGGTTGGCGATGACGGTGATAAACATAAACGCCACCTGGATGCAGCCGTCCTGCACGGCCACAGGCACGCCGATCTTAAGAATGCTGCCGAGCACCTCGGGCTGGGGGCGCAGGTCGCTACGCTTAACGTGGATGTTCGTGCGGCGGCTCTTGAGCCACACAAGCGCGAGGGCAACGCTGGCCGTCTGGGCGGTCACCGTGCCGAGCGCCGCGCCCACGGGGCCGAGCCCCATGTGGCCGATAAACAGAAAATCGAGCGCGATGTTAATGATGCACGCCACGCCGATCACGTACATGGGCGAGCGCGAATCGCCCAGCCCGCGAAAGATGGCCGAGAGAATGTTGTACGCGGCGATGCATGGAATGCCGATAAAGCAAATGCGCAGGTAGGCGGCGGTGCCTTCGACTGCCTCGGCCGGCGTGCCAATGAGTGTCACGATCTGCGGGCACAGTGCGAGCAGGACAGCGGCCAGCACCACCGAGACACCCATAAAGAGCGTAATGGTGTTGCCGATGGCGGTCTCGGCGCGGTCAAACCGGCGTGAACCCACAGCGTGGCCGACGATGACCGTCGTTCCCATGGCCAGGCCCACGAGCGCCACGGTAATCATATAGAGCGTCTGCGCGCCATTTGCCACGGCGGTGATGCCGGCGGCGCCGCTAAACTGCCCCATCATGTACAGGTCGGCCATGCCGTAGAGCATCTGCAAAAAGTACGAGAGCATATAGGGCAGGGCAAAGACCGCGATGGTCTTAAGGACATTGCCGCGTGTGAGGCCGTGTTCCATGGGCGGGGCTTTCTGGCTTGGTTCGTTTAGCTACCAGTGTAGTGAAAACCCTACAACGATTGTAGAGTCAAGCTTTGTGTTGACGCCGGAGCGAAAAAAGTCTCGCACACCATTATTCCGAGTGAATATGGACACACATCACGAGAACTCGCCGCCGGCGCTAACCTTGCAGAAAACGATTTCGGAATACTTGACACCATTATTCGGCGCGCAATAATACGTGCGTTTGCGAACAACGTTTGATGGGGGTTGAACCTGCGTGCGCAATCTCAAAATACTGTTTTCCTATCTAGGGGCATACCGTCGCGATGCCATCCTCGGCGTGTTCTTTGTGTCGGTCGAGACGGTGCTCGAACTGTTTATCCCGGTCATCATGGCCAACATCATCGATGTGGGCGTGCCTGCGGGTGATATCAACTACATGCTGCTGCAGGGCGCGTACATGTTGGTGTGCGCTGCGCTTTCGCTGGTACTGGGCTTGGGTTATGCCCGCACGTCCGCCCGCGTTGCCTCGGGCCTAGGCGCTAACCTGCGCGAGGCCGAGTACAAAAAGATTCAAACGCTCGCCTTTGGCAACCTGGACAACTACGACGCCAGCTCGCTCGTCACCCGCATGACCACGGACATCACCGTTATCCAAAATGCTGTGGGCAACGGCTTTCGCCCTATGGTGCGCGGCCCGGTGACGCTTATCGTCGGCCTTATCTACGCGCTGATGCTGTCGCGCCCGCTCGCCACCGTCTTTGCGATCATCTTGCCCGTGCTGGCAATCGTACTGGGCGCCATCACCTATCGCGTCAGTCCGCTCTACCGCCAACTCCAGACCTCGATGGACCACCTCAACGGCGTGGTACAGGAAGACCTCACCGCCGTGCGTGCCGTCAAGGCCTACGTTCGTACCGAGCACGAGGAGGCCAAGTTCGACACCGTCAATACCGAGCTCGCGCGCACTGCGACAAAGACCTTTGGCAGCGCGGTGCTCAACCTGCCGGTGTTTCAGCTGTCGATGTACGTGGCTGCGCTCTCCATCCTGTGGATTGGCGGCCGCATGATTCTCGCCGGCAAGCTGGGCGTGGGCTCGCTCACGGGCTTTATGAGCTACGTGCTGCTGATCATGAATTCGCTCATGATGATTTCCAACGTGTTTTTGCTGCTCACGCGCGCTCTTACGAGTGTGGGCCGTATCGCCGAGGTGCTCGATGAGGAGCCCTTTATCGCCAACCCCGCGGGAGACCTCGCGATTGCGGCACCAGCGGACGGCAGTATCGAGTTTCGCGACGTTTCCTTTAAATACCGCGCGGATGCAGCCGAGGATGTGCTCGAGCATATCGACCTTCGCATCGAGAGCGGCTCGACGGTGGGCATCCTCGGCGGTACGGGATCGGGCAAGAGCTCGCTTGTGCAGCTGATTGCGCGCCTGTACGACGCTACCGAGGGCGCCGTGCTTGTGGGCGGACGTGACGTGCGTGACTACGACCTCGCGACCCTACGCGACGCCGTGGGCATTGTGCTGCAAAAGAACGTGCTGTTTACGGGTACCGTGCGCGAGAACCTGCAGTGGGGCAATCCGCAGGCGTCGGACGATGAACTCCTCGCGGCTTGCCGCGCGGCGTGCGTGGACGAGTTCCTTGATCGCATCGGCGGGCTGGACGGCGAGTTGGGCCAAGGCGGCGCTGGTGTTTCGGGTGGCCAGAAGCAACGCCTGTGCATCGCGCGCACGCTGCTCAAGCATCCGCGCGTGCTCATTTTTGATGACTCCACCAGCGCGGTCGATATGGCGACCGACGCTAAGATTCGCGAGCACATCGCTCGGATTTCCGATACGACCGTGCTCATCATCGCCCAGCGTATCGCGAGCGTCATGGATGCCGATCGCATTGTGGTGTTGGACGACGGTCGTGTCCACGGCGTGGGCACGCACGAGGAGCTGCTGGCGGGCGACAACATCTACCAGGAGATTTACGCCTCGCAGATGGAGTTTGCGGGGAACGCGGACGCCGGCGACGGCTGCGACGATGGCTGCGCGAATGATTCGTTCTCCTCCGTCCCCAGCAGATCACCCTTGGAAGGGGGTGAGCGCCATGCCTAAGACCGCAGCCCAAGCACGCCCGGCCGACCTCAAGCGCACTGTGCGCCGCCTGCTCTCATACATGGGGCATGCCAAGTTCTCGTTGCTCGCGGTGGGCGTGCTCGCCTCCGTTGCCGCCATCGCGAGCCTCGCCGGCACCTACATGGTGCGCCCCATCGTTAACGGTTTGGCCACGGGCGGGGAGGAACTGCTCGCCAAGCAGGTCATCCTGACGGCGATCATCTACGCCGCGGGCGTGCTCTCGGCCCTGGGCTACTCACAGATCATGGTGCGCGCGGCCCAACACGTGGTGTCCGATATTCGCCGCGACCTGTTCGCGCACATCCAGACGCTGCCGCTCAGTTATTTTGACAGCACGCGCTCGGGCGACATCATGAGTTTTTTCACCAACGACGTCGACACCGTCTCCGAGGCGCTCAACAACAGCTTTGCCAACGTGATTCAGGCCGCCATTCAGGTTGTGGGCACCACGGCTATGCTCATCATCCTTAACTGGCAGCTCACGATTATCACACTCGTGTGCGATGCGGCCATTGTGCTGTATGCGCGCTACTCGGGCGCGCGCTCTAAGCGTTTCTTTGCTGCCCAGCAGGCATCGCTTGGCGACCTGGACGGATATATCGAAGAAATGGTCTCGGGCCAAAAGGTCATCAAGGTCTTTAACCGTGAGGCAGCGAATGTCGCCGGCTTCACCTGCCGCAACGACGAGCTTCGCCGCACCGGTACCGCCGCCGTGAGCTATGCCAACTCCATGGTGCCCATGACCGTCGTGATTGGCTACGTCAACTATGCCATCGTCGCCGTGGCGGGCGGCATACTCTGCATCAAGGGGCTCGCCGATGTGGGCGCACTTGCAAGCTACCTGGTCTTTGTGCGCCAGGCCGCCATGCCCATCAACCAGTTTACGCAGCTGGGCAACTTCTTGCTCAACGCGTTGGCCGGTGCCGAGCGCCTGTTTGCGGCTATGGACCTTGAGCCCGAGGTGGACGAGGGCTGCGTGGAGCTGGTGCAGACGGGCGATGCCGCGTGGGCGTGGAAAATTCCCGAGGGCCAGGGCGTGGGCGTCTACGGGCACCTGCATGACGTGGCAGCCGTTGATGAGTCGGGCCGCGCGGTGGCCGCCGACGGCACCGAGCTCACGTGCGGCTTGGTCCCGCTTGCCGGCGACGTGCGCTTCCATGCCGTGGACTTTTCCTACGTGCCGGGCGCCCGCGTGCTCACGAACCTCAACCTGTTTGCCAAGCCGGGGCAAAAGATTGCGTTTGTGGGCTCCACGGGCGCCGGCAAGACGACCATTACCAACCTCATCAACCGCTTCTACGAGGTCGATGACGGCGAGATCACGTACGACGGCATCGACGTCAAGCACATTGCCAAGGCCAGCCTGCGCGGGTCGCTTGGCATTGTGCTGCAGGACACGCACCTGTTTAGCGGCACCATTGCGCAGAACATCCGCTTTGGCAAGCTCGACGCGACCGACGAGGAGGTGCGCGCCGCTGCCGAGGCCGCCTGCGCCGACTCGTTTATCCGCCGCCTGCCGCGGGGCTACGACACACCGGTCACGGCCGACGGCGCCAACCTGTCGCAGGGTCAGCGTCAGCTGCTCGCCATCGCGCGCGTGGCCGTCGCCGATCCGCCGGTGCTCATCCTGGACGAGGCCACGAGTTCCATCGACACGCGTACCGAAAAGCTCATCGAGCGCGGTATGGACCGCATCATGCGCGGTCGCACCACGTTTATGATCGCGCACCGCCTGTCCACTGTCCGCGACGCCGACGCCATCATGGTCCTCGAACACGGCCGCATCATCGAGCGCGGCACGCACGAAGAGCTGCTCGCCCAGCACGGCGAGTACTGGCAGCTGGCGCATGGCTTAAAAGAGCTGGATTAACCCGTTCGAGCACGATGCTTTGATCCCTCCGTGCCCCTCACCTCGCCTCAAACCATCACAACATTCGACGTTTTTCGCCAAAATCGGGAAAAGCATCGAATGTTGTGATGGTTTTTCTGCCACTCGACCGGGTGGAATTGCTTTCTTGCGCACGAAGGTGTGCGGACCCGTGGGCAGGGGAATAAGGTTGGTTATCCGACTCCATTGGAGGGCTCATGGACCTGCCGATCGTCCTGTCCCATAAGACTGCCTGGCTGTACCACAACGTGGCGCGCCCGTCCGAGCCGCTCTCGCGAGCAAGCAGTCTATACGATGAGGACTCGCTTGCTAACGAGGCGGAGCCGACCGCGAGCCTGCCCAAATTGGGGCTCGATACCAAGGGGCTGAGGGCTTCAACGGCAGTTGGGATCGTTACCGACTATCTGGTTGCGCTTGGTATTCCACGAGAAGAGCTCGATCATATCGACACGCTCGTCAACTTCGATTTTGAGCGCTCGACGCCGGCTGGATTTAGGTGCCACGTGTTTGGAGCGCCGGTATCTCCAGCTCATCTTATCGAGATGGCAGAGGGCCTTCTGGTGGTTGATGAGGTCATGTGCTTTGTCCAAGCGGGTTCGTGGATGAGCGAGCCCGAGCAGCTGGAATATGGCTACGAAATCTGCGCCCGATACCATTTGAATCATCTGTCGCCAGGCGATTATATCGAGATGGGACAGAGGTATACCGTTGCCGACTTGATTGCTTATTGCAACGAGAACCGATCTCGTCAGGGGGCTATACGCGCGGCCGCCGTGCTCAAGCGCGTGCACGATGGCGCGCGGTCGCCCATGGAGACGGCCACCGCAATCATGGTTGTAGCAAAACGTTCCCAGGGCGGGCTGGGATACGCCAAGATCGAGCTCAACCATCGGGTCGATGTTCCCAACGAGTTCAAGTATCTCGCAAAGGCCGGGTATTTCGAGATCGACGTATATGCGCCTGCGAGCGGTACGGGGATTGAATACAACGGCTCGGACCATCTTGATAAACAGCGCAGCGCGTCGGATGCGGAGCGTATGACCGTGCTGAGCGCGCTGGGCTTTAGGATGATCGTCCTCACCGGGACTCAGTTTGCCCATCAGCTGCAATTGCACCGGGCGATGAACGCCATCGCGCTCGCTATGGGCCTTAAGTGCGACCGAAGCGAAGCGTTCCAGAAACGTCAAAACGACCTGCGAGAATTTGTGATTCGACACTGGGACGGCGGCCTTTAGGGGCGCTCTGGCCCTTCTGCGGGGTGCTGCGGGCAGGCAAACCATCACAACATTCGACGTTTTTCGCTAAAAACGGGAAAAGCATCGAATGTTGTGATGGTCTGTGCTGAGGATGGGCTTGGAAAGTCCGTTTTGCTCGAAGCGACCTGTCCTGTCGTACGGGTGTCGGCGTGATTCTCTCGTGGGGTATTATGTTTTCCGAAGAATAAAACGCCGCGTGAGGGGAGGGCTGCGTGGACGAGCACGTGCAACATGACGGCTTTGGTCGCGATATCAACTATCTGCGCATTGCCGTTACCGACAAGTGCAATTTCCGCTGTATCTATTGCATGCCGGCCGATGGCGTGGCGCCCCGCGCGCACGACGAGCTGCTCAGCGCCGAGGAAATCGCCCGCTTTGTGCGCTTGGTGGCGGGGGAGGGCATTCGCCGCGTGCGCCTGACGGGCGGCGAGCCGCTGGTCAGCCGCCGTATCATTCCGCTCATTCGCGACATCCGCGCGATTCCGCAGATCGAGGACATCTCGCTCACCACCAACGGCGCCCTGCTGCCCAAGCTGGCGCCGCAGCTCAAAGATGCCGGGCTTGACCGCGTCAACATCTCGCTCGATACGCTCGACCCTACGCTGTTTGGAAAGATCACGCGCCTGGGTCGGCTCGAGCAGACCATGGCTGGCATCGACGCGGCGCTGGCTTGGGGCTTTGAGCCCGTTAAGGTCAACTGCGTTGTTGTGCGCCGACTCAACCAGGATGTAGCGGCCCTCGCGCGGCTCACGCTTGACCGCCCCATCCACCTGCGCTTTATCGAATACATGCCCATTGGCGACGAACGTACGAGCTCACATTGTGCTGTAGACCCTCACGCGCCCGCGCTCAACTCCGAGCTGTGGGATGCGAGCGATACCGTGCCGAGCGACGAGCTGCGGGCGCGCATCAATGCCGGGGCCACCGCGGCGGGATTGGGCGAGCTTGAACCGCTCGACATCAACGACGCTCCTGCCGGCGCGGGCCCTGCACGCTATTGGCACTTTCCGGGCGCGGCGGGAACGGTCGGCTTTATTAGCGCTATGTCCAACCATTTTTGTGCGAATTGCAACCGTCTGCGCCTGACGGCCGATGGCAACGTGCGTCCGTGCCTGTTTAGCGATGCCGAGTATTCGGTGCGCGATGCCCTGCGCCGTGGTGATGATATGCAGGTACTTTCGATTTGGCGCGATGCCGTGGCCCACAAACCGCAGGAACACGCGATAATTGAGGGCACGCAACGATTTATGTCCCAAATCGGAGGATGATCATATGGCCAAGAGCAGGTACGCCGATGCCACCAAGGCCGCTCGCAGGGCCGCGATGTCTGCCCACAAAGTCACGGCCGCGACGAATGCTGGCAACGCCGACGCGTCTGCGCAGCCGACTGCCAGCGCTGCCACCGAGCCCGCCCGCGACGCCCGTCGCGACGAGCTGACGCACGTGGACGCCAAGGGCGAGGTGCGCATGGTCGACGTGTCCGACAAGGCCGAGACCCATCGCATCGCCATCGCCGAGGGCACCATCCTCATGCATCCCGAGACGCAGGCCATGGTGCTGCAGGACCGTGCCAAGAAGGGCGACGTGCTCGCCTGCGCGCGCGTGGCGGGCATTATGGCTATCAAGCGCACGAGCGACATTATTCCCATGTGCCATCCGCTGCTCATTACCAAGAGTAAGTGCGACATTGCGCCCATCGCTCCGGCGGGGACGCCGGCCGAGGACATGCCCGAGGGCTGGGCACCGGCGCGCGCGGACGGGCAGGTTGGCTTTCACGTGCTGGTTACGGCCGGCGTGACGGGCAAGACGGGTATCGAGATGGAGGCCCTGACCGGCGCGAGTGCCGCGTGCCTAACGATCTACGACATGTGCAAGGCCGTCGATCGCGGCATGGAGATCGTTGACGTGCGCCTGCTGCACAAGGAGGGTGGCCGCTCGGGCGTGTGGGATCGTGCCGAACGCCAGGCCGCTGCTGTTGAGGCCGTGGCCGTTGACGGTGCCGCGCCCGCAAGCGCACCCGTCGCCGTCGCACCCGCAGCTCCGACACCGGCCGTTCCCGCGATCGCGTTTATCGGCTACCAAAACTCGGGCAAGACCACGCTCGTCGAGAAGGTTATCGCCGAGCTCACCCGCCGCGGCCTGCGCGTGGGTTCGCTCAAGCATCATGGGCATCACGGCTTTGATATCGATGTGCCCGCTAAGGACACCTGGCGCCATCACCAGGCCGGATCCAAGCACGTGGGACTCATCTGCGCCACGCGCTGGGCGGAGTACGCCGACACGCGCGAGGAGGACGAGATGCCCGCGCGTGAGCTGCTGTCGCGCTACAACGATGTCGACGTGGTGATCATCGAGGGCTACAAGACCGAGGGCTTCGACAATATCGTGGTCGCGCGCTCCGGTGTCGACCGTCTGCGTGGCAAGAGCTCGCTCGACCTGGTCGACGGTCACACGCTGGCCCTTGCCTGCAACGAGGCCCTGGCACGCCAGGCATTCGATGCCGGCTTCGCGACCCGAGCCATCAACATCAACGACGCCCGGGCCATCTGCGATCTGATTCAGGACCATCTGGCCTAAAACCTGCCAAAAAGGGACAGGTTTATTTTGGCAGGTTTTATCTAGGCAAACGTCATTTCCACCGCAAAGGGGCCAGGCTCCTTTGTGGCGGTTTTTGCTTAAGTAGATGTGTGGGACATGTCTTACAATCTACCAAGTAGTTCATGACGGGCGAAAAACGGAGAGAAGGGGCTTGATGCGTCCTTAATGTTTCATGCGGATTGATTGATTTGACAGACGGTGGCGAATGCCCGCCGTCCGCATTCGTATGAAACAAGGAGTCTTCATGCTCGCATCTCTTCTCTCAAAACCTCAACCTTCGCTGTCCGTGCAGGCCAAGCGCCTGGTGGCAATGCGCTTTCTCATCTACACCGGTTTTCAGACCAGCTACTTTATCGGCGTCATCGGAACGCTCACCTATGCAGACGATGCCTCGGTCGTGGCGACATCGCTGGCCGTCCTTTTTATGAACGTATTCGTGATCTTGGGATCCTTTGCGGGTGGCGCGGCGCTCGACGCCTGGGGCCCGCGCCGTCATTTCTTGCTGAGCATCGTGGGCACGCTGGCAACCGGCGCGGCGATCCTCGTTTTTGGCAGCGCGACCGGCATCGTCCTGCTCGGCGCGGTGCTCCTGGGCTTTGTGATGGGGTTTGCCCAGCCCATCGCCACGTCCTATCCGGCATATCTCACCGATGATCCCGTCGAGCTCAAAGACATCAACTCCGCCATCGCCATGTTCTCAAACGTGAGTATCATCGTTGGCCCCACGCTGGGCGGCTTTGTCGCAGCTGCTGCGTCGTCGCGCGCGGTGTTCGTGCTCATGATGCTCTTTACAGTGCTGACGCTCGTCGCCGGTTGGGGCTTTAGGCCGCAGACCAGCCATGTCACCGGGGATGCGGATGCCGATTCGGCAGAGGAAGGGGAGCGTGCGGGACAAAGCCCCGACCCCAACACATCTTCCCGCGTCACCTTCGCGGCCAGCATCAAGACAGTCTTTACCAACAGCGTCCTCGCCTTACTTTTCTGCATCATCTTCCTTTCGAACTTTGGCTACGGTGCCTTCGATCCACTGGAGTCGTTCTTCTACCGCGATGTCCTGCACGTCGGTGTTGAGTGGATGGGCTGGCTCTCGTCGGCCAGCGGTGTCGGCGCGGTGTTGGGCGCCGTCCTCGCGCTCCGCTTGCCGCCGCACCTGGTCAACCTTAAAACCCTGCTCGTGGCGCTCATGTCCGTGGGCCTGGGAAGTTTGCTCTATGTGGGGACACCGTACGTGGGTGTAGCCCTCGTCGGCCAGATTGCACTGGGCATAGCTTGGGGCATCGTCAACCCGCTCCACAATACGATCGTGCAAACGACAGCCCCGCTCGAGCAGCTCGGTCGCGTCAACTCGGTCATGGGTTTTGGCAACATGTTCGCCGGCGTGGCCCCGCTGGCAATTGCCCCATGGCTGGCGGCGACATTTGGCGTGCAGCAGACGCTCGTAGGGGCGGGCATGGTCGTGACGGCGGTTCCCGCGGCGTTGCTGCTGTTTGGACGCCGGCATTTTGATCGTGCCGCAAGGCAGTAAAAACCATCACAACATTCGTTGAAAATCGCGATTTTGACGAAAAGCGTCGAATGTTGTGATGCTTTGCGCTCCGGGCAGGCCGCCCTTCGAGTTCGGCCACCACAGAGGGGCCAGACGCCTTTGTGGCGATCGGATCCCAACGGCCTGCGCCTTGGTATACCATGTACACCATTTCCGACCACATTCAGCACCGCCGCACAACCCAGAAAGGCCCCCATGGACACCACCTTCAGCCACATCAAAGCCGTGTTCTGCGATATCGACGGCACGCTGCTCACGAGCCAGCACACGGTGTCCCCGCGCACCGTGGCGGCGATCCGCGCCCTGCGCGAGCGCGGCGTGCTCTTTGGCCTGTGCACCGGGCGCGATGCCCACGCGACCGAGGCCATGTACGAGCTCTGGGGCATCGAAGGCCTGGTGGACGTGCTCGTGGGCTGCGGTGGTGCCGAGGTCATCGACCGCGCGCACGACATCAACGAGCTGAGCTATCCGCTGCCGGGCGAGACCATCGCGCGCATCTGCAAGCACATGGCGGACCTTCCGGCAACGCCCGTCTGCCCCCGAGACGGCGTGTTCTACGTGCCCGAGAGCAACGCGTGCGTCGAGCACCTGTCGCGCGTCGACGGCGTGCCCTACAAGGTGGTCGATTTTGCCGAGTTTTTGCGCGAGCCGCAGCCCAAGGTGATGTTTACCATGGCGCCCGAGGTAATGCCGCGGGTGATTGAGCGGGCGTCGACGTTTGCCGACGACACCGTCAAGGCGGCCGCTCTGCAGACCACGCAGCGGCTCTACGAGTTCATGGATCCGCGCGTGTCCAAGACGCGCGGCCTTGTGCGCGTGGCGGAGCTCAACGACATGGAGCTCCAGAACATCTGCGTGTTTGGCGATGCCGATAACGACACCTGCATGGTGGCTGACGCCGGCGTGGGCGTGGCCATGGCAAACGGCAGCGACGCCACCCGTGCCGCCGCCGACTTTGTAACCGCGAGCAACGACAAAGACGGCATCGCGATCTTTATCGAGGAGCATCTGCTGTAGCGCTGGGGGAGAACCACCGCAAAGGGGACAGGCTCCTTTGCGGTGGTCTCAGGCGATTTGGGCGAATTGATACCGAAAATCTGCGCGAAAATTCAAATAACGTTGTCTGAATATCATGCTTCTAACTACCGATGGGTTAAAGATATTCCCATCAATTTGGTAGTCTATTCCTCCCGGTTAATGACCTACCGCTCACGGTCGATTTTCGACCGTTCACAGGACGCATGCTCTTGAGCAAAATGTTGTGCAAATAAACAAGATGCTATTAAAAAAATAATAACTAGCTTAATTACCAGTAGAAATAGATATTTCACAGCGAATAAACGAAGGTAAATACGAGCAAATGTCAAGAGAATTGAGAATTCGCTACAAAACTATCGGTATTTTTGCTTAGATGTTCAAACAATCGTTACAATATGTACTATAAGCGTGCGCAATTACAGATTGCGCAGATACGTTTGATAGTGAAAGAGCAAGATCGCGGTCTCTTGGGGAGGAGACATCGATGAAAGCGAATTCAGAAAAAACTAAGCAGAGTAAAAAAGCGACGCGCCGTGTACTGGCAGGCGTTTTGTGCGGAGCCTCCGTGTTGAGCCTGGTACTGTCGCTCGTCATGCCCCCAATCTCGCAGGCCATTGCCAACGATGCCCCGGCAGTTTCTACCGCGGAAACTGTAATGGGGGGGGGTTCCTCAAGTGAGTCTACTGGTGTAGAAAACGCCAACAACGGGGATACCGAAAACCAGAATAGTGACGAGACCGAGGGCGACGAGCCTGGCGACGATGCCCAGCTTGAGGGACAGTCCGAGGAAGAGCAGCAGAACGAGGGTACAACGACTTCGGATGGTGAAACCGTTGCTGCGGTTGCGGAAAACGAGCAAACTGGAGCGGCTGCCGGGGAAATAACTAACAAAGATGAACTTTGCAGTAAACTTCAGGGTGTTCAGGCGGGTGAGTCCGCCAGTTTCAAGCTGATGCAGAACATCGAGTACAACGGCGAAATCAATCTCAATAAGAGCGGTAGCAATATCACCCTTGATCTTAATGGCTGCAAGATAAAGCACTCGGGCGAAAACCAGAACAGGCCGCTTTTCAATGTGAGTAATGGTGCCGAGTTTACAATCAAGGATGATTCTAATCAGGATGCTGAAAAGGTCACTCCCGGTCAGAAGCTGGATGATCAAGGCCAGAAGTTTACTAGCGATTATTATGGCAAGAATGCCATGGTCAACTATGACATAGATAGCATCCCGACCCTGCTCACCTATTACGTAACCAAGTCGTCCGCTAACGATACGGGCACAACGGAAACGCTTGAAACACATGAGGCCAACATCAAGGGTGCAATTGTCTCAACTGCGTCCAAGGGGTCCACGTTGAAGCTCATCAACGTCTACGAGGGCGGCAAGTTTAACCTTCAGGGCGGTACGCTTACGCAGAAAGAGGGCTGCGGCGTCGGCAACCTCATCTATGCCGAGAACGGTTCTACCGTCAACATGAGCGGCGGATACATTTGCGGCGCTTCTGGCTCGAGTATCGGCGCGGGCATTATGGTATCCAACGACAAAGGCGTCGCCTCGACCCTTAGTCTGAATGGCGGCGTAATTGCCGGCAACAGCGCTTATAGTGGCGGTGGTGTGTATGCCCGTTATTCCGAGGTCACCATAACTAATGGCATAATCTCCGGTAATAGCACACTCAACCAGGGACTCGGTGGCGGCATTATGGCCGCGGGCGGCATCGTGACCGTTTCTGGTGGCTATATCACGAATAATAGAATGGCTAAATTCTGTGGTGAGGATGGCAATGGTTGTCATGGCGGCGCTGGGCTTGCTGCCAATAGCGGCGCCCATGTCACCATTTCCGGTGGCCAGATTACTGGCAACTATTCTGATGAAGCTGGCGGTGGCGTTTACGTTACCAATATTGGTCAAGGAGGTATGGCATGGCTCGACATTAAAGGAGGAAATATTGCCTCTAACGTGAGCTACCGATCTGAAGGTGCCGGCATCCGAGTGGGCCAGAGGGTTGACGCGATGATTAACGGCACTCCAGACAGCAAAGTCTACATCACTAATAACCACTGCATGTCTCGCTTTGACTGGGGCGGAGGCGGCATCTTCGTCCAGGGCTGTAATGAGACCCCATCTGATGCGGGCAGGCTATTTGTCTATAGCTCCTATATAAGCAGCAATACAGCCGGTGGCTACGGCGGTGGCGTTGCAGTCTGCCCCACGGGCAAGACGTTGGTAACGAACACTGAGGGCACGGCAATCTTTGGCAACACTGACGCTGAAGACGCTTCTAGTTACAACAACGAAAACGACAAATACGACCCGTCGAATAATTCCGGCAATAATAACAGCCCCCATCTTTCTGGCGGTGGCAACGGTAAGACAGAAGACGTGGAAGCCTATAAATCGGCTGATAGCAACGGCGAACATGTTTTTCGTACCAGTGGTCATGCCGATTTCTTCCTCGCGGCGAATGGTCACACAACGCCGGTCGCAGTGGTAAGCGGCAAGATGCTTGGCGATATAGACGCCAAGTATTCGGGAAGCATTGAGCTAACGAATCGCATTACCATCCCCGCCAACGGTGTTGCTCAGGTAAAAAATAGCATCGGTCTGACTTCGGGTGTTAGTGCCACGGATGAAACGAAGACTGAACCAGCACGGAATAAAGCGACAACTTTCATCACGGGCAACTATTCCTGGGACCATGGTGGCGGCATCATGTCGAATGGTGACCTGTACTTGGGTCAGCCAGCAGACACGTATGTCTATCCGAGCCTTAAGTTGAAGGCAACCAAGGAGTTGGACGGCCGTACGCTTGAAGATGGGGAGTTCGAGTTTACGGTTTATCGCAAGGACTCGGATACTGCGAAGGCGCCTTCTTGGGACAATAATGGTAATTTCAGCCATGGTGGCTGCGGGTTTGTCAAATCTGCCAAGAATACCGCTGGCAACATCGCCTTTGACCTTAGCGAGAAGCTTAGTGAGCAGCTTCATGACAGTAAACAGCTTAGGGAGCAGCTCTTAACGAATGGTACTGGCGAAATTACATACTACTTGGTCGAAAATGCGGGCAATCTTCCCGGTGTCATATACGATCGTGCTGTATATGAGATTAAGGTGACAGTCAAATACAACAAGACTGTACTTATGTCTGTTCCGATACAGGGAAATTCGAGTGCGACTAGAGAACTTAATGTCCATAACTTCACGATTGATAGGGTTGACGTGACTAAGAATCCTGGGGGTTCAGCTAGCTCGCCGAGGACTGCGTCAGCAGATGCTAATGGGTATTATTCGATCGTCGACTCCAGCAGCGCAACCTCCACCAACAAGGCAACCTTCACCAACACGTACGACCCTGAGGTCTCCTGGACTCCTATGGCGACTAAGGTCGTTGAGGGTGGCGAGATGAAGGAGTTTACACTTCAGCTTGCGAAAGACAGCCATTTTAAAGACGAAGACATCATCGGTACTGCCGTGACGTCTGATAATGATAAGAAGCAGACGAAGCAGACGCTTTCGTTCAGGGACAAAAGAAATGAAACGATTGAGCTCAAGTACAAGCTCTCTGATATCAGGAATAATCCCGACGACCCGTGTGGCCCTTTCAAGACCTTTACGTACTATGTGCGCGAGAAAACCGACGGTTTGCAGTTCTCGCACTACACGTACGACCACTCGGTCTATAAGTTCACGGTTGAGCCAACGTATGAGACCAAAAAAGGAGAGATCAACTGTAAGGTGACCTACATGAAGGGAACCGTTAACTCCGAAGGCAATTGGACACCAGAAGACAATGCCAAAGAACGGACGTTCATCGACACCTCCGCCCCTAACTCCACCGACACCTCCATCCCCACCTTCACCAACACCTACTCCACCTCTTTGCCCCTTTCTGGTATGTCGGGCGTCACTCTGACGTACCTTGCCGGCGCGGCGGTGCTTTGCGCTGCTGCGGCCTGGATGCACATTCGTCGCAAGGCGAATGCGAAGGGAGGTAAGCGTCGTGAATAAGAAAGTTTGCTCCTTCCCGATCTTGTTTGCGCTGCTTGCCCTCCTGATCGGCACCTGCGCGGTTGTGTTCCCCGCTTCCGCGCAGGCTGCGCCGACCTCGACCGGTTCCATCACGGTGAGCGGCACCGTGGCGAGCAGCTACGACGCCTACCAGATCTTTAGCGCCAACGTCGTCGACGGCGACAGCGACGCCAAGATCGCCACCGACCTCGCCTGGGCAAGCGGCGCCGTGCGCGGCGCTGCGCTGCCTGTGCTGCACAGCGCCGGCATGTCCAATTCCCAGACCACCGCGCAGGAAGCTGCCGGGTGGCTCAACATCGATTCCCACCTTACGAGCGCGCTGAGCGCACAGCTCGCTCGTTCCCTCCAGAGCTCTGGCGCCGTGTCCGTGGCCCTTAACGCGGGCACGACGGCCGAGCTGCCCTGCGGCTACTGGCTCATCGTCGCCGACGATGACGCCATTTCCCAGGGCGAGGCCGGCACCGCGCCGATCATGGCCCTGGTGGGCGGCAGCGCCGTCAGCGTCAAGCCCAAGGCCGCGACCCCCAAGGTGTCCAAGCACGTGCTGGAGGACAGCGCCGCCGCCTGGCAGAAGGTCGCCGACGCCACGGTCGCCGACGACCTGTACTGGCGCCTCTCTGCCACGGTCCCGGCGGGCCTCACGGCCTACGACACCTATACGGTGCGGTTCGTCGACACCATGAGCGCGGGGCTCGACCCCTCCAAGGTCGCCGCGAGCATGCGCGTGTACGTGGCGGCGGGCGCGGACGGCGGCTTCGACGCGGTCCAGACCGACAAGGACGGCAGCGTCGGCACCGAGCCCGCGAAGGGCTGGACCGACATCACGGCCCAGTGCGCCACCAAGGTGGCGGCGGACGGCAAGACCTTCACCGTGCGCACCGGCGACCTCATCACCGCGCTCGGCGGGGCCGACGCCTTCACCGCGGGCGCCCGCGTGGTTGCTGTCTACGATGCGCCGCTCAACAGCGCGTGCAACCACGGCATCGCGAAGGGCAACCCCAACGAGGTCTACCTGCGCTACCCGCGCTCTCCCTTTGCCGACCAGTCCGGCGATGCCGGCTTCACCCGCACGCCGAGCGACGATGCGTGCGCCTACACCTGGGATCTCGCGCTCACCAAGCGCGGCAGCGACGGTGACAAGCCGCTTGCCGGGGCGGTCCTGAGCATCACCGACGACCGCGGCCGCACGCTGGCGGCCGACGGCACGTGGGATGCGGAGGGCAAGGCCACCGTCACCACGGGCGAGGACGGCCGCGTGACCGTCTCGGGCGTGGACTCGGGCAAGCTGGAGGTCCGCGAGCTCAAGGCGCCCAAGGGCTACACTGCCTTTGAAGGCACGCGCTCCGTGACGGTCAAGGCCGAGGGCCTGGACGTCGACCAGGTGGCCGCCGCCAAGCCCAAGCTCACCATTACGGCCGAGTCGCCCCTGCGCGCCGACAGCGCGGACGGGTCGACGGGCAGCCTGGAGGCGTCGCTCATCAACACGCCCACCGGCACACCCCCTAGCATTACCACCGGAGGCTTTATGCCCTCGACTGGCGATATGGCAATGTACGCCGCGGCCGCCGCAGCGGTCGCCGGAGCCGCGCTCATCGTGGTCGCGCTCCTGGTCAAGCGGGGAGGTGGCAGCCATAAAGAGTAGCTGGCAGCCCCACAGAGAGCGGGGCGAGACGTAGCGAAGCAGATGCTAAGACACAGACAGACAGATTTAGATCAAATGGAATTCGAGCAGAAAGCAGAGGAAAAGAAGATGAGCATGAGCAAGAACATCGCACGCCTGGCAGTGACAGCAGGCCTCACCGCAGCCCTGAGCTTCGGCGGCGTCATGGCCCCGGTGACCATGGCGTTTGCGGCGGAGGGCGGCTCGACCGTGACGTTCGACTGCGGTGACTACGCTGGGTCAACGATTTATAAGGGCATCAAAATTTTCAAGGCGAATGTGACTACGATCAATGGGACCAAGACGGCGAGCAACATCGGCTGGGGTAGTCCTGAGGTCAAGACGGCTGTGGTTGCCGCTATTAAGGAGAAGGATCCTAACTACACCAGTGAAAACGCGCAGGATGCTGCCGATTGGCTGAATGAGCACAACAAAGATGCCAACCAGACCGATTCAAACACTAGGGTCAATAGCGGTCATGTTTTGAGCGTAATTGCCTCCAAACTGGAGAAGACTGGCGTTTGGACCAAGACGTCCGCTGGCAGCTCGTCCCTTACCGGCCTTGATGCTGGCTACTGGCTGTTCCTCACCGATACCGCCGGCAAGCCCGCCGGCAAGTCTACCGATGCATTCACCTCTCCCGTGTACACTGTTATCGACGGCACCAGTGAAACGACCGTTGAGCCCAAGAAGAGTGTCCCCACGGTCGAGAAAAAGATCCTCGATAATTCTAAGGTGAAGGGCAGTGACATTACCGGCGAGACTGACTGGGTGGACGTTGCCGATTCCCAGGTCGGCCAGGAGGTGAACTACAAGCTTACCGGCACGATTGCGGACAACTACGCCAGCTACGACTCCTATTCCTACGAGTTCACCGACACCCTTACTAAAGGCCTCAGCTATGTTGAAGATCAAACTAAAGTTTATGCTGTGAACAAAGATTCAAGCAACAAAGATACATATATCGATATTTCCAGTTACTTTGATGTGAAGTCAACCAAGAATGCTGACGAAACTACCACCTTGACTGTTGTAGCTAAAGCGGGGGAGCACGGTAAGCACCTCAAGGAGATTTCAGACGTAAATGCCAACACTAGGATTGTTGTCTTCTACAAGGCGAAGCTCAACGCAAGCGCGGTAATTGCGGGAGGAAACAACCAGCCGAATGGCAACCTCAACACCGTTACGCTCAAGTATTCCAACAACCCCATGGTCGAAGGTACTGGCACCTCGGCACCCGATACGGTTGAGAACTACACCTACGGTCTCAAGATCAACAAGGTCGATTTGGGTACAGAGGCCCCTCTCGCGAACGCTGAATTTACCATTAAAAATGCGAAGGAGAAATATGTCGCAGAGGGCGGCAAGTTGAGCGATACAGAGTTCGTTCATACGACAGGTGATGATGGCTCAATTCGTCTCACCGGTCTTGATGCTGGTACCTATACCGTGACCGAGAAAAACGCCCCCAACGGCTATACCGCGGTTTCGTCTTTCGAATTTACGATTGATCCGACAATTAAGGATAATGGCCAGGGCTACAGGCTGACAAACCTTGAGGGAAAGCTTGATAGCAAGGGTCAGAACGACAAGGTCATCGATGGCCTCACCGACGGAAAGTCTGGCGACTATAAGCTGACGAAGACGAACAAATCGGAGAAGAATGCCGACGGCACCTTCAACATCACCGTCGGCGATACCAAGAAGGTTGGCCTTCCCTTCACCGGTCTTAACGGCGTGACCTTCACTTGGATCGCTGGTGGCGCGGTGCTGTGCATCGGCGTGGCGCACCTCATCCGCAGCCGTAAGCAGGCTGAGGAGTCCGAGCATGAGTAACGCTCGCTCACCCATCCCTTTGGCAGGTGGGATGTGATGGCCATGAGACTTGCGGACACTTTTCTCGTCCATCCACGTTCTTGCTTTGCCATTCTCTTTTCGGGGCAGACTCCGCACTGGAGTCTGCCCCGTTCTTTTTGGGACAACGCAGACAGCCTCCATCGTCCGATGCGGGCACGTTCGTCATCGCGTTTCTTGGCTCGTATGAGGTTCGGTTTAAGGTCCGTAGGCGCACGCGCGGTGCGGACGGTAGAAGGCATTTGCGCCGCAACAAGCGCAAATAAGAATGCCCGGGGTTCGGAGCCCGGGCATTTAACAAAAGCTGAAAACTAGGCCGCCCGCGCTCCCAAACATTTACGCGGGGTGCGTCGTTTTCTATTGACATTGTATCCCGAATCGCCCCGCCGATTCGGGATATTTTGAAAACGCAAACACGTCGGGCAAACCCGGACAATGCGGCCAGGCTCCTCTGGACGGGGAACCGTGTGTGTAACTATCGAACAAATGTTTGTCAAAATCGCGTTTACCAGCCGTGGGTGCATACACTCGCAGTAAAATGGCTTTGCGACGCATCCCGTGCGCGGGCGGCCGACGACTCGATCGGAGGTCCCCAAATGCTGAAATTCCTTAACGCGCTCGCCGCCCTCGCGGCGGTGGGCACGTTCGTCATCGCGTTTCTTGACTCGTATGAGGTTCGGTTTAAGGTCCGTAGGCGCACGCGCGGTGCGGACGGTAGAAGGCATTTGCGCCGCAACAAGCGCAAATAAGAATGCCCGGGGTTCGGAGCCCGGGCATTTAACAAAAGCTGAAAACTAGGCCGCCCGCGCTCCCAAACATTTACGCGGGGTGCGTCGTTTTCTATTGATATTGTATCCCGAATCGCCCCGCCGATCCGGGATATTCTGAAAACGCAAATATGGACTTAGGCACGAAAGGAATCTCGTCAATTCCGAGAATTATGTATAATTCCAATATAAACTGGAATCAAACGAAAAAGATGGAAATGAACGAAGCGCTAATCTACTTACAAGAAGCACTAGGTCTCTCCGCCAAGACCAAAACTTGGCCTGGATTCGCACGCTTGCCGCTGCATCTGCGGGCGATTGAGGTCCGCGCTGTTGACGCAAACGGTTTTTCGTTTTTGCTTGCAAGTTTGCCTACTGGCGTCGGGCTTCCCGAGGCTAAGAGAGTCTATAGTCAGCTAGCCTTGCGCGCGGAGACTCCTGTTGTCGTTTCGTTTCCTGATGCCGATGCACGTCAGCGCAAAGCATTGGTCGCACAAGGGATTCCCTTTGTCTGTCCAGGTAGACAGGCTTTTCTTCCATTTATGGGCGCAGCTTGCACGGAGAGGAGCGGTGCTTGGTTTCACAATCACGCGATCAAGATGTCACCCAACGCGCAGGCTGCCGCAATCTGGGGAGCAGCCCAGGAGCCATATCGTCCCTATGACCTTTGTCGTGCGCTTGGGATCTCGGCAAGCCGTGCGAGTGAGGCCATAACCGAGCTTGTTGACAGGGGAATCGCGAGGCGCGAGCGTCGCGAGCGACGTGTCGTCGTGTTCCCTGTTGCCGTCGATCTTCTGCTCAGCGAGCACATGGCAGAGCTCTCCTCGCCTGTCTCGAAGGTCTTTTTTGCAAGGAAGACGCCGCAGATCGACTATCTTGTTGACGCCGGGGAGACGGCGCTCGCCGCGCGTTCGATGCTCGCTGCGCCGGGCATGGAACAAAAGGCCGTCTTAAGAAGTACATGGCGTCAACTGAGCGACCTCGAAGTCGCAGACGGGGAGTTGCCGGATAACGAGACGGCGATGATCCAAGTGTGGCGCTATGCGCCCGTGTTTGCCGGCTCCTCCCGTGTCGACGACATTTCGCTTGCGCTATCTTTGGCGGCAATCGACGATGAGCGAATTCAGCTCGAAGTCGATCGCATGTTTGGAAAGGAATATCCATGGCAAGAAGCGCTGTAGAAGGTCTCCAAGAATTTCAGCAGCATATGCAAGAAGCCGCAGGATCGTATGCCCTTATCGGCGGCACGGCATGCGACATTTTGCTCGCGGAGGCGGGACTTCCGTTTAGGGCGACTCACGATTTTGATGTGGTAATTGTCGCCGATGACCGGTTGCCTCAGACGGCAGAAGCTATATGGACTTTGGTGCGTGATGGCGGTTACCGCTGCGGCTGGGGCGAAGGCAAAGACTCATGTTTTTATCGGTTTACAGAGCCTAAGATGCCGGGTTACCCCCATATGATTGAACTCTTCGCGAAGTGCCCCGACTTTCTAAAGGGTCGTGAGGGGATTGATGTGGCGCCAATTCACGTTGATGAAAACATAAGCAGTCTTTCGGCAATTTTGTTGGACGATGCTTACTACAGCTTGTTCCTTCAGGGAATTCGGACCGTAGGCGGCGTTTCGGTCCTGGGGACGGAATACATTGTCCCGTTCAAAGCGAAGGCGTATCTCGACCTAAAAGCTAGAAGGGAAGCGGGGGAGAACGTTGATTCGAGGAAGGTAAAAAAGCATAAACGCGATGCGCTGAGACTTGCTCAGCTGCTTGGAGAGTCGGAAGGTGTCGATCTGCGCGGAGAACTGAAGGACGATATGCTTGCGTTTGTCAAAGATTGTGAGGTGGGCGACGTCAATCTGAAACAGATTGGGGTTGCGGGCGTAACGATGGCGCAGTTGCTCGAGACGATGAAAGCAACATATGGCTTGATTGGTTGAGTGGGGTTACGTGGCCCGGACGGTGCAGCCAAGCTGTGTTGTCCGGCGCATGAGCTCGCTAATCGGCTATTATTTGTTTAGACAACCTGAGCTGTAGAGGAGTGACTGGCGATGGTGCAGGGCGCCAAACATATGAAGAGCAATAACGCCGCGGCCAACGGTGGCTCAAGCCCTCAGCCCAAACTTCAACCAAAACCTAAGCGCCGTCGCAAGCGACTGCCGCGCTGGGCCGACCGGCTCATCACCATCGTCATCATCCTTATTGGCGTGGGCCTTATGACCTGGCCGTGGATTTTGGACCGGCTCGAGGCCTCGGGCGTGTTCAACCAGATCAGCACCGTGTCCAGCACCGTGGACGCGCTCTCCAAAGAGGAACGCGAGCGCATTCTGCTTCAGGCGCGCTCCTATAACGAGCAACTTGCCGGCGAGGCCACCGAGCTTCCGGTCGACCAGATCGAGCCCTACGCTCAGCAGCTCATCTTTGACCGCGACCCCATGATGAGCTGGGTCGAGATCCCCTCCATCGACGTGAGCATGCCCATCTACCACGGCACGAGCGAGGAAGTCCTTATGGCGGGCGTCGGCCACCTGGAGGGCACGAGCCTGCCGGTGGGCGGCACCTCGACGCATTGCGTGCTCACCGCGCACTCGGGCATGCGCAACCTGAGCATGTTCGACGACATCCACTCGCTGGAGCCCGGCGATCTGGTGCTGCTGCACACCATGAACAAGACGCTCGCCTACAAGATGGTGGACTCCGAGGTGGTGCTGCCCGAGGAGATGGAGTCGCTGACCATCGAGCCCGGCGCCGACAAGGTAACGCTAGTGACCTGCACGCCCTATGGCGTGAACGACCACCGCCTGCTGGTGCATTGCGTGCGCACCAAGTACAACAAGAAGGACGTCGACAAGCAAAAGTCGCTGGCCGGCCGCCACTGGGGCAAGCGCGAGTTTGCCGTGCTCATCGTGGTCGTAGCCATTGTACTGTTGCTGCTGGACATCGTGATCCATGCGGTCCGCAAGCGCCGCAAGGCCAAGGCCTCGGCATAGGACATTCTCCAGAACCACCACAACGGGGACAGGCACCTTTGTGGTGGTTAGGGCTTTCAAACCATCACAACATTCGATGAAAATCGCGATTTTGGCGAAAAGTGTCGAATGTTGTGATGGTTATCGCTGTGGACGAGGCGGTTTTCGTTGCGGGCTGGATGGTTTTCGTTGCGGGTGGGACGGTTTTCGCTACGGACGGTGCGGTTTCGCTGCGGAACCGCCAGCCCGCCGCCCGCCAGCCCGCCGTCCTCGTTACGTTTTCGCTGCATTTGGGTAAAGCACCTGCTCCAAGTGGCGTTGCCTTGTATACTAGAGCGGTTTATCTGTTATGCGGAAGGGAGCGCCTATGGCACTCAGCGAGAAAGACGTGCGCGGCATCGCCGAGTACGCAAAGATCGCACTGACCGATGACGAGCTCACCCAGATGACGTCCTACATGAACGACGCCGTCCAGATGCTCGAGCCCGTCCTGCAATATGACTTGCCCGACGTGGAGCCCACGTTCCATCCCATCGGAAGCCTGTCCAACGTGATGGGCGATGACCTGCGCGAGCCCGAGCGCGACCTGCCGCTCGACGTTGCGCTCGAAAACGCCGGCAGCGCGCGCGACCGCTACTTCCGCGTGCCGTCCATTTTGGGAGAGGGGGAGAGCGAGTAATGGCGCAGAGCTTCGATTCCCTTACCGCTGCCCAGATCGCCGCGGGCGTTGCCGCCGGCGACTTTACCGCTACCGAGGTGGCCCAGGCCTCCCTTGCCGCTATCGAGGCGCGCGAGGGCGGGGTCCAGGCATTCCTGCAGGTGGCGCCCGAGCTCGCACTCGAGGCCGCCGCGCGCGTGGATGCCGACCGTGCAGCAGGCAAGCCACTGCCCCCGCTCGCGGGCGTGCCGCTGGCCATCAAAGACAACATGAACCTTGCGGGCACGCGCACCACCTGTGCTTCCCGCATGCTCGAGAACTACCAGAGCGTTTACACCGCCACCTGCGTCCAGCGCATGCTCGACGCCGGCTGCCTGCCCATGGGCAAGGCCAACATGGACGAGTTTGCCTTTGGCAGCTCCACCGAGAGCTCGGCGTTCCACCGCACCAACAACCCTTGGGATACCGAGCGCGTGCCCGGCGGCTCCTCGGGCGGTTCCGCTGCCGCCGTCGCCGCGGGCGAGGTCGCGCTCTCGCTGGGCTCGGACACTGGCGGCTCCATTCGCCAGCCGGCGTCGCTGTGCGGCGTGGTGGGCTTTAAGCCCACGTATGGCGCCGTGAGCCGTTACGGCGTGGTTGCCTTTGGCTCGTCGCTCGACCAGGTGGGACCCTTTGGCCGCACGGTCGAGGATGTCGCGCTGGCCATGAACGCGCTTACCGGTGCTGGCCACGATCCGTACGACTGCACCAGCCAGGATTGCGCCGTCGACTTTACCGAGCATCTCAACGACAGCATCGAGGGCAAGCGCGTGGGCATCATCCCCGCGTTTATGGAGGCCGAGGGCCTGACGTCCGAGGTCAAGGCCGCTGTTCAGCGCGCCGCCCAGGAGTTGCAGAACCAGGGTGCCGAACTGGTCGAGGTCGACCTGCCGCACCTGGACGCCGCCATCGCCGCCTACTACGTCATCGGCCCGGCCGAGGCGTTCTCCAACCTGGCACGTTTTGACGGCATTCGCTACGGCTATCAGGAGGAGGGCTGCGCCAACCTGTCTGACCAGAGCTCGCTTTCGCGTGCCCAAGGCTTTGGCGCCGAGGCCAAGCGCCGTCAGATGCTCGGCGCCTACCTGCTGAGCTCGGGCGTGTACGACAAGTATTACTACGCTGCGCAAAAGGCCCGCACGCTCATCACGCAGGACTACGACGCCGCGTATGCCAAGGTGGACACCATCCTCATGCCCGCCTCGCCGCGCACGGCCTTTAAGTTTGGCGAGATCAGCGACCCCACGCAGATGTACCTCTCCGACCTGTACACCATCTCGCTCAACATCTGCGGCAACGGTGGTATCTCGGTGCCGCTGGGCCTGGGCGAGGATACTCAGCTGCCCGTTTCTGCCCAGCTGGTGGGTCCGGCCTTTAAGGACCGTCAGCTGTTCACGTTTGCCCGCGCCCTGGAGCGCGGCTTTGCCGATGCCGCCACGGGTGCGCTCGCGCTTTCCGTCGCGCCCGATTTTGCCGGGAAGGGAGGCGAGCTGTAATGAAGGAGCTTTCCGAGGTCCTGCAGGATTGGGAGGCCGTGATCGGCCTGGAGATCCATACCGAGCTCACCGCACTCGATACCAAGATGTTCTGCAACTGCAAGCTCAGCCACGATGACGAGCCCAACGCCAACGTGTGCCCGGTGTGCCTGGGCCTGCCCGGTGCGCTGCCGGTGCCCAACAAGCGCGCCATCGAGAGCATCGTCAAGGCCGGCCTCGCCACCAACTGCGAGATCCAGCGCCACTCGATGTTCTACCGCAAGCACTACTTCTATCCCGACATGGCCAAGAACTTTCAGACCACGCAGGGTCCGGTCGCCTTTGCCATGTACGGTCACCTGGATCTGGACGTGACCGGTCGCGGTGCCGCCGAGCGCCCCGACTGCGCGTTTGGCGAGGCCGAGGCCCAGAGCCTGGCGAGCGCCTCGGCCAACGCCGAGGGCCTGTCCACGTCCATGACGTCGACCATGCGCGAGGGCAACCAGCGCGCCGGCCATCTGGCCAGCTATGATGCGTCCAACCTGCAGATGCCTGAGCGTCGCGAGGACGGTTCCTACACGGTGCCCATTCGCATCCTGCGCATCCACATGGAGGAGGACGCTGCCAAGATGGTGCACGTGGGCGGTGCCGAGGGCCGCATTACCGCTGCGGCCGAGTCGCTCGTCGACTACAACCGTTGCGGCACGCCGCTCATCGAGCTCGTTACCGAGCCCGACCTGCGCACGCCCGAGGAGGCTCGCCTGTTTATGGAGAAGCTCCGTCGCATCTTTGTGACGCTGGGCATTTCCGACTGCTCCATGGAGAAGGGCTCCATGCGCTGCGACGGCAACGTGTCGCTGCGCCGCCGCGGCGAGACCAAGCTGGGCACCAAGACCGAGCTCAAGAACCTCAACTCGTTCAAGAGCCTGCACGACGGCCTTGCCTACGAGATCTGCCGTCAGGCCGAGGTGCTCGAGGAGGGCGGAATCATCTATCAGGAGACCCGCCACTGGGAGCCCAGCCGCAAGCGCACCGTGGTCATGCGTGTCAAGGAGACGGCCGACGACTATCGCCTGTTCCCCGATCCCGACCTGGCGCCGTTCGATCTGGACGATGAGTTTATCGACCGCTGCCGTGGCGAGATCCCCGAGCTGCCCGATGCCAAGCGCGTCCGTTTTGAGGCTGACTTTGGCATTAAGGCGGCCGATGCCGAGCAAATCGCCGGCGACCCGGAGTTTGCCGAGTTCTTTGAGGCTGCCGCTGCCGGTATGGCTGGCAAGGAGGCCCAGACGGTTGCAAACTTGCTGGTGAACGAGATGATTGCCTACCTTAAGGGCGCGGGCGTGTCGCTCGCCGATTCCGGCATTGCACCGGCTCAGGTGGCGGCGCTGGCCAAGCTGCTGGCGACCGATGCCATCAGCTCCAACCAGGCGCACGAGGTCTTTGAGGCCATGGCCCAGACCGGCGACGATCCCAATAAGATCGTCGACGAGCGCGGTATGCGTCAGGTGAGCGATGCCGGTGCGCTGCAGCCGATCGTGGACGAGGTGCTGGCAAACTGTGCCGAGCAGGCGCAACAGTACCGCGACGGCAACCAGAAGGTCATCGGCTTTTTGGTGGGCCAGTGCATGAAGGCGAGCCGCGGCAAGGGCAACCCGAAGCTCTTCAACGAGTTGCTGAGAACGTCGCTCTCGTAAACGGGAACCCGGGAGCCCCGGCAGGGCGGGTGCTTCCTCAAAATTTCGAACAGTCCTGCGCAAGACGAAGGCCACATTAAGTGGCCTTCTTTGCGTGCGGAACTCATTTTGAGCAAGCACCCGTCCTGCCGGGGCTCCCGGGTTCTGGCAACGACTCGGCCGTTCGGGTCAGGTGGGGCTGAATGGAATAGAGTGAATGGGCGCGCCGTTGGCGCGTCCATTTTTGTGCGGGTGACAAAGGGACTGTCCCTTTGTCACATTGCAATAAATGTGATGAGAGTGTGGCGAAATGAGCTTAAAACTTCCGTAAATGTGATAAATGTCACGTTTTACCTAGGGTAAAATGTGGGAAATATCACGTTTACGGAAGTTTCTTTGCGGGAGGTTCGTCCATGCAGCGAGATATCATTGCCAAGCTTAACGCTTGGAAAGCGTCAGAATATCGTAAGCCGCTTATCCTTAAGGGGGCGCGCCAGGTTGGAAAGACGTGGGCGCTTAAGGAGTTCGGCCGAACCTCGTACCTCAATTTTGTGTATCTGACGCTCGAGGAGCCGTCACCTGGGGTACAGAGCGAGTACGCTCAGTTTTTCGAAGGCACGCGCGATCCTCGACGGATCATCTCAAATCTTTCCCTGGCACTTGGACAGCCTATCGATCCCGGCGAAACGCTGCTTATTATTGATGAGATCCAGGATTGTCCTTCTGCAGTCGGCGCCCTTAAATACTTCTGTGACGAGGCCCCCGAGTATCACGTCGCATGCGCAGGGTCTTTGTTGGGCGTTCGCTTGTCCCGTGAGACCAGCGCTTTTCCGGTGGGAAAGGTCGAGTTCATGGAGATGCGCCCCATGAGCTTTTCCGAGTTTCTGAAAGCCGAGGGCGCTGCAAACTACGACGAATACCTTGGCGGCCTGGATCAGATCGAGGCAGTGCCCGATTTCTTCCATGTCCGTCTCGTCGAGCATCTTCGTCGTTATTTTGCATGCGGCGGCATGCCAGAGGCTCTTGGCCGGTGGGCGGAGACGGGCGATATCGTTCAGGTCGATAAGGTGTTGTCTGATCTCTTGGATTCCTACGAGCGCGATTTTGCCAAGCATGGTGGCCGTGCGCAGTTCGCCAAGCTTTCACAAATATGGAACTCGATTCCAGCTCAGTTGGCGCGCGAGAACAAAAAGTTCGTTTGGGGTGCGGTGCGCGAGGGGGCTCGTGCTCGAGAATACGAGGATGCTCTGGAATGGCTTGCCGATGCTGGGCTCATCACGGCGGTTCGCCTTAATGCTGCCGGTGGTGTGCCGCTCTCTGCGTACGATGACCTCAAGGCATTTAAAGTCTACTGTCTTGATGTCGGCTTGCTGCGCCGCATGGCAAGGCTGGATGCGTCCGCTTTTGCCATCTCGGATGCGCTATTTTCGGAGTTCAAAGGTTCGTTCGCCGAGAACTATGTGCTTCAGGCATTACTTTCACAGTTAGATGCTGCTCCGCGTTACTGGACAAACGAGAAGCCGAAGCACGAAGTCGATTTTTTGATTCAAGTCGGAAACGAAATCGTTCCCGTCGAGGTCAAATCGGGAGAGGTCGTTCATTCCAAGAGCCTTAAGTACTATGCCGACAAGCATGCGGAGACGACTCCATTGAGGGTCCGCTACTCACTTAAGAACCTAAAGCTCGACGACGGGGTGCTCAACATTCCGTTGTATTTGGCTGATCGATCTGTCCCTCTTATCAAAAAGGCGCTTGATTGTGCGCATCTTGACGTTTAGATCCTGGGTGAGCTGACGGGCGGCGGCTAATTAATCGCTCCGTTACGGCCAGGGAGCTTGGGCCTTAGCGATGCTTGCTTCGCCAAGCGGTGGGGGTGGTGCCGGTGTGTTGCTTGAAGGCTTGGGCGAAGGCGGCCTGTTGAGGGTAGCCTAGACGCTCTGCCACCTGCGCTATTGTGAGCGCGCTATCGGCCAAAAGGTCCTTTGCTCGCTCCATACGGCGTCTGCGAATGTAGGTGCCCAAGGACTCGCCAGTTTGGGCCTTAAAGGTGGCGCATAGTTTGGAGCGGCTTGTGTAGAGCCTCTCGGCCACCTCGTTGATACCCACACGTCTGCCTTTGTCGAGCGCGCGCTCAATCATTGCCGTTGCTTCTTCGGCAATGGTTATGCTGACGCGTGTGTCTGCCGCCTGCCGCGCCTGCTTGTGGGCCGCGCGCGAACAGGCGAGCTCCGCGACCATGGTCTCCACGATGCCCTGCATATAGACGTGTCCGCCTACGGTGTGAGCGCGGTCCTCGTTAATCCGGCGCAGCGTATGGCAGATGGCAGACGTCGCTTCCTCGTGCCATGGCTCGGCAAACGCCTCAAAGATTCCCGCGAACTCGGTGGGATAGCGGTGCTCCAGTTCGTCAAAATATCCAGGCAAAAAGAGCACCGAGCGCGAGTGATAGAGCTCCCCCGCAAACAGCGGGCTTAATTCCTCGCCACAGTTATCTTGGATAAAGCTGCAAACGGCATTGTTTGGCCACGGTCCATGCAATGGTTTGAGGTTCGCGGGCGTTATGCCAGCCTCGGGCATGCATGTAAGTGTGGGTGCGCTGACCTCGCTCACGCAGGCATATGGCTCGGGTGTGTATTCGGCCAGGTACATATCGTGCGTCGGGGTGATGAAATGCTCCATGACGATGCAGGCAGGGGAGAGGGGCATGATCCATGCGCGTCCGTGCGCCCGATCGTTTGCCACCTCGCCGGTAAAGACAGCGCCCTTGCCGGAAAGCTCCAGGCCAAACTGCTCAAACTGTGGTGCGTAGAGCTCGGTTATGTCGGTCGCTGCCCGCCGTATTTGCAAAAGCGTCCCTTTCCTTTGCAGAAACGTCCACGCCTGGCTTGATTGTGAGCCATGGCTAACACATCAATGATAAGTTCATTACGGTTAACTCTCAAGCCGTTAGAAAGGAATCTCATGGCAAAGGGATCAAAAAGGGAAGGTGGAGGCATCGGCGAGTTGCTCGCGTATGCCGGTGACCGTAAATTCCTAACGTATTTGGGCATGGCGCTCTCGGCGCTCTCGCAGCTGCTGAGCTTTGGCCCGTACGTGTGCATTTGGCTTGTCGCTCGCGACCTGATCGCCGTGGCACCTAACTGGAGCGAAGCCTGCGACATCGCGATGTATGGCTGGTGGGCCGTGGGGTTTGCGCTGGCAAGCATCGTAGCTTATTTCGTGGGGCTCATGTGCACGCACCTGTCTGCGTTTCGCTGCGCGTCCAATATCCGCAAGACTACGAGCGAGCACCTGCTTAAGCTGCCGCTCGGCTACTTTGACACGCACGCCACCGGTGAGCTGCGCCGTATTGTAGACGGATGCGCCGCCTCCACCGAGACCCTGCTCGCGCACATGCTGCCCGATATCGCCGGCGCCGCCGCCATGGTCGTGGGCTTGCTCGTGCTGCTTTTCGCCCTCGATTGGCGCTTGGGCGCGGCATGCCTTATCTCGGTCGTCGTTTCGTTTGGCGCCATGGCCACCATGATGAGCGGCGAAGGCGCCGAGTTCATGAAGGCCTACATGGGAGCGCTGGTCAAGATGAACAAGACCGGCACCGAATACGTACGCGGCATCCCCGTGGTCAAGGTGTTTCAGCAGACGGTCTACTCCTTTAAGGCCTTCCACGATGCAATCGCCGAATACGCCGACATGGCGCAAAACTATGCGGGCACGTTCTGCCGAGGTCCGCAGGTACTCAACCTTACCGCGCTCAATGGTCTTGTGGCATTCCTGTTGCCCGTGGCGTTGCTGTTGGCGCCGGGCGAGACGGACTTCGCGCATTTTATGGCCAACTTCACGTTTTACGCGATTTTTTCGGCCGTGGTGCCGACGGCCATGACCAAGCTCATGTTTGTGGGTGAGGCCTCTCAGATGAGTGCCGATTCGCTGGCTCGCATCCGAAGCGTCATGGATTCCAAGCAGCTCTCCGTGCCCGCCCAACCCAAGCACCCTGCCGGCGGCGACGTGCGATTTGAGGACGTGAGCTTTACGTACGAGGGTGCCGAGGCACCTGCTGTCAGCCATGTGAGTTTTAGCGTTTCCGCGGGTAGCACCCTCGCCCTGGTGGGTCCCTCGGGTGGCGGTAAGTCAACCTGCGCAAGCCTGATCCCGCGTTTTTGGGATGTCTCCTCGGGCCGAGTGCTCGTAGGCGGTGTGGACGTTCGCGATATGGATCCGCACGAGCTTATGGACCAGGTCGCCTTCGTGTTCCAGACCAACCAGCTGTTCCGGCAAACACTTGCCGATAACGTGCGCGCCTCCAAGCCTACGGCCACTGACGACGAAGTGCGTGCGGCCCTCTCCGCAGCTCAGTGCGACGACATTGTGGCCAAGCTTCCACAGGGCATCAATACCATGCTCGGTGCTGGCGGAGCATATCTTTCGGGCGGCGAGGTCCAGCGCGTGGCACTCGCCCGCGCGATCCTTAAAGACGCGCCTATCGTGGTGCTCGATGAGGCCACGGCGTTTGCCGATCCCGAGAACGAGGCGCTCATCCAGCGCGCCTTTAGCAAGCTGGCGGCGGGTCGCACGGTCATTATGATCGCGCACCGACTCTCGACTGTAGTGGGCGCAGACCAAATCGTGGTGCTCAACCAGGGCAGCGTGCAGGAGTCGGGTACCCATGCCGAGTTGCTGTCCCAAGAGGGTCTGTATGCCAAGATGTGGGCCGAATACGAACAGGCTGCGAGCTGGAAAATCACTGCAGCGACCGCGGATGCCGCCGTCACGAAGGGAGGCGAGGCCTAAATGTTCGCCTCATTCCAAAAGAAGTATTTCCTATCCGATAAAGGCGTCGCCGGCGTAAAACGCGGCATTTTCTGGACCACGCTCACTAATCTCATTACCATGGCCGGCATGGGCTTTTTATTCCTGGTCATGGCCGGTTTTGTCGAACATCTCGCCATCGGTGCCGACCTGCCGGATGCCCTGCCGATCGTGGGCGGCCTCCTGGTCTTTTTCGTGTTGCTCTTTGCCTCTAACTGGCAGCAGTATTACTACACCTACTGCATCTTTTACGAGGAGTGCGGCAAGCAGCGCATGGAGATTGCCGAGCGCTTGCGCAAACTGCCGCTGTCGTTTTTTGGTCGTCGTGATCTGGCCGATTTAACCGAGACCATCATGGGTGACGTCCAGGCCATGGAGCACGCCTACAGCCACGTGCTGGGAGAGCTTTGGGGTGCCATCATCGCAAGCGCCATTGTCTTCGTGGCATCGCTGTTCTTTTGCTGGCAGCTGGCGATCGCGGCGTTTTGGAGCGTTCCCGTGGCCTTTGCCGTGCTGTATCTAACACGCGGCCCCATGACCCCGGTGTTCGATCGCGTGCGCGCCGAGAAGGTCAAGGTTACCGAGGCTATTCAAGAGACGCTCGACTGCGTTCGCGAGATCCGCGCCACCAACCAGGAGGCCCATTATCTTGAGGGACTCAACGTTGTGATCGATGCCGAGGAGCGCGAGACCACTAAGGGAGAACTCGTTAACGGGCTTTTGGTCAACTCCGCCTTTGTCATTTTGCGTCTGGGGATCGCTTCCACGCTGGTAACGGGTGCCGCGATGGTCGCCTCCGGGCAGGTCGACTTTTTGGTGATGTTTGCCTTCCTGCTTATGGTGAGCCGTATCTATGCGCCTTTTGACCAGGCGTTAATGTTAATGTCCGAGCTGTTTGCCGCCGAGTCGTCTGCCAAGCGCATGCGTTCCATCATGGAAGAGCCTGTGGCGCGGGGCAGCGAGAAATTTGAGCCCGTGGGCCACGATGTGGTGTTCGATCACGTGGCATTTGGCTATGGCGCGGGCGAGGACGGCCGCGCCGGCGAGAAAGTTCTTACCGATGTGAGCTTTACCGCCAAGGAAGGCGAGGTCACGGCACTGGTCGGTCCTTCGGGTTCCGGTAAGTCTACGGTGAGCCGCTTGGCCGCGCGCTTTTGGGATGCCACCGCGGGCACGGTCACCGTGGGTGGCGTGGATGTTGCGAGCGTTGATCCCGAGGTGCTGCTGCGCGACTACGCCATTGTGTTCCAAGACGTGCTGCTCTTTGACGACACGGTGATGGGAAACATCCGCCTCGGGCGTCGTGATGCCACCGATGAGGATGTGCTTGCGGCCGCGCGTGCCGCCAACTGCGACGAGTTCGTGAGCCGCATGCCGCAGGGCTACGACACCATGATCGGCGAGAACGGCTCCAAGCTGTCCGGCGGCGAGCGCCAGCGCATCTCCATCGCCCGCGCGCTGCTCAAAGATGCGCCTATCGTGCTGTTGGACGAGGCGACGGCAAGCTTGGATGTGGAAAACGAGACCGTGGTACAGCAGGCACTCTCCCGTTTGCTTGCAGGTAAGACGGTTATCGTTATTGCCCACCGTATGCGTACGGTGGAAAATGCCGACAAAATTATTGTGCTCAAGGATGGCGTGGTTGCCGAGCAGGGCACTCCGGCGCAGCTCAAGGCGGCAGGTGGAGAATTCGCCCGCATGGTTGCGCTGCAAAAGGAGGCGGCGGACTGGCAGCTGTAGGAATGTGACAAAGGGACAGTCCCTTTGTCACATTGAGTTCACCCCCATAGTTTCCAAAAGGTTAACTTTGGTTGACCGTAATAGTTCGACTAAACTAGTTTCAAAAGCGTACTCGAGCAAACTAATGAACTCGGGTGCTAAGGCACCATGCCGCGCTTGTGCGGCAAAAGGGAGAAGCAACATGAAGAAGTCGACGTTTAACACCCTGCTTGTCGGTGGCGGTTTTCTGCTTGGCACGGCCGGCATCAAGCTGCTCACCAGCGCTCCGGTAAAGAACGCCTGCGTGCAGGGCATTGCGTGCGGTATGCGCGTCAAGAACTGCTACCAGGACATGGTCGAGCAGGCCAAGGCCAATGTCGATGACATGGTTGCCGAGGCTGCCTACATCACCCAGAGCGAGGCCGCTGCTGACGAGGCAGCCGAGTAACGCTCTCAGGCACAAATTATGAGATTCTCGATTATTAGCGAGATCCCTGGCAGGACCCGTCTTCAATTGGCGGGTCCTGTGCCAGAGAGCGATCTCGATGCACTTCTTAAGCTTGGCGGCGACATCGATGGCGTGCACAAGGTGCGCGTGTATGGCCGCATTGGCCAGATGGCGCTGGAGTACGACGAGCCGCGCCGCGCGAGCGTGCTCGACGCCCTAGGCACACTCGATGCTCAAGCTATCGCCGATGCCAAGTCGGGCTACGTGATGCAGCTTGAGCCACGCAAGCACAAGCTCGTCATGGATCTTGCCACACTTATCGGTGCCCATTACGCACGTCGCTGGTTCTTGCCGACGCCTCTGCGTGCGGTGTTTGTCGTGGCCGGTTACATGGCATTTTTGCGCGCTGCCCTTCATGAGCTGGCGCAGCCGCGCCTGACCGTTCCTGTGCTCGACGCTTCGGCTATCGGCATTTCGTTCGTCAAGCGTGATGTCGACACCGCGGGGCAGACGATGTTCCTGCTCAACGTGGGCGAGCTGCTCGAGGACTACACGCGCGCCATGAGCGAAAACGAGCTCATCAACTCGCTGCTCGATGTGCCCGACAAGGCGCAAAAAGTCGTCGGCGACACCGAGGTAAGCGTTGCCGCCACCGAGCTTGAACCCGGTGACTTGGTGGCCGTGCGCACCGGCATGTCCATTTGCATCGACGGTGTTGTCGAGCAGGGGAGCGCTATGGTCAACCAGGCGACCCTGACCGGCGAGCCGTTGGCCGTCGAGCGCAGCGTGGGCGACGACGTGTTCGCCGGCACCGTCGTGGAAGACGGCAGCATCTTGGTGCGTGTGCGCGCCAATACGGCGCAAACCAAACTGCGCTCAATCGTCTCGCTCGTGCAGACGGCCGACTCGCTCAAGTCCGAGGGCCAGTCACATATGGAGGACCTCGCCAACAAGATCGTCCCGTGGAACTTCCTGCTTGCAGGTCTTGTCGCTCTTACCACGCGCAGCCTCATCAAGACTTCGGCGGCGCTGATGGTCGACTACTCGTGCGCACTCAAGCTTACGGGTTCCGTTGCCGTCATGACCGCCATGAGCGATGCCGCCAAGATGGGTGTTATGGTCAAGGGTGCTAAGTACTTTGAGTCGTTTGCCAAGGCCGACACCATTGTGTTTGATAAGACCGGCACGCTCACCGAGGCGCAGCCGCGTCTTGCCTGCGTACTCACCACCGATGGCTGGAGCGAGGACGAGGTCCTGCGCCTTTCCGCTTGCTTGGAGGAGCATTTTCCGCATCCGGTGGCGCGTGCCGTGGTCAATGCCGCACGCGAGCGCGGGCTTGAGCACCGCGAGCGCCATGCCGCCGTCGAGTACATCGTGGCGCACGGCATCGCTTCGTCCATCGAAGGACGTCGCGCCATCATTGGTTCCGCGCACTTTGTATTCGAGGACGAGGGCGCACAGCTCGAATCCGACATCAAGGAGCGCATTGAGTCCCAGATGCAGGGCCTGTCGCCGCTGTATCTGGCGGTCGACGGTACCGTTGTGGGCGTGCTCGGTATCGAGGACCCGCTCAAGGCCGGGGTCCGTGAGGCCATCGCCGACTTGCATGCGCTGGGCGTCAAGCATGTCGTTATGCTCACGGGCGACTCGGAGCGCACAGCCGAGCGCATTGCTCGCGAGGCAGGTGTCGACGAGTTTAAGGCCGAGCTGCTGCCCGAGGACAAGTACGCGTATGTTGAGCGCATTAAGGGCGAGGGGCGCCACGTTGCCATGGTGGGCGACGGCGTCAACGATTCGCCGGCGCTCGGTTTGGCCGACGTGGGGCTGGCAATGGGTGGCGGAAGCGACATCGCCAAGGAGGTCGCCGATATCATCCTGACCGATACGGATCTTGCCGCGATCGTGCGCCTGCGCCGCATGAGTCAGGGGCTTATCGACCGTCTGACGAGTTCGTATTCCAAGGTGATGCTCACCAACTCGGCGCTGTTGGCATTGGGCATTACCGGCATGATCACTCCGCAGACGTCGTCACTGCTGCACAACGGCTCAACGATCGCCTACAGCCTGGGCAACGCAAAGGCGTACCTGCGTTAGCAGACGTGTTCGCCCACATTATCTGGCCTGCGCCCAGGCGGCATCGGTATCGTCCGGGCGCAGGCCTTTTGCATTTGACCATTTGCTAGCTTCTCTATATAGTGCTGCTAGCGATGCTAGCAATTGAAGGGAGCGGGATCGACGTGGGTGCTGTTAGCGGCATGGCGCAGGTGAACGTTCGCGTGGATCGCCAGGTCAAGAACCGTGCCGAGGAGGCGCTGCGGCTTTCGGGCGCCTCGCTGCCCGAGCTCATCAAAAAGGTCGTGGCCAAGGTCGCGCAGGGTGGCGGGCAGTGCGAGGAAGTGCTTGCGGCCGTCGACGACCGGCAGCAGACCGTCGCGCCCGATACGCCGTTCGCCGCGTCGTGGGCAGCGGCAGATCAGCTTTACGCGGACCTGGGCATCGCTACGTCGTCCGTGTCCGATGATCGCGATTGGGACACAATCTATTCCGAAGCCATGGACGAGCGCTATCGCCAAAAGGGGATGATCCTGTGAGCGGGGCTCCCCTCAAAATAATGGTGGACGCCAACGTATGGGTTGATTCGTTTTGCGTCGACCATGCCGAGTCGCTTGCCGCGCGTGCGTTTATTGGGCGGGCGACGGAGACGGGGGCGTTGCTGTTCTTTCCGGTGCATATCGCTAAGGACGTACTGTACGTTGTCCAACACGAGCTGAAGCGTAGCGTTCTTGCCAGCGGGGGAGCACTCGACGAGGCATCTGCCCGTGCAATTGGCGATGCGGCGTTGGCATTTGTTCGGAACATGACCGAAAACGCCACGGCCGTGGGTGCAGATGCGTCGGACCTTTGGCTGGCCGACAAATACTTAGCGCTCCATCGCGATTTCGAGGACAACTTGGTGCTCGCTGCGTGCAAGCGCGCACAGGTCGATTACTTGGTGACCAACGATCGCAAGCTGCTCGAACATGCCGATCTTGCAGCAAAGACCCCGCACCAAATGATGCCGATTCTGGCTTTGGCCGAACGTGGCGGCGCGGCTATCGGTTGACGCGAACTGTTTGCGGGCCTCTTGGACGACGATGCGTCAAGGGACCCGCGTCTGCTATTTACAAAAGCTCGGCCTTAATGGCGGGACTTTCTGCGAGCTTTTCGGCTGCCTTTTCGTCGGAGCTGTCGAGTGCTGCCAGGCTGCGGTAGACCCACTCGTTGACCTGGGTGTTCTTGACGCCTGCGGTCTGCATAAGGGCGCCTACCTCGCGGATTGCTGCGAGCAGATCGGCTTTGGGACCCGCGAGCTCGACCTCGATGCCGTGGTAGGCGGCCACGCCGCGGTTCTCACTCACGTGGTCGATAAAGCCCTCGACGGTCTCAAGCTGCTGGGCGAGAGCCGCATCATCGTCAGCGTCCAGCGCGACGAGTGCGTTCGATACCGTGAGGGCGGGATGTCCGCAGGGGACAAAGCCCTCGATGACATCCATAGCTTCGGTAATGGTTGAGCCCAGGCCTGCGAGGGCATTGACGAGTTGCTGCTTGGTATCCATAACGGTCCTTTCGACGGGTCAATTTTGCTTGGCGAAAATATACGTGACGCGATCGGTAGCAAAAGTGCGAAGTGCGGCGCACATTGGGGTCTTCACAGCTCGTGCATAGAACAGCTGTCCGCTTTCAGAACGTGGTAAGATAACACTCCACAAGCGGGGCTCGCCCTGCATGTTCCTTGAAAAGTCGACGGGTGTTGGGTATTCGTGCCCGATACCATCCAGACTTTCCCGACATTCGGGGGCGACTGGTTTCGACACGATAGCTCTGAGAGAGGAAGCAAGCCGAGGTCTCCTCGCCTCGTTAAACAGGGGTACCGTCAAATTGAATTGACAACAACTCTTCTTTTGAGCCTATGGCTCTCGCTGCTTAGTTTATAGCGGCGCGTCAACCCGGTGATTTCCCCGCCACCGGCGCGACGTCATTTTAGGGGAATGCTCCTGCGCACGTAATCGGTATGGCGCAGGCTAAGACCGAACCGGTTAGGACGCCGCGAGCGTGTCGCTGCGCGCAAAGCGTCCGAGACTAAACCAGCGACTGAGCTTGGAGATGCCAATCAGGGGGCTTTCGTGGACCGGAGTTCGATTCTCCGCGCCTCCACCATAAGTAACAGGCAGGTAGAGTAGTGTCTCTACCTGCCTTTTTATTTCTAGTCCGCACCGCGGAGAATCGAACTCTGTGCAGGGCGCGGGCGTTAAGAAAACGCGTAAGCGTTTTTAGCCCGCGGGCGAGGACGCCGGCAGGCGGCCGAAGCCGGTGCGGATTTGCGAAGCAAATACGCGGATTCTCCGCGCAAACTATCAGCTCAATATGGATGCGATGTTTATCGAATCTCAGCTGGCCATGCGCCGCATCAACGGAACCCCAAACCCGCGGAGAATCGAACTCTGTGCAGGGCGCGGGCGTAAAGAAAACGCCGCGTCAACGCAGGCCGGGACACGCTTTCCCGATGGCGGCCCAGGCGGAAAGCGTGTCCCGGAATCCGCGCTCAGACTGGGACGTAGTTTCCGGATGGCGCCTCAAGCGGAAACTGCGACCCGGAATCGAGCCGTAGAGTGGGACATGCTTTCCCAATGGCAGCCCAAGCGGAAAGCACATCCCGGAATCCAAGCTCGGAATGGGATTCATTTTCCTGATGGCGGGCTCAGCGGAAAATGCGACCCGGAATTTGCTCTGAGAACGGGACACGCTTTCCCGCCGACCGCCCCGCCCTCCTCAACTCCAAAACCCATGCGCTCTCCATCCCAAAACTGGGTAGAAGAAGGCCAAAACGCAATCGCAGGAGGTCAATATGACTGCAGAAGATAAAGCAAAGAACGCCGGCAAGGTCGCGCTCGTTTTGGAGGGCGGCAGCTTCCGCGGGCAATTTACCGCGGGCGTGCTCGACGTTCTCATGGAGGCCGGCGTTGAGATTCCGGCTGTCTACGGTGTATCGGCCGGCGCCCTCAACGGCGTGAACTACAAGTCGCACCAGATCGGCCGTGCCAACCGCATCAACCTGGCTTTCTGCAACGACAGCCGCTTCATGGGCGCCGCATCGTTTGCGTCCACGGGCTCTATCGTCGGCTACGACTTTATCTTCAACGATGTCCAGGACCGCCTGGATCCCTTTGACAACGAGACATTCGACGCGAGCCCCATCGAGATGTACGCCGTCGCGACGGACATGCTCTTTGGAACCGCCACGTACCTCCCGGTCAAAAGCGCCGTGCTCGACCTCGACGCTGTTCGCGCCTCGACGTCGCTGCCGCTGGTGACGCCGCCGGTCGAGATTGACGGGCACAAATACGTCGACGGTGGCGTAGCCGATTCGATCCCCATCGAGCACGTGCTGGAGGAGGCGGGCTTCGATCGCGCGGTCGTCATTGTCACGCAGGACCGCTCGTACGAGAAAAAGCCTTACGAGTTTATGCCTGCCGCGCGCGCCCGCTATGCCGACTACCCCTATCTGCTCGAGGGAATCGAGACGCGCCACGACCGCTACAACATCCAGCGCATGCACCTGTGGAAGTATGAGCGCGAGGGCCGTGCGTTGGCCGTCGCTCCGCAAAAGCCGGTCGAGGTCGGCCATGTCGAGCACGATTCGGCAAAGCTTTTGGACCTGTATATCCAGGGCCGTCAGGAGGCAAAGCGCCTGCTCGCGGAAATTCAAGAGTTCGTTGAACGCTAGCGACGGCGAACCCTCAAAAAATGACAACAGCTAAAGAGCTGGAAAATCACGGCTCGTGGATGACATGTGCAGAAACTCTGGTCGGAGCCAAAATACCTGTTGACTCGTACGGCGAGCGGGGTAATATGGACGGGTTACTTGCAGAGCCCCGTGAATCTCTGTAACAACACGTACTGTACATGGAGGAGTCTAAGTGATTTCGAAATCGACTCACTACGCCAAGCAGGGCGAGGTCCAGCGCAACTGGGTTCTCGTCGACGCCGATGGTGCTGTCCTGGGCCGTCTTGCCACCCAGATCGCAATGATCCTGCGCGGTAAGAACAAGCCCCAGTTCACGCCCAACAGCGACTGCGGCGACTTCGTTGTCGTCATCAACGCCGATAAGGTCCAGCTTACCGGTAACAAGGCCGACACGAAGACCTATTATCGCCACAGCGGCTACAACGGCGGCCTCAAGGCTGAGAGCTTCCGCCAGGCTATGGAGAAGCACCCGGAGAAGGTCATCGAGCGCGCCGTTCGCGGTATGCTGCCCAAGACCACCCTCGGCCGTGCCCAGATGACCAAGCTTAAGGTCTACGCTGGTGCCGAGCATCCGCATGCTGCCCAGAACCCCACGAAGATTGAGCTGGAGGCTTAAAGATGGCTGAGAACACCGTTGTCTACCAGGGTACCGGCCGTCGTAAGAACGCCGTCGCCCGCGTCCGTCTCGTCCCCGGCACCGGCAAGGTGACCATCAACAAGCGTGACGCCGAGCAGTATTTCGGCCGTCATCAGCTCGTTGAGAACGCCCTTGCTCCCTTCAAGGTGACCGACACCGCCGGTCAGTTCGACGTTATCGCTCTGTGCGACGGCGGCGGCATCTCCGGTCAGTCCGGCGCTCTGCGCCTGGGCATCGCTCGCGCTCTTCTGAACGCTGGCGACTACCGTGCTGACCTCAAGAAGGCCGGTTTCCTTACGCGCGATGCTCGCGTGGTCGAGCGCAAGAAGTACGGCCTCAAGAAGGCCCGCCGCGCTCCCCAGTTCTCCAAGCGCTAAGGTTTTATCTCCTTTCGAGATACAATGTACAAGCGGGGCCTGCCGATTCCTCGGCGGGTCCCGCTTTTCTTTTTCGACTAGGGCGGGCGGTTGCATATCGCCTGCTAGGGAAGGAGCGATCCTATGCCCCAGAACATCTTCGGTACCGATGGCGTCCGTGGCGTCGCCAACGCCGATCTTTCGTGCGACCTTGCGTTTCGCCTGGGCCGCGCGGCGACCAAGTTTCTTGGTCCGGACATCTGCATCGGCCGTGACACGCGCCTTTCGGGCACCATGCTCGAGAGCGCTCTGACCGCCGGCATTATGGCCGAGGGCGGCCGCCCGCACTGCTGCGGCGTCATTCCTACGCCGGCCGTGGCGCTGCTCACCGTCCAAAACGAGCTCGATGGCGGCATCGTCATCTCCGCTTCGCACAATCCGCCGGAGTTCAACGGCATCAAGTTCTTTAGCCGCAAGGGCATGAAGCTTCCCGATGCTGTCGAGGAAGAGATCAGCGCCTGGGTTATGTCCGAGGAGGCCATGGCTGCCGACACGCTGCCGACCGGTGCCGGCGTGGGCCACATCATCAAGATGAAGGACGCTCGCAAGGCATATGTCGACCACGCCATCGATACGCTTGATGGCCTGAGGCTCGATGGCCTAGTCGTTGCCGTCGACTGCGGTCACGGTGCTTCCTGCCAGACCACGCCCGCCGCGCTGCAGCGCTTGGGTGCCACGGTGCACGCCATCAACACCGATTATTGCGGCACCGACATCAACGTTGAGTGCGGCTCCACCCATCTTGAGCCCCTGCGCGAGCTCGTGCTGCGCACCCACGCCGATATCGGCCTGGCCCACGACGGCGACGCCGATCGCGTGCTGTTCGTGGACAGCGAGGGCAACGAGATCGATGGCGACTACATTCTTGCCATCTGTGGCTCCGACCTTGCTGCTCGCGGCAAGCTCGCCAATTCCGAGATCGTCTCGACCGTTATGTGCAACCTCGGTTTCTCCATCGCCATGAAGGAGCAGGGATTTGAGATGGTCCAGACCGCCGTGGGCGACCGTTATGTTCTTGAGCGTATGCTCGAGGACGGTGCCGTCATCGGCGGCGAGCAGTCCGGCCACATCATCTTCCTGGAGCACAACACCACCGGCGACGGCTTGGTGACGGCCCTGCAGTTGCTGGCCGTGCTCAAGCGCACCGGCCGCACCCTCACCGACCTTGCCGGCATCATGAAGAAGTACCCGCAGGTGCTCGTCAACGTGCATTCGGACAACAAGGCCGGCCTGGACGATTGCCAGCCCATTTGGGACGCCGTCGCTGCCGCCGAGAAGGAGCTCAACGGTCGCGGCCGCATCTTGGTGCGCCCGAGCGGTACCGAGCCGCTGGTTCGCGTTATGGCCGAGGCGGAGACGCACGAGCTGACCCAGCGTGTTGTTGACGATATCGTCGAGGTTGTCAAGCGCGAACTTCCCTAATGGCCAAAAACGGGTGCCAAGTGGTAAACTGACAAGGTTATTTTGATTGATTGGTATGTCCGAGGGGGAGCATGTTCACTAAAGTCCTAAGGTCTTTTGGTATGCGTGGTCGAGTCCTTACGCTGGATGCTCCCATCTCGGGCGACGTCATTCCGCTCTCCGAGGTAAACGATCAGACGTTTGCCACCGGCCTTTTGGGCCAGGGCGTGGCGATTCGGCCTACCGGCACGCGCGTGATTGCGCCGGCAGACGCCAAGGCCGAGGCCATTTTTCCCACGGGACACGCCGTTGCGCTCAACACGGTCGATGGCCTAGACGTGCTCATCCACGTTGGCTTGGACACTGTTCAGCTCGAGGGCAAGCACTTTACCGTACATGCGCAAGTGGGTGACATCGTCCATAAGGGCGATGTACTCATCGAGTTTGATCGCGAGGCAATTGCTGCCGAGGGCTACGATGTGACGGTTCCCATCTTGGTGTGCAACTCCGTTGAGTTCTCGAGCATCAAGGGTTCCGTTGGCGAGCATGTCGAGGAGATGGACCAACTCATCGTCGCTCGCGAGCGCTAGTGAGCGCGCTCGGCCTTTAGCCTACAATTCAAACACGTTTACGGAGGGCGCCCTTGAAAGAGGACGCCCTCCGTGGCAAGATGGGATTTGTCCGAAGCTAAACAGCTTTGGGTCACCGTGGACGGGCAGGGGCCTCGACGCGGGTAGACACGAGACATATACATTACGCGACCTCGCCCTGGTGGCCGCACACGTTGGTTGCGGCCGACGCGGGCCGCGGGCAAGTGCTTGTAAGGGGAGCCTTGCCTCTCTTGTACGAGAAAGGACGCGTAATGAAGATCATTAAAGCTAAAGACTACGAGGATATGAGCCGCAAGGCCGCCAATATCATCTCGGCCCAGGTTATCCTCAAGCCCGATTGCGTGCTGGGTCTTGCCACCGGCTCCACCCCGATTGGTGCCTACAAGCAGCTCGCCGCTTGGTACGAGAAGGGTGACGTCGACTTTGCCGAGGTCAGCACCTACAACCTCGACGAGTATCGTGGCCTTTCGCACGACGATCCCCAGAGCTACCACTACTTTATGCGTGAGAACTTCTTCGATCACATTAACATCGACCTGAACAACACGCATGTGCCCGATGGCTCCAATCCCGACGCTGCCGCTGCCTGCTCTGAGTACGACAAGATCGTCGCTGCTGCCGGTTACCCTGATCTGCAGCTGCTCGGCATCGGTAACAACGGTCACATTGGCTTCAACGAGCCCGATGACCACTTCTCCAAGGGTACGCACTGCGTCGACCTTACCGAGAGCACTATTCAGGCCAACAGCCGCCTGTTCGACAGCATCGACGACGTGCCCCGTCAGGCCTACACCATGGGCACCCAGACCATCATGTATGCCCGCATGATCCTGGTCGTCGCCAACGGCGAGGCCAAGGCACAGGCCGTGCATGACATGTGCTATGGTCCGGTTACCCCCGAGTGCCCTGCCTCGATCCTGCAACTGCACACCAACTGCGTTGTCGTTGCCGACGAGGCCGCCCTTTCGCTCTGCAAGTAGCGATAGCCTATCACCTCGACATAGCTTTGCCGAAGGCCTCCGCTTTGCGGGGGCCTTTTTGCTGAGCGCGCGCCGTGTGCTTGACGAAAATCTTGCCGCGAACTTGACGGGTGCGTCTGGTGCAGCATGATTCATTCCATAACAGATACTATGCATAAATGCTATGAAAAGGTCGTAGACGGTAGCTGGCGTTAGGTGAGTTGCGCAACACAATTGAACAGCGCTCATTTGAGGTACACTGCCAAAGGATGGGACAAGCTGGCAAGCGCACTGACCTGCGCAAAGACTGATTGGTTGGGGGATAAGTTTCAATCGGACCACGCTGAACAAAAACTTGCCATTTGCGTACCAACAAACATCCTAAACCGTAGTATCGCTCTATTCATCTAGCGATACATATGGTCTAGCGTTACGGTGTCCATGTGGTCGAGTTGAGGAGCGGGCATGGTTAACGATTTGGGCAATATGGACGACCTCGAGCTTATGCCGCTGGGCAGTAGCTATACGGTGCGGCGCGATCGCTTGATGAACGAACTTATCGCCAAGGGCCGAAAGGCCGGCATCGTAGTCCTCTACGCGCCTGATGGCTTTGGGAAAACCTCGGTGCTGCTGCAGTATGCCCAAGAGGTAAAAACGATCCGACGCGAGGTCCCGTGCGGATCATTGAGGCAGACCGCGCCATTGGGCGCGAGGTGTTTATGCAGCTCGAGGTCGTTACCGAAGAGCTTAAGGACAAGCCGCACTCCCTGATTGCAATCGATAACGTGCCTAACCTCAGCCAGGGCGAGACCGAGGAGCTGATCGACCGAATCCGAAGCCTGCGCTCTATGGGGGTTGGGGTCTTTATGAGCTGCCGTCCTTCGAATCGCCAGCTGATTCATGGACTGGGCGATTCGATTAAGGTCAACGCGCAGATGCTTAAAGTGCATGCCTATGAGTATTCGGCGTGGGCATCTGCGTTTTCGATTAGCACATCGCTCGACTTCTACCAGCTTACGCAGGGCGTGCCCGAGCTCGTCTCGGCTATGCAGTCGGGGCTATACGGGCAGGGAGACGTTGCCCAGATGCTCGAAAACGAGATCGTCAATATCTACGGTGCGGCACTTGTTGATCTGGCGTCTCTCGAGAACAACGCCCTGTTTAGTGTGGCATGCTTGATGGTCTTAATGGGTGAGGGCAATATTTCGGAGCTCGAGGCTTGCGGTGTTAGGCTTTCGGCGATTGACCAGTCCTATCTTGTCCGCGATTATCCCATTTTTGGCGTCGATCCGGCAGACCGGAGCTTTACCTGCTTGGGTACCGAGGACAACGCACGCCTGCGATTGCGCAAGCTGGTTGCCGAAATTCGCCCCGAACTCGTTGTGCGGGCGGCGCGTATATTGATTAAAGCGGGGCGCTCCGATACCGCGATGGACCTTGCTGACGCGTTTTTGGACCGCAGTGCGGTGTTGGAGCTTGCCGGGCAGTATGGGGTCGATCTGGCCCTGACGGGGCATGGAGGGGATGTTTGCCGCGCGGCGCTGGGAAAGACCGAGTCAGATGGCCGGGCATCGGAGCCGACGCCTGACGAGGCACTCGGCATCTATCTGGCGGCGGTGAGCGTCTCCAATACAAAACTCGCGCGGTATATGGCCTCAATAATCGAGCGTGCGGGCGAGCAAGCGATTTGCGAGCTCGATCCCGTGTCGTGGAAGGTGGCGCACGCGTTTACGGCCGCCTGTTATGGAGATAGTGGTCTGGGGCTTCCGGCAAGCCATACAGCGTTGGAAAGTGAGGCGTCTTGTGCCGCGCTCGATATGCTGTCCGCACATGTCGAGATAAAGCATGGGTTGACCGAGCGGGCGAAGGGCGGCGAGATCCTCGCGGGGCTCAAAACGGATAAGGCCTACGATTGCGAGCTCGATATCGCGGGGACGTTTGTGCGGGCGGACCGCATGTTGACGGAGCTGTTTGATGGGTCGTATGCGGGGACTGACGAGCGTGATGACGAGATGGCCCTGACGCTCGAGGCGCTCGAAGCGCGTGGAATCCGAGCACTCGCCATCTGGGTGCGCATGGTATTATCGGCGCGGCGTCTGCTTGGCGGCATGCCGGTGACCGACGAGCAGGCATTCAATGAGCTCGACCGTTTTGCCGTGCGCGTGCGTGACAATCAAGTCCAGTTGTTTGGCTTGATACTGGAAGGCTGGCAGTCGCTGGCTGAGGGGCGTCCGGTCAATGCCAAATTCCGTGCGGTGCAGGTGCTCAGACTTGCCGAGGAATCGATTGGATACATACGCGACAACGCACTGCTGCTAGAGCGCGCGGCGTACTTACGCAATACATCGATGGTATCGGTGCGCGAAGAGGCAGAGCTGCTCGATTTGAGTCGGACGCAGGTCGGTGGTGCCGAGGCATGGATGGTGGCGCTGCATTTGGCCTCCGCGGGCCGCGATAGCGACCTTGCAGCCTGGATGTCCATGAACCGCCTAGGGATTTTGGATCCGTCGTATCGGCTGTTTGCGCGTCTTGCGATGCATTGTCTGGGTGAGCCGGCTGCTAGAATTCGAAAGAAGCTCCCGGTGCGCGAGCTGTCGCGGTATTCGCTGCGTGACGACTTTGAGGGCGAAGGCGAGCGTCTGTTCCAGGCCGGCGATGCCGAGGGTGTCGATGTGATTGGCCATATCGAGATCCGCATGTTTGGGGCGTTTCGCGCCGAGCGCGACGGGTTTCCCATCACGGATAAGATGTGGCGCCGCAAGAAAGCGGCGACGCTTGCCGAGCGGCTTGCGCTGGGCATGGATGCACTGGTCGACCGCGAGACGCTGGCTATGGAGCTGTGGCCCCATGCCGAGTTCAATAGCGCCCGTAACAATCTGTACTCGACGATATCGCGCCTGCGTTCGGCCTTGGGGCCGACACCGGATGGCAAGTCGTGTGTGCTGATTCAAAACGAGTGCATTGGGCTTAACGGCGATTACGTCAAGACCGACGTGCGGTTGTTTGATCAGATAAGCCGCGAAGTTTTGGGAAATCGCACGGGTGCGCGCGGACCCCATCTGATCGAGCTGTGCCTTAAAATCGAGCAGCTCTATGCCGGCCCGTTGTATGTTCCCAATGGCTGTAATCCCACCTACTTTTTGCGTATGCGGCGCATTATGGAATCGAAGTATATCGACTGCATGATTCGGGGAGCGAATGCCGCCCTAGAAGAAAACGACCTGCAGTCGGCGGTATGGCTGGTGGAATCGGGGTTGCGGCAAGAGACGGCGCGCGAGGACATGGTGCGTTGCGCTATGCGCGTCTACGGTGCGGCGGGGCGACGACGCGATATCGTCGAGCTGTACAGTGGGCATATGCATCACCTGAGGGAGCAGGTCAATGGCGTGCCCGAGCCCGAGACGCGGCGTCTGTACGAGCGCTTGGTGGAGGGTAGGCTTAACCGCGTGCTCGTCGAACGATAAAAAATGAGCGTCCGAATTGCTCGGACGCTCGCAAGCTTGATGTATGTTGGCTCGCCGGATCGTTGGCTCCTAGACGAGCTTAATCTTCTCGATGTCCTTGCGCGAGGACTCGCGATACAGCGAGAACTTGCGGCCGATAACCTGAACAACGTCTGCATGGCAGCGCTCGGCGAGCTCTTCGGCGGCCTCGCGGGCAGAAAGACTGGAACCATCGAGTACGGAGCACTTAACGAGCTCGTGCTTCTCCAGGTAGGCGACCGTCTGCTCGACGGTGCCCTCGTTGATGTCGGACTTGCCGATGATGATGGCGGGGTTGAGGTGATGGGCCATGCTGCGAAGCTGCTTGACCTGGGCTCCTGTCAGTGCCATGGGTTCTCGCTTTCTATGTTATGGGGCGCCCCGCGATGGGGCCTTAATCTACGTGAGCTGTCCCACGATAGCGCAGGAACGGCGCGGTGTGGGGCATGTTTGCCCAGTTCAAAAAGAATGCGGATGCCGAGCGGGAGAACAGCGCGGGTTACAGGCGGACGTGTACGGCGGCCGAAAGCGGTCTATGGACGGCCCGAAGAGACCGGCTCCCATGCAATAAACGCCCAACGGATCTTGCGGACGTGGTCGAGCATGTAACGCCCCTGCGGCACGCCCTTGGACCCTGGCTCGCCGGCATGGGGATTCTCAATCATATGCTGAGCGACGTAGTCGCGTAGTCGGTCAATCTTATCCTCGTTACCGTGCTCGAGCATGCGGGAGAAGTCCGCCACGCCTGCCTCAAGGCTATCGAAGGTATCGCGACGAGGCGATTCAAAGTACGTAACCTGCGGCAGGGCACCCATCTGAATGAGGATGTTAAAGGCATACACAAAGCCATTACTGCAGGTAACCGAGGCACCGATGGCGTTCATCAGGTGCAGGTCATAGCGCGGGCTGGAGTTGGCGACCATCGTGACAGCACAACGCCGACGAGCCGTACGATCAAGCTTGGCAAGCGCACCTTTTAGGTTGGTCGTGGTGACAGAGCGACTGGCAAAGGCAACATCCACCGCTTTTGCGACCGGTCCAACCAAATCCCAATCATCATCCCAAGCAAGCTCAAGCGGCGTTATGCGCCCCTCGAGCCCGTAATACTCAATGCCGGCATCAAGGGTGCCCAACATAGCGGGGGAGAAGTCGGCTGCAATCACAGGATGCCCAGCCTGAGCAAGCGGAATAGCAATCGACCCAGCCCCACATCCCATATCAAGCACCGACTCGCCAGGCTCAAGCGCTAGCAGTTTTATAAAATCCCGAGCATACGGAGCAGTCTCCAACGGCCGAAAATGCCGAGCACGCTTATCCCATTCAAAAGAATCATCAGCCCGCCGCCGAGCAGCTTGCAGGCGCATCCATTCGCCATTCCAATCAGCAGAAAGAAGCTCAGAGCGAGCGTCCCCATCAACCACGGGCCAACCTCCTAGCAACAAAAAAGCGACTCCTCCCAAAAGAAGAGCCGCAACCAGCATATATCAGAAAAGAACCGTTCCAACGCCAAACCGCCCTCACAACCAAGGCGGGCAGGAGCGAAGCGACTGCCATACGGGATAGAACCCAACTGAGGTCCCGTTGTGCGGGAGCCCCGGGGAGGGCAAATATATAAGGTCGATCGCGAGTTCCGCACGAGCCGGAGAGCACTTAATGTGCTCTCCGTGCGAGTCAGGACTGTCCGAGCAGGCGACCTTATATATTTGCCCTCCCCGGGGCTCCTCGCCAGTCCCCCTCAGCTAGTTCTTCAGCGAGTTCAGCGGCGCCGGGAAGCGTCCGCCACGGTGGGCAAGCACGGTGCCGGCGTTGGGGTTCACCGGCATGATGGGCGCACGGCCGAACAGGCCGCCGTACTCGACGCAGTCGCCCACGCCCTTGCCGATGGCGGGAATCACGCGGACGGCCGTGGTCTTGTTGTTGATGACGCCGATGGCCATCTCGTCGGCGATGATGCCGGCGATGGTCTCGACCGGGGTGTCGCCGGGGATGGCGATCATGTCCAGGCCAACGGAGCACACGCAGGTCATGGCCTCGAGCTTCTCGAGCGAAAGCGCGCCAGCCTCGACGGCGGCGATCATGCCGGCGTCCTCGGACACGGGGATAAAGGCGCCGGAGAGACCGCCCACGCTGGAGCTGGCCATGACGCCGCCCTTCTTGACGGCATCGTTGAGCATGGCGAGTGCGCAGGTCGTGCCGGGGCCACCGCAGGTGCCAACACCGATGATCTCGAGGATGCGGGCAACGGAGTCGCCGATGGCAGGCGTGGGGGCCAGCGACAGGTCGACAATGCCCTTCTCGACACCCAGGCGATGGGCGGCCTCGCGGCTCATGAGCTCACCGGCGCGGGTGATCTTAAAGGCGGTCTGCTTAATCTTCTCGGCGACCTCCATCATCGATGCGGAATCGGGCAGCGTCTCCAGGGCTGCGGCCATAACGCCGGGGCCCGAGACGCCTACGTTGATGACGGCGTCGGCCTCGCCACCGCCGTGGACAGCGCCCGCCATGAACGGGGAGTCCTCGACCATGTTGGCAAAGCAGACAAACTTGGAAGCGCCGACGGAGTCCTGGTCGGCCGTGAGCTTAGCGGCGTCGATGATGGTCTGCGCAGCCATGAGCACGGCGTCCATGTTGATGCCGGCGCGCAGGCTGGCGACGTTGACGCTGGAGCAGACGCGACTCGTGGTGGCGAGCGCCTGTGGGATGGACTGGATGACGCGGCGGTCGGCGTCGCCGATGCCCTTCTGGACGAGCGCGGAGAAGCCGCCCAGGTAGTCGATGCCGAGGGTCTCGGCCGCACGGTCGAGGGCATGCGCGATGGGGGTGAGGTCCTCATCCTTGCAGCAAGCGGCGATCTGCGCCACCGGGGTGACGGAAATGCGCTTGTTGACGATGGGGATGCCGTACTCGCGCTCGAGGTTCTCGGCGGTCTCGACCAGGTGCTCAGCCGTGTGCGTCACGTGGTCGTAGATCTTCGTGCACATGCGGTCGAGGTTCTCGTCACCGCAACCCATGAGCGAAACACCCATGGTGATGGTTCTGATGTCGAGGTTCTGCTCCTCAACCATGCCGCGGGTTTCCGCGATTTCTGCGGGCGTGATCGCCATCCTTGCGCTCCTATCTGCCAAAACGAGCATAGTCTTGTCTATTCTAACGTGCCGCACGTGCCAAGTGGCGCATGCGGCACGTTTTGGTGCTCGGTTGTTTCCGTTGTGTTACTGCCCAAAGACCTCTTCGGCGATGCGCGCGCTTTCGGCGGCGTCTTTGGCGTAGTAGTCCGCGCCGATCTGTTTGGCGTATTCGGGGGTGAGTACGGCGCCGCCTACGATGATCTTGACGCCCGGCACCTCGGCATGAAGCAGCTTGATGGTCTCTTCCATGGCCACGACGGTGGTAGTCATAAGCGCCGAGAGGCCGACGAGCTTGATGTCACGCTCCCGTACGGTCTTGAGCACCTCCTGCGGGTCGACGTCGCGGCCTAGGTCAAAGACGGTATAACCGTAGTTATCGAGCAGCATCTTGACGATGTTCTTACCGATGTCGTGGATGTCGCCTTTAACGGTGGCCACGCAGATCTTGCCCTTGTCGGCGATCTCGCCGGCGGGCATCAGGCGCTTGATGGTGTCGAAGCCCACGCGCGCGGCCTCGGCCGAGGCCATAAGCTGCGGCAAGAAGAACTTGCCCTGGTCAAAGAGGACGCCAACCTCGTCGAGGGCGGGGATAAAGTGATTGTTGATGAGGTCCATGGCGTCGTGATCTGCCAGCAGACGCTCGGTCTCGGCCGCGATTTCGCCCTTGCGGCCCGAGACGACCATGTGGCGGATGGGGTCGTCATCGGCGCTTGCGGTGGTGCTTGCGGCAGGCGTGGCATCGCTCGATGCCGACTGAGCGGCCGCCGGGTTGGCGGCAATCTTGTACGGGTCGGTCCAGCCGGCGTAGCGCTCGATGTATCCGGTCGAGCCCTCGTCCTCAACGCTCAGCACGCGATAGCTGTAGACGGTGTCCATAAAGCGCTTGGAACCCGGGTTCATGATGGGGGCGTCCAGGCCCGCACCAAAGGCGGCGGCCAAAAAGACCGAGCCCAGCAGCGGGCGGGCAGGCAGGCCAAAGCTGATGTTCGACACGCCGAGCGCGCATTTGACGCCCAGACGCTCCTTGCACAGGGACATGGCGCGCAGGATCTGTTCGGCCTGGCGCTGGTTGGTCGAGGCGGTCATGACCAGGCAGTCGATGAGGATGCGGTCCGGGCCGATGCCGTAACGGGCGGCCTCGGCCACGATGCGCTCGGCGATGGCGAAGCGGGCCTCGGCGGTATCGGGGATGCCGCCCTCGTCGAGCGTAAGGCCGACGACGTTAGTGCCGTAGTGGGCCACCAGCGGAAGGATCTCATCCATGATCTGTTGTTTGCCATTGACCGAGTTGATGATGGGCTTGCCGGCGTAGCGGCGCACGGCGGCCTCGACGGCTGCGGGGTCGGTGGAGTCGATCTGCAGCGGCAGCAGCGTGGAGCCCTGGAGCTGCTCGGTGGCCTGCTGGATGACCTTGACCTCGTCGATCTCGGGCAGGCCCACGTTGACGTCCAGGATGTCGGCGCCCTGCTCCTGCTGGCTGATGCCCTGGCTCACGACGTAGTCCAGGTCGCCGTCGCGCAGGGCCTGCTGCAGGCGCTTTTTGCCGGTGGGGTTGATGCGCTCGCCGATGACGGCGATCTTGTGGCCGTCGCAGGGAAGGTCCACCACGGTCTGGGCGCTCGTGACCGACATACTGGGCTTGCGGCGGCGCGGACTGGGCGTGTGGTTGTCGATAAGCGTGCGCAGGGCCGCCATATGCTCGGGCGTGGTGCCGCAGCAGCCGCCCACGACGCTCACACCGTCGGCGATCATGCCGGCGACGGCCTCGGCGTACTCGGGGGCTTGGATGTCAAAGACGGTATTGCCGTCGTCGTCCACGCGGGGCAGTCCCGCATTGGCCTGCACCATAACGGGCTTGTCGGTGACGGTGAGCATACGCGCGGCGAGTCCTCGGAGCTCGGCCGGGCCCTGGCTGCAGTTGATGCCCAGGACGTCGGCGCCGATGGCGTCGAGGGTGATGGCGGCGACCTCGGGGCTCGTGCCCAAGAAGGTGCGACCGTCTTCCTCAAAGGTCATGGTGGCAAAGACGGGCAGGTCGGAATTCTCGCGGCAGGCGAGGACGGCGGCCTTGATCTCGGCAAGGTCGGTCATGGTCTCGATAATAAAGAGGTCCACACCCGCATCGACGCCGGCGCGCACCTCCTCGGCAAAGAGGTCATAGGCCTCGTCGAAGCTGAGGGTACCCAAGGGGCGCAGCAGGGCGCCGATGGGGCCGATATCGCCGGCAACGTAGCGGGCGCCGGCCTCGCGGGCGCAGGTGACTGCCGCGGCAAAGACGTCTGCCACGGTGGCGGCGCCGTCGAGCTTGTGGGCGTTGGCGCCAAAGGTGTTGGCGGTGATCACGTCGCAGCCGGCCTCGACGTATTGGCGCTGAATGTCGGTAATGACCTGGGGCTCCTCAAAGTTGAGCAGCTCGGGCAGGGCGCCGGCCTTCATGCCGGACGCCTGCAGCATGGTGCCCATGCCGCCGTCAAACAGCAGGTGTCCCGTGCCCTCGATGGCGGCACGCAGGCGGTCATCCTTAATGCGAAGGTCGTCGATCGTGCGCGTCTTGTATGCAGCGCCATTACGGCGTGCGGCATCAACGGGTGCCGCCAGCGCGGCGCCGTCCAGATCATGAGTGATAAGCGGAGTAAACATCGATGGCTCCTAATGGCTGGAATAGCAGGTGGTGTGGGCGGCGCGGAAGCGGCAGTGCTCGCGCATGCGGCAGATATTGCAGGTGGGGCGGCTCTGGGCGTCGTGGACTTCGCCGTCGAACAGACCAATCACAGCGGTCACGCTCTTGGTGGGCATGAGCAGGCTGGTGGGGGTGACGGTAAGTCCAATGAGGCGCGTGGCATTGAGTGCATCCACGATCGAGCGCTGGGCAGAGAGCGGGCAGTCGCCATAGCCGGGACTGAAGCGCCAGTTGCCGGCGAGCCCGTGTGCAGCGGCTGCAGCCTTGACCCGCTGGTCCATCTGCTCGACGGCGGCCTCCACATAGGCAGAGCATGCGGCGTCGAGCACGGCGCCTTCCAGGGGTTGCTGGGCTCCCGTGGTGCGCAGACGGCGTTCGGCAGACATCCCGAGGGTGCAGGCCATGAGCGCCGCCAGGCGGGCGTCTTTGAGATGTCGATAGATATCACGACCCCGCAGCTCAACATTGGTGCCAACCAAGCGGATGCAGGGCTCGCCCTGCTCGTCGACGCCCGTGGCATCGACGGCAAACACGCGTCGCACGCCGCGGGGCTCGATATCCAGCTCTAGGCGCTCGACTACAAGCTCAATTCGTCGTGACAGCTCGGGCTCAATCTGCTGGCCGCCGTAGCCCAGATACCGCAGCATCTCGGCACGGTCGACACGAGGGTGGTGGGCAGCGTCGATACGGTAAAGCGCCGGCGACGCAAGGTCGGCCGGCACTTCAACAACGGTTGTATCGACGTGCGGTTTTTCCATTACCCCAGGCGCTCCATAATGGTCGCGGCGATTGCAGGACGGTTCATAGTGTACAGGTGCAGACCGTCGGCACCGTGCTCCTTAAGGTCGCAAAGCTGACGAGCAGCATAATCTACACCGGCTGCCTGCAGGCTCTCGGGGTCGTTCTCGTACTTGGCGAGGATCTTGATGACGGGGGAGGGCAGCGACGCGCCGCACATAAAGACCATGCGGCTGATCTGCGACTTGCCCATAAACGGCATGATGCCCGCGGTAATGGGCACGGTGATGCCGGCCTTGTCGGCAAGCTCGCGGAAGCGATAGAAGCACTCGTTATCAAAGAAGAGCTGTGTCACAAAGAAGCTCGCGCCGGCGTCTTGCTTTTGCTTGAGGTGCTCGACCGAGAGGTTGAGATCCTCGCAGGCAATGTGGCCTTCGGGGTAGGCTGCGGCGCCCACGCAAAAGCCGGCGTCGACGAGCTCGGGGATGAGGTCGCGGGCGTAGGCGTAGTCGGAGGCAGGCTTGTCGTCCTCGGTCGCGCCGGCGGGCAGGTCGCCGCGCAGGGCTAGCACGTTTTCCACGCCGGCAGTGCGATACTCGTCAATCTTGGCGGCGATGTCGGCGTGGGTGCGGCCCACGCAGGTGAGATGCGCTACCGAGGGCGTATCGAATTCGCTCGAAATCATATGCGCGATGGGGGCGGTGGTGGCACCGTTACCCGAGCCGCCGGCCGAGCAGGTGACCGAGACAAAGCTCGGCGAAAGCTTACACAGATTGCCTGCCACCTCGCGAGCCGTGTCGAGGGTAAGCTCGCCCTTGGGCGGGAACATCTCAAACGAAACGGGTGCGGTGCCCTGGGATGCTGCCTGCTTAAAAACCTCGTCGACGCGCATATCGTGCTCCTTTAGATACTTAATAGTGTGATGTGTAGTAAGGATTCTACAGCACCACTGTGTTACGGTGGAGTTTCACTCGCTATTTGGGGATACCAATCGAAAATGCTTTGCTATCGGCATTTCTTATAACAGAGCGGTCAATCTAGGATGGGGCTATAAAGACTGGTATCTTATACGAAATACCAGTTAATAGAGCCCCATCCCAAATTGACTACCCTTAAACTATGGGGAGAGGTCTGCAATTTATACAGTTGATTGGCCATTAAGGGCGGCAGCGCCGCTGTGATGCGGTAACCTCATTGATTGGTTTCGCGACAGCAACATAACGGTAATGTCGCGGAAACACGGCGAGTCTAAGCTATGACTCGTTCGTTAGTAATCAACACCGCTTCTCACGCGGTGCCGATACGAAGGGAGTTCCGTATGGCCGATCTTACTGACCGCTTCGGGACCATGGTGTTCTCTGAGGAAGTCATGAAGGACTACCTCCCCAAGGACATTTGGAAGCGCCTTGCTGCAACCCTCGAGGGCGGTGAGCCGCTCGACCTGGATGTGGCCAACGCCGTTGCCCATGCCATGAAGGTCTGGGCCATCTCCAAGGGTGCGACGCACTATGCGCACTGGTTCCAGCCGCTTTCGGGCATTACTTCCGAGAAGCACGACAGCTTCCTGGAGCCCAACCACGACGGCACCGCCATTACCAAGTTTACGGGCAAGAACCTCATCCAGGGCGAGCCCGATGCCTCGAGCTTCCCCAACGGCGGCCTGCGTGCTACCTTCGAGGCCCGTGGCTACACCGCTTGGGACCCCACTAGCCCCGCCTTTATCAAGGACGATGTCCTGTGCATCCCCACGGCTTTCTGCTCCTACACGGGCGAGGCCCTGGACAAGAAGACCCCGCTGCTGCGTTCCATGACCGCGCTCTCGCGTGAGTCTAAGCGCGTTTTGGCGCTGTTTGGCAAGACCCCCAAGAAGGTCGTTCCTTCCGTGGGCGACGAGCAGGAGTACTTCCTGATCAAGAAGGATGCTTACCGCAAGCGCAAGGACCTGGTCATCACCGGCCGCACCCTCTTTGGCGCCGCTCCCTGCAAGGGCCAGGAGCTCGAGGAGCACTACTTTGGCGCTATCCGCCCCACCGTCTCGGCCTACATGAAGGACCTGGACGATGAACTGTGGGCGCTCGGCATTCCCGCCAAGACCAAGCACAACGAGGTTGCTCCCTGCCAGCATGAGCTTGCTCCCGTCTATGGCGAAGTCAACGAGGCCATCGACCAGAATCTGGTCATGATGGAGAAGATGAAGCTCATCGCCTCCCGCCACGACTTGGTCTGCCTGCTGCACGAGAAGCCCTTTGAGGGCATCAATGGTTCGGGCAAGCACAACAACTGGTCGCTTGGCACCGAGTCCGAGAACCTGCTCGATCCGGGCGACACCCCGCTCGACAACCTGCAGTTCATCGTCTTCCTCACCGCGGTGATCGAGGCCGTCGATAACTATCAGGAGCTCCTGCGTGCCTCCGTTGCCTCGGCCGGCAACGACCATCGTCTGGGCGCCAACGAGGCTCCTCCGGCGATTATGTCCATCTTCCTGGGCGACCAGCTTACCGAGGTCGTCGAGAAGATCATCGATGGCAAGGCTTCCGTTCATGCCACGCGCGGCGTGCTCGACCTGGGCGCCGATACCCTGCCCAAGCTGATGCAGGACAACACCGACCGCAACCGCACCTCCCCGTTCGCCTTCACCGGCAACAAGTTCGAGTTCCGTGCCTGCGGCTCCGAGCAGAACGTCTCCGACTCCAACCTGGTGCTCGATGCCGCCGTGGCCAAGTCGCTCAAGTCCTTCGCCGATGCGCTTGAGGGTACGCCCGAGGATGAGTTCCAGGACGCCGCGCTCGAGTACTGCAAGAAGGTCCTGACCGACCACCAGCGCATCCTGTTCTCCGGTGACGGCTACTCCGATGAGTGGCCCGTCGAGGCCAAGAAGCGCGGCCTTGCCAACAACAAGACCACGGCCGACGCCCTGCCCGCCTTTGTTTCCGATAAGGCCATCGCGCTCTTTGAGGAGACGGGTGTCCTGACCAAGGCCGAGGCCCAGTGCCGCTACGACTGCAAGCTCGAGAAGTACAACAAGCTCATGAACATCGAGGCCACCACGATGGTTCGCGAGGCGCGTCGTACCTATCGCCCGGTCATTACCGCCTATGCCACCAAGGTCGCTAAGGGCCTTGAGACTATTCGTGCTGCCGGTGCTGAGGCCGCCATGCAGTGCGAGCAGAACACGCTCAACAAGCTCTGCAACGGCATCACCACCATCAACGACTCCATCAAGGCGCTTGACGCCGTGCATCAGAAGGCTGAGGCCCTCGATGGCCAGGAGCAGGCCAACGTGTACGCGCACGAGGTCGTTCCCGCTATGGATGCGCTGCGTGCCGCCGTGGACGCCATGGAGGAGATCGTGGCAGCCGACTACTGGCCGGTCCCGACCTACGACGACATCCTGTTCTACGTGTAGGGCGTAACTGACATATCGTCACGGTATTGAGCCGGGGTCCGCATCATGCGGGCCCCGGTTTTTGTTTGCGAAGGACGCTTTGAAGCCCGTTTTGCCGCCGACTTGCCTAGGTATAAAGGGTTGTGGGCAAAAAACGTCAAATATGAGTACTGTCACAAGTCCTGTAGCATTATTTATTTACAAAATATGGGTTGTTACGCAACATATGTCCAAGTACATAGCTGATAAACGCCTGCAATTCTTCCGCCGTAGGACCCCTGGCGTCTAAATCGCCTTCTGAAGGCATGAAATTGCTGTTACTAAAATGGTAACAGTACTCATATTTGCTATTTTTTGCCCGCTGGCTTTGCGATGATGCCGGGATCCGCACCCTGTCGGGTTCGAATCCCGGCGTTGGGGTAGAAAAAAGCCCGTCACCGCTGGGGTAACGGGCTTCTCGTTTCAAATGGTGCCCCCAGCGGGATTCGAACCCGCGATATCCACCTTGAAAGGGTGGCGTCCTTGGCCGCTAGACGATGGGGACAGCGGGAAAGAGTATAGCAGACTTTTTTGCCGGTGCGTATATCGATGGCAAACTGGAAAACCACCACAAAGGTGCCTGTCCCTTTGTGGTGGCGAGGCGTTAGGGGAGGAGCTTCATCGCGGCGTCGTGGGCGGCGTGCTCGTAGGTGTCGTCGAGGGGTTTGAGCGGCAGCAGGGCTGTGGCCTGCGCATCGCCGCGGCGCTCGAGGGCATGCGCGATCAGCCAGTCGGCGAGTTCGGGGTTTTTGGGCAGTGCCGGTCCGTGTAGGTACGTGCCGATGACGCCCTTGTAGATCAGACCCTCAAAGCCGTCGTCGCCGTTGTTGCCGGTACCCGTGACGACGGACGTTCCGAGTGGCGTGGCGTCTGCGTCGAGCAGGGTGCGACCTCCATGGTTCTCGAATCCCACAAAGGGCTCGGGTGACAGATCGGTTTTGACGGCGACGTTGCCGATCAGGCGGTCGGAGCCGCGTACGGTTTCGGCGGCAATGACCCCCAGACCCTCGATGCGATTCTCGCCCATATAGTACGAACGGCCGAGCAGCTGATAGCTGCCACAGATGGCAAGCAGCGAGCCGCCATCCTCAACATAGGCCGCGACCTTGTCTTTTTGGGCGAGCAGCTCGTGTGCCACGGCTAGCTGGTCGCGGTCGGAGCCGCCACCCATCATGACGATATCGGCATCGGTGAGATCGAGTGACTCGCCCATACGGACCTCGTCCACGCGAACGGGAATGCCACGCCAGGCGCAACGGCGCTCGAGCGCGATAACATTGCCGCCGTCGCCGTAGAGGTTAAGGGCATCGGGATACAGGTAGACGATGCGCAGCGGGCGCGAAAGCTCGACTGGTGCGATGCCGACAGGAAGAGCGCTGCCGTCGGCACGGGCTACGGCGCGCCCGGCAACAGCGTCGGCGGCAGCGCCTTTCAGCCCGTCGAGCTCCTTGACCAGCGGCGGGAAGGCCGTGTAGTTAGCGACGGCGTAGAAAGTGTCGCCGGCAGCCTCGTCTGCCACGGCGCCAATTGCCTGGGCGACGTCCGAGATTATCGCGGCATCGATGCCGGCGTACTTGAGGCGTACCTGCATGTCGTGCGCACGCGTGCCTCCGGCAAAGGCGACAAGACCCGGCGTGCCGGCGATGCGCTCAAAGTCGACGTCGTAGATCCACGATACATCGTGTCCGTCGGCGTCGTTGTCGTTGAGGAAGAAAGCGCAGAGTCTGCCGCCCGCCGTCTTAATGGACTGGATCTGTCGATCGAAGCCTACGGGATTCTTGGCCAGGTTGGCCTCGACGGTGCGGCCGGCGATATCCCAGCGGCCCATGCGTCCGCCGGCGGGGACGTAGGCATCGAGCGTGGGCTGCAGGTGCGCCGTATCCACGCCTAACTCATGTGCGGCAAAGAATGCAGCGGCAACGTTGTAGACCATGTACAGGCCGTTGTAGCGCGTGGCGATGTGTACGGCAGCCGCGTCGGACGCAGATCCAAAGACCAGGTCAAAGCCGTAGCCGTCGCAGCCGAGCTCCACGCCCGTCACACGGCGGACCAGTGCGGGGCGTGCCCAACCGCACGAGGGGCAATGGTAGGCGCCGAGTTGACCATACTGCACATAGTCGTACTCCAACGGGGCGTTGCACTGCGAGCAAAAGCGCGAGTCGCTAATACAGTCGGACTCGGTGTTGGTGGCGCCGTCGATGCCAAAGGCGATGCTTGCATTGGGAACGCGTGCGGCGATCGCGGCACACAGCGGGTCGTCTGCGTTGTAGATGAGCGTTGTCGTTGGAGAGAGCTCCAACGCATGGGCGATGACGTCTTGGGTATGGTCGATCTCGCCATAGCGATCCAGCTGGTCACGGAACAGGTTGAGCAGCACGAAGTACGTCGGCTTGAGCTTGGGCAGAACGCGTACGGTGTAGAGCTCGTCGCACTCAAAAACGCCCACGCGCTTGCCGCCGCCGGCTCGCTTGAGGCCGCTGCGCGCTTCGAGCAGTGCGCCCACCACGCCCGGCTCCATGTTGTTGCCGGCGCGGTTGCATACCACGGTGGCACCGCTGGCGGCAACAGCGTCGGCGATGAGGTTGGAGGTGGTGGTCTTGCCGTTGGTGCCGGTGATCACCACGCTGCGGTCGACCAGGCTCGCGAGGTCGCTTAGCAGCTCGGGGTCGATTTTCATGGCGATGCGGCCGGGAAGCACGCCACCCTGGCGTTTGAGGACAGAGCGCAGTCCCCAGCGAGCGATATCGCTCGAGGTGCAGGCAAGAGATGAGCGGAAGTTCATGAAGCCGTTCCTAACATAGATGACATGGTCGGGGCGATCGCGTCGCTAAAAGCCGTAGCGGCGCGCAAATTCCTGGGCAAGCTGCGATACGTCTTCGCAGGCATTGGCCCAGGGGGCAAAGTCGGGGGTGTCCGAGATAATGCCGTCCGCTTCCCAAACGGCCTGGTGCGAAAGATCCCACGGATCGCGTGGCTCGGGTCGGCAGGGAAGATACGGCGTCTGGTACATGGGGTTCAGCAAGAAGAACGCGCCGCCCTCGCAACGGTTGGCGAACTCACGCAGCGCGCGCGTCGCCGGGCGCATCTTGTTTGTTTTGAACAGCAGAATCGTGCGGGCGAGCAGGTACCAAGGAGAGTTTTCGAGTGCGTCTGCCCCCATCTGCTCCTCGAGCTGGTGAGCCAGGGCAAAAAAACCGTCCTGGTCTTCCAAGCGGGCGAGGGCAAGCAACACGGTGCCGGCGGCCCGGGTGGGATAGCCCTCCGCCTTAAGGACACGGCGAGAATAGTTGGCGGCGGCGCGGTAACGAGCGCTCGCCATACACAGCTGCGAGATGGCCTCGAGCGTGTGGAGCCACCCGATAAGAGCCGGCTCGCTCACGGTAAGGTCTGCTGCGGTGACACCGTCGGCCAAAACATTATTGGCCCAGTAGTGCGGGGCCTCCATATCAAACCCGGGCACGCTCTGTTGCAGGTAGTCGGCCGTACTCGCCTCGAGCTTCATCAAGTCGCCCAGGCAGGCATCGACGGGCGTGTCCGCCAGGATGATGGCGAGCAACTGGGCATCGAGGACATGCGCATCGACGCGAACAATCTTGAGCAGCTCATCGCGCATGTCGTCGAACAAGCGGTTGCGCGTCTGCTCAAACTCCTCGTCGCTGCCCATGTCCTCGATGCGGCGAAGCTCGTCGAGTAGGTGACGATGAACGCCGGCATAGGACAGCAGCGCCTGGGCATGCTCGGTCTGCGCATACTTATGAGGGTTGACGCTCACGTCGTTATGGACAAGCTCGCGTGCTGCATCGGTGAGTTCGGGGTGCGACGCAAGGTAGGCGCGCTCCAGGTAGGCGGGGAGGTAGACGCTTGGATCCATTAGAGGTCTCCTCCCTTAAACGGCAGGCCCTGCTCGGCCGCCCGCAGGATGCGCTCGTCGATCTGGGAACGCACGATATCGTTGGTGGCGACCCAGGCGGCAAAGCTGGCGTTGTCGGGGGCGCCCAGGCCCTCCTGCAGTACCGGCGTCGCCTCGGACAGCGCGAGGACAAGCTCGTCGGTGGAGCCCGCACCCACGTTGACGCGGGCATAGACGCCATCGGGAAACTCGGTTTGGAAGTAGAGCGCCTCGGCTGCGTGTGGACACGAGCGCGCAAGGATGCGCAAGTATTGCTCGGCGCCCTCGTAGTCCAGCTCGCGCCAGGCAGCGCTCATCAGCGCGATGAGCGTCCATGGGTCCAAGTCGCGCTCCGCGTCCTTGGGACGACGGCGCAGCGGCGTGTTGGCGAGATAGGGGACGGAGTGGGCAGAGCGAAAGCGTTTGAGCTCCTCGGCGGGGTATTCGAGCTTTGCCATGGCGAGCATCGCGGTGTGGCGGACGCCGGCAGGATCGTTGGGGGCAAAGTCGAGGCTGCGGTTTGCGGCTTCGAGCGACATGCGGTAGCGGCCGCTAATGAGGGCGCGCGATGCCAAGGCGGCAAGCCAGCGCAGGTAGGGGCGGCGCATAAGGTCGCCAGCGGCCTCGCGCTCGTAGGGGTCCTGCGCCGAGGCGATCTTGAGCGCCAGGTCGTGCTCCACCTCGTCGCACTTGGACACCAGATACTGCACGTATTCCTCGTTGGATTCGGCGGTGAGGGCGGTCAGCATGCGCTGGGCATCCCAGTTGGCCGGATCGAGCGCGGCTGCCTCGCGGAGCATGTTCTCGGCAGCTGCCTCTTCTTGCTCTGCCTGGGTATCGTCAGGGATAAAGGGAATGCGGTAGTCGACAGCCTCGACCACCTTGGCAATGAGGTGCCCGGCGCGGTCGCGGTCGTGCACGATGAGCGGTGCGGGGTTGCGGGTGAATTGTTCCATCAGACGCTCTACGGCGGCACCGTCGGTGAGCGGGATATTGTCGCGGCGCAAGGCCTCAAGAACGAGGCGATGGCAATCCTCTTGAATGGGATCGAATGCCATGGGGCCTCCTTTGCTGCGGTTAGGGTTCAAATGTTTCTATATAAGGTTCTAGTTTACCCGCATGTGGCACACCGGGGGTGCCGCACTTGGACTTGCACCTTTGCACCACGAAGACGGATGTCGCACAAATGTCGGCACCTTGGACGACCGAGTGGTATCACGGTGCCGCAAACGGTCGATTTTTGGCGGCGAACGGTGCATATTTTGGAGGGGCACGGTCCTGCCCGGGATATGTAGTCAACCTTGATAAAACGTTTGCCCAGCTTGGGAGTATGAATGCCGCACAAGGGTCTTCAGGGATAGAAAAAACGTTTCATCATTGGCGGCTTTAGGTGAATAACTGACCAACCAGAACGGTAAAATAGTGTTTGTCTGAGCGTTGAGACGTTTAGACATCGCGCATTGTCATCGCCGGCAACGCGCAAACCGGTCCTAACGGAGCCAATTGGGTGCTCCGTTATATACGCAAGTCTAAGAGGGGCTTGTTTAGGAGGCACAGTATGGGACGTTTTACCAATCCTCGCGATCTGTACTTTGGTGAGGGCGCTCGCCACGAGGTGAAGAACCTCAAGGGTAAGAAGGCCATCATCGTTTCTGGCGGCAGCTCTATGCGCCGCGGCGGGTTCCTGCAGGACGTTGAGGCCGACCTCAAAGAGGCCGGCATGGAGGTCAAGCTGTTCGAGGGCGTCGAGTCCGATCCCTCCATCGAGACCGTCATGAAGGGCGCAGCCGCTATGCGCGACTTCGAGCCCGACTGGATTGTTGCTATCGGCGGCGGTTCGCCCATCGATGCTGCTAAGGCCATGTGGGTCTTCTACGAGTATCCCGAGGAGTCCTTCGACAACATTATCCAGCCGTTCAGCTTCCCCGAGCTGCGTCAGAAGGCTCACTTCTGCGCCATTTCCTCTACCTCCGGCACTGCTACCGAGGTCACCGCATTCTCCGTCATCACGGATTACGAAAAGGGCATCAAGTACCCGCTGGCCGACTTCAACATCACCCCTGATGTCGCCATCGTCGACCCCGAGCTCACCTACACCATGCCCGCCAAGCTGTGCGCTCACACCGGCATGGATGCTCTGACCCACTGCATGGAGGCCTACGTTTCCACCTGCGCCTCTATGTTCACCGACGCCAACGCTCTGCACGGCATCCGCGAGATCGTCGAGTGGCTGCCCAAGTCCTATGCTGGCGACCATGAGGCCCGTCAGCACATGCACGAGGCTCAGTGCATCGCCGGTATCGCCTTCTCCTCGGGCCTGCTCGGCATCGTTCACTCCATGGCTCACAAGACCGGTGCTGCCTTCGAGAACGGCCACATCATCCACGGTGCCGCTAACGCCATGTACCTGGGCAAGGTCATCCAGTGGAACTCCAAGGATCCCCGTGCTGCCGAGCGTTACGCTTACGTGGCCAAGGAGATCCTGCACCTTCCCGGCGAGACCAACGAGGAGCTCATCGCTGCGCTCGTCCAGAAGATCCGCGACCTCAACGACCAGCTCAACATTCCGCAGTCCATCAAGGATTACGCGAATGGTGGCGTGAAGGTCGACGCCGAGAACCCGCAGATGGTTTCCGAGGAGGAGTTCCTCGCCAAGCTGCCCGAGATCGCCGCGAACGCCGAGCAGGACGCCTGCACGCCCGAGAACCCGCGTGAGACCAAGGCTGCCGACTTCGAGAAGATCCTCAAGGCCTGCTACTACGACACCGACATCGATTTCTAATCGACTCTTGTTATCGTAACGAGGGGCTCCGCACGTATCCGTACGGAGCCCCTTTCTTTTTTAGAGAATGGGATAGTTATGGCTGCAATTTTCAATAGCCCCAGCAAGTACATCCAGGGTCCGGACGAGCTCGCCAAGCTCGGCTCCTATGTCGAGCCGCTCGGCGCTAAGGCCCTCGTCATCGTGACGCCTTCGGGCAAGAAGCGCGTCGGTGCCAAGATCGAGGGCGGCTTTGCCGAGGCCAAGGCCGAGCTGCTGTTTGAGGACTTTAACGGCGAGTGCTCCAAGGGCGAGGTCGATCGCCTGGTTGCGCTCGCTCGCGACAACGGTTGCGACATCATCGTCGGCGTCGGTGGCGGCAAGATCCTCGACACCGCGAAGGCCGTCGCCTATTACCTGGAGTCCCCGGTTATCATTTGCCCCACCATTGCCTCGACCGATGCACCGTGCTCGGCACTTTCGGTGCTTTACACCGATGACGGCCAGTTCGATAAGTACCTCTTCCTTAAGGCAAACCCCAATATCGTCCTGATGGATACGACGGTTATCGCGGCGAGCCCGGTGCGCCTGACGGTTTCCGGTATGGGCGATGCGCTCGCAACCTACTTCGAGGCCCAGGCGACGCACGATGCCGACGGCGGCACCTGCGCTGGCGGCAAGGGCGGCATGGCTGGTCTGGCGCTCGCCAAGCTCTGCTACGAGACGCTTATGGCCGATGGCGTCAAGGCCAAGGTTGCGCTGGAGAAGGGTGCGCTCACGCCTGCCGTCGAGCATATCATCGAGGCCAATACGCTGCTTTCGGGCATTGGCTTTGAGAGCTCGGGCCTTGCTGCTGCTCATGCCATCCACAATGGTCTGACGATGCTGCCCGAGTGCCACAGCATGTATCACGGCGAGAAGGTCGCCTTCGGCACCATCGTCCAGCTGGTACTCGAGGATGCCCCGACCGAGAAGCTCGAGGAGGTCTTGGGCTTCTGCATTGAGCTGGGCCTGCCGGTCACGATGAAGGAACTTGGCGTTGCCGAGGTTACGCGCGAGAAGGCCATGATTGTTGCCGAGGCCGCGTGCGCGCCCGAGGACACCATGTGCAACATGCCGTTTGAGGTGACGCCCGAGATGGTCGCAAACGCCATCCTGGGTGCCGACGCACTGGGCCACTACTATCTCATGGATGAGTAAACTAAGGTAAGGAAGGGGCAAAGCCGACAGAAGGCTTTGCCCCTTTTTGCTATGGTGCATAGGGATCAGGTTACTTTGCACCAATTGTTGTTGATGAAAGGGCGGATTCTCGCATGGCGCTTCCCATGGTTTATGGCGGTCCCGGACGATATGTTCAGGGGCCGGGTGAGCTCTCGCGTCAGGGCAGGTATTTGTCATGGTTGGGCTGCGCTGCCTATGTCTTGTTTGACCAGGGCACCGAGGATCGGCTGTGCAGGCAGATTGTTGATGGATTTCTGGACGAAGATCTAAGCGAGCCGTTCTTTAAGATTTACAACGGTCCGTGTACGGAAGAGGCCGTTGTCGAAATGGCTAAGGAAGCCCAGGCTGAGTATTGCGACATGGTGGTGGGTATTGGCGGCGGCAAGATGCTCGATATCGCAAAGGCCGTTGCGTTTTATGCCGAGTTGCCGTTGTGCGTATGCCCCACGGCGGCGTCGATGGACGGTCCGTGCAGTGCGATTTCCGATGCCGATCTGCAGGGTGTTGCAAATGCGGTCTTTAGAAACGAGCGCAATATGGCTAACGAACAGGCCAAGGTGACCAAACAAAAGCTCGTGCAGCTCATGTGCGAGGCATAGCTTGGCACTTGATTGACCTTGTGCAGTCGAGGCGGCGATAGGCAATGGGCTATTTGCCGCAAAGATGCTCCGCGTGTAATTTGCCCGAGGCGTGGGCCGATAGCGTATCATTATCTCTTGCTTGTTTGCACTGCTCAGGGAGGGGCCGCGCATGGCGCAGGAACACGATCTGTTTGATGACATTATCGAGATCAGCAAGGGTTTCGACTTTCTTAAAAACCCGCTTGGCGGTGTGACCGATGCACTCGATCCGTCGGCGCCGCAGTGGAATCCTGCCGACTACAAGGAGCGTCCGCGCGGTAACACCATTCCGTGCCTGACCTGCAAAAACGAGAAGAGCGGCTGCACCGCGTGCATGGACGTATGCCCGGTCAACGCTATCGAGGTCGAGGAAGACGCCATCGAGATCCTCGACTCCTGCCGCAAGTGCGGCCTGTGCGCCGCTGCCTGTCCGACCGAGGCGATCATCTCGCCGCGCCTGGCGCCTAAAAACCTGTATGACGACATTGTCTCGGCGGCTACGAGCCACGAGACCGCCTACGTTACCTGCACGCGTGCCCTTAAGCGCATGCCGCGCGAGAACGAGGTCGTCGTCGCCTGCGTGGGCGATATTACGGCAGAGACTTGGTTTTCGGTACTGGCCGACTATCCCAACGTGAGTGTGTACCTGCCGTTGGGCGTGTGCGATAAATGCCGCAACACCGGCGGTGAGGATATTCTGGGCGAGGCGATTGCGAAGGCCGAGGAGTGGTCCGGCACGGGTATGGGCCTGGAGGTCGACCCCAAGAGCCTCAAGTGCCATAAGCGCCGCGAGTACGAGCGCAAGGAGTACATGGAAAAGATCGCCCGCACCACGGGCCTGACGGTGACCAAGCTCAACCCGGCGACGGCGGCGCTGGCCTCGGTGACGCAGAAACTCAAAGCCCATCGTCATCAGATTACCCAGCTGGAGCGCACACTCAACACCATGTGCGGCACCACGACGACCAAGCGCCGCCGTACGCTTACACACGGGCGGCAGCTGGTGCTCTCGACGCTGCAAAACCACCCCGAGCTTGCCCAGAACATGCAGGTGAGCACGCCGGAGTGCGATTTTGACAAGTGCACGTCGTGCGGCGAGTGCGTCAATGTATGCCCCACGTTCGCCTGCGATTTGGTGGGAAGCGGCCGCTTTGCACTGGAGTCCACGTATTGCCTAGGTTGCGGCGCCTGTGTCAAGGTGTGCCCCGAGCATGCGCTCAAACTGGTTGAGCACGACGCGTCCAATCTGGTCGTCGTCGATCCCGAAGCCGAGGAAAAGGCCGCCCAGAAGGCGAAGGCTCACGAAGAAGCTGAGAAGGTCAAGGCCGAAGCAAAGGCCAAGCTCGACAAGATGCTCGATCAGGTGGAGAAGCTCGCGGACTAGCTAAAAGAGCGTAAATGATGGCCGGTGAGACAGGTACTGCCCCACCGGCCAAAAAAGTTGCGGTGGAATAGTTCCTGTTTTGCCCTTAAGCTGGCCATTCTAGGAGCTATTCCACCGCAACTAATAGATGGTTAGTTCATGCTGCTTTGGCGGCCGGTTCGACCGGTACCGTTGCGCGTCACGGTTTCATGGAGCAAAAAGAACCCGGGGACCTGTTTGGTCTCGGTGTATTCCATAAGGATGCCGTCGGCGTTGTAGGTCTGCCCGCGTATAACGGCAAGTGCGTTAAAGTCGTCGAGATCGAGCACGCGCGTATCCTCGGGCGTGGGATGCTCAATCGTTACGTCGCGTTTGCCCGTGGCAATCTTAATGTCAAGATCTTCTTCGAGGTAACGATAGATCGAGTCGTTGACAATCTCGGGTGTCAGCCCCGGTACCTGTGAGCTTAGGTAATAGGAGTCGTCGGAGCACACGGCATGTCCGTCTGCATAACGGATGCGTTTGGCGCGCGTAAGCTCGCAGCCTTCGGGAAACCCGGTAATCCTGGAGAGTGCCTTGCTACAGACGAGGAGCTCAAAGACGGTGGTGACAGTCTTGAGCTCAAAGCCCCGGCTGGTCGCGATTTCCTTAAAGGTCTCGAGTCCGCCGCCGCCACGACTCTTCTCGTCACTGATGTTGCGAATGACGCGCATGCCTTTGCCTTGCTGGGGGAGCACGTAACCATCTGCCGCAAGCATCGAGATGGCGCGACGGACTGTCATGCGCGAACAGTCAAACAGCTGCGTGAGCTCAGTCTCCGAAGGCAGATAACTCTGATAGGCGTATGTGCCGTCGTCAATCGACTGCTTCACGTTGTCATAAATAGTTTGGAAGATGGCTCGCGCCATGACGGTCTCCTAGAGCTGGGTGCGTGAACGACGGATGAGGGCCGTCCGCGCAGGTGTCAATCGATTTACTTGCCGGGGTCGATTATATATTTGCCCATGGCACGCAGGGCCGGGTCTGACAGGATGGCGCCGAGTTCGTCGATGGAGGCTACCTTTGCGACCATCGAGGATACGTCGAGCCTGCCAGAGTCGATGAGCTCGAGCGCACGACGCTGCGTATAAGGGTTAATGTAGGACGAGGTAAGCACAAGCTCCTTCTGGAAGACCTCGAAGGGCTTGACGGTGATTGTCTCATCGGGCTTGGTGAGGCCGAACATCATGACCGTAGCCTTGTGGCCGGCGATCTGGATGGCCTGCTCGATGGTGACGGGCTTGCCAACACACTCGATAACGACATCGACGTTGCCGACGCCCTCCTGCTTCAGGCGGGCCGGGACGTCCTCGTGGATGGAATCAATTGCCAGGTCGGCGCCGAGTTTGAGCGCAACCTCGCGCTTGCCTTCGACGGGCTCGAGCAAGACAACCTTGGTGGCGCCGGCGTTTTTAGCAAGCTGCATCATGAGCAGACCGATCATGCCACCGCCGATAACGACAACTGTGCTGCCGGGCTTGATGTTGCACATATCGATGCCGTGCAGGCAGCAGGCGACGGGCTCGGTCATGGCGCCCTGCTCAAAGCTGGTGTGATCGCCCAATTTGTAGACTTGCTGCATATCGACGGAGCAGTACTCGGCAAAGCCGCCGTTAACGGTGGTGCCGTAACCGGTCATATGCTCGCAGTAGTGGTTGATTCCGTCGCGGCAGGGTTCGCAGCAGCCGCAGGGATGGTTTGGGTCGATACACACGCGATCGCCCGGTTTAAAGCCAGCGACGTCGCTGCCCACGGCCTCGACAACGCCCGCAAACTCATGACCAAGGATCGTGGGTGGGGTAACGTCGGCTGCACCCTTGTCGCCTTCATAGATATGAACGTCGGTACCGCAGACGCCGCAAGCTTTGACGTTGATCAGAACGTCGCGCCTGCCCACGGCCGGCTTTGCCGATTCCTCGACTCTGAGGTCGTGCTTTCCATAGAAGACCGCGCTTTTCATGGTGACTCCTTAACGTGGCGGTGAATGTTGTAATGAAGTATAGGCATGTCTATAGATATAGACAAGCACATCTAGACAAGTAGAAAAGAAAAATGAAATGCAGCCATCAGCTATGTCAGATTTAACAGGCGAAATACTGGACATATACCGTTTGCGGCCAATAATCAGCCGTTTACCGACCGTAGTATTTATGCTGACTTGTCTAGATAAGTGATATGATAAAAATAGAAGCGCAAGAAGTCAGGGAAGCGGGCCCACCCGTCCTATTGCACGAGGTACACGCAAACGGCGCGTCTGCGGTCTCGAGTGAAGCCAAAACCGCAGCGCTCCGAATGAAGAGAGGGGGATTCCCCGTCATGATGCAAAAGATACAACGTTTCGGCGGTGCAATGTACACGCCTGCAATTCTTTTCGCATTTTCCGGAATCGTCGTCGGCCTGGGTACGTTGTTTACCACCGAGGCGATCTTTGGCGAGATGGCCACTGCGGGCCATCTTTGGTTTGATTGCTGGAATGTGCTGCTCCAGGGTGGTTGGACGCTCTTTAACCAGATGCCGTTGCTGTTTTGCGTAGCGTTGCCAATCTCGCTCGCGAACAAGCAGAACGCTCGCTGCTGCATGGAGGCTTTGGCCATCTACCTTACCTTCAACTACTTTGTAAGCACAATCTTGGGGCAGTGGGGCCCTGTCTTTGGGGTCGACTACTCTGTCGAGGCGGGCAGCGGTACTGGTCTTGCCACTATCGCAAGCATCAAAACGCTTGATATGGGCATCATGGGCGCGCTTATCATTTCTGGTATCGCCACGATGCTTCACAACAAGTACTTCGACACCGAACTCCCTGAGTGGCTGGGCGTGTTCTCGGGCTCCGTGTTCATCTATATGATCGGTTTCTTCGTTATGGTTCCGGTCGCTATTATCGCTTGCCTGGTATGGCCGCATGTTCAGGCTGCTATCGCCGCCTTCCAGGGATTCATCCTTTCCGCCGGTACGTTTGGCGTGGGCGTCTTTGCTTTCTTCGAGCGCGTGCTGATCCCTACAGGCCTTCACCACTTTATCTATACGCCGTTCTATTACGACAACGCGGCGGTCAACGGCGGCATCTTTGCTGCTTGGGCCAACATCCTGCCCCAACTGGCTGCCGATCCGAGCATTGCTCTTAAGGATGCCGCACCCTGGGCTGCCTATACCTGCCCTGGTTGGACTAAAGTCTTCGGCTCGCTTGGCGTCGCCATTGCGTTTTATATGACCGCCAAACCCGAGCGCAAGCAGCGCGTCAAGGCTCTGCTCATTCCCGTCACCCTTACCGCTATGCTTTGCGGTATTACCGAGCCGCTTGACTTCACCTTCCTGTTCATCGCGCCCGGCCTGTTCGTCGTCCACTGCGTGCTCGGAGCGCTTGGCTGCATGGCTCAAAACCTTCTTGGCGTCGTGGGTATCTTCGACGGCGGCATCATCTCGATGCTCTCGTGGGACTGGCTGCCCCTTTGGGCCGCACACGGTCTGCAGTACGCCATCTCCATCCTTGTCGGTCTGTGCTTTACCGCTCTTTGGGTCGTGGTCTTCCGTTTCCTGATCGTCAAGTTCGACTTTAAGACCCCCGGTCGCGAGGATGATGACGTTGAGGTCGAGCTCAAGTCCAAGGCAGACTATAAGCAAAAGCAGGGCGGTGCTGCTGCTAGCAAATCGGTCGCCCAGAGTAAAGATGATGAGCGCTTGGTGCTTGCCGAGAAAATCCTCGATCTGCTCGGTGGCGCGGATAACATCATCGATGTAACTAACTGCGCTACCCGTCTGCGCGTTAACGTCAAGGACAAGGGCGTCGTTGCACCCGAGGCTTCCTTCAAGGCGATCGGTACGCATGGCTTGGTGGTCCAAGGTCAGTCAATCCAGGTCATCATCGGCCTTACCGTCCCGCAGGTTCGCGAGAAGTTCGAGAGTCTTCTGAAGTTCGAGAGTCTTCTGTAAACCATCGTCCATCGAAACAATCGGCCTTGCAGAGCCGGTATGCACCGCAGGGCCGATTCTAGAGATAAAAACTTTACTTCTAGGTAACAATTCCAAACCGTACAGGCCGCGTGCGGGGATGGATTGAGCAAGCGGCCAGAATGAGGAGGACATCATGTCCAAGAAAAACTATGCCGTGACCATTGCCGGCGGTGGCTCTACCTTCACTCCGGGCATTGCCCTGATGCTGCTTGAGGAGCGCGACCGCTTCCCGGTCAACAAGGTGACCTTCTACGACAACAACGCCGAGCGCCAGGAGACCGTGGCCAAGGCCTGCGAGATCTACTTCCACGAGAACGCTCCCGAGGTTGAGTTCAACTACACCACCGACCCCGAAACCGCTTTTACCGGTACTGACTTCGTCCTCGCTCACATCCGCGTTGGCCTGTACGCCATGCGCGAGCTCGACGAGAAGATTCCTCTCAAGTACGGCTGCGTTGGCCAAGAGACCTGCGGTGCCGGCGGTATCGCCTACGGCATGCGCTCCATCGGCGGCGTCATCGAGATTCTCGACTACATGGAGAAGTACAGCCCCAACGCTTGGATGCTCAACTACTCTAACCCCGCAGCTATCGTTGCCGAGGCCTGCCGCGTGCTGCGCCCCAACAGCCGCATTATCAACATCTGTGACATGCCGATCGACCTCATGGATAAGATGAGCCGTATGTGCGGCATCAAGGATCGTCGCGAGCTGCAGTATAGCTACTACGGCCTCAACCACTTTGGTTGGTGGAGCAAGATCTACGACAAGGAGGGTAACGACCTCATGCCGCAGATCAAGGAGCACATGGCAAAGAACGGCTACTTGGACGGCATCGAGCACGAGGCCGGTAAGGAGCAGCACGTCGAGGAGAGCTGGATTCACACCTTCGGCAAGGCCAAGGATGTCTATGCTGTCGATCCCGAGACGATTCCCAACACCTACCTCAAGTACTACCTGTACCCGGACTATGTTGTCGAGACGTCTGACCCCAACTACACTCGCGCCAATGAGGTTATGGACGGCCGCGAGAAGAAGGTCTTTGGCGCTTGCCGCGACATCATCGCCAAGGGTACTGCCAAGGACGGCGGCTTTGAGCCCGACGTACACGCCAACTACATCGTCGACCTTGCCTGCGCACTGGCCGAGAATACGCTCGAGCGCTTCCTGCTGATCGTCCCCAACGATGGCGCTGTGCCCAACTTCGACCCGACGGCCATGGTCGAGGTGCCTTGCATCGTCGGTTCCAACGGCTTTGAGAAGATCTGCCAGGGCCCGATTCCGCAGTTCCAGAAGGGCCTGATGGAGCAGCAGGTTTCCGTCGAGAAGCTCGTTGTCCAGGCTTGGGTCGAGGGCAGCTACCAGAAGCTCTGGCAGGCGCTCACGCTCTCCAAGACCATTCCTTCGGCAAGCGTTGCCAAGCAGATCCTGGACGAGCTCATCGAGGCCAACAAGGATTTCTGGCCCGAGCTTAAGTAAGGGCTACTGTCTAGAACCCTCACGCATCTCTGCTTCATTTGCGCCGCCGTGGTGTCCGGATTCGCCCGGATGCTGCGGCGGCGCTATACTTATGAAGTTTGAAGTACCTGTACCAAAAGGAGCTGTCGTGTCCCTTTCCATCGGTATCGTGGGCCTGCCCAACGTGGGCAAGTCGACGCTGTTCACCGCGCTTACCAAAAAGACCGGCCTTGCCGCCAACTACCCGTTCGCCACGATCGACCCCAACGTGGGTATCGTCGATGTGCCCGATAGCCGCCTGCAAAAGCTCGCCGACATCGTCAACCCCGGCCGCATTGTGCCGGCGACGGTCGAGTTTGTCGACATCGCAGGTCTGGTGAAGGGCGCTAACGAGGGCGAGGGCCTGGGCAACCAGTTCTTGGCAAACATCCGCGAGACCGACGCCATCTGCGAGGTCGTGCGCTACTTTAAGGACCCCAACGTCATGCGCGAGGTGGGCCGCACGGGCGAGTTCGTCGATCCCGCCGGCGATGCCGACACCATCATGACCGAGCTCATCCTGGCCGACATGGGCACGCTCGAGAAACAACTGCCCAAGCTCGAGAAGGAGGCCAAGCGCGACAAGGAGCTCATGCCCAAGTTCGAGGTGGCCAAGCGCCTGCTCGCCTGGCTCAACGAGGGCAAGCGCGCCGCATCCATGGAGATGACCGACGAGGAGCGCGCTGCTGCCAAGGGCTTGTTCCTGCTTACTATGAAGCCCATCCTGTATGTGGCCAACGTAGACGAGGACATGCTCAACGAGGACCTGGCGCCCATCGACGGTGTCAAGCCGCTACCCATCTGCGCCAAGATCGAGGCCGAGCTTTCCGAGCTCGATCCCGAGGACGCCGCCGACTACCTGGAGAGCCTGGGCTTGGAGCAGCCCGGCCTGGACGTGCTCGCGCAAGCAGCCTACAAGCTGCTCGGCCTGCAGTCGTTCTTTACGGCTGGCGAGATGGAGGTCAAGGCCTGGACGGTTCGTCAGGGCGCGACCGCCCCGCAGGCCGCCGGCGTCATCCACACCGACTTTGAGCGCGGCTTTATTAAGGCCGAGGTTATTGGCTATGACGACTACATCGAGCTCGGCGGCGAGCAGGGCGCCAAGGCCGCCGGCAAGCTGCGTATTGAGGGCAAGGACTATGTCATGGCCGATGGCGACGTCGTGCACTTCCGCTTTAACGTGTAAGGACGACGCATATGTTTAAATATGGCAAAAAAGCTGGCTACATGGGTATTGCGCTGCTCGTACTTGCGGTGATTCCGCTGGTGGTTGCAGCGTTTGTGATCCCCAACATTGGCCCCGAGGTGGCAACGAAGTTTAACGCAGCCGGCGAGGTGACGCGCTGGGGTAAGAGCTACGAGCTGCTGGCACTGCCGGTGCTCAACCTGCTGCTGAGCGTGGCGACGTACTTTACGGCGGGACGCCAGGCAAAGAACAACGAGGACTCCGCTGTGATGGCACGTCTTGCGTGCGAGCGCTACCTGCGCAACGGCTGCATCACGGGCGTGTTCCTCAATGTAATCAACGTCTACTTTATGTATTCGGCGATTACTGGAACGGGCTTTGGCTTTGGTTTCTAGCTTGTCCTTTTAGGCAACGAGCCTGCACACATATTCAATGGCTGCTGCGAGGCCGCCGCTCGATCGTGGTTTAAAGACCATGTCGGCGGCGGCCTCGTTTTCGTATCCGGCGCCGCGAAGGGCAAGTGCGATACCGGCTTCCAGGAGAAGGGGCAGACCTCGTTGGCTGGTTGCGATTACGGCAGCCTGCTTGAGCGAGCAGCTGTGCGCTTGGCATTGGATGGCAAGTTCACCTTGCGCCGGGCAAGGGACCAGAACGGCGGCGACGCGACTTGATAGCAATGCAAATGCTGTGCGCTCATCGGGCGAAAGGCATTCTGCTTCAACGACGACGAGCTTGGGCGGCGCGCTGTTTGCGCGAAGCGTGGCTCGGTACATGCGGACCGAAGAACCCGACATAGAAAACTCCTGTGTATTCGGCAAAACGTAAACTATAGTTTACGTTTATGTTCGGCTCCATTTCAAACTCGGCTGCATGGACGAACGTGCGAAACAGATTCTTGGCAGGCGGGTCGAAGAGACACGCAGGGACCTTGGTATCTCCAAGGTTGATTTTTGTGTGGCGACAGGAATCAGCCGACCCTACCTCGACCGAATCGAAGATGGAACGGCAAATTTCACGCTCAGGGTTCTATTTAAGATCGCACCCGCACTCGGCATGACGGTGTCAGAGCTTCTCGAGGGTATCGAATAGGGGATACCCGTCGACAACCGAATTACGCCATCGGGATGCGGTCGTGGTTGACTTGGCTGTAGAACAGGCGCTGAATTTCTGACGCATCGCGTGACTGGCCGAGCGCCCACATGGTTTTGGCCACGAGCGTTTCGGTGGTCATATCGTCGCCGCGCAAAATACCCGGATGGTCGGCGTAGGCACGGCCGACCTCATAAACGCCCAGATCGAGGCCCTCTTCGGGGACCTGCGTGGTCATAACGACGGTGCGGCCCGAATCGACCCAGCGGAAAATCGCCTCTTGGAATGACTCGCCCGACTCACCAAACTCGGGAATACCGCCAATGCCAAAGGTCTCAAGGATTACGGCATCGTAGCTATCGGCTAGGGCGTCCAGGATACCCGGGTTCACGCCGGGCGTGAGCTTAAGGACAAACACGCGCGGGTCGATACTGTCGTAGAAACGAACTGGGCTCTCATTCTGGTGGGTGCCGTGGAGTCCGTTGCGCACAATGCGGTCGTTTCGGATGTAGGCGATGGGCGGATAGTTGACGCTAATGAACGCGTTGAAGCTCATGGTGCGCTGCTTACGGGCACGCGTGCCGGCAATGGCCACACCGCCAAACACGATTGAGACGTCGTGCGAATGCTCGTCGAGCGCATAGAGCAGGCTCTGGTACAGATTGAGCTTGGCATCGGTAAAGGGGTTTCCCATGGGCTTTTGCGAGCCGGTGAGCACGATGGGCTTGGGGCTGTCCTGAATCAGATAGGAAAGCGCTGCCGCGGTGTAGCTCATGGTGTCGGTGCCGTGCAGAATCACGAAGCCGTCGTGGTCGGCATAACCCTCGACGATGACGTCGCGGATACGCATCCAGTCACTCGGGCACATATTGGTGCTGTCGATGTTCATGGGCTGCGTGACGTCGAGTTCGCAGAGGCCCGAGATCTCGGGGACGCTCTGGGCGAGCTCCTCACCGGTCAGGGCGGGGGAGAGGCCGTTGCCGTCCTCGGTCGATGCGATGGTGCCGCCCGTGGCGATGAGAAGGATGCGCTTCATGCTGGTATTCCTATCGTATTTGTCGCCGCAGAGGCGGAGTCGTTCGACTGTATTGTGGCACAGGGCGTCCAATGTTCAAACGTATTACATCATCTGTAACGTTTGGTAACACTTCAATTGCCGTCAAATAGGGGCCCAGGTCGTGCGTTTGCCGTGCGCTGATGGCCGCGAGGGGCGAGAAACCCCATATAACGTGTACACTATGAAAGTTATTCTCGTTTATTCACGCGGGTGGGCACCGGCTCCCCGCCAACAAGAGGGGGAACCATGGATCAAAAGGCTTCCGCAAAGGTCCTCGTACTCGACTTTGGTGCGCAGTACGGTCAGCTCATTGCCCGTCGCGTCCGCGACCTCAACGTGTATTCCGAGATTGTCCCCTGCGACATCTCGGCCGACGAGATTCGCGATATGAACGCCTCCGCGCTCATCCTTTCTGGCGGCCCGGCCTCCGTGTATGCCGAGGACGCTCCGTCCATCGACCCCGCCATCTTTGACCTGGGTCTTCCCGTCCTGGGCTTTTGCTACGGCCATCAGATCACGGCTGTGACGCTCGGCGGCAAGGTCGGCCACTCCGAGGTGGGCGAGTACGGCCGCGCCACCATCACGCGCACGGCTGGCGCCAAGCTCTTTAACTCCACGCCTATGGAGCAGACCGTGTGGATGAGTCACCGCGACGCCGTGTCCGAGGTGCCCGAGGGCTTTACTGTTACCGCCAGCACCGACGTGTGCCCGGTCGCCGCCATGGAGTGCGTCGAGCGCAAGATCTTCACCACGCAGTTCCACCCCGAGGTCAAGCACTCCGAGTGCGGCCAGCAGCTGCTGAGCAACTTCCTGTTTGAGATCTGCGGTCTGGAGCCCAACTGGAGCATGGACAACCTGGTCGAGACCATGACGGCCGAGTTCCGCGAGAAGGTCGGCGACGACCGCGTGATTCTGGCCCTGTCCGGTGGCGTCGACTCCTCCGTCGTGGCTGCGCTGGGCGCTCGCGCTGTGGGCAAGCAGATGACCTGCGTGTTCATCAACCACGGCCTGCTGCGCAAGGGCGAGCCCGAGCAGGTGGAGGAGGTCTTCACCAAGCAGTTTGACGTCGACTTTATCCACGTCCACGCCGAGGACCGCTATGCCGAGCTTCTGGCCGGTGTGACCGAGCCCGAGGAGAAGCGCCGCATCATCGGTACCCAGTTCTGGAAAGAGTTCTTCGCCGTGGCGCAGCAGCTCGAGACCGATGGTAAACCGGTCAAGTACCTGGCTCAGGGCACCATCTACCCCGACATCATCGAGTCTGGCGCTCGCAAGACGGGCGGCAAGACGGCCACCATCAAGAGCCACCACAACCTGATCCCGTTCCCCGAGGGCGTGCACTTCGACCTTATCGAGCCGCTCGACCACTTCTTTAAGGACGAGGTCCGCGCACTTGGTCTGGCGCTCGGCCTGCCGGGTCACATCGTGTTCCGCCAGCCTTTCCCGGGCCCGGGTCTGGCCATCCGCATTATTGGTGCGGTCGACAAGGAGAAGCTCGAGATCCTCAAGAACGCCGACGCTATCGTGCGCGAGGAGCTCGACGCCTACAACCAGCGTCTGTTTGAGCAGACCGGCGAGCGCAACTCCGAGCACAGCTGCTGGCAGTACTTTGCGGTTCTGCCCGACATCAAGTCCGTCGGCGTTATGGGTGACGAGCGCACCTACCAGCGCCCGATCATCCTGCGTGCCGTCGAGTCCAGCGATGCCATGACCGCCGACTGGGCCAAGCTGCCCTACGACGTGCTGGCCCGCATCTCGGGCCGCATCGTTGCCGAGGTCCCCGGCGCCAACCGCGTGTGCTACGACATCACGTCCAAGCCGCCCGCGACCATCGAGTGGGAGTAAACGATATTCGTTGATTTCAAGCCTCTGACCTGCGAAAACAGGTCGGGGGCTTCTTATTTTGCAACCTCTGTGCGACCTTTGCGGTTTCGCGCCCCGTGAACAGGGGACGTAGCACTGTTCACGTCTGGGCCCATGTCGGCACCGATCAATGCCCGCGCTGCTTCTGCTTGCGCTTCAGCTTCCGCTGCTCGAAGCACGTCGCCCGGGATTCCTCGCCAGAGGAGAACTGACCGTTCCTTGCGAAACCGCGAGACCAGCTATATCCGCTTGTTGCGGGCTTGCTTGAGCCAGCTCCTCTTGAAAGAGCCTATACCTCCGAAGAACTTGTTGTACGTCTCACCGTTCTCCTTGGCCTCGTACTTGACCAAGGCAAGTTCGATAGTGTAGAGGTAATCCGCCACTTGCTCGAGGCGGTAGTCGGTCATCGAGGTCTTGCGGCGTCGGACGACCCCTTTTGAGAGGACCTTGCCCACCGAGTCGTCCCGCCCGCGGAACAGAAGGAGCGCATCCTCGCGACCTTCGGCGACCTGTGCTGCGAGATGGAGGGCTGCACCATCGCGCAGGGCCCTTTCCAAAGCGAAGTGTCGAGCCGAAGTGTTGAGCGTCGGCCCTGAATGTTCAATGGCCGTTGTTTTCTGCCCCTCAAGTGGTGAACTTCTCCTCGGGGCTGTTGATTCCCCCCACGCGCCCCCTTCCGTTCTCTGTGTTCCCCTTATACTCCTTGTACAAGGAGGTAAGAAGTCATGGACAAGACCGCACAGGACAGCTTGGCAAAGAAGCCCGTCGACATGAGGGACAGGATCCTCGAGCATCTCGAGGCCCTCACCTCTGCCGTCTCGCTCGACGACCTTGCCCGTCTGTCCACCTCCGACATCGCCGAGACGCTCATCATCTCCAGGAGTCTGGCGAGCCAGTACCTCAACGACCTTGTTCGCGCCGGCCTTGTGGTTAAGGTGGCGGGCAGGCCTGTCCGTTATTTTCATCGCCGCGCGTTCCAGAAGCGTTTTCAGGTAAAGCTCTCTGCAAGCGAGTACGCCTCGCTCGCCGACCTCATCCAGGCGACGGGAATCGCCGATCACCGTGACTTCGCGCGTGCCGTGGGCTTTGACCTGAGCCTCAGCTCCGTTGTCGAGCAGTGCAAGGCTGCGGTTCAGTACCCTCCGTTTGGCCTACCCATCCTCTTGAGCGGCGGCGTGGGTGTCGGCAAGTCTTTCCTTTCTCGTCTTGTGTACGAGTACGGCAAGAACCAGGGCTTGCTGTCCCGCGACTCCTCCTATGTGCGCATCGACTGCGCCGGGGTCCCGGACGCCGCCTCGTTCAACGGGCTTCTTGACGAGTCGATCGCGAAATCGCGCGGGGGTGTGGTTTTTGTCAACGGCATCGAGGCACTCTCTCCCTCTGCGATGGAGCACTGCCTTGCGACGGCCCTCGGGCTCGATGCCTCCCAGGATGCGCCGCGCGCTCGCCTCGTTCTTTCGACGACGCTTTCCGCCGATGACCTGAAGGTTTCCTCGGCCTACAGCAAAATGCCCATCTGTGCCCGCGTCCCCTCACTCAAGGAGCGGACCCCCGAGGAGCGCGAGGATCTCATCTTGAGCTTCCTGCGCAGCGAGGGGTGCCGAATCGGTTCTGATGTGAAGATCAGCCGCGGCGCATACCGTTGCCTCGTGAACGCGGACTTTTCCGATAACATCGCCGGCTTGCGCGCCTGCGTGACGAACTGCTGCGCCAAAGCGTTCCTCAATCGCGAGGGCGACTACGTCGTCGTTCGCCCGTATCTTCTTCCCAGCGGGCTCCTCTCCTCCGCGCAGATCGATCAACAGCCCGACGATGGCGTTCTGATCGACGCGTCCCTGGATGCCGCCGAGAGCACAGGGCATCGAGCAGGCGCTCGATGCCCTGTGCTCTCTCGATGAGCGATTCTGCGCCGGGGAGCTCTCTGTCTCCGAGCTCGTCTCGCAAGCTGTCTCCGCTGTGCGCGGCGTTGAGGATCACTTGATCTTCGGCCGCGGCGTTACCTCCTCGAGGTCGCGCGCCTTCGAGCGCATCGTGGGCGCGGTCCTTGCCGACGCAGGCTCTTCTTATGGCATCGAGCTTTCGAGGAAGGTCGCTTTTCTACTGGCCCAGGAGATTTGCCTGCAGTTGTGGCCGGGCATCGGCCTGGCTAAGCGAAAGTCTGCCTGTGCGGAGCAAATCTCCCATCTCCTCGGTGCCGTGACCTCCGAATTACCGTTTGCCTCGAGCGTCTCCGATCAGGTCGCCGCAGACGTGGAAGGGGCGCTGGGAATCTCGCTCGATCACTTCACGAAGACGCTTCTGACGCTGTGCGTCGCATCGGAGTCTCGCGATGCGAAGGCCCTTCGGACGCTCTGCGTCATCTTGTCCCACGGCTACTCAACGGCGACGAGCATCGCCGACGCGGCGAACCGTATGCTCGGCATGCATGTGTACGAGGCTGTCGACATGCCCTACGACCAGCAGCTGAAGGACATCGTCGGTCCGCTCCAGCGCCTCGTCGACCGCCATTCCTACTGCACCGGGGTCGTGTTCCTCGTCGACATGGGCTCCTTGGAGGAGGCCTATAAGGCCCTCGAGAACGTTACCGACTCCACTATCGGCGTGGTGAACAACGTCTCTACCGGTCTTGCGCTCGAGATCGGGGTCGGGCTGCTCGGCGGCAAGTCCATCGCCGAGGTTCTTGGCGATGCGACCGCCGCGTGCGTGACGCACTGCAAGGTGATCGAGCGCGTCAACCGTGAGGACGCCATCGTCTTCTGCTCCGAGTCCGGGGTCGACGCCGCGGAGAGGATACGCCAGCTCGTCTCGCAGAGCCTCCCGCGCACCATAGGCGCGCGCCTGCTCACGAGGCCCTTCAAGCAGCTCGTCGCGAACGGGTCGAATGACGCCGTTTTCTCCGAGCACCGCGTCTGCGCCGTCATCGGCACGGGAGACCCCGGGGTCGCCTCCGTCCCCTTCGTCGCCCTCGAGGACATCATGTCGACGGCGTCCGCCTCTAAGGTTGATGCCGTGTTCGGCAGGTGGCTTGACGCTTCCGAGCTCTCTTCTTTCCACGAGAAGCTGCTCTCGAACATGACGCTGCAGAACGTCATCCGCTCCATCACCATCCTCGACCCGGAGCGGCTATTCCACGAGATCGAGAGCGCCGTGCACGAGCTTCAGCGCAGGACAGGCGAGAAGATCGGCAGCAACGCCATCATTGGGCTCTACGTCCACCTCTGCTGTCTCGTCGAGCGCCTTGTTACCAGAAACCCCATTGAGACCTACGTTGGTCAGGACCGCTTCGAGGAGGAGCGTGCCGATTTCATCGAGTCCTTCAGGCAGAGCTTCTCGAGCATCTCGACGCGCTATCGCGTAGAGGTTCCCGTAAGCGAGATCGCATATGTCTTCGACTACATAAGCGTGAGCGCCGCCCCGGCGCGAGAAGAGCGCCTCGGCTCCTCGGACCTCCTGCTCGACGAGTGACCTTCCCCGCGCCGCCGCAAGCTGACTGCGCGTCCTCAATAATCCGATAACCCCTTGCCCGGTGCGAATCCGGATAGCGCCGAGGCAGTACCGAACGTAAAACTTCATTTGATAGGAGCAAACATGAGTGTTGTTATGGCACGAATCGACAATCGCCTGCTTCACGGCATCATCGTGACGCAGTGGGCCCCGGTGTCGGGCGCGACCCGAGTCATGGTCATCGACGACAAGGTCGCCGGCGACGAGGTCCTGAAGTCCACTATGAGGATGGCGCGCCCCGCGGGCATGGCCGTCTCGATCATCTCCGAGCAGACCGCGCTCAAGAACTTCGCGGCGGGCAAGTACGACCGCGAGAAGGTCTTTGTCATCGCCAAGGAGCCCGAGACGATCCTTCACCTGGTCGAGTCGGGCATCGAGCTCCCGTCGCTGATCGTCGGCGGCTCGCTCGTCAAGGAGGGCGGCGTCCAGCTCACCCAGCGCGCCTATGCCTCCGCCGAGAACGTCCAGAGCTACAAGGCGCTCATCGCCCGCGGCGTCAAGGTGACGGCACAGTTCGTGCCCGCCGACAAGCCCGTCTCCGTCGCCGACCTCATCTAAGGAGGGATCATGGTCAACTTCACTATCCTGCAGGTCGTCCTTTTGACCCTGCTGGCCTTCATCAAGCACGTGGACTACTACGGCATCCCGATGATCTTCGTCAACTATGCCGTCTTCTGGGGCCTTATCACCGGCGTCGTCATGGGCGACTGGCAGACCGGCCTCGTCATCGGCGGCACCATCCAGCTCATGCAGCTCGGCGTCGCGGGCTTCGGCGGCTCGTCGATTCCCGACTACGGCACGATGGCCATCATCGCCACCGCCTACGGCGTGACCCTGGGCGCGGACACGGGCCTCGCCATCGGCCTGCCGGTCGGCATGCTCGGCATCCAGCTCGACGTCATCGTCAAGATCCTCAACGGCTTCGTCGTCGAGAAGTCCCAGAAGTTCTGCAACGAGGGTAAGTTCAAGCAGATGAACGCCATCCTGTGGGTCTGCCCCGCGCTCTTCGGCCTGTGCGCCGCCCTGCCCGTCTTTGTCTCCGTGACGCTCGGCCAGCCCGCCGTCAACTGGCTCCTCGAGGTCATGCCTCAGTGGTTCCTCTCCGGCCTCACCCTCGCCGGCAAGATGCTCCCGGCCATCGGTATCGCCATGCTGCTCCGCTACATGCCCACCGGCAAGTACTTCCAGTACCTGCTCGTCGGCTTCTTCCTCTCGGCCTTCCTGAACGTGCCCATCATCGGCGCCGCCATCGTCGGCGTTGCCCTCGCGATCGCGTTCTACCAGCGTGCCGAGAGGGACACCGAGCTCGCCGCCCACGCTTCCGCAGACGCCTTCATCGGAGAGGATGAGTAACCATGGAAAACGAGAACATCACCGCCGTCGCCGAGGGCAAGCCCTCCGGCTACAAGGTCACCAAGAAGGATCTGCGCAACGCGAACTGGCGCTGGCTCATGAGCGTGTGCACCTTCAACTACCAGACCCAGCAGGGCGCCTCAGTCGCCTACGCCCTCTCGCCGGTCCTGAGGAAGATCTACACGAACGACGAGGACTATAAGCAAGCGCTCAACAACCACTTCCGCTACTACAATACCCAGCCTTGGCTCGCCGCCATCATCCTTGGCGCCTGCGTGGCCATGGAGGAACGCGACGGCCTAGCGGCGGCGGACGCCGTCCAAGACCTGAAGATCGGCACCATGGGACCGCTCGCCGGCGTCGGCGACTCCCTGCTCATGACCATGATCCCGACCATCATGGGCTCCATCGCCGCCTACATGGCCATCGAGGGCAACCCCGTGGGAGCCGGCATCTGGTTCGCGCTCATCCTGGCCATCTTCTGGGTCCGCATGCACGCCCTCGAGTTCGGCTACAAGCAGGGCGTGAAGCTCGTCACCGACTTCAGCGAGAAGCTTCCCAACCTCACTGCCGCCGCCTCCGTGCTCGGCCTCACCGTGGTCGGCTGCCTCATCGCCTCGGTCATCGGCGTCACCTGTCCGATTAGCTTCAGCTTCGGCGACGTCTCGATGGAGATTCAGCCGCTGCTCGACAAGATCCTGCCTGCCATGATCCCCGCCGCCATCACGGGAAGCGCGTATTACCTTCTTACCAAGAAGAACGCGAGCATGACGGTCCTCATCCTCGTGGTGATCGTCCTCGCGATGGTCGCCTCCGCCGCTGGCATCCTCGCTTAGCTTCGACCCAAGAGATTGGTGAATCAATGAGAAAGATAGTTGTGGCGAGCCATTCCCTTCTCGCCCAGGGCTTCAAGGACACCCTCGAGTTCCTTACGGGTAAGAGCGACGCCGTCAACGCCGTGTGCGCCTACGTGAACGACAACGGCGAGGGGCTCGACGCGGCGGTCGAGGCGGCTCTTTCGGGCACTGACGAGGTTGTCGTCCTCACCGACGCGCTCGGCGGCAGCGTGAACCAGCGCTTCTCCCGCTTCGCCTCCGACCGGATCCACGTGATCGCGGGTGTCAACCTCCCGCTCGCCATGACGGTCGCGCTCGCGCGCCCCGACGAGAAACTCGACTTCGACGCCCTCGTCGACGAGGCGCGCCAGCAGATCGTCTACGTGAACGGTGCCAGTTCCGCCGAGTGCGAAGACGACGAATAGAGGAGGTCGACGATGAGAGAGTTCCTTAAGGACGTGTGGATGCACGGCGGTGAGGAAAGCCGCGCCATCACCCCCGAGAACATCACGGGCGAGAAGGGCCGTGCCGCCATGTCGGCCAGCCACCTCGGCGTCGGCCGCAAGGGCTCGTGCTGCGTGCCCCTTGAGTCCGGCGAGACCATCACGCTCGCGGACATCGAGGGCCCCGGCATCATCCGCCACATCTGGATGACCGTCCCCGACAAGACCGCCGCCGGCAGCTTCGTCATGCGCGACCTCGTGCTGCGCTTCTACTGGGACGACGAGGAGACCCCCTCGGTCGAGTGCCCTGTCGGCGACTTCTTCTGCAACGGCTTCGGTGAGCGCGCCATCGTCAACTCGATGCCCATCTGCGTGAACCCGACGGGCGGCATGAACTGCTACTTCGAGATGCCTTTCAGGAAGCACGCCAAGGTCACGCTTACGAGCGAGCACCCCGGGTTCATTAAGTACATCTTCTACACGTTCAACTACGCGCTCACCGACGTGCCGGACGACGCCATGTACTTCCACGCCCGTTTTAACCGCGAGCGCAGCACCCGCAGGGGCGTCGACTACACCGTGCTCGACGGCGTGCGCGGTAAGGGCTACTACGTCGGCACCTACATGGCCCTGTGCGCCCTGGAGCGCTATTGGTGGGGCGAGGGCGAGATGAAGTTCTTCCTCGACGGCGACGAGGAGTTCCCCACGGTCACCTCGACGGGAGCCGAGGACTACTTCGGCGGTGCCTGGGCCTTCCTCGACAGGCCGCCCCACGCGCTGCCCGAGGCGCAGTGCTTCAACACGCTGTTCGCCGGCTACCCGTACCGCTCGACGCGCGACGCCACGCGCGACCGCTTCAGCGCGGGCAAGCCGAACCCGAACCCGATGCTCGCGACCAACGACGACGCGCTGCCCAGGCACGGCCTCTACAGGTGGCACCTTCCCGACCCGATCTCGTTCAAGGAGGACCTGCGCGTGACGTTCCAGGACCTCGGCAACGACGACATCAAGCTCTACGAGCGCGAGGACGACATCTCCACCGTCGCCTACTGGTACCAAAGCGAGCCGCACGCCGTGCTCGCCCCGTTTGCCGCAAGGCAGGACCGCGTGCCCAGGTAGGGTCGCCTCGAAACAAGCCAACGTTATGGGCGTCCGCGGTTGACCATGACTGCGGGCGTCCCTTTGTAAGGAGGATCACGTGAGCGAAAAGCAAATGAGGCTCGGCGCCCTCGAGGCCGGCGGGACCAAGATGGTCTGTGCCGTGGTGTCCGGCGACGGCGAGGTCCTCGACCGTATGGAGACCCCGACGCTTACGCCCGCCGAGACCGTCCCGCAGATGATCGAGTGGTTCACCGCCCGCGATGTGGACGCGTTGGGCATCGGCGCCTTCGGCCCGACCTGCGTCGACCCCAACGACGAGCGCTACGGCTCCATCCTCCAGACGCCCAAGCTCGCGTGGCGAGGCCATGGTCTTCGCGCCGCGTTCGCCGACGCCCTCGGGATTCCGGTGGCCTACGACACGGACGTGAACGTTGCCTGCCTCGGCGAAGTGGTCTTCGGCTGCTGCAAGGGGCTCAAGGACGCCGTCTACGTGACCATCGGCACCGGCGTGGGCGCGGGCGTCATGTGCGCGGGCAGGCTCCTTCACGGCATGCTGCACCCCGAGGCCGGCCACATGCTGGTAAGGACCCGTCCCACCGAGGAAGGACGCTGCGTCTGCCCGAGCCACGCGAGCTGCCTCGAGGGCCTCGCCTCCGGCCCCGCCATCGCCGCGCGCTGGGGAAAGCCCGCGGCCGAGCTCGCGGACAACGATGAGGTGTGGATGCTCGAGGGGGATTATCTGGGGCAGATGTGTGCGAACCTCGTGCTCATGTACTCGCCTCGCCGCATCGTCCTCGGCGGTGGCGTGATGCACCAGGAGCAGCTCTACGGCATCGTCCGCAAGAAGACCCTCGAATATCTGGGTGGCTACATCCAGACCGCCGAGCTTAAGGACATGGAGAGCTACATCTGCGCCCCGGGCTGCGGCGGCGACCAAGGAATCCTCGGCGCGGCCGAGCTGGCAAGAAGGGCGCTCGCTTAACTTGCGCTCTCTCCGCCATACAACGCGTTAAGAAAAGACGAGCGCTTCTTGCCAATTGAGCGGCAAGAAGTGCTCGTCTTTTGCATTTTTGTCTCTCAAAATCTTATTTTCACGATTTGCATTTTCATCCCGTTGTCACCGACCCTTGCGAGAAACCGGAAAAGCCGCTGACAGAAGGGTCTTTCAAATCGTTGTAGCCCAGCATATAGCCGCGACTTGTGACCTGCAGACGGCTGTCCCACGCGCCGATTTCCTTGGCGGCATCCGAAACCGCAAAATATGCCCCCACATCCTTGATTTTTGCAGTCTTAAGCCATGTTTTTGCGATCATCTTTACTGCCGTCCGATTGGCAGCATCAAAGACCAGCACACCGCCGGGGAAAGCGTCCGCCATCCCCCGCACCAGTTCTCGGACCTGCTGGGTCAGAAAGTAATAGAACACCCCGGAGGCAAAGAACACCACCCCGCCGGAGGCATCGATTTTGCCAAACCACGCGGTGTCTTTCAGGTCGCAGGGGATATTTTGTTCCCGATCCCCGGCGGGCAGTAGCTGCTGCCGCAAGGCAATCACATCCGGGAAGTCCAGATTGTAGATCTTGCATCTACCGTTGTCGCAGGTTCTGCCGGTGTTGTCCAGCCCGCAGCCCAGATTGACCACCGCCGCATTGGGGTGGCCTTTCAGGTAATTCCGCACCTCGAAAGCAAGGTCACTCTGCCGCATGGCCACCTCCAGCGCACCAAAGCGCTGCATCAGGCTGCGGGAGTTTTTCTCTGCCTCTGAAAAGTCGTAGTCGATCTGGTCGAGCAGGCGAACCGCTGTTTCATCCCTGTAAAGGTTCGGGTACAACTCCGTACACAGCTTTCGGGAATACAGCGGGAGGATCAGCGTCTCTTGCACGGTGTTTTTCTCAATTTTACATTTCATAGGTTTCTCCCTCAGTGAATAAAAACTGTCATAAGTGCCGCCGCCAGCACAGCCGCTATGACCGTCATGCCTATCGCCATGTGCAGGGTGGATGCAAAAACGCCCGCATGACGTCATCAAACGCCATATCCGCCACACTGCCTTGCAGAACGGCGCAACGCCCCTCCTGAATTGCAATTCGGTTGAGCTTTCTAGTCTTCTCCACGCTGACGGGTGAATAGTCATGCCCTTGACGACGCCATGCGGGCATTTTTTCAGCAGCCGTTTTATGTTCGCCCCGCCGCCGCAGCCGCAATCCAGCACCTTGGCATTTGGCGCAAGTCGTAGAAATCGAAGTCCCCACCGCGCCACAGGGCTGTGGCCCAGATTCATCATGGCAACCATAAGTTTTCCGCCGAGGCCCACGGGCTTGCGGGTGTTTTCAAAGAACGACATCTGGCCCCTCCGATTTCGTGCATTCCGCATAGGTCAACGGGAACGAGGCCTTCAGCACCGCGCTTTTCTGCACAGCCCAGCCGTTTTGACGCAGGAAACGTAGGTATTCCTCGCTTGTCCACCTGCTGTGGAGAGGGAATCCCGCCATACTCATGAAAAAGGCTTTTGCCTTGCCGGAAACCGAGTTCCCCGCGTGGGTGAAGGTTGGAGCGATGAGCACGCCGTCGTTCTTCAGCACCCGCCTGATTTCTTGTAGGGCCTTTTCCGGATGCGGCACTATGTGAAGCGCGTTGGACGCGATCACCACATCAAAGGACTTCTGTGCATAGGGCAGGCGGAACATATCTTGTACGGAAAAGTGCAGCTTTGCGGATTGATTGTCCCGCTTTGCTTCAAGGATCATCTTTGCAGAAGCGTCCGTAGCCTCGATGTGCGCCGCCGCATTTACGATGCTCTTTGCGATAAGCCCCGTGCCGGTGGCAACCTCCAGTACGGTTTTTGCTTTCACTACCGGCCGGATCAGCCCATACATCTTCTCATACGCCGCCCGGTCGTTTCGCATGAAACGGTCATACCGACCGGCGTTCTTGTCCCAGAAACCCTCGCGTTCGTGCATGGCTGTCGCCCCCAAACAGTTAGAGCCATCTAACTATAACACACGAATCATGCAGTAAGTCCTTGTGTCCGTTCATGAGAGGCTCGGAGTGAAACGGAATGTTGGGGAGATCGGCCCTGGCAAGCTTGGCCTCATAGTCCGTGACCGCCTCGGCGATGCTGTCTGCCTGGTCGTGAAAGACGAGTGTGAGCAGGTAGTAGCGAGTCTTGTCGCCGCGGTCCGCTCTCGTCGACGAAGATGCTGAGCTCCTTGGCCAATGGGGATTCCTAATGGAATGGATAAAAAATAGCCGGGGGACTCCCCCGGCACTTGGAAGTAGCTCAATGGGCCACCAATAACCTTATAGCATGCTCTGACGGTAAGTGCAGGGGGGCGAGCCGGTACATGGCGTCGCGGCTGATGCGCAGCATCGCGCACGCCTCGTCGGCGCCGAATATCGCGTTGGTCGATGCGATGAGCCTCACCTGGCTCCTGCTAATGCTCTTGGTCATGGTCGTCCTCGAGCTCCTTTCGTCTCGAGGCTCCCTCGCGTGCCCGGCCGCGGGCGGCTCCCGGGGCGGTCGCCGCCGTCATTTCCTGCCGCTCCTCGATTCGATGTAGGCGTCCACGGACGCCCTCGAAACCAGGAGCTTCCTTCCGAGCCTGTACGAGTCGATCTCTCCCGACCAGATGAGGTCGTACGCCTTGTTTCTGCTCGCCCTCATGTACTCCTGCATCTCGATCACCGTCATCCATTCGTCGCGGTCCTGGCTTCCCTCGGGCGCGGCGCATTCGGCTGCGCGTGCCATGGTTCCTCCAATCTTCCCGTGCGGCACCGCGCGGGCACGCCGCGCGACACCGTGTGCCTCTTCGTCTGCGCGACGATTGAACCGCCTGATGGCGATCTGCGCGCCCGACGGGAACGGAGACGGGTCGAGGTGGGTCGAGCTGGTCGGGCCTCCACGAAACGGCCATGAGCCACGTGCCTTAGCTCTCAGCTAAGTCCCTGAAAAGAAAAAGGCGCCCATGCGGGCGCCTGCCTAGGATCGAAGATTGTTCGGTTGTGGTCGGAATGCTCGTCTTCCGCGGTGCTGTCGTCCGGGGTCCGGCATCTGTCGTTCGCCTCTTCTGTCGTGTTTGATGTTGCGTGTTCTGCGAGCGACCTTGCGCGGGCCTGCCGGCCCGTTGCCCCAGGTGCACCCGGATAAATGGTACCCATCCGTTGGGACATGGCCTGTTGCGGTTGGCGATTCGGCTGAGCGGGAGCAGACGAACGGCGAAGGTATGCGCAAGGACGCCCCGTAAGGCTCGGTGGCCTTTGCGTTGCTTTTTTGGAACCCATCTGCAATACAAGAATTCCCTTGCTAGGCTGGGTTCTTCTCCGCCATTGCTAGATGGCGAATCCCCAAAGCCGGCGCGTCACGCCGCGAGCGGACCTTCTTATCGAGCGGAACAGAGAAAGAATGGGCTCGTAGCTCTTCTCGGAAGAGCCGCTTCTCGTCCCCCTAAGCAGGACGGCATCGTCAGTCCCGAGGATGTAGCTCCAGTAGAAACCGTCGTAGATCATCCACGGGCTTTCCCCGCGCTCGCCATAGTGGACGCCTTCGCCGATGGTGGCATAGGGCGCGAGCTTGGCCGCGGCAACCCTGAATCTGGCGGCGGGAAGGTCGCGTTTCCTGGAGACGTACTCGATTTCGCACCAACCCGTGACCAGATCGCAGCTCATGTCTATGTTGTCCTCGAGGGCAGGTCCCCACGTCCAGAACCGCGCCCACGTCGCCTTCTTGCCGACGCCTCCCGCAAGGGGCTCCTCACGGGAGACGGGCGCGGGGAGAAAGCCCACCTTGGGTTCGCCGTCGGCACCGTTGTACCATCGGGCGTAGGCGAAGCGGGTCCCGTAGAGCTTTGCGACCTGCTCGTCTTCGCGTGCCGCGAAAAGGCGCTCGAACGGTTCCGACTCCTCCTGCGGGATCAGATAGCCCCAAAGGTTGGGGCAGGCGATGTCCGTGTGGCCCTCCGGCCCGTATTCGGCCGGGTAGAACGTGCCGTCTGCCTGGTCCTGAAGCGTCTCGATTGCGTCGAGGATTGCGTCGTCTTCCCAAAACCAGCTGTCGCGCAGGCCCAGATACGCGCCCATGGCTATTTTCCCTGTTGCTTGGCGGGGAGGGGCTTGTCCCACTTTGCGGTATCGGGATTCCAAGCGGCTGTGAAATCGTCGTCCATTCCCTCGCAGGTGAGGCTTACGTTCCCTGCGGAGGGTTCAGGCTCCAGCTCGAGGAGAACTCGGTTGCCGCCCCTGCCGGTATTGAGCTCGAAATCCAGGGAGAACGAGAGCCCCGCGGCTTCGAACCCGCAGTATACGCTTAGAATCTCGGCGTCGAGGGCGGGTACGTTCTCATAGCTGAACCTGAGCTTCGGCGGGATGGTATGTGCCGGCAGCGCCTTGAAGAGGATGCCGGCAATGGTGTCGGCGATGATACCATCGTGCTCGTCTCGCCAGTCGCGGTTCTCCGGTGAGGCCTCGTCGTCGAACATCCCGTTTGCAGCGGCGTCTTTGCGGTGCCAGACGTCGTAGTCGAGGACGAACGGCAGCCCTTCTTCCTTATAGTACGCATTAAACTCACATCTCGTTTGCCATTCAAATTGTGCAGGGTTCATTTTCTCACCCCCTTTCGTTCCCGGGGGCGGGTTGGTGTTCCCCTTTCGGCTGCCCTCCACGGAAGCACCGAAATTTTGCCAACTCAAACAGCAAACTTTTTTCAAATTTTTTTGAGGACAGCAAAATGCGCCCGTCTGCAAAATGCAAACGGACGCAAAGGAATTAAAAAATGTATTTATATGATTATACAGTTCATATTCATGGGTAGAAATTTCCCCGGCGGTGGTCGGGCTTTTTTTGATATGTCAATGACCGTCGGATTTTGTCGATAGGGTATGTGCTTCATGGCGGCTACCTCCTTTTAGCCGCCGCTTTTAACAGTGATAC